>OIZQ01000027.1_pt1 | contig 98043 bp, 106 predicted proteins | sample 1588491 | NCBI WGS metagenome assembly OIZQ01 (sample SAMN03283262) | human gut metagenome | biome: human-associated habitat; material: feces | host: Homo sapiens | place: USA | collected 2013
GACGAATTTCTATCCACGCACTCCTGTGGAGTGCGACCTGTAGTCACCGGGGAGCGTTGCATCTCCAAATTATTTCTATCCACGCACTCCTGTGGAGTGCGACGACGACCATGCAGCTCACCGTATTCACCACAGCCGAATTTCTATCCACGCACTCCTGTGGAGTGCGACTTCATGGTAGAACCGATATCACTCATGCCGACGATTTCTATCCACGCACTCCTGTGGAGTGCGACAAGGCTAATAACTTAAATCTCGCCGAGCAGACCTATATTTCTATCCACGCACTCCTGTGGAGTGCGACTGCCTGAAAGGAAAAGCAGCTATGCTCTATGCCCAAAGCCACTTTTTCGCGAACTGATATTTTTATATCACTTTTCCTATTCTTTTCAAGCAAAATAACTTTTAACTTTTATTCTAAGGGCAGTGCGAAACTATCTACAACTTTATGTTTGATACAGGTTCGCACTACAAAACCAATACCCCTTCTGGATCGTACGAATCTTTAGCGCCATAATGTTCTATTTTGGTACGATAATTTTGCCCAAGCTTATAAAATCTGACGCTATCTTTTTCCATATCCATCTTTTCGACTATTTGATTTTGCAATTCTTTCAATTGATATGGTTCCAACAAACACTCAAAAACTGAGTTCTGTACTCGCTGACCATATCTTACACACAATTTTGCAATTGCTGTCAATCGTTTCCTACCTGCTGTATCCATCGTATTAACATCATAAGTTACCAATACCAGCATCATTTATCACTTCCACAAAAAGACCGGATATTCATCCAAATCACCTCGTATACACCTTGCTAATAATAGTGCTTGTACATGCGGCACTAATCCCCATGGCATCTTTTCGTTAAGGAACGGGTGAGTTATAACATCTTTTTTCTTATTCTGCCATTCTGACAAAATAACCTTTCTAGCATTTTTACTTAAAAATACAGCGCCATTTTCCTGTTTTTCAAAGTCTTTAGGTTTGATCATCTTGGTATTTATCAAAGTCAATACAAACCTATCCGCATAAATCGATCGAAATTCCTCCATTAAATCCAACGCCAGCGACTTACGCCCAGGCCTATCTCGATGCAGAAATCCAACGTAAGAATCTAAGCCAACTCCTTCCAGCGCTGATGCACAGTCATTGGCCAATAAGCTATAAACAAATGACAGTAAGGCATTGATGGGATCGAGCGGCGGCCGTTTACTACGTACGGAAAAAGTAAATACGGTTTTATTTTGCAGAATCAGTTCATTGAAGGCCCTGAAATATCTACTGGCCGCATCACCTTCAATACCCCTTAAAACATCTAAATTTGGCGCATTTTTAGCATTATTCAACAAAATTTTTAAAGCTTTACTTACCTCAATCACCTTAGTTACATCGATGCTGAGAGGATGGTCTCTTTTGGCACGTTCTAACACACTGCGCGCATTGAATAATTTACCCACAATAAAATTTCTGGCAGCCAAATTACTGCTGCTTTCATCATCTGATATCCGGTACTGGGCCTTGCGTAACAGCACATTCCCTTTTTGACGTCCATCTACTTTAGCCAAAAAATAACCATTGACCTTAAAAAAGCTTAGTCCAATACCCAGTTCAACGCACTTGCCCATCAAGGCCGGGCTGGCACCTTTGTAACCAAAATATAAAATTTGCTCTAAAGTATGCAGCGGCATCCTGCCTAAAACTTTGTCCCCAACTGACACGACTACATTTTCATTTTCCAAACTCAAATAAGCATCTTCAGTAAGTACAAATAATGTGTTCAGCAAATGTTTCATGGCTATTCACCTAAAAATCTTTCATAATAACTGCTCACCGAAATTTGATCACAGAGCTTCGGCAAACAAATTTCTTTAAGTGAGCAGGAGCTACAACCTGCTTTGGGCTTACTTTTTGGCGTATAGCCCTTCGTAAATAAACCGTGCATTTCTCTAAGCATTTCAACAACTTGATTTTTCATCATATCGGTAAAAGCTACTTCTTCCCGACGATGAGTTTCGGCATAAAACAAATAACCTACTGAGATCGGTGTTAAAAACATTTCTTCTAAACACATTGCCTGGCAGCAAAGCTGTAACCTGTCTGCATTGATGCTTTTGCGCTTGCCTTTCTTATATTCTACTGGGCAAGGCTGCCATAATCCAGTCTGCCCGGCTATGACAGCACCGTCGGTGCTTCTGTGCAGTTCTACAACATCACATGCGCCGATAACTCCAAGCTTACGCGAAAAAACTTTCATCCCGCGGGTTATGATCAGATCCTTACGCTTTTCATATAGGTTTTCATCATGGCAATGCTTGTGGACGATATTACCTTCTGTCGTCTGCAAGTTCTCCTGCCACTGCTGCTCTATATGGATCAAGGCCCATTGCCTGCGGCAAAAGCAAAAATGCTGGATACCTGACAGAAGTAAAAATTCGTCTTCGCTATACTCTTTCATATCATTCTATCGCAGGAAACTCCTTCCGGTAAACCGGCAACATCAACTTTCACTTCATAATCTTTGTAATTGCGGGCAGCGATCACGTCTGCTTTACGCTCAACGACAATACGCTCAAAAAGTTTATAGGCGGGTGCATTGCCCAATTCCGAAGCATGTTTAAAGACGATCAGTTCACGCACAGCCATATTACCACGAGCAGCAGAATGGTCGTGTTCAAACATATTGATCACAGCCTGCCAGAACAATTGCAGATCATCATCCGAAAACCCTGTGGCTTTGCGGGCCAGATTGGCAGAAATATAGCCATCGACTCTATAAAGCGCGTAGGGAACAACATACTTCCTGCCCATTTCGCTGGTCTTTTCCTCGGCGTCACTCTCTTTAGTGATGGCAACCCTGGTAATAGTTACTTCCTGGGTGCTGATTGGGTCGATGCTTCTGGCAAAGCCTAGTTGAACCGGGCCACGCACCTGCCCGCAGTTGAGCGAAGCTTTGACAAAGGTCGTTAAAACAGCGCCAAAGGTCCTGATGTCAAAGAAATTAGCGCACATAAAATCGCGGATCTTGATATCCAGCTCCGGGTCGGATTTTTTCTTTTCTTTGATATTGTTTTCTTCAACGCCAAGATTAGTAAAGGCTTCTTTATCGCTTCTATTTAAAGGCACACCCTCTTTAACATAAATTCTATAACCTGTTTTATCTTCACATACAGTTTCAACATAATTCCTGATTTTTCTTTTTAAACAAACATCTGTAACGATACCATAGCCTGTTTCCGGGTCTACACGTGGCATATTGCCTGCATCCGGGTCACCGTTGGGGTTGCCGTTTTCTACATCGAATAAAATCGTAAATTCATACCTGTTTTTAATGCTGTTAGTCATTTTGCTTCTCCTCCTTTTTTACGTAACGGTCCTGTACCTGATGGTAGTAACCTAAAATAAAAACACCTTGTTCCTCTAAACTCAATCTATTGGGAATAGGGTCATTTTCCATTGTTATTTTGTCGTATAGTATACCTATCCGCTTTTCAAACGTTGTTTTGTATTTAGCTTTTTTTAAATGCGCGCCAGCCAATTTCATTAAAATAGGAAACATTGCTGCTGGCGTAGCACAAGCCGCGTTAAAGTACCGGTCTTTGATTGTAGCTACAATACCGTTATTTGCATTTTGCTGTAAATCCTCCAGCACCGCAAATAATCTTCCCAAAACATAGGCCTTGTTGTTGCTTTCTTCATTAAGTGCCACTGTTGTTACCTCCTTATTATTATAATTGCGCAGCAGGCAGGCTTTTAAGATAGCCGCTTTGATCCAACCTACTTTTTTGATACCTTTTTCTTTATTATCCCGATCGGCCTTCACTCGCAAAATTATATTCTGCAGCAAAGCCTGCGGATATTTGCCACCATTGAGTATTGCTTTAAAAACCGCTCCTGTTAATAATGGTGTCGCCATTTTTTCTTTGGCATTTTTATTAGCTGTTTCCTGCAGCAATTTCCATAAAGGGATCGTGTTATATTTTTCATACACGGGTTTAGTGATATTTAAATCTTCGTGATGCTGGACAAGATTATTAGCGATCTTACCAATAGAGCTTTGTAAAAAGAACCTGACCGATAACCTGGCCGCATTAGGTGACAGTGCCAAAATATAAAACTTGTTTTGCGGCTCCAGCGGCAAGCCCCCTACAGCAACAGGTTCTCCCTTGCTAAGTTTGCTAAAAAGATCGTTCAGTGTGTTTTCTTCTACTACATTTTCCGAAAAATATGTACCAAACATCCCGGCAAAAATATTATCCGCAACTTCGGCCCAATACACAAAGGTTGTATCGCCGAACACCATATGATTTTGATCATTAGCCAGCAAATAGTTAAGTGCCGCTCCATATGCAAAAGCAGCGTATTCACTTACCGGGGCATTCAGTCCCTGCTCGTGCCCATATGATTCATAGGCCGGTGCATTAAAGGCAACCAGCGAAGTCCCTGCCGGTTGGCCGCCTCTTACGCCTTTGATCGCCGGATGCAGCACCGCAACAGGAGCAGTTTTGCCGGTTACCAAACACTGTTCTTGCTTGCCACCAGCTTTACTGGCATAATAGCTGTTCCACATAGCTTTGATTTCAGGATCATCCTGAGCGTACGGCATTGTTCCGTTTAAAACAAACACCAGGTTAGCCGCTGTTAAAATATCCTCATAGCTTTTGATACATTCATTGTCAGCGGCTTTATCAACATTCCAGTTAAGGAAATACTTTTTAATGGCCGTGGCAAACTCACCCTGAGCATTTTCCAGTAGTTCTAAATGCCGCTTCTTGGCTGCCTCAAAACATTTTTTTGCCCGCACCGGGTCGTTTTTGGCATCTACACCAAAAAAATAACTGGCATTATCCCACAAAAACTGCGGCGCTACGCCGGAACTTCTTTTAAGGCCTTCCGGCACAACCAGTTCCTGCGGTATTTCCTTTGTCTTTTTGCCAACTGTTTTTGTTTCCTTTAAAGGCAGCACGCCCAGCAAGGCACCTTCTGCATCAATGTTCAGCGCATAAGCTATTTTAGCTGTTATCCAACCCGGCTGGGCGATTTTCCCCTGGGTCACTAAGGCTTCATAATGATCAACCAATGCTTGTAAAATCATTTATGCACCTCACTCTGCGTCAAGTCCAAAACGCCATTTTTCAAAACAGCCCTAAAAAACATGGGTTTAATATCATTCAAATCGCTGTAATCCATATCATACAGCATATACCCCAGGTCCTTCTCTACATTCGCATAAGCCGTTGGTACGGTTTCAAATTCGTATAATCTAAACTTTGCCGGAAACTCACGGCAACCCAAGTACGGATTATGATAGCATTGGCCTTTTTTAAGGCGGCGTTTGATGATGTCCTGAAATTTTCCCGCATTATCACTGCTATTGGCATTTTCGTTCAAATCAAAATGGGCCTCGATCACATAGTGGGGCTTGCGTAAAACAACAGCAGCTCGCTGCTGGATATCATCTTTGGTATTGATGAACAGTTCGGCTTTGCCGCCATTCATCACTGTCCTGGCTTTACTGCCGCTTGCTTTGGACTTGACCTCGTTACGTCTGATATTGGTAAATTCTATCGGACTCAAAACGTAGATCTTATCTATCTTCCATGAAAGTCCTGGATGCCAGAAAATACTTTCCAATATGCCGCGGGCAGCGGAGGGTGTAATCAGATCATAGGTCACACGCTCAACTTTCATTTCAGCCCTTGTAAACAAACCATACTCTCCCCAAACTTCTACTTTCACCGACATTTTATCACCTTCATTTCAATTATATTTTTAACAAAAAATGCTTTGCCCTTCCTCCATATTTAAAAGTAAGCCTTTATCAGCATCATATATTTCCCGATCCAGCAAAATGCAAATATTGGTATCCACACATTCCAGTTTCCCTAAAGCCAGCATCTTTTGATATTGATATTCATATACCTGCACCGCATACTGCGCCATTTGACGCAGCAACTCTCTGGTGCGAATGCCATCGCGCAGCAACGCTGCTATATTTTCGCTAGCTGCATCAAGCGGAATGAAAACTGTGCGTGTATCTTCTTTGATCAGCACAAACTTTTCAGCTATCTCTCGAAACGGGAACTGTCCGGAATTGCTTTTATCCAGTATTGCTTCCGCATCTAAATTGTGCCCCTTAAAAAAATGCAGCCGGTCAAAATAATCTTTGATAGCCGATACCGAAGCCACGTCCTGATGATCCTTAAGTATCGCTTTGGTGATCTCCACTTGCTGTCGCACAAAAGCAGGTATCTTGCCATAAGCGGGCTCTGTTAGGCTGTAAATAAAAACCTTACTGTTTTCCAGTGTATTTTTACCTTCCCGATTACATCGGCCTGCCGCCTGAATAATACTATCCAAACCCGCCAGTTCGCGATACACCACCGGAAAATCCACATCCACCCCTGCTTCGATCAGGCTTGTTGTAACAACTTTACACGTCTTGCCGTTCAACAAACAGCTGCGTATTTTTTTCAGAACCTCACGCCTGTGTACCGGGCACATAAACGTAGATAAATGGAACACGCTTACGCCTGCTTCTCCCTTTAACTGATCGAAAATAATTTGTGCCTCTTTTTTGGAATTAGTAATGCAGAGAACCTGGTCATGTTGATTGAGTTTAGCGGCCAACGCCACTTCATCCGGCAAAGTAAGCTCTTTAAACTCCACCCGTTTAAAAAAATCATATAAATCCTGGACATCAAAACAGATTTCTTTGATCACCAGCTGCTTCGGGAAGATTTTATTAAGGCTGGGCTGAGTAGCAGTACATAAGACAGCAGTCACTTTATAATATTGCACCAGCTCCGCAATCGCCCGCACACACGGTAGCAAATAATCATTAGGCAGCATCTGCGCTTCATCAAACACCACCACACTGTTAGCGATATTATGCAGTTTGCGGCATTTGCTGGTTTTATTACCGTATAACGACTCAAAAAATTGTACGTTTGTCGTAACGATCACCGGCGCATCCCAATTTTCAGTAGCCAATTTATACTTCTGGTCAATAATATCTTCGTCATTACTGCCATCATAATCAACATTCATATGATGCTCAATAACATTATTCTTACCCAGGACGTTTCTAAAAGTATCCGCCGTCTGTTCGATGATAGATGTATAAGGAATAACATAGATGACCCGTTTCTGTCCATACTTTTTAGCATGCAGCAACGCAAAAGCCAAAGACGAAAGTGTTTTTCCACCACCTGTGGGCACGGTTAGTGAAAACAGTCCCGGTGCACTTTCTGCCTGCTGCTTACATTCCTGCAAAATCTGCTGCCTTTTGCTGTTGATGGGCGAGCCACCAGGTTTGAACCCGGCAAGATATTGCAGCAACAGGTCAGTCAGTTCAGGTATATCTGCAAACCTGCCGCGGTTTTCTGCTTTATCCGCAGCACAAAAGGCTTCTGTATCTAAAAAATCGGCGTCGACCAAACAGGAAAAAAGCATTCGTATAAAAAAAGCACCCGAATAAAATTGATCCTTAAACACATTCCGTACAGGCATCTCAGGCGGCTGCAAGTCCATTGTGACCTCGTTTACATAAGCCCGATAATCCAAGGCATCTTGCAGTTCCTTCTTTAACCTGCCATTTAATGTACCATCGCCAGCCACAGCTATTTGCGTTCCCAAATTGGGCAAACCTCCGTGATGCCCGGCTATGCAAAAAGCCAACGGCAGAGAAATGCCTTGATATTTATTTCTGACTTCAATAGCACCGGCAGTAGAATGATCTACCTTGCTGCCATTTTCATTGATCCTTTTGAGAAAACCGTCAGAATACTTGCCTATATCATGATATAAACCAGCAATTTCGCCCCACTTCCCTGCTTGGAATACCGCAGCAAAGCATTCGCATATTGCTGAGGTCCCTTGCAAATGCCCCAGCAGCGGTTGTTCCCGGCCCGCTTCATCTCTATGCGCAATATATTTCATATTTTCAGCCTCCGCATAAAACATTCTTAATATTTAGTAATTTCGACATTGCCTGTTTATCTCCTGCTCTCTATTACGTTCAATGAATATTATGGCTTTAAACAACAAAAACTGACGCCGTCAGGCGCCAGTTTTTAAAATCATATTCCAGTTTATTATTCTATCTATCCTATTCCCTACCGTAGGCTCCGTCCCAGACGATACGGCGATAATTGGCTTTGTCGGTGTCGCCTTCCGTATTGAAGCACAGCACCACCGAGTTTTCGTCCAGCTGCAAGACCTGTTTCAAATCACTTAAGCGCTCGTCGCGCAGGGCTTCGGCCACCAGTCCTACGGTAGCGGCGCCGCTTTCCCCGGCGACGACCTTCATATCACCGGCCAGCGGATTGCCTAAAATACGCATGCCCTGCGCTGCCGTATGATCGGGACAGCTGACGAAACCGTCGCTGCAAGAGCCAAGTATTTCCCAAGCAATACTGTTGGGTTCGCCGCAGGCCAAGCCTGCCATGATCGTATCCAGCTTACCGGCCACGTTATGCAGCTGGCCGTCATCAGCGGCCGCCGTTCTGTACAAACAATCGGCCTTCTCCGGCTCTACGATAACTGTCAGCGGGCAGCTGTCACCGTAAACGCTGGCAAAAAAGCCCTGCACCGCTCCGGCAAGAGAACCCACCCCAGCCTGCAAAAAGATATGGGTAGGCTTGACCTGCAGCTGCTCATAAGCTTCCAGCGCCATCGTCATATAGCCTTGCATGATCCACAGTGGTATTTCCGTATAACCTTCCCAAGCAGTATCCTGCACAATGACCCAGCCGTTTTGCTGCGCCAGCTCGCTGGTATAGCGCACTGTATCGTCGTAATTCATCTCGGTCAGTTCGGCCCTGGCACCTTCGGCGCGGATATTTTCCAGCCGTTCTGCCGCCGAGCCCTGCGGCATATAGACCACGGCCTGCTGACGCAAACGGTTCGCCGTCCAGGCCACACCACGGCCATGGTTGCCGTCGGTAGTAGTAATAAAGGTTTTCGCACCCAAACGGCTGCGCACATCGTCAGAGATCAGCCGCACATAGGGCAAAGCGTCGATATCCTCACCCAGCTGCTGCGCAATATAACTACCGATAGCAAAGCTGCCGCCCAGTACCTTGAAGGCGTTCAGACCGAAACGGTAGGCTTCGTCTTTAACAAACAGGTTTTTGATGCCCAGATCTCGCGCCAGCTGTGACAATTCCGTTAAAGGCGTGGGCCGGTATTCTTTAAAGCTGCTGTGAAAACGCTGCACTTTACGCGCCTGCTGCTCGCTAAACTCTGCCAGCCGGGCCGGTTTTTCCTGACTGCGCTCGCGCAGCACCCACTTAAACTTTGCTTGTTCCATATTTTCCTCCTTGTCAGTGTACACTGGCAAATATTTTTTATTCGGCAGCCGCCGTTATAAAAAATGCCGCGACGGCAAACCATCGCGACATCATCGTCCTGCAAACTATCAAATTATCAGCACTGCGTCCACAGGCAGTGTTTTAAAACATTATGTCGCCGGGTTCGTAATCAACGGTAGTCTTAACAAAGGCCAATTCGTTGCAGTACGGATACTGCGGACAATAGACACATTCCTTCCAGACTTTTTGCGGCAGCTTTTCCTTAGCCGTTTCGATATAATCGCATTTAGCGAAAAATCCTGGCTGATAAGTGAGGGTAAAGAACATTTTTACGCCGCGCTCAAGGCCGTCGGCTTCCAGCAGTTCTACCATTTTGCGGCCAATGCCCTGGGTCTTGCGTTCCGGGTCGACTGCCAGCGAACGGATCTCGGCCAGACGGTCCCAAACAAAGTGCAGTGCGCCGCAGCCAACCACATGATTGTTCTCAACGGCCACCACATAATCGCGCAGGTTTTCATAAATGGAATTACGCGAACGGGGCAGCATCAAGCCTTCTGTGGCATAATCATTGAGCAGTTTGTGCAGCTTCTCTACATCGTCAAAAGTAGCGGAGCGATAAATAATCATGGGCGCACTCCTTTCGTCTTATTTTCTCAATATTACCATTATTAGCAGTGAAACACAATATTTTTTTACAGACGTTCCTTCAGCAGGTCGGCAGCGGCAGCCAAAGCTACCAGCATCGCCGCCGGACGGGGCGGACAGCCGGGAACAGCTATATCTACCGGCAGAACTTTATCCAGCGCGCCCACTACCGCATAGGTAGCTCCGTAGGTTTCTCCACCGGCAGCACAGGCGCCGCAGGCCATCACCAGTTTAGGACCTTCCATAGCCTCGTAAGTCATGCGCACCGCCTGCTCCAAATTACGGGTCACTACGCCCGTCACCATCACCATATCGGCATGGCGGGGTGAAGCCACAAAGGCAATGCCAAAACGGTGCAGGTCGTACAACGGATTGCTTAAAGCGGCCATTTCAAAATCACAGGCGTTGCAGCTGCCGGCATCCAAGTGGCGTACATGCAGCGAGCGACCCAGCTTGGCGTGTATCTCACGCATTACGACGGTCTGAGCCTCGGTCAATATCTCTGGCAAAGCGTCTTCGCTGGTATGTGCTAACGCACCCTCAGTACAGGCCTCCACGCACTTACCGCAAAACAAACAGCGCTTGTAGTCGATGCATGGCTTGCCATTTTGCAGCTGCATAGCGCCTACCGGGCACACCTGGGCGCACCTGCCGCAGGCAGCGCAGCTTTGATTACAGGCCAGCTGTCCCCGCAGACGCACTGCGCCGCTGGTAGTTACGTCTTCTGTCGTTATCCTATTGGCAAAAATGCCCTCTAATAATTTCAGCATCGTCGTTCCTCCCTAGCGGTCCAAGCAGGCATAGCACAGCTCAAAGCTTTTATTGATCAGCGGAAAATCGGGAATAATGTCGCCCTGCACCGCAATGGTCAGGGCAGGCCAGTTGGGATACGAAGCCGAGCGGACGAATAATCTTTCGATACAACCAGCCTCGTCCAGCATCAGCCAGTGCAAATCGCTGCCCCGAGCCGATTCGCTTATGCCCCAGCTACCGGTCAGCGTCGTATAAGTAAGATCCACAGCAGCCAGCGGCGAAGTATCCTTCGCCAGCAGCTCCAAAGTCTTTCTAATAAGCTTCATTGATTCGGCCACTTCGCCCATGCGTACCTGCAAACGGGCGTACACGTCGCCGTCAGTCTTTGTTACCACGTTAAAGGGCAGCTCGCCATATAAGCCATAGGGCAGGTCTTTGCGACAGTCACAGGCCACGTCAGAGGCTCTGGCGCCTACACCGACAAGAGCCAGGTCCACAGCTGTGCTTTTACGGATGATTCCTGTAGTTTTAGCACGGTTCAAAAAACCGCCCTGTTCGGCGATTATATGCTCGATGTCATTATATTCGCTTTCGACTTTGGCTAAAGTCTCAGTTATCGTAGCGCAAAGCTCCGGAGTCAGGTCGTATTTTACGCCGCCTGGGATCACCAGCCCACGCAGGAAACGGTTGCCGCTGATCGCTTCGTTGCAGCGCATCAATACTTCTTTTAACCGGCTGCCCATACTGATGATGGGCGAAAAGCCCACACCAGCACACATATTGCCCGTATCGCCCACATGGTTGTATAAACGTTCCATTTCAGCAGCTACGGTGCGAATGAGCCAGGCCCGACGAGGCACAGGCTTATCCGCGAGCTTTTCCAACGCCTGGCAGTAGGACAGGGTATTAGCCACCGAACAGGCGCCGCAGATGCGTTCTACCAGAAGCAGTGCTTCTGCGGGCGTTTTTCCCTCCACAGCCTTTTCGATACCACGATGGGTAAAAAACAGCTTGGCGTCCAACTGCAAAATGGCTTCGCCTGCCTGGCTGAACCGAAAATGACCCGGTTCGATGATGCCCGCATGGATAGGCCCTACCGGCACTTCAAACAGTCCTTCGCCGTGGGATACCGCCATTTCACAGGCACGCTCACCATGCACATCGGCATCGACGGCCACGTTTTTACGCAGCGGGTAGAAGCCTTCGGGATAAGTTTCGTGCAGCACCAACGGCCGCAGGTCAGGGTGCCCTTCCGGCACAAAGCCAAACATATCGTGCAGCTCGCGCTCGTACCAGGCCGCCGCAGGCAGCACCGGCGTCAACGCCGCATAATGCAGGTCGCTGCCAGCGTCAAATTCCGCTTTCAGCACGTCGATATCGTGCTTTTCTTTATTTTCAAACAGGCAGTAAATAGCATAACCACCGCCCAACCTGGTTTCATCGGCACCAAACATGGCCGTCAGCGGATGCCTGCCCCCGTGGGAGTAAATATTGGCCGCTCCCCGCAGCCCTTCAGGTTTGACCTTCATCAAAATTGACCGCCTCCCACTATCCGTACCGCCTGCGCCAGCAGGTCTTCAAGGTACGGTATTTGACTGATGCCTGCGCCGATAACGATACTGCCCAGCAATAGCACCGCCATAATAGGCGTGTCCACGCAGTCCAGCAGGTCGCCCACCGGCTTGCGTTTAGCCTTGTCGCACAGCATCCGCATGGCATGGTACAAAATACCGATCAGGATGCCTGCCAGCAGCACGATGATAATGCAGCCCAGCAGATAATGCCCGCTTAAAAACAGGCTGTATAGAATGTAAAATTTACTAAAAAACAAACCCAGCGGCGGCATACCTAAAATACCGATGATGCCCAGCAGCCAGAAAGTGGCCGTATGCGGTACATCGCCGATCATGCCGTGGATACGCATCATATTTTTCGTCTGGTATTCCTGCACGATGGTGCCGGCGATATAAAACAGCACAAACTTGATCAGCGCGTGGTTGAACATATGCACCAGCGTCGCACCAATGGATATCTGGCTGAACACGCCGATACCGGCGATCATAAGGCCGATGTTCTCCATCGAAGAATAGGCCAGCATCCGCTTGACGTCGCGCTGCACCACTACAAAGGGCACAGCTATGGCTATCGTCAAGGCAGCAAAGCTCAGGCACAGGGTACTGATAAAATCAACCCCCACTGTGGGCATCACCACGATGATATTGCGCAGCAGCACATAAATGGCGCAGGTACACAGTGCCCCCGAAAGCAGGCCGCTGGTCAGCGACGGTGCTTCCGCATAAGCGTCGGGCAGCCAGGTGTGCATAGGCGCCATACCGATCTTGGTGCCGTAACCGATAAAGATGAACAAAAAGGCCAGCTTAGTTAAGGATGGATTGAGCATGGCAGCGTGCTCGGTCAGCCACAGCCAGCTCAATGCCTTTTCTGCGCCTAAAGCCGAGATCTGCGCGTAGTATAGGATCATGGTGCCCAAAAGGGCCAGACAAATACCGACAGTACAAACCATAACATATTTCCAAGTGGCTTCCAAAGCGCCCCGGTTAAACTTAAATGCTACTAAAAAAGCCGAAACCAGCGTCGTCGCTTCGATAGCGACCCACATCAGGCCTAAGTTTTTAACAACCAAAACTAAAAACATCGTCCAGGCAAACATCTGGAACAAGGCATAATAACGCCCCAGCCGCTCAGGTGAACGGCTCAGATACTCGCGGTTGCGTTCGTGCAGTAAATAGGATTTGGAAGCCCACGCTGCCGCCACATATAAAGTAGTAACGATCAGTAAAACCCAAAAGCTGAGGGCGTCCAAATAAACATATTCGCTGTTAAAGGGCTGCCCCGGTGTAAAACGCTGCGCCAACAGCACCACTACACCGCCTGCGGCCGTCGCCGTCAAACGGTTCAGCCAGTGCAGCACGTTGCCGCTGCCCAAAACGCCGCTTACAGTCAAAACCGCAAACACCGGCGGCAGGGCGAAAAGGATATAGATCAGTTCCAGCATCCCGTCACCCCTTCAGCTTTCTCAGCACGTTGGTGTCCGTCGTCATAAACGATAAACGCAAACGGCTGGTCAGGATAACGAGTACCATCACAGCTATCAGCACGTCCAAAAAAATGCCCATTTCGATTACCAGCGGCAAACCTTCGGTCATGGCCATACCCAAAAGATAGATACCGTTTTCCATAGTTATCAGCCCCACCATCTGCATAATGGCACGGCTGCGCATCACGATCAGGGTCAGTCCCGTCAATATCATGACGATAGACATGGCTAAAATATCGCGACCCACTACGCCCGGCAGCATTTTATCAACGATCAGATAGCTAAGCACCAGAAAAAACGCCGTAGCGGCAGTAGAATAATTGACATTGATATCCGAAACTATTTCGCGTTCGTTGGTCAGCTTGTCTACCAGCCGCAGCATGGCATAAGGGATAATAATGACTTTGACAACGATAGTCAGCAGCCCCGGCGCGTAAATATGCATGCCTTCACCGTGGGCGATGCCTGTAATAAAGCAGGCCAGCGCAATGATAGCCGACTGGACGCCGAGGCAGATGATGGCCCGGCGCAAGTCCATGATCCTGGTCTGCAAAAAGATAACAAACAATAAGACGATCACTAAAAAATTCATCATACCCCTCCTTACTGCGCCACAACAGCCAGCAGCAACAAAATGCCAGCCGCAGCCAGATACACGCGTACTTTGAACAAACGTATTTTATTATTCAGCGTTTCTACCACGCTCACAGCCGCAGCAGCCAGCAGCACCTTCAGCACTAACGGCCAGGCCAGCGGCAGGTACAGCAGCGCAAACAACACTAAAAACACCAGCATTTTCAGCATACTGGCCCAATGGATAACAGCAAGCAGGCGACCGGAATACTCCAGCAGCATACATTCGTGGATCATCGTCAGCTCCAGATGTGTATCCGGGTTATCTACCGGGATACGCCCGTTTTCGGCCAGCAGCAGGCAAAAAAAGGCGATACAGGTCAGCACGCTGGCTACGCTCAAATACACCGTATGATAATCAAGCGCCATCCCTGCCAAAGTAGTACTGCCGCTGCGTAAAGCGTTCACCAGCACTGCCAAAAGCACCACCGGCTCCACCAACACCGAAATATAGATCTCGCGGGATCCGCCCATACCGCCAAAAGCGGTAGCAGTATCCAGCGACGACAATGCCATAAAAAAGCGTCCCAGCGCCAAAACTCCGATAAACACAAACACGTCGCCGAAGCTAAGCTCAGCACCGAAGAAGTTGGGCAGCATCGACGCCGCAACCACTACGCTGGCAAAATAAACCAGAGGCGCGATAATAAAGATCAGGCTCGTATAGGGCGTCAGCACCGTCGGCTTCTGCCACCATTTATACAGGTCAAAGTATTCTTGAAAAATACTGGAGCCAATACGGTTTTGCAGCAGCGCTTTGATTTTTTTAATGATGCCAGCTACCAAAGGGGCGCATAGCAAAAGCAGCGCCGCCTGTGCCAGCAGCCAGCCCAGGTCGTAAATAAACATTGCCATCACATCGCCCCCCAAATCAATACCAGCAGCATGGCTATCATCACATAGCTAACGTATAAACGCACACTGCCCTGCTGAATGCGGCGCAGGAAAGAAGCCGACCAAACCATATAATGCTGGACGGGAACATATAATTTTTCCGTAAACTGGTCAGGTATCGTCAGCTTGTACTCAACCTGACGGCCAAAATAGGAATGATCTTTTTTCAAATAAGTAGCGGTGCGCTGCGGTTTAAGCAAAAAGTCGAAAGCACGGCGCAAAGGTTTGGAAAAGCCTGTCGCCGAATACTGCTGCCGCGCCGTAGGATAAGTACCACAGTTCCAGGTAACATCACGGCGTACAAAAACCTTACCGCCACAGACAGCCAAAGCTACCAGCAGCAGTACTACTGCAAACACGGCCACTAGCAGCAGCGGTGCATAAGCGGCATAACTGCCACTGCCGAACCACCACAGCTTCTGCACGTCGGAAAAGCTACGCCACAAAGCCTGCTGGCTTTGCACTGCCGGCTGCAACAGTGCCACTACCGGCCCGGGCACAACGCCCAGCACCACAACCAGCACCGCAGCCAGGCCCATGCCTAAACGCATCGACCAATCGGCCTCATGTGCGTACTCAACCACTTTGCTGCGGGCGCGCCCTAAAAATACCACGCCATACAGGCGTACAAAGCATCCCACCGCCAAAGCGCTGGCCAGTCCAACCAAAACTAAAGCCACAGCCCCTAAAAGACGCAGTCCCTGCGCCTCACTGCTGTTGACCAAGGTCAGAAAGCTTTGCAGCATCAGCCACTCACCCACAAAACCGCCAGTCAGCGGCAAAGCGGCCAGCCCCATCGAACCGATGAGGGTAAAGCCCGCCGTCCACGGCATCAGCTTCGCCAAACCGCCCATTTTTTCTATATCCTTGCTGCCTGTAGCGTGCAGTACCGAACCTGCCGACATAAAGAGCAGCGATTTCATTACCGAATGATTTAAAGAATGCACCACCGCCGCTAAAAAACCAATCAGCGCATAGTCGTGCCTCGGAGTCGTCAGAAGCACCATGCCGCAACCTATCGCCCCGAAAATAAGGCCCATATTCTCTACCGAAGAATATGCCAGTACCCGCTTCATATCCTTTTCCATCTGGGCATACAACGCACCCAAAACAGCCGACAGCAAACCTACCACCAGCACCAGCGCGCCCCACCAGAACTCCACAGTACCAAGGAACTGGAAGACGAAGCGGCCAAAGCCATAAACAGCTATCTTCAGCATCACACCGCTCATTAAAGCCGAAACATGGCTGGGCGCCGCCGGATGGGCATTAGGCAGCCACACATGCAGCGGCAGCAAGCCTGATTTTAAAGCAAAGCCCGCAAAGGCCGTCAAAAAAGCCGCATTACGCATAGTATCGCTCAGCTGCGCTTTACTCATAGAAGCGAAATCTAAAGCACCGGTCTGACTGCCAACCAGCAAAAAGGCGATCATGATCGCCGCAGTACCGATATGGGTCATAACCAAATACTGGTAAGCCGCATTGTGAGTCGCTTTCTTTTCTGCCTCGTGGTTCACCAGCAAAAAGCTTACCACAGCCATCAATTCCCAGGCCAGCAAAAAACTGAACACATCGGCGGCGATCAATACCAGCACCATCGTCAGCAAAAAGCCATTCCACAGGCTACCCAGAAGACGCAGCCGCTTACCCAGGTACCCCTTAGCATAGCCCCAGGCATAAATACTGGTCAAGGTTCCCGCCAACCCTATTATCAATAAAAACACCGCGCTCCAGCGGTCGGCATTATAGGTAAAAAAGCCCACGCTGCCGCTCAGCGCTACTACGCTGCCATGCAGCAAATAGACCAACGCCTGCTGCAGCAAAACACCACTGCCCACTATGGCAGCCAGCGTAGCGCAATAATGAGCCGCCAGCTCCAGCTTTTTAGGCAGCAGTATCGAACCTATACCAACACTATAAGCCGCGAGTGCTATATATAATAATTCCATCCCCATCTACCTCTCATTCAACGCTTAAAAAACTTATAAAAAAACGTATATATTATACCATATTTACCATAATTTAGCACTGCTAAATTATACTGTGCCCTTGTAAAATCTGCGTTAATCTAACAAAATCCCATCCGCAATCGTGGATAGGATTTTGTTGGTTTTATAAAATTTTTTGAATACGGCTGTAAACTCGCAAAGCATTGCCATAGAAAAAGGCTTCATGCTGCTCTTCCGGTATCAGCTGCCGCATGATCGCGATATAATCAGGAATATTGATCAAGGGCCAGTCACTACCGTACATCAGCTTGTCCCAACGGTTCATGTAACGCAACCACATACCCAGGTAATCAAAATAGCCCCGGTTCTGCCTGTAAAAATGCGGACCCGGTATCCCTTCCAAAAGCCCCGAAAGGTCGATCGCCACATTATCATTCTTCGTCGCCACTTCCGTCGCGTCCAAAAGCCATGGATTACCGCAGTGGCAGATAACAAACTGCACCTCGGGGAAATCGGCAGCCACTTCGTCCACCGTCAGTGGATGCCCGTAGCGCAGCTTGGCCGCAGGTGTTGCCGTATCGCCCGTATGTACCGCCACCGGCACATTATACTGCTTAGCCAACTCAAACAGCGGGTAATGCCTCTCATCGTAAATGTAAACCGGCCGGTAACCCGGATAGAACTTGATGCCCAGACAATGAGGGTCGCTCATATAATATTCAAATTCCTGCGCCGTTTTTTCGGCGTTAGCTAAAGTAATGTCTTCGCTTTTAACGCCCAAACAATAACCCATGTTGGCAGGCTGGTTATAATGCTCACAGTCAAAGGGACCGCTCAGGTTTATCAGCCGGGGCGTACTGCCGCCAAAACGGACGGGAGCGTCCTCCGAATTACCCATGGCTACGGCAAAAACGATGCCGTTCTCCTCACAGATGCGCTGCCAGCAGGCAGCAGTATTCTGGTGGCCGGCGTTAGCCGCCACTTCGTAAAACTTATCTATATCGTAATAATGCATATGCGCGTCGATGATCTTCATAGCTTGCACCTTCTTTCGTACACTTCCATTATACACCTTAAACCCGGACAGGCGTAGTAAAATAATATTTTATTTACTTACGAAAAAGGGTGGGAGTGGGCTTTTTGGGGTTTTGCGTTTTTATTTTGGTTTGTATTATATATGTTTATTTTTCGTTTTTTATTGTTCATTTCTTTTGGCGGCAAAAGAAACGAACCAAAGAAAAGCCGGCACGTCGCAGATTTTTATTTTGCTTCGCTCAACGACGGCTCCGCGAAACTTGCCTGCTGCGCAGGCTTCGGACAGGTCACTGCGCTTTCGCCTTATTCGCATCGCACATAACAAAATCGTGCTCAATGTGCCCTAGCGACCCATGTTCTACTGCTTACGCCAGTTATAAGTAGCCCCAGGTTTCCCTAGGTATCGTATAATACTTTGCTGAATAAAATGCAGCAACGAAACAGAGTTAACAAATTAGCTGCTCACCAACTACAGCAAGGCAACGTACTACTCACAGGAAAAAGCGCACATTGTGATCTATTCCGTTGTATGCGACGAGAGCTGTAAGCGCTGAAGGGTATGTTTGAGGTATCGGCAAGGCAGCTGGGGGCGCAGCCAACAGCTGCTAATTTAATTTTCCACTTGATGCCGAGTTGCCCGAGAAGCCGGACAGCGAACAAAGCTAAACAGGAATCGTCACCGTGCGCAAGCTTCTTTGCGCAGCTTTCTTCCCGAAGAAAGCTGTATAATACAGCCTTTTCTAAAAAAAGCTTAATAAGAACAACATAAAAGTAAATACTGCACTGCCAAAAGAAATGAACAACAACAAACTTAAATTCAAAAGAAAACAAAAGCAACCGACCCTTACACCAGCAAGGATCGGTTGCCCGTAAAATGAAGATTTACTTTTAGTCTCTCAATTTAGCCTGATATTCAGCGCCTACCTTATCGACCACATTTTTGATGACGGCGTCGATCTCGGTATCGGTGAGGGTGCGGTCACCGGCCTGGAAGGTAAGGTTGAAGGCCATAGATTTGCAGCCTGCGGCGACCTGTTTGCCTGTATAAACGTCAAACACTTTAACGTCTGTCAGCAGTTCTCCCGCATTGGTGCGAATGACCCCTTCCAATTCGCTCATGCTTACTTCCAGCGGCACAACCACGGCGATGTCTCGCGAGGTGCCGGGGAATTTGGGCAGATGTTTGTATTTAGGAACTTTTACAGCGTCAGCTACCAAAGGCTCGATAGCCAACTCTAAAACATAGGTATCGCTGCTAAGCTCAAAATTGGCTGCAACAGTGGGATGCACTTCGCCAAAATAGCCGATCAGCTGGCCCTGATACTGGATAGCGCAACTTTTACCCGGATGCAGGTACGGCTGAGTCGCCAGCACCAACTGATAATCAGTGACCTGCAAATCAGCCAGCAAGCCTTCCACGACGCCCTTCATATCATAGAAGTCGACGTTCTCTTTGGCTTCCGTCCAGTTCAGCGGATTGCGTTTGCCGCTCATAGCAGCACAAAGTACGCGTTTTTCGACAGGGAAGTCGGTAAGCGGCAAGGCTTTCGGCAGATAAGTACGACCTACCTCAAAAATCTTGACGCTGTCTATTTGATGGGCCAGATTGTAGGAAACGGTATTTAAAATGCTGGGTACCATGGTAGTGCGCATCACTTTGAACTCGTCGCTGATGGGATTCATCACTTCGATACCGATGCGGCGGCTATCATCAGCCGACAGCTCCAGCTTATCGAAAGAGTTGGGGTGGATAAAGCTGTAGGTCATAACCTCGCTCAGGCCGATGGAAGCCAGATAGTCTTCCACCCAGTCGCGCACGTCTTCGATAACGTCCTGACGGCCCTGTACCAGCGGCAGCGACGGCATATGTGATTCGATCTTATCATAAGAGTGCATACGGGCGATCTCTTCGCTGATGTCAGCGTCGCAGGTCACGTCGTAACGCCAGCTGGGAGCGGTGACTACAAGGCACTCGCCCTCCTGCTTAACGCCGAATTGCAGCTTTTGCAGGATGTCGATCATTTCCACAGTGGCGATCTCGACGCCGATGCGGGTATTGATGGCGGCAGGATCAACTTTAACTACCGCAGGCTTTACTTCGATCGGATAGGCTTCCACGATGCCGCTGACAGTTTCACAGGCTCCCATTTGTTCCAGCAGGTGTGCGGCACGGTTGAGGGCGTTGTGGGTGAGCACCGTATCAACGCCACGCTCAAAACGACCGGAAGCCTCGCTGCGCAAGCCCAAAGCTTTAGAGGTTCGACGGATAGACGGGCCGTTGAAGGTGGCCGCTTCCAGCATAACATTAACGGTAGCGTCAGTCACTTCCGTCTCCAAGCCACCCATAACACCGCCCAGGCCCACTGCGTGATCGGGGTCGGCAATCGTTATCATGCTGGGATCAAGGGTGCGTTCCTGGCTGTCTAAGGTAACCAGCTTTTCGCCTGCCTTGGCACGGCGCACGATCAGGGTGTGGCCGCCAACTTTATCATAGTCGTAGGCGTGCATGGGCTGGCCTAATTCCAGCATCACATAGTTAGTCACGTCAACTACGTTGCTGATAGGGCGCATACCGCAGGCACGCAGATGCTTCTGCATCCAGTCGGGTGATTGGCCGATCTTGATATTTTTAAGTACACGGACAGCAAAACGGCTGCACAGGTCAGCTGCCTGCACGTCGATGCTGGCCATGTCAGCAGCATTGCCGCCGGCGTCTTCTGCTACGCTCATATCGGGCAGCTTAAGCTGGGTACCCAGTACAGCGGCAGCCTCACGGGCCAAACCCAAAATATTGGTACAGTCGCCACGATTAGCAGTCAGGTCGATGTCCAGTACCACGTCGTCCAGTCCTAAAATTTGTTTGATATCCACGCCCACAGGGGTAGCCTGCGGTAGGATGAAAATTCCGCTACGCTGTTCGGGCAGCAGCAGCTTGGCATCGATGCCCAGTTCTTCGGCACTGCATAGCATACCGAAGGAATCAAGACCGCGCATTTTAGCTTTTTTCAGCTTCATGCCACTGGGCAGCTGCGAGCCTACTACGGCTACAGGAACGATATCGTTTTGGCTGACGTTTTGCGCGCCGGTCAAAATTTGTACAATCTCGCCGCTGCCGTAATCCATCTGGCAGATCCACAAATGATCAGAATTGGGGTGACGCTCGATTTGGGTAACTTTGCCGGTGACAACGCCCTCCAGGCCTGCCCCCAAATAATTAACGCTTTCTACTTCCAAACCTACACGGGTCAGTTTTTCAGCCAACTCTTCAGGAGTGACATTAATATCAACATATTGTTTTAACCAGTTAATAGATGCTAACATAAGCTTCCTCCTTATTTGAACTGGCGGATGAACCGCAGGTCATTTTCAAAGAATAAACGCAGGTCGTCGATACCATATTTCAGCATGGCGATACGCTCGACGCCCATACCAAAGGCATAGCCGTTGATCTTATCCGGGTCGTAGCCGCTCATACGCAGCACGTTGGGATGCACCATACCAGAGCCTAATATCTCGAGCCAGCCGGAATTTTTGCAGACCCGGCAGCCCTTGCCGCCGCAGATGACACAGGAAATGTCTACCTCAGCACTGGGTTCGGTGAAAGGGAAATAGCTGGGGCGCAAACGAATCTCGACGCTGCTGCCGAACAGCTCCTTACACAAGGTCTCCAGGGTGCCTTTTAAATCAGCCAGGCTGATGTTTTCGCCCAACACCAGGCCTTCGACCTGATGGAACATAGGCGAATGGGTAGCGTCATAATCGTTGCGGTACACAGTGCCCGGTGCTATCATACGGATCGGCGTGTTAGGCTCGCAGGCCTGCATGGCGCGGGCCTGTACCGGTGAAGTCTGGGTACGCAGCAAAAATTTTTCGGTAATATAAAAGGTATCCTGCATATCGCGGGCCGGATGGTCCTGCGGCAGGTTCAAAGCTTCAAAGTTGTAGTAATCGCTTTCGATCTCGGGGCCTTCCATAACGTCAAAACCCATGCGCATAAAGATTTTTTTGATCTCACGCATGGTCAGCGTTACCGGGTGCAGATGGCCGCAGCTGTGGGTGCGTCCGGGCAGGGTGATATCAACCTTTTCGTTAGCCAGCTTGCTTTTTAAGGCTGCGGTCTCTAAAACGCCGGTCGCAGCGTTGATGGCTTCTTCCAAAATGCTTTTTACTTCGTTGACGATCTGGCCTATTTTCGGCCGTTCTTCGGCCGGCACGGAACCCATGCCGCGCAGGATCTCGGTCATCGGGCCTTTTTTGCCCAGGTATTTGACGCGCAGATCTTTGAGGGCATCAAGGCTATCCACTGTTTTTAGTTCTACCAGCGCTTGTTCTTGAAGTGCCTGCAATTGTTCTTTCATGATCTTCCTCCTACAAAAAAATAAAACTTCCGCCCCCGGTAAGGGGCGAAAGTTATGCTTCCGCGGTACCACCCTAATTTGTACTCTTGTGTCTTAACGCGACTGACGTTGCGCCTACGCAGCCAAAGCCTTCAGCGCAAACACTCACGAGTGAACTTCCGCTTTAGTGTGTCGCAAGGCTTACAGCCGTGGCCTTGCTCTCTGTATCGCACTGTGGGCGTACTCTCTCGGTCATAGTGGTTGATAAAATGGGGCGTATTCAATTAACGATATTTATTTTATCACAACTTGCCATTGCCTGCAACCCGCTGACGCAGACATTCAAACAGCACCACTCCGGCTGCCACGGCAGCATTGAGCGATTCGGCGCGGCCTTCCATAGGTATAAAAACTTTTTTTGCGGCTGCGGCAAGCAAGCTATCCGAAACACCTGAGGCTTCGCTGCCGATAACGACGGCAACCCTGCCCTGCAAGTCGGTCTGATACAAATTGCCCGCCCCTTCCAGACAGGTAGCCAAAAGCTGGTAGCCGCTGCCCTCTGCCCAGATGATAAAGTCGTCTTCGCTGACGCCTTCAGCTACAGGGATATGCAGCAGCGAGCCCATGGTGGAGCGCACAGCTTTAGGGGCAAAAACATCAGTGCAGCCTGACAGCAGTACAACACCGCTAACGCCGGCAGCATCGGCAGTGCGAATCATGGTGCCCAAATTGCCCGGATCACCAATGCGGTCTAATACCAATATGGTTCCACCTAAAGCTGTTAGTTCGTCTAAGGAACTGGTTTGTTTAGTCACTACTGCCGTCAGCGCCTGCGGCGTTTCCGTATCGGCGATCTTTTTCATTACCTGTTCGCTGACGCTATACAAATCGGCCCCGGCTGCTGCGGCCTGCCCTACTATCGCCTGCATTCTTGCTTCATCAGGCGTTTTAGCAGCCGCCAGCACAAAAAGCTGCCGCACAGTACCGTAGCTGACAGCCTCTTCCACCGAGCGCAACCCTTCTACTAAAAAAGCGTTCTGTTCGGCACGGTTTTTTTTCTGTTTTAAGTCGGCGGCGTCTTTAACAACAGGGTTATTGACACTGGTCAGTTCTTTCATCAAACCACTTCCTCCAGTGCCTTGATATTGTTGTGCTCGCCAATGATGATCATTTCGTCACCAAGATTCAAAATGATTTTCGGGTCGGGATTGACCTGAGTTTTACCAGCGTGCTTGATAGCTACGACGTTGACGTTATAGCGATTGCGCAGGTTGGATTGGATCAGGTTTTTGCCGGCCAGGCTGGGCGGTACAGTAATACTCATCAGGCTGATGGTATCGGACAATTCGATATAATCGACGATACTGTTGGAAATAAGGTTATGGGCTACGCGCTGGCCCATATCACGCTCCGAAAAAACGATCTTATCAGCGCCGATCTTGCTGAGCATTTTGCCGTGGACTGCGTTGATAGCCTTGACCACGACTACCGGCACACCCATTTCCTTTAAAAGCAGCGTAGTCAGCATGTTGGCTTCCAAGTCGCCGATAGCCACTACCGCCACGTCAAAATTCTGCACGCCTAAAGAACGCAGGGTGCGCTCGTCGGCAGCGTCAGCCGTAACTACATGAGTCAGCTCGTGAGCCAGGTTTTGCACGTTATCCTCGTCGGTATCCACGCCCAGCACCTGGTAACCCAGTCCGTTCAAAGTCAGTGCTACGCTGGTGCCGAAGCGCCCCAGCCCAAACACAGCATATTGTTTTTCACGTTGTTTTTTCTTCATATCGTTACCGCCTTTAACCAATCATAATATTTTCTGAAGGATATCTTACTTTATCCTCTTTCTGATGCAGGAAGGATAAAACAAAGGTCAAAACGCCGATCCTGCCGGCGTACATAGTCAAAATAAGCACCAGCTTGCCCCAGTCGTTCCAGTCGGGTGTGATACCTATACCAAGCCCCACTGTGGCAAATGCCGAAACTACTTCAAATAAAACATAATCCGCACGGTGCAGTCCGCCATCACAGATAAGCAGAAGGAAATAAGCTCCCAGCATCCAAATCAGGCATAACGAGAAAACTATATACGCTTTATTGACAGTATCGGAAGCAACGCGACGGTTAAAAAGTACCGTATCGCGCCTGCCGTGCAGCAGTCCCCAGGTGGCGACCAGCAGCACCAGCACCGTGGTGGTTTTCATACCGCCGCCGGTAGATGTAGGCGAGGCGCCAATACCCATCAGCAAAATCATAAAAAACAAAGAGCTGGCCCGCATATCGGTTAGGTTGATGGTATCAAACCCTGCCGTGCGGCAGGTGACCGATTGAAAAGCAGCCGCCATCCATTTATCAAGTTCGTTGGGCATAGCGGCCAGCGTAGCCGGGTTTGTATATTCCAAGCCCAAAATCGCCAGCGTACCACCAAAGGTCAAAATAAAGCTGGCGGTCAGCACTATTTTACTGTGCAGAGTCAGCTTCTTCCATTTACGGTTACGGCGCAAATCATCCAGCACTGTAAAACCAAGACCACCGATAGTTATCAGCGCCATAATGCACAGGTTCAACGTCACATCATTATAATGACCGGTCAAACTGGCGTAATCGCCAAACAAGTCGAAGCCGGCGTTACAAAAGGCGGAAATAGCGTGCCAATAGCCCCATAAGATGCCTCTAAGCCCCATATCAAGGCCGTAATAAAAATGCCAGGCCAAGATCGTACCAAAAAAAAATTCTATACCCAGCGCATATTTAACAACGTTTAGCGCCAGCCGCACCACACCAGAAGGCTCGTTCAAGTTGAGCGATTCCTGGATAAAAAGCCGCTCACGTAGGTTGATGCGTTTGCCGATAGCGACACTAAGCAGTGTAGTCAAGGTCATGATGCCAAGTCCGCCTATCTGGATCAAAATGATCATCACCAGCTTGCCGAACCAGGAAAAATATGTTCCCGTATCGACTACTACCAGCCCGGTAACGCATGAAGTCGAGGTAGCCGTAAACAGTGCGTCGATAAAACGCAGGCTACTGCCGTCAGCGCTGGATATCGGTAGCATCAAAAGCAGCGAGCCGCAGAAAATAAGCATCGCAAAGGTAAAAGCTACAATCTGACTACCGGTCAGATTGCGGTTGAGCAGCTTTAACCACTTATGCAATAAATTGATCAAAAACAACAACTTTTTTCACCATCCCGGCCATCGTCGTAAATTTTTTATTAAAACGTTCTAAATCAAGTTTACCCTTAGAGCTTTATAATTGTCAATTTTACTTGCTTACTAAATCGCAGACTTAGCTATATTTTTCTGTAAATTATCATTCAAGCGCATTGCATATAGCTTTATTCAAATTTTCGCCACAAACAATTTTGTTGTTTTCGCCCCTGTTTCAGCTTGTTTTTTGACGAATTTTTGACGGCAACAAAAATAAGCCTACCAACCGCAAAATCATCTTATTGCGTGGCCGTATAACGTGAGCGGATCTGCCTTGATGCAGCCCAATGGCGTTGGGCGTAGCAAGCTCTACGATGCCAGTTAAACCGTCGATAGACAACCTTGCGCCTTCGCGCTCGGTCGTCCCGGTACGGCTCACCCAATCGTGTTCGCTTGCTGCCCTCTCTCGGATATCTCTAACCGATATTTTCACCGCTATCTCCAGCTCATCCCTTAGCATAGCTGGCATTTGCCCGAATTTGCTGATGATAGTTTGTAGTCCGCGGGCCTCTATCCTCATTTAGATTCGGCTGCAGGCTCTACCTTTTCGGCCGGTTTGGCCTTTTTGGGTTCAGGCTTTGCCTTTTTGGGCGCTGCCTCGACTTCCACAAATCCAGCTCTTTTATAAGCTGCGATTTGAGCCTCCTGCGTTAAAAACACAACCCTTGTGCCTCTTTTTAATTCCATGGTGATCCTCCTTATGCGCTGGTGTGCAAATAGATTGCGCCTTTTTTATTTTTGAGCACGAATGCATCGTAGTATACCAAGCCCTCAACCAGTGCTCCGGCGATACCAGGCGGGTCAATATGGATTTTGTATTCTGCTAGTTTAATCGGAGACGTGGTCGCTACTGCGTGAGTCAGCAAAAACTCTGCATTTTCGGGCATATAAGACGTCGGAACAGGGATAATCGCAACTCCGTCAATCGCACCGACTTGACCGTTAAACAAAGTGGTTTGCGCAAGGTCACTGGCTTTAATAAATGCGTCGTCCAATTTGATGCATTTGTAAAAATTCGGAGATACATATGCAATACGGTTAGGGATAGGGGCTTTAGCCTCGCGCAATGCGTTTTGTGCGTCCAAAAACGTCTCATAAGCATTATCCTTCGTAATGGCCAAAGTTTTATTTGCTCCTGCGCCTGCGCCCATAGCTGCCAAGCGATAAATATCAATCTCCGGGATAACCACTTGAGAAAGCTGACGCGCCAAAGCTTTACCAGCATCACGAACGCCCTCGGGAGTATCGACACTGTTAATTTTATCCAGTGTAAAAGTAAAGGATCTAATTCTAGACAGCGTCAACTCCTGCACATCGTCTTGGAGCTCCGACGGCGTGCCATAACGATTAGCGCCAGATGTGGTATAGTCCCCCATGGGCGCAGTCGGCATATCGTATACCTTAACTGTTTTAGCCCCGGTAAAATCGAAGTCATTGTTTACTGCTCTGTCGGTTACCGAAAGTAAAGAAAACGCCTCATCTACGGCGTTACTGTATTTTTCTGCGAAATTAATTGCCATTATTTAACACTCCTCATTGTTTTAGTTTTGTTTTGTTGCGAGCTCGCTCGCGAATCCATCCATAAATGCATCGCCCTTGCCACCAGCCCCGCCAGAGCCACCGCCGCCCTTGGGATCAACCTTGACTGCCCACGGATTTGCTTTAAGCCACTCGGCAGCTCCATCTTCGATAGACATTTCTTTATCGCCGTTTTTATAGGTCAAAGCACTGTCATCATCGCCGCCAATGTTATCAAGGATTAACCTTGCCATCTCTTTGGGATTAGCTGCATTGCCTTTGGTCAGTGCGTCAATCGCCAGACTTTGCTTTAAGGTTAGCATTCTTTTAGCCCTCTCGGCCTCCTGTGACGCGGTAGCTGCTTGCAGCTTTTCCTGCAAGGATTTGACTTCTTTTTCCATCTTGCCAAACTTTAGCAAAACCTCATCCGGTTTGCCGCCTTTTGATTTGAGACCGTCAAGTGTAGACTTAACCGCACTGACTTTTTCCTCCAAATCGTCCCCGTCCTCAAGCTCCAGCGCCGATAAAACCTTAGTCATTTTTTTAGTAACTGCTTCAGCTTTTTCGGCGAAGGCTTTGCCCTCGGTTCGACTTTTGGCCGCCTCCCCGTTGATTTTTTGCACCTCTGCTTTGATCGCGGTGATTAAATCCGCACCGCCCTCAATGCCTTCAAGTTTTGCATATACGTCTTTTAAATCCATTTTTATGCCTCCTGTGCATAGGGCTCCTGTCCCTGTTATTTTTTATATTAAAGGCCTCTCGCCTTAATACCAGTTTTGGGCAATAAAAAACCGCTCCCAGTTAAACTGGAAACGGTAAGTTACTGCTTAATTATTTTATTTATGCTATTTTAGGAATATATTTTTCAAGTTGTTTATCATCATGCGACATTGCTTTTAAAAATGCTACACAAACATCATGCTGATTATTATATGTACCGTCAACCTCTTGCACACCTCGTTCTTCAAAAACAAGCTTCCATTTCCCATTATCCGCCTTACGGATAAGAAAACCTTCAGTTGCCTTTATGAAGGTTAAATCGGACAACGAATAATAATCAGAATCAACTTTTTCATTAATTAAAATTCTTTCTAACTCTTTAATTGTCATGATTAAACCTCCTCCAAATACTCTGTCAAATCCATTACTCTTCCTGGCAATTTATATTGCCAACCTCCACCTGGTTGCTCAAACCAAGCAGCCGTTCTACCGCTTAAAACATCCGGCAAATCTTTATTTATACGATAAACATGAACTGACTTATTTTGTGCTTCTTTAGGCAGAGCACGTTCAGCAAATGGCGTACCTACCGGGCTTACAAAGCTTCCTCTGCTGCCACCATAACGATCAACAATTAGGCTACCCTTTTTCAGGGTTTCTGTAATTGGCGTACCACTAAATCCGTTGTTTCTCGGATACAGTGTTCTACCGCTATCACTTAAAAACCTAGCATACCCTTGTTTACCTATAGTATACCTCAAGCCCTGCGATTCCGCAATTGATTTGAGGAAATAATCATCCGGCGGAAATAAGTTTTTACTCATTAAGTCCTGCATGAATTCAGGCTTTAATTGACCAGGATTGAGCTTGATTTTTTCACCATAGTAAGCAATTTTATACCTTGTAAAACAAAAACTGTGTAAGCCGTAAGGCTTACACAGTTTTTTTATTGCCGCCACAGCGACAAGCGTGTTCAATTTTCTGTAAAAATATAGCTTACAGAGCAGCTTTAGCAGCTTCTACCAATTTGGTGAAAGCAGCTGCATCATAAATCGCCATATCAGCCAAAACCTTACGGTTCATTTCGATACCAGCTTTAGTCAGACCGTTCATGAAACGGCTGTAGCTCATGCCGTTAGCACGGGTAGCAGCGTTGATACGAGCGATCCAGAGACGACGGAAGTCACGTTTTTTAGCGCGACGGTCGCGACGAGCATAGCTCAGAGCTTTCATTACGGTCTCATTAGCTTTTTTGAAAAGCAAATGTTTGGAACCGCGATAGCCTTTAGCCAGTTTTAAGATTTTTTTATGACGACGATGAGCAGTAACGCCCACTTTAATTCTTGCCATTATAGTCAGCCTCCCTTAATCTATTATGCGTACGGCAGCATTTTTGCTACGCGTTCATGATCAGTTTTGTGAACAAGTGCAGCCTTACGCAAGTTTCTCTTGCGGGAAGGAGATTTATGTTCCAGAATATGGCTTTTGAAAGCTTTAGCACGTTTAAATTCACCGGTACCAGTCTTTTTAAAACGTTTAGCAGCAGCTCTGCGGGTTTTCATTTTAGGCATTGTCAAGTCCTCCTTATTTGGTAGCTTTAGGCGCAACAATCATAATCATGTTTCTGCCTTCTAATTTGGGTGCACGCTCAATAACAACAGTGTCTTTCAACTCTTCTGCCATTCTTTTAAGCAATACTTCGCCAAGTTCAGGGTGCGATAATTCGCGGCCGCGGAACATGATGGTGACTTTTACTTTGTCGCCGTCTTCCAGGAACCGCACTGCATTTTTGAATTTGACGGTATAGTCATGATCCTCGATGCCGGGGCGCAATTTGACTTCTTTGATATCAAAGGTCTTTTGCTTTTTACGAGCTTCTTTATCTCTTTTTTGCTGCTCGTAACGATACTTGCCGTAATCCATAATCCGGCACACCGGAGGCTTCGCATTAGGTGCGATCTCCACCAAGTCAAGTTGTTTTTCCTGTGCCAGCGCTAAAGCATCGCGACTGGACATTATACCCAGCTGTTCGCCGTCATCGGCAGTAAGGCGCACTTCCCGTGCCCGAATCTCATCGTTGATACGCAAGTTTTCTTTGCTAATAACCATTCACCTCCAAAAGTAAATAAAAAACGCGAGCAGTAGATACTGCCCGCGTAAAAATCATATCCAACCTTGTCGAGCTTTGCTGCAAGGTGAGAAGCGAGCGGCTTCTGCTTTGTTACTCAGATATGATACCATATTGCTGAACTTATGTCAACAAATATTCTCTTAATCTTTTCTGGCACCCAACTGGCCATCCAAATAGAACAGTCCAGCTACGTTGTCGCCGATCATTTCCAACTTATCGACGATCTCGGAAGCATTAGCTTCCTCTTCTACCTGCTCGTCGATAAACCATTTCAGGCAGCTTTGGGCCGCATAGTCTTTTTCTTTTAAAGCCACTTCATACATGTCATAAATGCGGGAAGTAACATATTTCTCGTGTTCCAGCACTTTTTTGAACAGCGTCAGCGGTGTACCGTAGTCAGCCGCCGGCATATCGATCTGCAAAAGCTGGGGCTGCACGCCGCAGTCCTGCATAAATTTTACAAAGCGCAGCGCGTGTTCACGTTCTTCTTCGTATTGCAGATACAGCCACTTAGCCATACCTTTATAATTTTTTGCTTCCATATCCAGGCTCATGGCCAGATACATATAAGCAGAATATAACTCAGCCTGTACTTGTTCGTTAAATGATTTGAATACCTTTTTGTTCATAAATAAGACCCTCCTTGACAGCTTCCAAGCTGCTTTTTAATTGTACTTATTATAGCACATTTCAAACAGCATTTCAATAATAATTATTTATTTCTATCGCCTCTCGTTAAAAATTTTGCTGCTGCCCATACATAAAAAAGGCCATGCCCCAAAGAGCATGGCCTTGATCATTGATTATTGTTTTTCAGCAACTTCTTTTTGCAGCATTGCCACAAAGTCGCCCTGTGCCATAGCGCCAATATCGCCTTCTCCGCGGCGGCGGACTGCGACAGTGCCTTCTTCGACTTCTTTATCGCCGATAACCAGCATGTACGGTACTTTTTGCATCTGTGCTTCACGGATCTTGTAACCGATTTTTTCGTTACGGTCATCAAGATGTACGCGCAGACCCAGTTTGAACATTTCGTCACTCAATTTTTTAGCATAATCGTAATGCTTATCGGTAATCGGCAGCACACGCACCTGACAAGGAGCCAGCCAAGCCGGGAAAGCACCTGCATAGTTTTCAATAAGGATACCAATAAAGCGTTCGATCGAGCCGTAAACAACACGGTGGATCATGACCGGGCGGTGTTTCATGCCGTCTTCACCGGTATAGGTAAGTTCAAATTTCTCAGGCAGCAGCATATCCAGTTGAATAGTACCGCACTGCCAGGTACGGCCGATGGAGTCGGTCAAATGGAAGTCGATCTTCGGGCCGTAGAAAGCGCCGTCGCCTTCGTTGACCACATATTCCAAGCCAAAATCTTCCATAGCGCTCCTCAAAGCGTTGGTAGTGGTTTCCCAGGTCTCGGCGTCGCCCATGGAATCTTCCGGACGGGTCGACAGCTCGGCATGGTATTTCAGGCCAAAGGTAGCGTAAACTTCATCAAACAGACGGATAACGTTTTGGATCTCTTCCCTGATCTGGCTGGGCATCATAAAGATATGCGCATCGTCCTGAGTGAAGCAGCGGACACGGAACAGGCCGTGCAGTGCGCCGGACAATTCGTGGCGATGCACTAAGCCAAGCTCGCCGGCACGGATAGGCAGCTCACGATAGCTATGCGGATGGGTTTTATAAACCAGCATACCGCCGGGGCAGTTCATCGGTTTGATAGCGTAATCTTCGCCATCGATTTCAGTAACATACATATTTTCGCGGTAGTGATCCCAGTGACCGGAGGTCTCCCACAGCTTGCGCGACAGGATCATCGGCGTTTTGATTTCCTGATATCCGTAACGTCTGTGCACTTCGCGCCAGTAGTTGATCAGCTCGTTGCGGATGACCATGCCATTCGGATGGAAGAATGGGAAACCAGGCCCTTCTTCCATGATGCTGAACAGATCCAACTCTTTGCCCAGCTTACGGTGATCGCGTCTGGCAGCTTCTTCCAGCATGTGCAGATAAGCGTCCAGCTCTTCTTTGCTGGCAAAGGCGGTACCGTAAATGCGCTGCAGCATTTTATTTTTTTCATCGCCACGCCAATAAGCGCCGGCAATACTTTGCAGTTTAAAGGCTTTTACCCTGCCAGTTGAAGGGCAGTGCGGGCCTGCGCACAGGTCGGTAAAATCGCCTTGAGTATAAGTGCTGATAACAGCGTCTTCAGGCAGATCGTTGATCAGCTCGACTTTATATTTTTCATCCTGCGCGGCAAATTTAGCCAGCGCTTCGCTGCGGGGCAGCTCACTGCGTTCCAGTGGGATATTGGCTTTAACGATCTTCGCCATTTCTTTTTCGATAGCTACCAAATCTTCGGGAACAAAAACATGCTCGCTGTCCAGGTCATAATAAAAACCGTTAGCGATAGCCGGGCCGATAGCGAATTTGGTGCCCGGGAACAGATGCTGGATAGCCTGAGCCATCACATGCGCTGCCGTATGGCGGATAGCATGCAGGCCTTCTTCGCTTTCGGGAACGACAAATTCCACTGCCGCATCCTGTTCCAGGGTATCTGTCAAATCTTTATTTTTACCGTCTACTACTGCCAAAAGTGCCTGTTTGCCAAGCTTTTGCGACAAACTTTTAGCGACGTCCAGCAAGGTCGAGCCGGCTGCTACTTCTTTTACACTGCCATCTTTTAAGGTTACTTTAACATTTGCCATTTTACTAGCCTCCTAAAAATAAATAAACTCCAATCCCTGGAAAGGGACGGAGTTGACCGCGGTTCCACCCTAATTGACCTGCAAAAGTGCAAGTCCACTCGGTACCGTTAACGCCGGCAGACGACGCCACATACTAACTGCCATAGCAGGTTCCGCAGCGTGGTTTGAAGGTGGTCAGGTCCAACGTCTTTCCAAAGCGCTTGCAGCCATGGCGCTTCTCTCTAAAGGAAATTTACGTTAGCCTCGTCCTTCGCATAACCGATTGTTTATATGATTATTCTTTATTATAGTCTTAACAATAATCGTTGTCAATAACCCATTTTTGTAAAATTATTGTAGCAAAATCCACAGCCTTCCCTTATAATTATATAAAAGATGTTGATAACTATAGGAGATGTTCGGATGAAGTTCTTGAACAATAGCTTAGGAAAAATCCTGCTGGCAGGCCTGATGCTGTTACCGCTTCCTTCGGTGCAGGCAGCAGAAAAGCAGCGGGAAACCATGCTGTTTTTGCCAATGGATAACCGCCCGGTCTGTTCTTCCTACGTGGTTAAGACCATGGAAGCAGCCGGCTATAATGTGCTTGTACCTCCAGATAAATATCTGGCGTCATATAACAGAAACGGCAATCCCGACGAGCTGTGGAAATGGCTTGTCAAACGTGCTCCACAGGCAGATGCCGCCGTTATCTCGACGGACAGCCTGATCTACGGCGGGCTAGTCGCATCACGCACCCACCACGAACCACAGGCCGTTTTAGAGGAACGGCTCAAGCGGCTGGAAACACTCCGCGACCAATCCCCCGTGCGCCTTTACGCCTTTTCTACCCTGATGCGCACGCCACGGGCCAGTTTCGGTGCCGTCGAGCCGCCCTATTACAGCAAAATCGGCCCTGCCATCTTCCGCTATTCTGAGCTTTGCGATTCAGATGACCTGATTGGGCTGAATTTAAAAAACGCCCTGACCAAAAAGACTTTGGAAACAAACCTGCCAGCTGACGCCCTGCAGGACTGGCTGGATCGACGGCAGAAAAACCTGCATATCAACAGTATGCTGACCGATATGACACGCAAAAACAGGTTCCACTTCCTCGCCATCGGCAAAGATGACAATGCACCGCTTTCGCACACGCATATGGAAGCACGCAAGCTGACGCAGGAAACCTACGACCTGACCCAACGCACTTTCCAGATCGTGCCTGGTGTCGATCAATTGGGGCTGCTGCTTTTGACCCGAGCCGGCAACGAGCTGAACCGCTATAATCCCCGCGTGTACACTTTTTACGCCGAAGGCTGGGGTCCCAGGACTTTGCCGCAGTATTCCGATATGACCTTGGGCCAATCGGTACCGCAGCAGATACTGGCCATCGACGGACGCACCGCAACCAGCGCCGCCAACGCCGATATAGTACTGGCACTGAATACGCCTTATGACGGAGTGATGATGGATTCGACCGCGCCTTCCAACCAATTCTTTTCTTCACCGCAAAACCGTAAATACATCGGTCAGCTCAAGCAGCTGCTGGATAACGGTAATCTTGTTTCCTTAGCCGACGTAGCCTACTCAAACGGCGCCGACAACGGTTTTATGAACGAACTGGCCAAGGCTGGCCAAATAGAACGTCTGACAGCCTACAACGGCTGGAACACCGCCGATAACACTGTTGGCTTCGCCATCTGCCAGGGTGTTTTAGCACCGCAGATGCAAAAGCAGGACGCAAAAAAACTGATGCAGATCCGCATCATCGACGATTGGTACTATCAAGCGAACGCCCGGCGCAATGCTACGGCTTTTCTCGACAGCAAAAATCAAACAGCCGCCATTTATCTGCTGGGTCCTTACCAAAAACCTGCCCGTGAACTGGCTCAGGACATCTGCCGCGAACTGGCAGGACGCTATACCTTCACCGAAAAAAGCAACTTTGATATCACCTTCCCCTGGGACAGGTTGTTTGAAATCGAAGTAGATTTGAAAAAAGATAAAAAATAATAAATATACCGTTAGACGCTCTGCTGTCTGACGGTATATTTTTAACTATAATAGACTTATACTTAAATTTTTATCGTTATTTTCAAAAGCATTTACTTTAAATAAAGCTTTAATGTATGATGCTTGTAAGGAGGTTTTTATGGACACTATCGATACTGCTATTTTAAATTGCCTGAAAGAAAACGGACGTGCGACAGCTTCAGAAATCAGCAAAAGGGTAAACTTATCTATACCAGCGGTTGCCGAACGGATACGCAAGCTGGAACAAAGCCGCACCATCCAGAAATACACTGTTAAATTAGACCGTAAAAAGATCGGCCAAAGTCTTTTAGCCTTTATCTGTGTCAACATTGATAAAACGAAACATATTACGGCATTCCGTCAGCAAATAACGGCTTACGACTGCGTGCTTGAATGTCACCATTTAGCAGGCACTTACGACTATCTGCTCAAAGTCAGCGTTCGTGATACAGCAGAGCTGGAAACATTTTTGTCGCACTCACTCAAACAAATCAGCGGCGTTTCCAGTTCCAGTACTTTCATTACGCTGGCTACCTTGAAGGAAGAACTACATTGCTGACAGCTTTTGCTAAAGGGCTGCGTTTAGGCTTACTTTTACAGCTTTCTGTCGGCCCGATATTTCTATTTGTACTGCAAACAGCTATTGCCCGGGGAATAGCTGACGCACTGGCAGCCGTGCTGGCTGTGACCTTAGTCGATGCCGGTTATATTATACTGGCTTTACTCGGCGTCGGCACATGGCTGAACCAAAAGCAGCAGCTGCAAACAGGGCTGCGCTATTTGGGTGCCCTTGTCCTGCTGCTCTTTGCCCTGCAAACTTTCTCCTCCATCTTTACAATGACGCAGCTAGCGGCAACTGACAAAATCGCACCACTTTCTGATAGCTTTACTGCTGCCGCCCTGCTCACTTTAAGTAACCCTCTGACTATCATCTTCTGGTTAGGTATTTTGTCGGCACAAGCCACACAGCAGCAGTTTACCTGCATGCAGCTTGTTTATTTTTGCGGCGGATGTTTGAGCGCAACTTTTGTTTTTTTAAGCTGCATAGCCCTTGCAGCAGACAAGTGCGCTTTTTTGCTAACGCCGGCACTACAGCAATTTATAAATATCGCGCTTGGCCTTATGCCATAAAAATCCAAAATATTCTGCAGCCGTCTGATTTTACTTTCAGCACGGCGAAAAACACCGATGGATTTATCATTCAAAGTCCTTAAGTCAAAGCTTTGGATCTCCTTATCATCTTTAGCAAAAAACAATAATGATTTATTATGACCGGCAATATAATCAGGAAAATAGCAGTTGTCCAATATATGTGCCGATGGTGTTTTAAGCATGCCGCCCATAATATCGACTTCACCCGCATACATGGCGTCAAAAAGCGGGCTCAACTCGTCGGTAACAAACTCATATTCCCAGCCCGTATATTTGGCAATTTCCATCAGCCAGTCAAAAACAACGCCGTCACGGCTCCCATCCGGATAAGTGACAGAAATAGGATAGGCCTGCGGAAACGCTACCTTGATCACTCTTTTTGACTTGAACGGTTCGACAGCAAAACATTGCGCACTTACAAGCACTAACAGCAACGCCAGCCACAACCAGCCGCTTTTCAGGCATTTTTTTAATGTTATTTCCATGATCGTTAATTCTCCATTAAAGATTGCGTTATGTCTGCCAGACACACTCATCCTATTATAATTAATGTTTAATTTTTTATTTCTATTCTATCAAAATTACCTTTTATTATCAATCAATAATTTTTTATTGTATAAAAATATAAGCTTTTTCATAATGAAATACGCCGCCCACCAGATGAAACTCTGATGGGCGGCGTATTTTATTATTATTTGCGGGGTAAAACTATCTTGATAGTAGTGCCTTTTTCCAGCTCACTGTCAAGTTCGATGTGTCCTTTATGGAACATCACCCCATGCTTGACGATGGACAGGCCTAAACCTGTACCGCCGGTTTCTTTAAAATGGCTTTTATCGACCCGGTAAAAGCGTTCAAAAACCCGCTCCCTGTCGGCCATGCTGATACCGCAGCCCGTATCACTGAAGGTCAGCACCGCCTCGCCGGGCGCTACAGCCACATTAACTTCAACACTGCCGCCTTCACGGTTGTATTTGATACCGTTATCAAGCAGGTTATATGCTACTTCGCACAAAATCGAAGGCACACCTTCGACCTCCGCTTCACAACCACTGATACTGATAGTGACGTTTTTCTTTTCCGCCTGGCTTTGCAGACGCAAAGCCGTTGCTTCCAGCAGTTTTTTCAGCTCCACGCTTTCAATATTATTGGCGCTGCCAGCCGCTTCATCTAAACGCGACAGCTTCATAATGTTGTCGATCAACGTTATCAGATGGCCGGCCTCGCTGTAGATTTTTTCCATGAAGCGCTGTTTGTCGCCTTCCTGTACCAGGCCGTTCTTCATGATCTCGGCATAACCCAGAATAGACTGCAAAGGAGTTTTAAGCTCATGGGAAACATTGGCCGAAAACTCGCGCCGCAGCGTTTCCGCAGCCATTTTTTCAGTCACGTCAAAAATCAAAAGTACGCTGCCCTTACCGCCAACGCTGCTGCCGCACAGCTGGTAATAGCGTCCATCCTTCTGGTATAGCTTTTCACCACTGCCGCTGTCGGCAACCTTTTGCAGCAGTTCTTGTACTTCCTGTCCACGTTCCAGCGTCAAAATATTTTTGCCCAGGGCTTCCTCACCCTGAATGGCAAATAATTTAGCAGCGCTGTCGTTAATGGACAAAATATTTTGCCTATCGTTAAGCAGTATCATCCCTTCATTCATATTCTGGGTGATAGCTGTCATTTCACTTTGTTTCTGCCGCAGCTGGCGCAGGCCTTCCGTTACCAGCTTCTGCTGCTGGGAAATACGGGTCAAAAACGGCGCCAGTTCGTCGTAAGTATCGTTTTCCAAAGGATGCTCAAGATCGACCTCGTTTAAAGGCAGCACCATCTTATCGGTGATGCGGCGTGCCAAAACCATCGCTACTAAGGCTACCAACAGCACCACGCCTATCATATAAGGGATATTGCCAGCTACCGTGCTAAAAACAGAAGCTTCCGTACGCGCTACACGCAGCACATTACCGTTTTCCAATCGCAAAGCATAGTAGACGGTTTTTTCCGACAGGGTATCGCTCATACGGTCGGCCAGTCCTGCGCCGCCGGTCAAAGCCTCCTGCACCTCTTCCCTGTCTTTATGGTTCAGCATTTTTTCGGCAGCTACATAATTATCATACAGCACCTTACCGTCAGGAGCGATCAGGGTGACCCTGGTCAGCTTGCTGCTTTCGGACGACAGTGCCTGTAAATAGCTGCTTTCGCCCTGCTCCAGCCCCATTTTGATATAAGTCGCTTCCTGCCTCAGGTCACGCTGCATCGTCGTCATCGAACCCTGATACATGATGACAGCGATCAGCACCGACGCTGCGACAACTGCCGCCGTCGCCAAAAATAACAGGCCCTTGAAAATTTTATTTCTCATATCCTGCTCCTATACGGTAGCCTACGCCCCGCACTGTTTCCACCAGCACGCCTGCCTGCCCCAGCTTCGCGCGCAGCGTACGCACATGCACGTCTACGGTACGGGTCTCACCGGCAAAATCATAGCCCCAGATATCCGTCAGCAGCTGCTCACGGGTAAACACCTGCCCAGGCCGCTCCAAAAGCTTATGTAAAAGTTCAAATTCCTTAAAAGTCAAAACAACTTCCTGCCCGCTGACGGTAACACGATGCTTACCTATCTCCATCACTAGCTCTCCGGCAACCAGCCTGCCCTGCTTGTCGTCCTGTTTATAGCGGCGCAGTACGGCTTTCACCCGCGATACCATCTCCATCATCCCAAAGGGCTTGGCGATATAATCGTCGGCGCCGTTATCCAGCCCGCGTACCTTATCGAACTCCGAACCCTTGGCCGTCGCCATGATCACCGGCACCTGTGCCGTGCGTTTATCATTGCGCAGGTTCTTCAGCAGGGTAATGCCGTCGTCGCCGGGCAGCATGATATCCAAAAGTATCAGCGTCGGCTTGGCACATACCAGCGCTTTAAACAGCTCTTCGCCGCTGCCGACGCCTAAAGCCTTAAAGCCGACTGATTGCAGGGTATAAACTTCCAGTTCGCGAATATTAGGATCGTCCTCCACGCAAAAGATCATGCACAGTATCCTCCTCATGTGCTCCGGTAATCATAAACAGCACCCACTGGGAAATATTTACGGCATGATCGCCGATCTTCTCAAAATATTTGGCGATCATCAGGTAATCAATAGCCTGCTCACCGCTATCCTGCGTGCTGCGTATGATTTGGATCAATTCTTTTTTTGCTTTGCTGAACAACTCGTCCACTACGTCGTCGTCGCGTTCTACCTGCTGCGCCAGGCGCAGGTCACCTTTCACAAAAGCATCCAGACTGGTACTGACCATCTTTTTGGCCGCTACCGCCATCTGCTGTAAAAGCGTAGTGTCGTAGTCCCTGCCAAATTCCGCCTTGCCCAGTATCTCGGCAACATTGCCCGCCTGCTCGCCGATACGGCTCAGGTCGGTAATCATTTTCAGCGCCGCAGATATCTGCCGCAGGTCGGAAGCAACAGGCTGCTGTTTTAAAAGCAGGTTGATACAAATATTCTCCACTTCCCGCTCTTTTTCCTCTGTGCGCTTGCCTAAAATTACAATTTCTCTGTTTAAAGCATCGTTATCTTCCTGCAAAGCCTGCGTCACATGCTCCAACGCATTCTCGCATAAGGTTCCCATAACTATCAGTTCCGTATTCAGCAGCTCCATCTGAGCCGCAAATCTGCTCCGTACCATCAGCCAAACCTCCCTGTAATATAATCCTCGGTCTTTTGCTCATGCGGATTCGAGAACAAAGTATCAGTATCATTGAACTCTACAACCTCGCCTAAAAGGAAGAAGGCCGTTTTATCGGAAATACGCACCGCCTGCTGCATATTATGCGTAACGATGACGATGGTGTAATTCTGTTTCAGCTCTAACGCCAGATCCTCTATCTTCAAGGTCGATATCGGGTCAAGCGCCGAAGTCGGCTCGTCCATCAGCAGTACCTCAGGCTGCACGGCCAAAGCGCGGGCGATACACAGCCTTTGCTGCTGGCCGCCCGAAAATCCTAAAGCGCTTTTATCAAGACGGTCTTTGACTTCGTCCCAGATAGCCGCCTTGCGCAGCGCCTCTTCTACCATATCATCCAGCTTGGCCTTGCCCTTGACGCCGTGGGTACGGGGCCCAAAAGCAATATTGTCATACACGCTCATGGGGAACGGGTTAGGCTTTTGGAACACCATGCCAACCCGCTTGCGCAGCAGATTAACATCGTCGTTGGCATAAATATCATCGTTATCAAGCAGCACCTTGCCAGTGATGCGGCATCCTTCGATCAAATCATTCATCCTGTTCAAAGATTTCAGCAGCGTCGATTTACCACAGCCCGAAGGGCCGATAAATGCCGTGATCTCCTTTTCCGGGATCTGCATATTGATATTTTTCAGCGCCTGGAACTCGCTGTAGTATAGATCTAAAGTTTCGATAGCTATTTTTGTGTCCATCTTATTTTCCCTTCATCAGTTGTTTAGCCAAACGGCCCGACAAAGCATTGATCGCGATAACGATCACTACCAGGATCACAGCCGTCGCATAAGCCTGCTTCATATAAAGGCCCTCGCTGGCCAGTACATACATATGCACCGCCAAAGTACGGCCCGATGACAATACCCCGTCAGGGAGCGCCGCCACCGTGCCCGATGTATAGATAAGCGCTGCCGTTTCGCCAACTATCCTGCCAATAGCAAGGATAATGCCCGCCAAAATACCGGGGACCGCCGAAGGCAGGACTACGGCAAAAACCGTGCGCAGCTTGCCTGCACCCAGCCCGTAGCTGCCTTCACGGAAACTATCCGGAATAGCCTTCAGTGCCTCTTCTGTCGTGCGCATGATGAGGGGTAAAATCATGATCGCAACGGTACAGGCACCGGCCAAAAGCGAGTAGCCCCATTTTAAATAGGTGACGAAAAACAACATGCCGAACAAGCCATACACGATCGAAGGAATACCGGCCAAAGTATCGGCAGTGACCCGCACTACACCTACCAGCTTATTGCCCCGGCTGGCATACTCAACCAGGTAAACGGCGGCAAAAATACCCAGCGGTGTGGCGATAGCCAAAGCCAGCAGCACCATCAGCACCGTATCCACCAACGCCGGAAACAGTGACACGTTTTCGGAATTATAATGCAGGGCAAACAGGCTGGCCTCGATATTGGGCAGCCCCTGCCACAAAATATAGCCTAATAAAAAACTCAGTACCAAAAAAGTAGTCAGCGCCGCAGCTATCACGCAGCCCAGCAAAAACAGCGACAACGGATCGCGGCCGCATTCATGCAGCTTACGGTTCAGCTGAGCTTTAAAATCCGTCATTGCTGCACCACCTTCCCTTTCAAGTACGAGAACGTCAGATTGATGATCAAAATGAACACAAACAATACTACTGCCGTCGCTATCAAAGCATCACGGTGCAGGTCGGCGGCGTATCCCATCTCGATAACGATATTAGTCGTCATCGTGCGCACGCCCTCCAAAAGCCCTGCCGGCATCCGGGCCTGATTGCCCGCTACCATGATCACCGCCATGGTTTCACCTACGGCGCGTCCCATACCCAAAATGACCGCCGCCATAATGCCCGACTTAGCCGCCGGCACGATGGTAAAAAAGACGCTGCGCACATGCCCTGCGCCTAAAGCCAAAGCGCCCTCATAATAGCTGTTGGGCACAGCCCGCAAAGCGGCCTCGGCCACGCTTATCAGCGTCGGCAAAATCATCATGCCCAACAGCAGCGAAGCCGTCAGCATACTGCTACCCGTACCGCCCACATGCTCGCGTATCAGCGGCACCATGACCACCAATCCAAAAAAACCGTAAACTACCGAAGGGATACCGGCCAAAAGCTCTACCGCCGGTTTCAGTACATTATATATCTTATCCGGGCAAAAGCGCGCCATAAAGATCGCCGTCAAAATACCCACCGGCACGCCTACAGCGATCGCCCCCAGCGTTACATACAGGCTGCCCAAAATCATCGGCAAAATCCCATACAAATCATTAGCCGGACGCCATCTTTCACCAAAGAAAAAATCTGCGGCGCCGATTTTACCAATAGTCGGCAAGCCGTTAGCGAACAAAAACAGGCAGATCATCGCCACCAATGCTATAGACACGCAGGCCGCCAGCAGAAAAACAAACTTCATTATTTCTTCTTTACGCTTCTCCATACTCCCTCACATTATACAGGCGGCTGCCCCGAAAGGCAGCCGTTAAGTTTGCGTTATTTGCTTTAAATTACAGTTTGTTCCATTCGGTAGTTTTGCCGGTGAAGATAGCTTCAACCTGCTCTTTTTTCAAATCGCTGACTTTGTTATCTTTGTTAACGATAACCGCAATGCCGTCGGTAGCGATAACAGTTGCTTTCAGCCCCTGGTCAAGCTCGCTCTGTTTCAGCTCGCGTGAAGCCATACCGATGTCGCAGATACCGCTAAGAGCTGATTTAACGCCGGTAGTAGAGTCGCTGGTCTGGATCTCGATGTTAGCTGCCGGGTTGATTTTCAAATATGCTTCTTTAAGTTTTTCCATAGCCGGAGTTACGGAAGAGGAACCTGCTACAACTACTTTGCCTGCCGGCTTAGTGCCTTTATAAGCAGCGGCCTGGCTGTCGCCGATGCAGCCTGCTTTAGTAACAACTTCCTGACCTTCTTTCGACATGATGAAGGTAACAAAATCTTGCGCCACTTCACTTAAGCCATCTTTAGTACAGATGTTGAAAGGACGGGCAATCTTGTAAGCGCCGCTTTTTACATTAGCCGCGCTGGCATCGGCACCGTCTATCTTCAAAGCTTTAACGGTGTCGTTCAAAGAACCGAGGGAAATATAACCGATAGCATCTTTGTTACCTGCCACAGTGGTCATCATAACGGAAGTGTTATTGGTGATCGCTGCGTTATCGGTAGTGTGGTCGATTTTTTTACCGTTAGCATCTTTCTTTTCGATACCGAACAACTCTATGAACGCGCCACGGGTACCACTGCCGTCCTCACGAGAGATAACAACGATCTTGCTGCCTGCTGCCGGAGCATCAGCCTTCTTCTCGGTTTCACTGCTGCCACATCCGGTAAAAATCATCGTGCTCATTGCTGCCAATAAAATACCTGCTACTTTTTTGTCCATTTTCATCACTATAAGCCTCCATAAATTTATGATTTGTTTTTAGTTTTTTGACTATGGCTATAGCATATCCCAGCAAAGTAAAATCCATTAGCACGTTTTTGTTAAATCAATGTAAAGTTTGTAAAGCGAAGTAATTTACAAAGCAAAAAGGCAAAAAACAGCAGCCCGCCATAAACGGCGAACTGCTGCAAGGGATACGATTATAAAAGTGAACCTTTAAACTTATTTGTTTTAGAAGCTAAATCTTACATTAGCCATCAGGCGGTTTGCTTTAACGCTGTCGCCTTTTTGGTATTCATAGCCCAGTCCGAAAGCAATATTAGCTTTTTCTGCTTCCAGTGCGAACCGGCCAACAAAGCTACCGCTGTCTGCTACATTAAAGCCAAACCCATCGCTGGCGCCGTTCAGGCTGACAGTTTGTTTAGTATCACGGTCGCCCGCTGTCCAAACATAACCGGCTTCTACTAACGGACGGATAGTCCAGTCGCCTGCTTTAGTTTCGTAGCTGTAAGTTACGCCAACCGGCAGCAGCCACATATTCTGGTCGTCAGCATTGTAGTGCATGCCCAGGCTGTTGCTGTAGTCGCCTACGCCAAGGTGCAGATAACGCAAGCCTGCGTACGGCACCAGTTTACCTGCGCCCATATCGTAAGCTTTTTCGGCTTTCACGCCCATGCTGAAAGCATCAGACTTCGGCGAAGCGGTGATTTTAGTGCCGCTGTTGTTTTGAGTAATATCGTTTTTGCCATGCAGATAGCTGATATCGCCCAGCACGCTGCTATCGCCGTTGTTGATGCGGCCATACAGGCTCAGGCCGTAGTATTCGGCATCGTTTTTAGTAGTTACGCTGTTACCGATGCTGTCTACGTCACCTTTAGCATAGCTTAAAGCCACACCGGCAGTTGCTTTGCCTTTGTTATAGAAGTCGCCGCCGACTACGATACCGTTATATTTCATATCGTAGCTGCCGCTCATGCCGCCCATTTCCATATCGCGGACTTCTTCTTTGCTGTGGATGTAATGAGCCCAAATGTCCTTATCGGCTTCCGCATGGTTAGCCAGCGACAAATGTTTGCTGACGGCATCGGTCATGATATTGCTTATGCTGTAGGTACCACGGCTAACGCCTGCCAGCTCGCCCATGTTGGCAACGCTGTTGAGAGCATTGACTGCGTCGGCGTCGGTAGCATTGTATTTGCTGCTGACTGCGTTGTTGAAGAAGTTTTGTGCAGCATCTGCTTTATCGCCAGCCAAAGAAGCATCGACGACATTGCCGATAACAACTTGATCGTTAAAGACTTGGTTGACCTTTTGCAGTGCAGCAGTAACGTCAAATGCGTTATTGTCTGTTGTTGCATCACCTGTAAATTTCAGCAGTTTGTTATCGGAGATGATATTCTCATCTTGCCAAACAGTGCCAGTATTCAAACTGGTGCCAGCTAAAATCTTATATTCCTCACCTTTTTTCGCACCGTCGATGTAAAGTTTGGCCTCGTCACCAACCGTAACACCACCGGTCACGCCGCTGATAGCAGCTGTTCCCGTAACGGCAGTGCCATCTACCATCAAAACAGACCCGTTATTGAAGGTAACCGAGTTATCGTTTACGCTAGTACCGCTAACAGCAGTGGGGTCAACATACAAGCCGCCTTCGGTGCCACCGGTAGCTTTTAAGGTTATAGGTGAAGCCACATAAACTGCTGCCAAAGTATCACTGTCATTCCAGGTCAGACCGGATTTAGCAAAAACTTCACGTGCTTTGCCTTTATCGTCAGTCCCCAAAGACAAAGTTGAGTTTTGACCAACGATGAGCTTGCCGTCTACATCATCATCGGCAACAGTTACTTCTGTGCCCTGATCCTGAGTAGCGCCGTCTTTCCAGATCGGATCGAGGAACAAAGTGCCGCCATTGAGCGCCAGATTCGCTACAGCTACTTTGGCTGCCTGATCTTCAGCGCCCAGATTTAAAGTCGCACCGGCTGCCGCAGTTAAAGTACCTACCTGTGCCGCGCCGGTCAAAGTAGAAGCGCCCGTAGTAACGGTAACATCCGACGTTAATACGCCGTTGCCTACGTTTACAGTACCGCCTGCAAGCGTTACACCTTTAGTAACTTCCAAATTGCCATTAACAACATTTACTGTACTACTGTCATTAACAGTGATGCTGCCGGTCAGCTTATTATCAGTCTGCGGTGCGGTAAAAGCACCAATATTGAGCGTACCGGCCGTTTCTGTAGCTGTACCGATAGCACTTTCTGTGCCGATGACCAGTTTGACGCCATCATCAGTAGTTGTACCACCCACAGTTACCAAGTCGCCGCCTTTGCTGCCGCCCAAATTCAATGTTTCATTGTTGGTCAGCACTACGCCGGTAGACTCTGCACCCAAATCAAGCTGCGCAGCACTGAAGCCATTAGCTACAGTTTTAGAATCTTTATCGATAGTCACGCTGCCTGCTGTAGTACTCTCACCGTCACCATGATTAAGAGTCGTCCCAATCAAAATATTTTTGCTGTCGTCTCTTACTACAACTTCGTCCAGCAAAATATCATCGCCAAGACCAGCAGCCTGATCGATGCTGATCTCATCTTTGACCTCGCCGCCTTCGACCAGTTTGCCGCTCATAAGGATATTGGTTTTACTGTCGGCAGTTTTTAAAGCGCCGCTTGCAGACGTAACATAATCCAAAGTATATTCAGCGTCAGTCAACTTTAAAGTACCGCTGTCGAAAACTACCTTGTCTTTGGCATTCTCATTAACTGCATTATTTGTTAAATCATTTGCAGTCAGTTTGGTATCGTCGACAGTGAATACCTGCCCAGCTACAGTTTCCAAAATACCGTTGCCTTTAAGTGTCAAAGTACCTGCACCTGTAAGAGCGGTAGCAAGGTCTGCCGCTTTAAATGTAGCGCCGGTAAGGTTGACGTTGCTGCCATCGGCAATATTCAGCGAGCCGTCCATAATGCCGCTGGTCAGGTTAATAATACCATTAGTAGAAGTAGTAAAGCTTGTTTTGCTGCTGTCAAAAGTTATGGTGCCGCCTACATTGATCTCTCCTTCATTTTGAGCAGTAATTTTACCTGCTATGCTGCCTCCGTCGGCAAAATCGATATTGATTTTACCGCCTTGGGTAGACTTGTTCTCTTTATCCTGCGCGGCCGCAATAATATCTACATACTCTAAGCTGGATCCTTTCCCGCCTGTGATAGTAACCGCACTGTCATCAGCAGCATTGATTTCTTTACCGGATGCTGTAACCTTAGCGCCTGACACGTCGATTGTTATTCCGGAAGTATTATTTTGCATATCTTTATTATAGCTGGCGATGCTGCCTTTAATAGTAACAGCTTCACTTGCTTTAACATTTACTTCGCCTCTGGTATTACCGGAAATAGCTTTAGCATCAGCGTTTTCTGCCAAAATTTCAATTGTCTTGGCTTCAATCGACACGATACCCATTGCTTTATCATTTGAATGATTACGGGCATAGACTACTCCCATAGTAGAATCGGCACCGGTAGTCAGCGTTACCTTATTGGTTGCCTTAATCAGCACATTACCATCCTGACCTGTAACAGCCGCTTCTTTCTCAGAACGTGCAGTTAAATTGTCAGTTGTAATATCAATAACAGGTGCTAAGGCGGAGCTAATGCTTTCTCCATCACCTACCCAAGTAATGGCCGCCTGGATTGCCGAAACTTTTTCCGATGTAGCATTAACATTACCCGCTTGGATTTTAATAGTAGCTGCTGAACGATCTCCCTTCTGATCGACTATAGCTCTGATACCTCTGGAAAAATCTTGATTTTTATCGCCTGTACCATTAGCAGTTAAAGTGCCAGTACCCAGATCTACTGTGAGTTGACCACCATTTTTAGCCAATAAATTACCAGTAAGAGTTGCAGCCGTAACGTTCGAGGTTCCATCCGTAGCCAAAATGTCGCCGGTATAAGTTTCTTCGACATTCAACGCACCTTTTTTCAAAGTAACGCTGCCGTTGGTAGCGTCGATATTGTTAGCGTTTACAGTGCCGCCATCTACTATGATTTCGCCTGTAGCAGGATTAGCAAGTGTATATTCTTCTTCAGTTCCATTAGGAGCAATCGCTGTTATTGTTTGGGGTATCTTATCTAACGTAACATCCGCTATATTTAAAATGCCGCCATTAACAGTAACTGTATTTTTAACAGTCCAGTCTTTATTGACATTCATCGTGCCATCTGCAACATTTAGAGTACCATAATATTTATTAAGATCGCTGTTGATGGTTAAAGTTCCAACGCCGGTTTTACTTAATTCAGCATACTTGTTGCCGTCTGTAATATTTAAAGGAATAGCACTAGCAATAGAATCCATATTGCCAGTAGCATCAGCATTGCCAATAGTCAGGGTTGCTCCATCGGCCACAGAAAATTCAGCAGAAGCATTTCTGTCCAAGAACATAAAACCGCCGCTGGATTGGGCCAAGGCACCATAAGTATTAGCATACCATACATCAGCGCCATTACCCACTACGTCATTACCGGCATAAGTAATATTTTTAGTAGCGATAATTTTTGCTTCTGTCGGGAACTTATTACTTCCATTTATAGTAGCATCAAGATAAATAGCACCGCCTGCCGCAAAGGCCTTGCCTGTAGAAGTTTCTACGGTATTGTTATGGAAATCTACATCAGTCAATGTCAGTTTTGAACCTTTAATAACCATGGCCCCACCTAGAGCCCCACTACCAATATCTTGTTTCTCAGATGTTGTTACTGCTTTATTAAAAGCAAAAGTTGAATCACTGATAGTTACAGTAAGCTGTTTACTGGCACTATAGGTTGATAAAGCACCACCAGCAGGACCATCAGCATCTTCATTCGTGTTATGTTGATATGTACTACCACTGATCGTTAAATCTTCACGTTGAAGGTTACCCCAACCTGAATGTTGCTGGTTCTCAACAGTTTGACCAATAAACTCCGCCGCCAGCGCTTCGCCCATCGGCAAGCCGACGCTCAGCACCCCTGCCGCCAACAATGAACATAAAACCTTCTTTGTCAAATCCTTCTGTCTACTTGCTTTTTTCGACATACTCATCAACTTCTTTCCTTATTTTTTGTAAATCCATCTTCCTGTGGTCTAAAGTAAAAATCAAATTTTACGTAAGCATCCACCCCTTTTCGCTTTGCTTTTATTGCTATTATTTAATTATTTTAAATACATCCTTGTATCACCATTTGGTTTTTCGATGTTTTTGATGCTTTAGAACATATTCTTTTGTTGAACATATTTTAGCACATCTGTACCCCCCCGCAAGACCAATTGGTTAAAAATGAATCAAACTTTATGCGTCCTTGCCCTTCCTTTGGCACTTGTCTTACTTTTAAACAACGAAAAACACCAACTGCAAGCAGTTGGTGTTAAGTTTAATGTTATAGCGTATTTTAAATTTTCGCCCAAAAACAGCGTAGCTTGGGGCAGCGTTTTTTCAGCAAGACTGTGTTTACTCTTCTTTTTTCAGTTCGTCCTGCACATAGTTGGGCAACGCAAAGGCGCCAATGTGCACTCCGGGGTTATAGTAACGATTTTGCAGGCCAAATTCTGCCCAGCGTTCAAAATTGGCATCTTTAACAGGGTCAAGGCCTTTCGATGCAAAACCAAACAGCCAGTGCCCGGAAGAATATGTGGGCATATAAAATTGATAAACTGTCGCTATGGGGAAAGCCGCCGCCAGTTTTTTGTGGGCACGGCGCATCTCGTGGGCATATGCCTTGTAATAAGGCGATTCATGCTGATTGATCAATATACCCTGCTCATTCAGCGCCCTGTAGCAATTTTTATAAAATTCTGTGGTAAACAGCCCTTCACCGGGTCCGATAGGGTCTGTAGAATCTACAAGGATCAGGTCATAAGCTCCGGCAGGAGCTTCCTGCACAAATTTCAACCCGTCGCCAAAAATCAAATTGATGCGGGGATCGTTATCCAGGGCACAGGCTGTCTGCGGAAAATATTTTTGACACAGACGCACGACCATTTCATCTATTTCGACCATATCGACCTGTTCCACCGTTTTAAAACGGCAGATCTCACGAGCCGTACCTCCGTCACCGCCGCCAATGATCAGCACCTTTTTGATATCGGGGTTAACTGCCATCGGTACATTGGTGATCATTTCGTGATAAATAAATTCATCTTTTTCGGTTATCATAATCAGCCCATCCAGGGTGAAAAATTTACCGAATGATTCAGAATCAAAAAAATCTATTTTTTGAAACGGCGTTTGCTCGCTGTATAATTGCTCTTTAACCAAAATTGAAAGTTTGGCGTCGGGAGCATGAAACTCAGAAAACCATAAATCCAGCATTTCTTACTCCTCCTTAAAGGTTGATACGATCCATATTTTTGCCATAGAATATCTCGTCCATTTCGTGACGCAGTTTTGCTTCGATGCGTTTTACTTCGCCGGGATGCAGCTGGTCTTTGCTAAACCCGAACAGATAATTGTCCAAATCAAAGTCTTTGATTTTGCATTTGGTATGAAAAATATTTTCCTGATAAACATTCACGTCTATCATCTGGTAATGTTCTTTGACCAACTCTGGGATATAATCTTGAATTGAAGTGATATTATGGTCTATAAACAGTTTGTGACCTGTGATATCTCGTGTAAAACCACGCACACGGTAATCGATCGTCATAATGTCAGTATCGAAACTGTGGATCAAGTAGTTAAGTGCTTTCAGCGGTGAGATCTCACCACAGGTAGATACGTCGATATCGGCCCGAAAGGTGCTGATGCCACCGATAGGATTGTATTCCGGATAGGTATGCACCGTAATGTGGCTTTTATCGAGATGGGCCAAAACTGTTTCCGGTAAAGGTCCCGGAGCGGAACTTTTATCTTCAGCGTCGCCATGATTCAAACAGCCTTCGGCTATGAGAATGGTGACACTGGCGCCCTGCGGCTCGTAGTCCTGCTTGGCGATGTTTAAAATGTTGGCTCCGATAATGTTGGAAACATTTGTCAGTATTTCCGTAAGACGGTCGGCGTTGTACTGCTCGTCGATATATTGCAGGTAGGCCTCCCTGTCTGCTACCGTCTTAGTGTAGCAAATGTCATACATGTTAAAGCTCAGGCTTTTAGTAAGATTGTTGAAACCATGCAGCTTTAATCTCTTTACCTCTTTCTCCAATTCAACAAATCAGCTCCTTGTAACCAGATTTATTGCAAAGTTTGCAATATGGATTGTTTTTATTATATAAGGAAACTCTCACAAAAACAATAAAATAAAAAAATACTTCCCACCTAAGTGAGAAGTATTTGAATTGTACTTTTAGCGCATATTGATAAATTGCAGATCGACACCGAAGTCGCCCGCTTTAAGGAGTTGGATAACTTCCTGCAGATCGTCTTTTTTTGCGCCGGCTACACGAACCTGATCATCCTGCATTTGTGCAGTAACTTTCAGTTTAGACGCTTTGATAGCGGCTACGATCGCTTTGGCTTTTTCTTTGGGAATACCTTGCAGGATGGTGATGGTCTGGCGCACGGTGCCTTTAGAAGCAGGCTCTATTTTGCCCAGTTCCAAACAGCGCAGCGGGATATCGCGCTTAGCCATTCTGGCACGCAGCATATCAACGATAGCACCCAGCTTATATTCGTCCTCGGCTGCCAGTTTAAGGCCTTTTTCATCTAATTCGATGCTGGCATCACTGCCACGGAAATCATAACGCTGAGCGATCTCCTTTTTCGTTTGATTGACCGCATTGTCCATTTCCTGCATATCGACTTGCGATACAACGTCAAAAGAACTGTCTTTAGCCATGATGTCACTCCATTCATTGTTTTGTTAATAGTATTATTTTAACATAAAATCAGGAGCTTGTCATTTCGTCAGCGTCACAGTGTCGATAAGGCCGCCGTTTTGACGCAGGCTGGTGACGGTGAGTTTGTTGTTGTCGGCGGTCAGCTTAAGGTAGTTGGGCTGCTCGAGCACGCCGTCAAAGGCCACTTCCTGCGGCTTGGACCGCGACCCGGCCCAGGTTTTGTCGCCGCTGCGGCCAGTAGAGATATAGATAGCTCCCTGCGCTGACACGCTGCCATTTTTAAAGGGCGCCGAACGCCCATAAGTGTGGTTGTGGGCCGAAAAGATCACATCCACATCATTGCGGTCAATAACTGGCATCAAAGCCAGTCCCAGGCTGTTAGGTCTGCCGTCCTGATAACGGAACAGGTTACGGTGTACCAGCACCACCTTCCATTTTTTAGTGCTGGCAGCCAAATCTTGCTCCAGCCATTTTACCTGAAGTTCGATCAGGTCGGGCTGCCATTGGGCCAATTCTTCCAGTTGGGTATCGACAACGGCGAAATGCACATTGCCGTAATCATAGCTGTAGGCCTGCCCTTTAAGTCCTTCCGGCCCGTTGTCAGGCAGGTCGAACAGGTTTAGGTACAGTTCTCCGTTATAGGGCTTCCATTGCAGGGAATAATTTTCGTGGTTGCCGCTGATGGGCGCCACAGGGATCTGAGGCAGCAGGCTGGCAGCGCCGCGGAACCAGCTGCGCCACTGGCTGTATTGCTCACCGTTATCGACCAGATCGCCCATATTGATAAAAAAGGTAGCGGCCGGGTCGTGGCTGTAGGCATAGGCCGCCGTTTTACGCCACTCGTTATAATCAAGGCTCTGCGAATCGCCAAAAATCAAGGCCGTAAAAGCACCGCCTCCGTCTGTTTTAAACGTTTCCCATTTAGAAAATTCTTTGCCGCTGCCAACTCGGTATTCATAAGTTTTACCCGGCTCCAGTCCGGTCACAGTCACGCTTTGCTGGTATATCCTGCCGGCATCAGTCTGAAAGTCCGTAGCCTGCGCCGCTATTTTCTGAACTGCGCTGTCTGGCGCTTGTTCGGCATCTACCCGCAGGCGGTATTCCAGCCAGGCGCCACTTTCAGCCTTTTCGGTTTGCCACATCACCGTGCGCGACGTGCCGCTGTCGGTGTTTATCACCTGCCGCAGCTGCAAGGGCTCGTAGCGTGCAGGCTGCTCGGCCTCGCAATAGCTGCGCTGGTAAAAAAACATACCTGCGCCAACTATGATAAGCATCAGCGCCAACAGGACTGTTTTAGAAAAACCTTTGCTCCATTTCATCTGCTTCTCTCCCTCAATTAAGTCATCTATCCATCTAAGTATCTTGCTCTTTGTTTAAATTATATAGACCTTGCCTTAACTCCAGTCAAGTAAACATTTTGTGAAAAATAGCAGACCCGCCATGCTAAGCAGCAGGCGGGTCCAGAAATTTTAAATATTATCAGTCGATGATATTTTGTTTATAGTCGTGGTAGCTGCTGCGCAGAACTTCCATTGTTTTGACCATTTCCAGCTTCAGCTTGGAGGCAGAGTCAAAATCATTGCGGGCAAAGGCTTCACGGATCATAGTGAAAATGCAGGGAGTTTCAGTGGAATCTTTAGCCAGCGTTACACGCAGGGCCGCGATCTTTTCCCACAGCTCGTCGTCGCATTTGTTATAGAAGCCGGTGTCGTGCAGGCATTTCATCGCTGCGATCTCGGCATGGAATTCGGGGATCATCCTGTTCAGCAGTTCGGTCTGCCAACGAATCAGCGCACCTTTAGCAAAGGAATCAATAAATTCTGCGCGCAGGATGTTTCCGTTAGTCAGGGCAGCTTTCTTTTCGGGATATTTAGTGAAGCCGCACATATTTTCCCATACGGTTGCAGGCGGTTTGCCAAACAGGTGGCTGCGCTCTGCTTCGGTAAAGTCTTCAAATACGTCTTCTTCACTGCGGTACTGTCGGTCTGTTTCCAAATAGAAGCCTTCTTCGCCTGCCTTTTTAGACAGTTCTGCTTCCAACTCTTTCAGGTTTTTACCAGATTCTACGCAGGCTTTGATACCGTCCCACATAGCCAGGTAGAAAGCAGCAATGGCGATATAGGTATTGGTGTAAGGGTTGGGCGAACGCATTTCGATGCGAGTCGCCAGCGGGCTGCCGATGTCGCGGATCAGGCCTGCCAAAATAGTACGGTTACGAGAAGGGACCTGCGGACTGATACCCAAAGAGGTAACGATGCAGACAGGAGCCTCGAAACCGGGTTTAAGACGGTTTAAGGAGTCGATAGTTGCAGAAATGAAGGGATTGATGACCTCGTAGTTTTTCAGCAGGCCCATCATAGAACCATAGCCGATAGCCGAGAGAAAATCTTCCGTCATATCGCCGGGGGTGAACAGGTTGACGATTTTACCGTTTTTCATTTTAGCGGCAATACCAACATGGGTATGCTCGCCGCTGCCTGCTACGCCGGGGATCGGTTTAGCCTGGAAGGATACTTCCAGACCGTTCATGCGAAATACCTCTTTCACGATGATGCGTGCCAAAAGTTCGTTATCGGCAGTTTGCAGTCCGACGCTGAACTTCCAGTCTACTTCCAGCTGTTCCATAACGTGAGTCATGTGTCCGGCACCGTCGATCTGACCACGGACGCCGCCACATTCTTTATGGCCCATTTCCGGCTCCAGGCCGTAGGCTTCCATCATTTCGATTGTTTGCTCTAAAGCGGTACGCACGTTGCCGCGGGTACGCTGCCAGTATTGTTCCTGCATCATCTGCGACGAGGAAAGCGCATCGATAGGAGCATCTTCACGGGGAGATTTGACCCAGAATTCCAGCTCGGTAGCACAGGTGAAAACCAGTTTTTCGATTTGAGACAGGTCGATATGCTCCAAACCTGCGATCTGCGGATGTTTTTTGAATAGCTCCAGCAGCTGCGCTTCCACATAGTCCAAGCTGTTTTGCAGAATGGAACGAGAGTCTACGAAGATCTCGTTGTGGATCAAAAAGCAGGGGATACGCAAGGTACCCACCATTTTGCCGGTAGCTGCATCAAAGTGCTCGTAGTTATAGTCAACGTACCAGTTTACGTTTTTATCGACTTTCATATCTACACGGGCGTTGTTGAGGGTGGCGATGCCGGTCAGCACAACGGAAGAACCGTCGGTTTGGGCTGCCATACCTTCGAGGAAGTCGGGCATATCTTCAATAAATAAGCTGATGGGCACTTTTTCGTCAGTGTCGTTGCCAGCAAAGTCCACGCCCATAAAAGAGACGAATTTAATCTCGGGATGAGCCTCCAATAAGCTTTTCAAGACTTCGGGCTTTTGTTGCTCCGGGGTAATGTAGTACAGCATTTCTCTGTTCATCATAATAGTCACATGCGGCTCTTAGCCGCGCTCCTTTCCCTATACTGCAAACAAAATATAAAAAGGACCTTTCTGATTTTGACAACAAAATAGAAAGATCCCCATTGATCTGATGTCTCCATTATAGCAAAGGTCAGTAAATTTTGTCCAGTGTTAAAAACAAACTTTAGCATATTTTTGCAAAATATGCACTGTACTTCAGGTCAATCGCTCAAAAGCTTGATGATTATTTCTTCCAGCTTTTCAAACTGCCTGCCACCATAACGCACTTCGATGTTAAGCTGCGACAGCTCCAGCAACGCCCGTTCCAGTTCGCCCAGTTGAAAGCGGCGGCTTTGCTCGATCATTTTTTTTATGGCAAAGGGTGCGGCTTTTAATTCCGAGGCGATCTCAGCTTGGGACGCTCGTCCTTCCAGCAGCTCTTTGACCCTGCCTAAACGGCGTACCTGAAAAGAGATCAGTCCGCACAGTGCCAGTACTGTATTGCCGTGCTTACGCTCTTCGCCCAACAGCTGCAAGGCCTGCCCCAGCCGTTTTTCGGCGATAGCGTTTAAAAGAGCGAAACGCGATACTTCGGGCAGAGCGGCAAAAACCTGTTCCACGTCGTTTTGCGTCCAAATCTTGCGCTGACCGGCATAGACGGCCAGCTTCTCTATTTCCTGCTCTAAAAGCAGCAGCGGCGCGTTATCGGTCACCGACAGGTATTCCATGATCGTCTGCGAAGCCTCGTAATCGAAGCGGCAACCACGTACGGCAGCCTGTTCGTCGAGCCAGGGCTTCAGCTGGTAAGCTTTGACCGGCTTGCACTCCACCATGGCCGCCGTTTTGAGCAGGCTTTTATACAGCTTGCTGCGTTTGTCTATTTTTTCGCCTAATACCAGCACCTGACAGTGGTCCGGTACATCAGCCAGCAGCACAGCCAGTTCTTCCTGCTGCTGCTTGCGTTTTTCACCGGCGTCCTTACCGCCCCACAGTTTTTCGTCCTTCAGCACTACCAGGCTGCGGCCCGAAAAAAAGGGATAGGTATTGATAACGGCAGACAGCTCTTTTAAATCGGTGTCACGCTCAAAAACAGTGACTTCCCTGTCTTCCTGCGCAGCGTCGCCAAAAACAGCCTGCGGCAAAGCAGCGGCTATTTTATCCTTGTAATAGCCTTCTTCGCCGAAAACTGCGATCACGCTTGCGACCTGTTCTCCCTTGTGCAGCTGCTGCATAATTTTTTCTGCCGTTATCTCCATGTATATACTCCTTAAAATCGTTGCTTATCGTTTAATGGGTGTAATCAAAATAGGTGATGCCATCGCCCTGATCCTGTGCTACCAGCTGCTGCATCCTTTTGGCAAAGGGACAGGGGTAACCAATAGGGGTACCCTTATGGATGCATGATGCAAAAGCTATCGCATCGGCACCGCGTTTGACCAGCTCACGAGCCCGCAAAACAGCTTTTTTACCGGGGCAACCACCGCAGCTGCAAAAGCCAATGATCTCTATTTCTTCAGTCACAGCGGCAAATGCGCCTGTTTTTTCGCGCACAGCTTTAAAATCGGCCGTACCGGGGCAATAATCTTCCGTTTGCATACATCTGATGATACCTAGCTTCATAAAAAACCGCCTCCATCAAACACTACCGTGTAAAGCTATTGCTAAAAATTCCTCTATGTTTATTTCTGCGCCCACTTACGGCAGCGCGCTATTTTTGGTGCCGGGTCGAAGCCTTCTTCTACCCCCATCGTAGCAAGCATAGCGCAAGGGAATAAGTCACACTCACCACAGTGATCAAGCTTTTTGCTTTCACAGCAGCTTTTAACACCACAGTCGCCACCCCAAAAAGGCTTTGCCATATTAAGGCAGCCTTTGCATCCAACCTGCCCTTTCCGTGTGCAGCTGTTGCAGCTAACGCCGCAGCGCGATTCAAACATAACGGCACCTCTTTCTGCAACTACCACTATCATTATACTTATATTATAGCAACGACAGGCTGTTTTAGTAAATTCTATTATTGTATTGCTGCTGCCTCGCCGCTGCTAAAAAAATTCTTTTTGATACCGATAACTATAACATTTTACCCGTCCTGCGTCAAAAGTGATTTTAAGAGCGCCGGACAAGTCGGTGCGCCAGACATTTGCCCCGCTGGCAGCAAGCCTGTGCAGGGTTTCGCCGCCTGGATGCCCGTAGCCATTGCCGGCACCGACGGAGATGACCGCCACCTGTGGACTGACTGCCGTCAGAAAAGGCGTACAGGAAGAATTGTTGCTGCCGTGGTGGCTGACCTTTAAGACCTGCGCCTGTTGCATCTGACTTGTCGCCAGCAGTTCTTCCTCTTCCGTAGCGTCGCCTGTAAAAACGATGCTGCCGTCTGCGCCTGCCACACGCACGATCAGCGAGCTTTCGTTGGCGTCGGTGCCGACGTTATTAAAGGGCGCACTGACTACCTGCACCATAGTATTGCCCAGGTAATAACTGTCGCCAGCAGCGGCATATACTATTTTTGCCCCGGTATTTTGCAGCAGACTGGCTACATCTAACGATGGTTGTTCCTGTGGCAGAATGATTGTCTTTATAGGCAGGCTTTTGGCTACTGCCGCAGCACCACCGGCGTGGTCGTGATGGCCGTGGCTCAACAGCAGCAAATCAAGGCTGCGGATACCCAAATAGCGCAGATAGGGCAAAATGATACGGCTGCCCGTATCGTAATCGCCGCGCAGGCCACCGCAATCTACCAGCAGTGTTTGCCGCTTTGGCGTGATAACAAGGGCTGCGTCGCCCTGGCCCACATCGATAAAATGCACGGTCAACGGCTGTGGCCGCAGTTTTTCGTAACCGCCTACACCCAGCAGTGCCGCACAGCAGAGTCCAACCAGCAGGCGGCGTTCTTTAGTTGTAAAATCGTCCCAGCTACTGCTGTTAAAAAGGAGCACCAGCAATAAATAATAAATGGCACTGCACAACCATGGCCAGCTACCAACAGTAATTGTAGCCCAGCTCCAGCCTGCGGCAAAATGGATAACATGCAAAAGTGGTGCCATAAGCCATCCTGCCACCATTAAACACAGCTGACCTGCGCCCCACAGAGGCAGCAAGGCCAAGCCTGCCAAAGTCAGCAGCATAGCACCCTCTAAAAGCGGCACCAACAGCAAATTGGCCACCAGGCCCACTAGCGACAGCTGATGAAAATAGTGCACTAAAAATGGCAGCGCTGCCAGCTGCGCCGTTAAGGCTACCGCCAGCACTTCGCCCACGCCAACCGGTAAAAACCGCGTGCAATAACCGCTGATGGCAGGATACAGATAAAGCAATCCCGCCGTCGTGGCAAAGGAAAGCTGAAAACCTGCGTCCCATAACCAGCGCGGTTCATAACAAAGCAGCAGCAAAATCACCCCGCAGAAAATATTACTGCGTTGGGGCAAACGATCGCCTTCCCCTGCCAGCAAAAAAGCCAGCGACATTATTAAAGCACGCAGCACCGGTGGTTTGAAGCCGCACAACGCCGCATAAAACAGCAAAATACTGACTACAATAACCAATGCATAAGGCGTGCGCCTGCGCAGCAGCAACAGCAGAAAGCCGGTGAGCAATGCGATGTGCGTGCCCGATACGGCCAGCAAATGTGCCAAGCCAAGATTGGCAAAATCTATGCGGGTCTGGTCGTCGATGCCGTCGTAACCGCCCAAAGTCACACCTGCCAAAACTGCTCCGGCCTGTCCCGATACAGCAGCTTGCAGCTGGCGGCGTAAAAAGCTGCTTACAGCGGCGATGCGTTCACCCAGGCTCAAACTGCCGCCATATAGTTGCAGCTGGCTGCCGCTTACCGTCATGCGTCCCTGCACGCCATGCAGTTCGTTCCACAGCGCTCCGTCCCAACTACCCGGATTAGCAAAATCAGTCAACGGTTTAAGCATGCCCTGCACAGCCACCTGACCACTTATTTTCTCACCAACCGTTATATTTTTAACAAACACCCGTACCTTACCGGCAACGGCGGTTCTGCTTGCTTTGTCCGCTTTGCTTACAGCTGTTGCGGGCAGTTCCGATACAACCCCCGGGGTTGTATTTTGCCCACTGCCTCCCAGCTGCATGGCAGTGCAGTTAAGCACAAAACTGGTACCCTGCTCTTTTGTTTTAACGCTGCCTGCTTCCACCGTGCCGTAGACCATTGCCTCCTGACCGGTGCAAGCTGATATGGCAAGCTGTGGTTGGCGTACAGCACCACCGCCAACTACAGCGCCACAGCCAAAAAACAGGCCCGCTCCCACGGCTGCCATAATTTTTACATCCGCCTGCCGCCGATAAGCGACCACCAACAAAACTAACAGCAGCGCCGCCAAAGCACCTGCCAGCCATAAAGGCAGCACCTTACCTAAGCCCAAATGGCACCCCAGCACAAAGGCCAGCGCAGCCCCCAACAGCAGCTTCTCCAGTTCACCCCGCATCACAGCTCCAAATAAGGCTGCATTTTGGCAAATTTAGCTTTGCCGATGCCTTTTACCTGCATAATCTCGTCTACACTGCCAAAGCTATGTGTATCACGATATTCCACAATGCGCTGCGCCGTTACTGTACCCACGCCGGGCAAAGCTGTCAGCTCTGCTGCCGATGCCGTATTCAGGTGCACCTTGCCCATAGTTTTAGCTGCTGACGGCCTGTTGCCAGACATTGCTGCTACCGGACTGACCACGCTGTTACTGCCTGTGCCGACAACGCCAGCACCGTTACTACTACCAGCTACACCCTGCTCCCGCAGCGCTTTGCCACTAAGACGCGGCACATTGACCTGCATCCCGTCCTTCAACAACTTAGCTAAATTCACCTTATCCCGGTTAGCCTCCGGCGTCATACCTCCGGCAGCGGCAATGGCCGCCGTGGCCCTGCTGCCTGCGGGCACCTGGTACAAGCCCGGTTTAGCCACCGCGCCGCTTACATATACCTGCACGCCTTGGGTCTGCACTGCACTTACCCCGGCCGGTATAGCTGCTGCCGGCTGGCTGGTTTCAGGCGGCGCCGATCCCAGCAAACTTCCTCCTGCACATAAAACTACGGCGGCTCCCAGTGCCGCCACCTTCCCACGCAATCGCTGCTGCATCAAACTATCCCCTTTGGAACGCAAAAAAACAGAGCCCCTAAGGTCAACAATAAATTCGTTATACCTTAGGAACTCTGCCATAGCGTCTTTATAATGTGATCTCGCTGATCCTGCTATTTAATTTTGTCCACCCGTCAAGGTTTGGCAACGATGTTGACCAAACGTCCAGGTACACAGACGATTTTTACGATTTTGCTCGTATCGACCATAGCGGCGATATTAGCATCGGCCAAAGCCATTTTTTCCAGTTCTTCCTTACCGGCTTCGGCAGGAACTACCAGGCGGCCTTTGACCTTGCCGTTGATTTGCAGCACGATCTCTACATTGTCCACCTTCATGGCTTCCTCATCAGCCTGCGGCCAGCTTTGAGCATGAACACTGCTGTTTTCGTCGATAACGCCATGCCACAATTCGTCGGTAACATGGGGCACGAAGGGAGCCAACAGGCGTATCAAAGCGGAAACAGTCTCATAAACCAGGCCGGCATTGTAATTTTTTTGTGCTTCTTTGTAAACATACAAAGCGTTGACCAATTCCATCATGGCGCTGATAGCGGTATTGAAATTGAAGCGCTGCTCAATATCGTCGGTAACCTTTTTAATAGTGCTGTGCAGCACGCGGCGAAGCTCTTTATCGGCTTCATCCAGCGTGGCGGTATCATAGCTGGTAACCTTTTGTGCCAGCTGGCCCTGGAAGTGGCTAACGATACGCCAAACACGGTTGATGAAACGGAAGGAGCCTTCTACGCCCTGATCGCTCCACTCCAGTTCTCTTTCAGGCGGAGCGGCAAACATAATGAACAGACGTGCCGTATCGGCGCCGTATTTAGTAATGATCTCTTCCGGCGAAACAACGTTGCCCAAAGATTTACTCATTTTAGCGCCGTCTTTAATAACCATGCCCTGCGTAAGCAGGTTGCTGAAGGGCTCGTCATATTTAACAAGTCCTGCGTCGCGCAGTACCTTCATAAAGAAACGAGAATACAGCAAATGCAGGATCGCATGTTCGATCCCGCCGATATATTGGTCGACCGGAGCCCAGTAATCTACAGCTTCTTTGCTAAAGGGGGCAGCGTCGTTTTTCGGGTCGGTATAACGCAGATAATACCAGGAAGAACACAGGAAGGTGTCCATGGTATCGGTCTCGCGGCGGGCAGGCTTGCCGCACTGCGGACAGGTACAGTTAACGAAGCTGTCGCTGGTAGCCAACGGTGACAAGTTAACGGAATCGAACTTCACATCCTCCGGCAAACGTACCGGCAATTCTGCTTCCGGTACCAAAACTTCGCCGCAGTCGGGGCAGTAAACGATAGGGATCGGTGCACCCCAATAGCGCTGACGGCTGATGAGCCAATCACGCAGACGGTAGTTGACATGGCGTGAGCCAAAGCCCTGCTCTTCTGCATAGTCCATAATGGCTTTTATAGCCTCGTGCATTTCCATGCCGCTGAACTGGGCGGAGTTGACCAGTACGCCTTCTTTTTCCTCGTAGGCCTTAGTCATTTCTTCGACCTGTAATTCCTGGTCTTTCGGGGTAACGACTACGATCTTATCCAGACCGTATTTATCGGCAAACATCCAGTCGCGTTGGTCGCCTGTAGGCACGCCCATAACGGCGCCGGTGCCGTAATCATATAAAACATAGTTAGTGACCCAGATCTCGACCTGACGGCCGTTGAACGGGTTGATGGCATATTTGCCGGTAAAGATACCTTCTTTTTCAGACTCGCCGGAGGTGCGCTCCAGGTCGGACTGATTGCGAACACGGGCGCAGAAAGCCCTGATCTCGTCAGCCTTGGGATTGCCTTCGCACAGCTTTTCAACCATGGGATGCTCGGCAGCCAGCACTACGAAAGTGATGCCATAAGCCGTATCCGGGCGGGTAGTATAAACAGGCAGCTTGGCGTCGATGCAAGGCACGTCAAGGCTGAATTCCAACCCTTCGCTGCGGCCGATCCAGTTTTTCTGCATGGTTTTAACCCGTTCGGGCCAGCCATTTAAAAGTTTCAAATCGTCCAGCAGCTCTTCCGCATAATCGGTGATTTTAAAGAACCATTGCTCCAGGTCTTTTTTGATCACTTCATGGTCACAGCGCCAGCATTTGCCGTCGATAACCTGCTCGTTAGCCAAAACGGTGTTACATTCGTTGCACCAGTTAACGGCGGATTTTTTCTTTACAGCCAGGCCGCGTTTATAAAACAATTCAAAGAACCATTGAGTCCATTTGTAATAATCTTCCTTACAGGTAGCAACTTCACGATCCCAATCATAAGACAGGCCCAGCTCTTTTTGCTGACGGGTCATATTGGCGATGTTTTCCATCGTCCATTTCGCCGGGTGGATGCCATGTTTGATCGCGGCATTCTCGGCCGGCATACCAAAGGAGTCCCAGCCCATCGGATGCAGCACGTTAAAGCCGTTCATGGTACGGAAACGGGCCACCACGTCGCCGATGGAATAGTTGCGGACATGGCCCATATGCAGGTTGCCCGAAGGATAGGGGAACATTTCCAGCACATAGGATTTGGGTTTGCTGGCATCAATGTCAGTCTTAAAAGTTTTGTTATCTTCCCAATATTTTTGCCATTTAGTTTCTATGGCATGGGGAGCATATTTTTCTTCGATCATTCTTAACATAACCTCCTAAAAGTTTAATTGCCGCCGTAAGACAACAAATAAAAAAGTCCCCGGCTGTTAGGCCAGGGACGAAATAGCTTTCGCGGTACCACCCTGATTGCCGAAAAAACTTCGGCCACTCGAAACCTGTAACGCTGGCGACGCGTCCGCGCTTTTGACGCGGCTTCTCAGCGGCGAGTTCGCCCTGCTCCCGTATTGACTCGCAGCTGCCGTCAACTTTCTGCACCGGGGACGCCTGGTTACTACTCCGCTTCACTGAATTTGTTCATTCTGCAAATGCTTTATTCATTATATCACAAATCGGCGGAGTTACAAGTCTTTTCTCTGCTGTTGATTATGTGTTATTTAAAAACTCCAAGTGGCGTTAAGAACCTGACACCAGGCATTAAATACAATCGGCTTTTTTCAGGCAATGTTCTCTGCAATTTTACTAATGTTGCCCCTCTGCACCATTATGCACAGGCAAAACCTTGCAATCACCTTCCAAATACGCTAACATAAGCTTAACGATAATTACAGTAAGCGGAGTATAACCTATGAACATTTACGCTATCGGCGACCTGCATCTTTCCGGCAATCCACCGTCCAAACCTATGGAAATCTTCGGCGAGCACTGGCAGGGCCACGCCGCCAAAGTCGCCGCCAACTGGCAGCAGCTGGTTACGGACGACGATACAGTCATCATCTGCGGCGACACCTCGTGGGCCATGGACTTACAAGCCGCCCTGACCGACCTGAACTGGATCGCCATGCTGCCGGGGCGCAAAATCATTCTGCGCGGCAACCACGACTATTGGTGGACTTCCTTGAAAAAAATGCAGCAAGCCACAGAAAACAAATTCAGCTTTTTACAAAACAATTTTTATACCTGCGGCGACACCGCTATCTGCGGCAGCCGTGGCTGGCTGTTGCCCTCGTCCGAAAGCTTTACGAACGATGACGCTGCCATCTACCGCCGCGAAGGAATGCGTCTGGAAGCCTCGCTGGCTGCGGCTAAGCAGGCAGGCTACGACGATATCATCGCCGCACTGCACTATCCACCACTTTACGACGCAGGCAACGCATCTATCTTTGCCGAACTACTGGAAAGCTACGGGGTTCGTTACTGCGTTTTCGGGCATATCCACGGCAGCGACGCAGGCCTTGTTTTTGAAGGGATCCGCAAAGGCATTACCTATAAGCTTGTCAGTTGCGATACGCAGAATTTTATGCCGCAGCTGGTCAAATAAACAGCGAAGAAGGGTTCCCCATGCAAAAAAATATTTCCGCAGCAACTCTGATGGTTTTAGCGGCCTGCATCATTTGGGGCGCGCAGCCGATGTTTGTAACTTTTGTTGTTCGTGAGTTCGACCCAATTCCCTTAGTCGCCATCCGCTATTTTACAGTGGGCGTGATCCTGCTGGCAACACTGGCTTACAGCGGTGAAAAGCTGCTGCCGCCTCGCAAAGCATGGTTACCGCTGTTTTTAATGGGCGTTCTCAGCGTTGGCGGTAATAATGTTGCGCAATTTACTGGCCTGCAATATTCTACAGTGGCCAATCTTACTATTATCGCCTCACTAACGCCCGCAGTCACCGCGTTACTCAGTCTGCTGCTGCTCCACGAACGGCTGCATAAAATCCAATGGCTTGGTATCAGCGCCAGTATCATTGGTGCCGTTTACCTAATAAGTAAGGGCTCACTGGCTACGATCGTCAATCTGAATTTTAACTTCGGCGATATTTTGTTCTGCATCAGCATGGTAGCCTGGGCCTTTTATACCATTCTTGTAACGCAAGTCAGTAAATATGTATCAGCTTACAGCGCCGTCGCTTGGGCTGGTCTTTTGGGCTCGTTGACTACGGCAGCTTACAGTATGGCAATAGGGCAATTTGCTCTGCCTGTCGATCTTTCGCCACTGGCCTGGGGTTCTTATTTTTACGTCATTTTTATCGGCAGCCTTGTTGGTATGATTTTCTGGAATAAGGGCATTCGCGTTATCGGCCCCAGTCAGGCAGCTGTTTTTATGAACCTGATGCCACTGGTAGGCATCATCTGCGGCATTGCCTTTCTTGATGAAAGGTTCTATACCTCCGAAGCAGTTGGCGGCGCACTTATCATCCTGGGCGTCTATCTAACTACCCAATATCATCTTCTCGCTTATAAACTGTCCAAATATCTTGTCAAACGCAGAAACCATAAATAACGCAACCACAAAAAACTAACACTACTGCTGTACCGTAAATAATTTATTAAAAGGAACGCTATGCAACTCAACAACATCACCGCACCGGCACTGCTTATAACGACTTGCGTCATTTGGGGCATCCAGCCCATGTTCGCCAAGTTCGTCGTCAGGGAAATGTCGCCCATACCCATGGTCAGCATTCGCTACACAGTTGTGGCCCTGACGCTGTTTGCTATGCTCAAATACCACGGCGAGCCCTTAGTGCCGCCCCGCAAAACCTGGCTGGCACTGTTTGTCATGGGCATCCTCGGCGTCTGCATCAACAATGTCACCCAGTTCACCGGGCTCAAATATTCTACCGTAACCAACTTTACCATCATTGCCACGCTCACGCCCATCGTTACGGCGCTGCTCAGCTTTGTGCTGATCCACGAACGACTGCACCGCCTGCAATGGCTGGGCATCTGCAGCAGCCTGTGCGGCGCGCTGTACCTTTTGAGCCGTGGCTCGCTGACTGCTATTTTAGCGCTCGACTTTAACATCGGCGACGTCCTGTTTTTTACCAGCCAGGTGGCCTGGGCGCTGTACTCCATCATCGTCGTGCGCATCATCGACAACGTTTCACCGCTGGCCATTGTTGCCTGGTCGGGGCTGTTAGGCTCGCTGACAACGGCAGCCGTAGCTGTTTATTTAGGCCATTTCGACCTGCCGGCAATGCTTTCACCGCTGGCGATCGTATCATATTTATTCGTCATCTTTATGGGCGGGCTGCTGGCCATGATTTTTTGGAATCAGGGCACTGGCATCGTAGGCTCCAGCCAGGCAGCAGTCTTTATGAACCTGATGCCGCTGGTCGGTATCCTCTGCGGCGTCGTCTTTTTAAACGAGCAATTCCTGGCGGCGCAGGCAATCGGCGGCGCACTCATCATCAGCGGCGTCTATCTAACCACCCAATATCGCACCCTTGCCTACCGTTTGGCAAAATATTTTGTGCAAAGAAAGAAACGTAACGCCAGTTGATATAGCTATAACAACCACTTCACATAAGTAAAAAGCTCAGGCATGGAAAGATTATTTCCAATGCCCGGGCTTTTTATTTTACAACATAATATTTATGTAATTAAATCAATTCCACAAATCACTTAGCTTCTTTGCTTTAAATATTTTTTTATACGAAGTATATCTTGGAGCTTGGGGCCCTTGCCGTTTCTCTCCCAAAATTATTTTTTCAATTTTTTTAACAGTTCCAGTTTTAAAAACGACCATATATTTATTTGTATCACGATATTTCTCTATTTTCTCAACTTCTGCTATATAAGTAATTGCAGATATCGGCGCAACCTGATAAACTGCAATATATTTTATCTTATCAAGCATCAGACTAGAAATTCTGATTGCATACCAACGTTCATTGTCAATAAATTCTGTTTTAAACCCATCTTCACGCGCAGGAACAACTATTGTATCCAATTCATCTGCATCTACATTCTGTCCTAAATCAATATTTATATCATCTCTAAAAGGCGTTACTCTGTGTAATTTTTCATTCCCATTTACATAGGTTTGTACTTCTATAACTTCTGTTGATATAGTTAATTTAGATAAAACCATATCAAGTTCAGCAGTAGCTTCATTAATAACCACAATAGCCGCAATCTCTTTTTCAAAAATCACCTCATCCAACAATTCATTAATATTATTGAATTTAGCTTCAGCAAAATATTTGTCTAAAGTTTTTTCTTATTAATATCACTTACGATATTCTTAAGTAATATAGTTTTTATCTTATGTTTATCAGTTTCAGAGCAAATAGAAAAACGCAATATCTGTTCCCCTATATGACCATACAAATCATGGTTATTTAACTCTACCTCTATAAAATATAACTGTGGATCACGATGAAAAGTAAGATCAAGATAATATCCATCAGGAATAGCGGCACCTTTTTTAGATATTCCAATTTTCTTTTTCAAATCAAAATAAATACCTTGGTCACCGAAAATAATTTCATTGTTTTCAACTATAATTTTTTCAAATTCATTTTCTTTTTGATATTCATATAATTTGTAGATATTTTTATTGGAATCAACTATCTTATACATTTTCACCCCTCAAATAATTTATATAAATATTATATCATTATTTTACGAATAAATTAAGTATCACTTAACTTATTGCAAAATTATAACCAAACACCCCATAAATTCCAAAGCGTACAACCGTAAAAAAGCTCAGGCCTAGAAAGATGATTTCCCAACGCCTGAGCTTTTTTATTGCCTTGTTAAGTTTTAAAACAAATTTTATTTATATTGTTGCCTAAAAAAGTTGCATCCTGCCCCAGTCGTAGTATAATAGGCATTATGATAAATTTAGCATTTTGAGGGGATTATTGTATGCAAACAAAGAAATTAAAATATTTGCTGCTGGTTGCTGCCGTAGCGATAACAGCACTGCTGGTATGGTATTTTACCTACTGGGTAAAAACGCCGCAGTACACCTTAGGCTTTATTGGCACTGCGGTGCAAAAGCACGACTTTGCTGCTTTTGAAAAGCACGTCGATATGGAATCACTCTACGGTAATGCCTACGACGATGTTGTTGCCGCCTCTTTTGGCAGCAAGCGGATGAGCAGCCCTATTCTAGCGGCGCTGGTACAAAACATCAAAGGCATTGCTGTGCCGATATTGATCGACCAAACCAAAAATTATGTGGACAACGGAACTATGGACGAAGCTGACCCCAGCGATGCCGATTCACCAGTACTGCAAAACAACGGCACTGATATAGTCAACAGCCTAAAAAATAAGACTGGCGTCAATTCTATGCAGTACCAAGGCGTCGAAAGTGTGCAAAAAGAAGGCACTGACGCTACTGTGGTAATCAAAGTATTTGACAGCAGCCTTAACAAGCACTTTTTCGTTAAACTTGCTATGCAGCAGCTTACTGACGGCAGCTGGCGTTTAATGAAGATCGACGACTTACAGGCTTTGATCAGTGAACGCGACCAGGCCCTGCAAAACAAACTGGCCCAGATTAACGAACCTCTAAAAAAAGAGATTGCCGCCGCTGTAACCATCAAACCCCAAAAACTTTCAGTGGCTTCGGCTGCTTATTCAGGTGTAATCCGCTTACTGGAAGCTGATTTGCAGCTAACCAACACGACCAATAAAGAATTACAGTATTTTACTGGCCTGCTGGAACTTTACACTGCCGACAATGAACTTTTTTACATTGGCAGCTTTGCCAGTAACAGGACCTTAGCGCCGCAACAAAGCGCGACGTACCAGTTTAACTGGGAATTGAACCCGTTTTTGACTGACGACGCTAAAGTGATGAACAGCGACTTTAGCCAAGTCAACTGGCAGGCTTCACTCAGCAGTATAGTTTTTACCGATGGTTCGAGCATCGAACTTTTGACGCAGCTGCTGCCTGAATAACCAACTGTGTAAACACACAAAAAGCAGTAACGCCACTACAACAGGCGTTACTGCTTTTCTTTTAGCCTTGCTGATAAGTCCTGGCCTTACTCCTGATCAATTCACCGCCGTCACACAGCTCACCCTCGTCATCATCCAGTTTCCACAGATCCCATCTTTCAAAGGTCGAACTGGGTCCATAATCGTCCAAATCGGCTGCTTCTGCATGGGTCATTACATAATTATCATTAACAGGCAGCTCTAATTCTTTGCACAAAACGCCTACTAACCGTGCCAGCGTTTCTATTTGTTGCTGTGTAGGCGGTTCGCTGCCAAAATCGACACTGCCATCGGCATAGGCCACCGCTTCACAGCAGCAACAGATACTGATGCCGATAGCGCCGCCGTTACGATGCCAGGTATGCTCTTTATAGTCTGTCAAATCATCGCAACTTGCGTGCAATTCACCATCACCTGTAATATTCAAATGATAGTCGTCATAAGTAGTGGCATAATGCCCGGCCGTCCAGTGCAGATAAATCCTGTTGATCCGGCCTCTGGCAGTTGCCGCCAGCTGTGCCGCTTCCTGCAAAGTTATTGTTCTCATTCTCTACCGCTCCTTTCAGGCAGCCTTCATCTGCTGCTCGTCGTAAAATTTTTCTACGGTAATATCGCAGGTCTTGCCATTGCTTTTAATGATTACATCACCACAAACCGCTGTATTGAACACATCCGCCTGTAAATCATTCAGCCTGCGCACGACCTCGGGACTGGGGTGATTATATTTATTGCCGTTACCACTGCTGATGATAGCTACTTTTGGCCGCACGGCTGCCAGAAATTCGTTGATTGAAGAAGTTTTACTGCCGTGGTGGGCAACCTTCAATCCGCTACTGTTGCCATAATAAAAAAAGAAAAGCCCCACTTACATTTGTAAGTGGGGCTTCATAGCTCCTGCAGTAATCTGTCTTGAAGCAAGCAGCTTCTGTTATAGTTTTACTGCAACAATATTCAATTTACAATATTTCACGTTTATTGTGTCATTTGAACCGTTTCAGACGCAAGGCATTGCTTACTACCGATACGGAGCTGAGCGACATGGCCGCCGCGGCTATCATCGGGTCCAGCAAAGGCCCGCCAAAAATATGCAGCACACCGGCCGCTACCGGGATGCCGATAATATTATAGCCAAAAGCCCAAAAGAGGTTTTCTTTGACATTGCGGATCGTGGCTTTACTCAAACGCAAAGTCGTACTGATGTTACGAATATCACCGTTGACCAGAACTACCTGCGCCGATTCTATGGCCACGTCAGTACCGCCGCCGACGGCAATACCCAAGTCAGCCTGCGCCAAAGCGGGAGCATCGTTGATGCCGTCGCCAATCATCGCAACTACCTCGCCGCCCTGCTGGAAGCTTTTGATAAGCTCTGCTTTATGGCCCGGCAGCAGCTCGGCTACCACCTCGTCTACGCCAGCCTTCTCAGCTATATAAGCCGCAGCCCGTTTATTGTCGCCTGTCAAAATGACAGTACGGATATGCAAATCATGCAGCTTCTGCATCGCCTCCAATGTTTCTTCTTTCAAAGTATCGGCGATAGCGAAGATGCCGCACAAATTACGGCCGATCGTTAAATAAACGATAGTCTTGCCAACAGCCGACAACTGCTCGCCGATCTCGACAGCATTGGGAGGGATAGCCGCCACCGGCTTAACGAAAGCCAGATTACCCAGGCGAACATTGGTATTTTCGCAGCGAGCCGCAATACCGCCGCCCACAGTGGTTCTAAAGTCAGTACAGGTAGGCAAGTCCATGCCCGCAGCCCGTTCTTTGATGGCCACAGCCAGCGGATGGGCCGAGCCCTGCTCAATAGCAGCCGCCAGCCGAGTTATAGCATCTTCTTTAGCGCCATTCCAGCCGATAACGTCGGTCACGATGGGTTTGCCCTTAGTGATGGTACCTGTTTTATCAAAAACAGCCATCGTCACGTTATGAGCGGTTTCTAAAGCTTCAGCGTTTTTAAACAGCACGCCTTTTTCGGCGCCTTTACCAACAGCGACCATGATCGCCGCCGGTGTTGCCAAGCCTAAAGCACAGGGGCAGGCAATAACCAGCACGGCTACAAAAACCTGCAAAGCAAATTTGCTGCCAGCGCCGGCAAACCACCAGCTCAATCCGGCTACCAAAGCGATAACCAACACCACTGGCACAAAAATCGCTGCTATCTTGTCGGCAGTTTTGGCAATAGGAGCTTTGGAGCCCTGTGCCGATTCCACCATTTGCATGATCTGTGACAGCATAGTATCTTTGCCGACTTTCTCGGCCTTAAAACGCAGGTAACCATCAGTAACAACGGTTGCCGCAAAAACATTCTCGCCAACGGTCTTGCCCACGGGCATACTTTCGCCAGTCAGCATCGACTCGTCGATACTGGCATGGCCTTCCGTGACAACGCCGTCCACCGGCACCTGATTGCCTGGATGCACGATCACGATATCTCCGGCCAAAATAGCTTCACGGGGGATCTCTACTTCCTCGCCGTCTTTCCAGATGAAGCCCGTTTTAGGTGCCAAATTCAGCAGGCTGCTGATAGCATGTCCGGCCTCGCCTTTGGCCCGTAGCTCTAAAAACTTGCCGCACAGCACAAAGGTCAATATCGCGCCTGCCGACTCGAAGTAAAGATTATGCACGGCGTGAGGATTGATTTTTGCCAGCACTTCATAGGTAGAATAGCTGCTGTAAACAAAAGCAGCGCCAGTACCCATTGCCACCAGGGTATCCATCGACGGCACACCATTTTTTAAACTGATGATGCCATTTTTAAAGAAAGGCCCTCCGGCGTACAAAATAGGCAGCGTCAAAAGCAGCTGCACAAAGGCGTACACATCGCCCATCGTATCCGGGTCGATCGGCACCGGCAAAAACTTGCCCGGCACCATTGGCGCCATTGCCAAATACAGCAGAGGCACGAAAAAGAATGCCGCCACTTTCAGCCGCTTCTTCAAATCCAAGGCATCCTTCTCAGCACGCTGCTCCGGTGTAGATTCTTCGCCCGGCGCATCATGCACTACCGAAAAGCTCATTCTGGTAACAGCCTCTTCCAGCTGCTCCAGCGTCGCTTGGTTTTCGTCATATCGAACCAATGCCGATTGGCTGGCCAAATTTACATCAGTCCTGTCGACTCCGGCCACTTTTTTTAAGGAACGCTCTACGCCGTTAGAACAGGCGGCGCAGTGCATTCCGGCTATTTTAATCGTTACTGTTTTCATAAGCTTTATTTTTCAACAGTGAAACCGGCCTCTTTGACCGCACTTTCCAATTGCTCCACCGTAGCCGGGGCTTCATATTCTACAACTGCCATGCATTGCTCCAGGTCTACTGCCGCGTTTTTTACGCCCGGTATATCCTCCAATGCCATTTTTACACTAGCAACACAACCTGCGCACGACATACCAAAAATATACATACTTGTTTTTTCCATTATCTATGCCTCCGTTTCGGAATTTAATAACAACGCTGCCAGCCAATAACTTTAAGGCGGCAAAATCAAGGTTAGCAAAAGCTCACCATTGTGACTATCTAACTCAATCTTAGCAACCATACCCGGCTTTGTCAACCGCAGTCACTAAGCAAAAAGTCAGTAGCAAGCAGTCCTTTATCCTGCTTCTATATCCTATTATAACATATGAAGTGTCATTCATATATCCTTGCTTGCAAAACCTTTGTGAATTATTCTTGTTTCAGCACTATTTAGCCAGTTTTTACAACTGTCCTGTTTTATCTTTTCACTTCTGTCCATTTTAAAGATCACAGTTCTGGTCTATACTGTATCTTGTAGATTTAATAAAGAAGGTGTTTTTTATGCGTAATGATAATATTACCAAGCTGACGCTGGCAGGTATGTTTGCCGCTTTAGCTTTTGTCTGCTTCACTTATTTAAGAATTGAAATTCCTATGGGCGGCGGTATGACCGGGAAAATTTACATCGGCCATGCGTTTATCATTTTATCGGCCCTGGTGCTGGGGGCTAAATACGGTGCCCTTACCGGCGCTATCGGCCTGTCTTTAGCCGATATTTTAGCCGGCTATACGACCTCAGCGCCGCCGACCTTCCTGTCTAAATTCCTGATTGGTCTAGCTGTTGCTTTTGTCGCCCACAAAATTTTTGACCTGGCCAGTGCCGATGAAGCCAAAGCCAACCGCATCATCATTGCAGCAGCTGTTTTTGGCTGCGTGGTCAACGTCATTACCGAACCGCTGATCCGTTACAGCTTCAAAGCTTTTATCCTGGGTGTGCCTCATCAGATAGCTTATCTTTCGGCTATCAACTGTGCTGTTTCCATGGCCGTCAGCGCCATACCATCAGCTATTTTAGCAGTGTTTCTTTACAAAGCAGCGCAGCACAGCGGCCTCCTGAACTATAAGACAGTTTAAGTTCACTTAAATACCCCCATAAAAACTAAGGCCCTGCTTACAAAAAGCAGGGCCTTAGTTTTTAATAATCATCATTGTAAAGCGCGCCTGTTGCATCCGTATAAGTACGAATCCGGCCATACTTATTATCACGCTCTTCACCAGTCAGGCAAAACTGCCTGACCATATAAATAAAATTAACGAACGGAATCAGCGCAAACAACGAATAATACCAGCCTGTTCCGTGATCATGCGACCTGCGAACATCGACAGTAAACAGCAGCAGCAAAATCAAAAGATTCATCACCAAATTGATGATATTCCCTGCCTGCGCCAAATAGACGGTCAGCGCACTGATCCCAGGCAGCCATAAAAGCAGCAGATAGAGCAACTGTCCGCTCAATTTAATGATGCCCCAAATTACCAAGGGCGCCATAAACAAAAAGAAATATTCCCGGCAAGTCAGTCGGCCGCTCAATGTAAAATAATCCTTTAAAAAGTCTCCCTTTAGATACCCGTAGATCTTTTGCAGCGGCCTGCGGCAGTTCTCAGCAGCATCCCAAAAAACATCCTTATTCGCCACCGTTGTAGCAGCACCGTATTGGTTACCGCTCGTACCCTTAGCGCAGGATAGCCACAGCAAAACTAAAGCATTTACTACCGGCACCAGCAGCGTCAGCAGTAGCCAGCCCGAACGATCAAGGTCATGCAGGCGGCGTACCATCAGCGAAATGCTTACCGTTATATAAGCAAGGACTAAAAGAATGATGCAGCACCAGGCAAAATAATAACTCCATAAAGTCAAAAACTCTTCCAGCATCGCACCTTTGCCCGGCAGCACCGCAAAAAACAAAATTAAGCCCGGACATAGTACCGACAGCAGCAAAAGCGTCTGGCGACACAAATATTCCTGCCTGCTAATACGGCCGCTGAAAGCAGCGCAGCGCTCCATAAAATATTTTTTATAAAACCTATACCAGCTTCCCATAATCCCCGCCCAATTTCATCAGTTTTTAACGCTCTGTTATATTCATCTTTATTTTATCATATTTTTAAACAAATGAAAATGTTGCAGCAATATCATCCCTAACCTGAGCAAAACATAAATAAAAACCGCCCCCAAAATGGGAGCGGTCTAAAAGTTGGTTACCGTTCAGCCCTGTTGATAGCGCAAAGGATGCCCAAAAGTGCTGCCACATTGATATTGCTGTCGATACCGACGCCGAAGATATGCCCGTTATTGGGTATCTTCAGTTCGATATAACAGATGCCTTTCGCATCGGAGCCACGGGAGATTGCATGCTCGTGGTAATTAACAAATTCGTAGCCCTTGACGCCGATACCTTCCAGCGCCTGGAAGAAAGAATCGATAGGGCCGTTACCGACGCCGACCACGTTCAGCATTTCGCCGCTCACATTGATGCGCCCTTCGAAACGGGTATGAGTAGTACCGTCCAAATCGCGCTGCTCCATGAAACGGTGTGAAGCCAGCTTGTACTTACCGTCAAATTCCACATATTCCCTGTTGAACAAATCAACGATCTGCTCTTCTTTCAACTCATCGCCAAAGGCGTCAGATGCAGCTTTCACGATATTACCGAATTCAGGATGCATCTCTTTCGGCAGACGGTAGCCAACAGCATGCTGCAGCACAAAAGCCGCGCCGCCTTTACCAGACTGGCTGTTGATGCGGATAACAGGCTCGTATTCACGGTTCAGGTCTGCCGGGTTAATGGGCAGATAAGGAACCTCCCAATAAGCCGTTTCCGTATCTGACATATATTCGTAGCCTTTGCGGATAGCGTCCTGATGAGAACCGGAGAAAGCGGTGAAAGCCAGTTCACCAGCATAGGGCTGACGCTCGGGCACCTTCATCTTAGTGCAGGCTTCGTAGATTTTTTTGATAGTCAGGATATTGGAGAAATCCAATTCCGGGTCAACGCCCTGAGTATACATATTTAAGGCTACGGTCACGATATCCAGATTACCGGTACGTTCACCATTACCGAACAAAGTGCCTTCGATACGGTCAGCCCCCGCCAGCAAAGCCAGCTCAGCAGCAGCTACGCCTGTACCACGGTCATTATGCGGGTGGATACTAATGATAGCAGCATCCCTGTTTTTCATCTTCGTGCAGAAATATTCAATCTGGTCGGCGTAGGTATTGGGCGTCGCCATCTCTACCGTCGACGGCAAATTCAAGATGATAGGATTTGCTTTTGAAGCACCCATGGTTTCCATAACGGCCTCGCAGATCTCGATGGAAAAATCTATTTCCGTACCGGTAAAACTTTCCGGAGAATATTCATAGCGGATATTCATACCGCTGCTGGCAACCTCTTCCTCCGTCAGCTGACGAATAAGCTTGGCGCCTTCCACGGCGATCTTCACAATGCCGGGCATCTCTTCTTTAAACACCACCTTGCGCTGTAAAGTGGAGGTAGAATTGTAAAAATGCACGATTACATTCTTAGCACCCTTAACTGCTTCAAAAGTCTTTTTGATCAGCTCGGGGCGAGCCTGTACCAACACCTGGATCGTCACGTCGTCAGGGATATGGTTGCCCTCGATCAGAGTCCGCAGGATCTCATATTCTGTATCAGAAGCCGAAGGAAACCCGACTTCGATCTCTTTAAAACCAATGTCCACCAACGTTTTGAACATCAGCAGCTTTTCTTCCAGCTGCATCGGCGTCACTAAAGCCTGATTGCCATCACGCAGGTCAACGCTGCACCAAATCGGCGCCTGGCTGATAGTCTTATTAGGCCACTGACGGTTCGGCCATTGGATAGGTTGAAAAGGAATATACTGTTTGTTTGCTTGTTTCATGAATATTTGCCTCCAATCTGTTTTACCGGCATCTTGCCTGACTTTTTGGAGCGGCAATAAAAAAATCCCCGCTCCCTACGATGTAACATAGGGGCGAGGAAACATTCCACGCGGTACCACCCTAATTCAGCTGCCCAGCAGCCCTCGATCAGCCTCCAACAAGGCCCAGGCTCCTAACGTCGCCACACGTCCCGCTCTACATATCAAGCAGGCAACTCCGGAATGAGCTATCCATAAAACTTCTGCCATCGACTTGCACCGACCGTCGACTCTCTGAGGCTTGCCAGTTTTATCTTATTCCCTTCACAGTCTTTGAGGTGAAAATTTTTGAATTGTTAAAAGTTATTATACCTACTACCCAGGTACTTGTCAAGTGAAAATATATTGACCTACGGCGGCTTCTTCTTTATAATAATTACATAAACCAATCGAAAGGCGTAAATTTATGACAGATTCTGACAGTAGTATGCATTTTTATATCCTGATATTAGTTTTTCTGCTGTTCCTCTCGGCTTTTTTCTCGGCATCAGAAACAGCGCTTTCCTCATGCAACCGCATCAGGTTAAAAAACATTGCCAAAGATGGCGACAAACGTGCCGCCAAGGTCCTGCAGATGCTGGATAATTTTGACAATGCCCTTTCCACCATTCTTATCGGTAACAACATCGTCAATATCGGCGCCGCATCAATTGCGACCGTCGTGTTCACTAAGTTTTTCGGTTCAGCCGGACTTACTGTTTCCACCGCAGTAATGACGATCCTGGTTTTGATATTCGGTGAGATATCACCCAAAAGCTTTGCTAAAGACCGACCTGAAAGTTTTTCCATGTGGTGTTACCCTTACCTGAATTTCTTAATGGTTATTTTTGCGCCACTCAACGTACTGTTTTTACAGTTAAAAGAAGCACTCAACAAGTTGATTGGTTCCAAAAACACTTCCGGCGGCATGACTGAAGACGAGCTCAAGGTTATGGTCGACGAAGTTGAAAACGAAGGCTTTATCAACAAGCAGGAAAGCGATCTGATCAAATCGGCTATCGAGTTTAACGATATACGGGTCAAAGAAATTCTAACCCCGCGTGTCGATATCGTTGCCTGTGACATTGAAGTCAGCAATGCCGAGATCCTGCGTACCTTTGCTTCGCATGGCTTCTCGCGCCTGCCCATCTACAGTGAAGACCTGGACCATATCATTGGCATAGTACACTCTAAAGATTTTTACGACGCCTATCTTAAAGACCGTAAATTCAATTTGAGTACCATCATTAAAGATATTGCTTATGTCCACCGCTCTACAAAGATTTCGCTGGTACTGCGAACACTGCAGCGCACCAAAGTCCAGATGGCGATCGTTATCGACAGCTACGGCGGTGTCGCCGGGCTGGTCAGTATTGAAGACATCGTCGAAGAATTGGTCGGCGAGATTTGGGACGAGCATGACAACGAAGTTTCTGTTTTCCACAAGATCGGCGAATACAAATACCTCGTTTCCTGCAATGCAGGTTCGCGTAACGCCAGTCTGCACGAACTTTTTGAGTATATGCAGCTGGATTTTAACCGTTATGACCTGGAAAATCAGCCTATCAGCGGCTGGGTAGTAGAAACCTTAGGCGAGATCCCCCAAAAGGGCGATTGCTTTGATTACCGTAACCTGCACGTCGTCGTTAATAAAACCAACCTGCACCGTGTTTTGGAAATTATCGTTACCGTAACTCCGGTAACGGAAGATGACGATGAATAACGTAAGCAACAAAACCCTGTCAGCTAAGCTGACAGGGTTTTGTTTTCGTCGCTGAGCAAGAGCAAGAACGACAACCCGAGCATTTTGTTACATGTGCGTTACATGCGTGTTACATTTACGTTACATGTAAGCTAAAATCAATGGGGTTTCGTGGACACAAAAAAATAAAAGACCCGCATAAACACAGTGTTTATGCGGGTCTTGGTTTGCGTGTTTTTAACGTTTCGAGAATTGGCTTGCTTTACGCGCTTTTTTCAGACCGTATTTACGACGTTCTTTTTCGCGCGGATCGCGAGTCAGGAAGCCAGCTTTTTTCAAAGCAGGACGATATTCAGCGTCAACATCAAGCAAAGCACGAGAAATGCCATGACGGATTGCGCCAGCTTGACCGGAAATACCGCCGCCAACAACATTTACGAGCACGTCGTATTTGCCTTTGGTTTCGGTGATTTCGAGCGGTTGGTTAACGATGAGCTCCAAAGTTTTAAGACCAAAATAATTGGTCAACTCACGGCCATTAATAACGATTTTACCTTCACCCGGAACCAGGCGAACGCGAGCAACTGAAGATTTGCGACGACCGGTCGCACTATAAGTAACTAATGCCATTTACGTTTCCTCCTCCGGATTATCTTACGTTGATTTCTAAAGCTTCAGGTTTTTGAGCTGCATGCGGGTGTTCAGGACCAGCATATACGTGCAGTTTAGTGTAGATCTGGCTGCCAAGGCGATTTTTAGGAATCATGCCTTTAACTGCGAGTTCTACCATTCTAGCCGGGTTCTTAGCAAGCATGTCGCCAGCTTTAGTGTAGCTGTCGCCACCAAGATAACCGGAATGACGGAAGTAGACTTTTTGAACCAGTTTTTTACCGGTCAAAACTACTTTGTCAGCATTAACAATGATTACATGATCTCCAGTATCCATATGCGGGGTAAATGTCGGTTTGTGTTTACCACGAAGGATTTTTGCAACTTCGGCTGCCATGCGGCCAAGAGTTTTATCAGCTGCGTCAACAACGAACCATTTGCGTTCGATATTGGACGGATTAGCCATAAAAGATTTCATCCTTATGTCCCTCCCTAAAGTATTTCCTGTTCGATGTAATTTTATCGTTTCTCTCCGGGGCTAGTGGAGATAGGCGTAAAATCACGTATGTATATTGTAACCATCTTGACATTTTTTGTCAAGTAAAAAGCATATTATTTTTAAACTTTTTTCGCGTTAGACGCAGAGTGCTGCGCATAACCAACATAATCAAGATACAACCCCTGTGCAGGTGCAGGCACCATTCTAAAATCACGCTCACCTTTAACAAACTCTGCCGCTAAGCAGTCAACGCTTTTTTTACCGCGTCCAACTTCCACCAGGTTCCAGACGATGTTGCGCACCATATGGTATAAAAATCCGTTGCCTTCGATAGTAAACAGCAATTCACCATCTGCCAGCATTTGCCATTCCGCCTTATAAATAGTCTTTACCGGCGAGCTCTGCACACTGCCGGCTGAACGAAAAAACGAGAAATCGTGGGTTCCTACCAGCATCGCCGCAGCTGCGTTCATCACCGCCACATTTAACTGATCCCGCAGTTGCCAGGTATAATTGCGCAAAAAGGGATCATTATAAGGTTTTGGCAAAACCAGATAGCAATAGCGTTTCCAGCAGGCGCTGTAACGGGCGTGAAAGCCCTCCTGAGCCTCTTCGGCCTGCCACAGGACAATATCCTCGGGCAGCACTCCTGCGCACGCCCTGACCAGATTACCAGCCGGTATCGTGCCGTTAGTCACCAGCGATACTACCTGACCTTTGGCATGCACACCTGTATCAGTACGTCCGGAACCAGCAACAGTCACTGGCTCACCACAGAGGGCTGCCAGCTTTTCTTCTATGATCTGCTGTACAGTCACTGCGTTGGTTTGCCGTTGAAAGCCATGATAATTAGTGCCGTCATAAGCAAAAGTCAGCTTTAGAGTACGCATAACGCGTTCCCCCAACGAATAACCGCCATCACGCCAATCAGCACTACTACCGTAGTCAGTGCTGCGTAATCACGGCTGTAGTAGACCAGTTCGTGCATCCTGGTGCGGCCTTCACCACCGCGGTAACAGCGTGCTTCCATGGCTATTGCCAAGTCATCGGCACGTCTGAATGCGCTGATAAAGAGCGGTATCAAGAGCGGCAGCATGTTCTTAGCGCGCTGCATCAGGTTGCCGCTGGAAAAATCGGCGCCACGAGCTGTCTGTGCCTTCATGATCCTGTCTGTTTCTTCCAGTAGCGTCGGTATGAACCGCAAGGCAATCGTCATCATCATCGCCAGCTCGTGTGCTGGTACGCCAAAGCGTTTAAATGGTCGCAGCAATGCCTCAATACCATCTGTCAAAACTATCGGTGACGTGGTAAAAGTCAATATTGAAGATATCATCAATAATAAGATCAGGCGCATCGACATTTTCAGGCCCATTTCCAGGCCTTCCTGTGTCACTTTTAAAAACTTCCACGAAAAAATCACGTTTTCTCCCTGACCGGTAAACATATGGATCGCCATCGTCAAAACAATAATGATCCATAAGGGCTTGACCGATTTTAAGACCAGCATCAAGGGTAGGCGTGACAATAAAATTATCAACAGCACAAAGCCCCACAAAATGCCATAAGACACTGCACCCGCTGCCAGAAAGATAGCTATGATAAAAAACAATGTTACTAAAATTTTCGTTCTTGGGTCTAATTTATGGATCAAAGAATTTCCCGGGTAATATTGTCCCAGCGCAATATCAGTCAGCATCTATTTCAACCCCTTTGCCGTTTTGATCTGCGCTTCCAGAGCTTCTACCGTCATGGTATCCTGCTCGATAGCCATACCACGCTTGCGCAGTTCATCGCTGAGTTTAAAAAGCTGCGGCACGTCCATGCTTACCGCCAAAAGTTCGTCTTTATGCTGCTGATAAATATCAGCAGGTTTACCGTCTAAAATTATTTTGCCGCCAGCAATTACCAGTAACCTGTTGCTGTAACGAGCCGCTTCTTCCATGCTGTGAGTAACCAAAATAACTGCCATTTGGCGTTTTTTATACAAAGCCATGATCTCGGCAAATACAGCTTCGCGCGAACGCGGGTCAAGTCCGGCAGAAGGCTCGTCCAAAATCAGGTAATCCGGATTCATAGCGATAACGCCGGCAATAGCCACACGGCGCATTTGCCCGCCTGAAAGCTGAAATGGTGAACGGGAGGCAAAGGTGTCATAATCAAGCCCAACAAATTTCATAGCATCTTTGACATGCTTGGCAACGTCTTCTTCTTGCATCCCTTTATTACGAGGACCAAAGGCAATATCTTCAAAAACTGTTTCAGCAAAAATCTGGTGCTCCGGGTATTGGAAAACCATACCCACCTGATGTTTAGCCTTTTTTACAGCAGCGCCCTTGCCGCTGATATCCAGCCCGTCGATAGTTACTTTGCCCGCCGACGGCTTTAATAGTCCGTTCAGATGCTGCACCAAAGTAGATTTACCGCTGCCGGTATGTCCGATGACGGCGACAAACTCACCCTTATCCACAGTCAGCGACACGCCCTTCAGCGCCTGCCGCTCATAGGGAGTTTTAGCCATATATGTAAATTCAACGTTTTCTAATGTTATCGGCATATGCTTTCAGCCAACTCCTCATTCGTAATGATACCCTGCTGCAGCTTGAGGCCTGCCTGACGCAGGTCGGCAGCGACTTTTGCAGCCAGTGGAGTCTCCAGTCCCAGCGTATATAGCTCACGCACATGGCTGAACACTTCCCGGGGCGTGCCCTGCATTCTGATCTTACCCTCACCCATAACGATGATGCGATCTGCCAGCAAGGCTTCTTCCATGTAATGGGTTATATAAACCACAGTAATTCCTTTAGTGCTGTTTAGTTTCCTGACCGTAGTAACAATCTCTTTCCGGCCCTGCGGATCAAGCATAGCCGTCGGCTCATCTAAAACGATACATTTAGGTTCTAAGGCCAAAACGCCGGCAATTGCCACACGTTGCTTTTGCCCACCCGAAAGCAGATGCGGTGCGTGCTTAGCATAGTCACTCATACCCACCGCTGCTAAAGCAGCCTCTACCCTGGGCCTGATCTCAGCCGTCGGCACACCGATATTTTCCGGGCCAAAAGCCACATCCTCTTCTACGATAGCAGCGACGATCTGATTATCAGGGTTTTGGAAAACCATACCTACATGCTGGCGAATATCCCAAAGATTTTCTTCGACTGTCGTGTCCAGACCTTCTACGAGGCAAACACCGGCACTGGGACGCTGCAATGCGTTAAAATGGCGCGCCAAAGTACTTTTGCCACTGCCATTAGCACCAATAACAGCAACAAATTCGCCATGTTTGATCTCAAGATCGATACCATCCAGAGCATGTATTTCTTTATTTTCACTGTCTGTATAAACATGTGTTAAATTTTTTACTTCAATTATAGTTTGCATGGCAAACCTCCGCTTGATTCAGTACCTTTATATTATATTATTCCAGTCCAGGTACGTCAACCGATTCCGGCACACTTGGTTAACTTTACAAAAAATAAGACCCGGATCAAACCGGGTCCTAATGCTAAATTTCCTTATAGATTTATCCATCGATACATAATATGCAAATAGCCTGCTTCCAGTAAACTAGGCAAAAACCCGACATTGACGTTATCCGTATGGGCAAAAACATTATTTACAAAAAGGTCACACCATTCTATAGCAGTGCAAAATTGTTGCTTGCAAAAATTGCCGGCAACTGGCATAAACAAAAAGGATGTCCAGACGGGTCAAGCATTACACGCCAGGCATCAGAAAATTGTTTATTTGCCATTGTTGCTCCACAGCCCAGTGCATATTCAACTGCTGCTTCCAAATTATTAACGGCAAAATCCAAATGTGCCATTTGCTGCTGCGTTCCGGCTTGCTCAGGCCACACAGGTGGTTTATACTCCGGATTACGCTGAAAGATTATTCCAGGATAGCCGCCCTGCGCCGTTTCCGGCGCTCCTACGCAGGCCCAGTTCTCGTCATAAAACGGTATCTCCCACTTCAGCAACTCCGCATAGAATTTTGCTAGTGCATAAGGGTCTATGCAATCCAATGTAAATGAATACATTTTTATTTTCAATTCATCCTTCTTCACATAAAAACCTCCTAATATAAATCTTTTTCTGATTATCGACCATACCACTGTACAGATAGTATCAGCTCGCAAAATACATAGCAAGCATTTAAGATGCTAGCCCTTACTTAAGCCGAGCTATTTTCTTGCTCCTTCTCAGCCTGCATCAAGCTGCGCATATGGCGTATTTCGTGCCAACCCATATACATGGCTAGCACTGCCGCCGCAAAATCAGCCGTCATACCGGCGTACATAACGCCGTTGATTCCATAGAACAAAGGTAAGATCACGATCAACGGCAGTAAAAAGATGATCTGCCGTGTTAAGGAAAGGATAATACCTTTGGTAGCTTTGCCAATCGCAGTAAAGAAATTAGAAGAAATCGGCTGGATAGCATACAAAAAGGTACAGAACAAGAAGATGTGGAAATATTCTTCAGCGAACTGATAATAGGCCTCCGAACCTTCCCCAAAAAAGCCGATGATCTGCCTTGGGAACAGCTGGAAACAAGCAAAAGCAATAATTGATGCCACCGTACCTATGACCAGGGTCAGCTTATAGACTTCGATAACACGTCCGTACTTTTTGGCCCCATAGTTAAAGCTGGCAATCGGCTGCAGGCCCTGTGACAAGCCAATAACGATAGAAAAATAAATCATATTGACCTTAGTAATAATACCCGCACAGGCCAGCGGAATCTCACTGCCATAGACAGAATCAGCGCCATAGTGAGTCAGCGTATTATTCAGCGCTATCTGCACCACCATGATTGCGAACTGATTAAAACAGCTGGCAGCGCCTAAGGCCGAGATCATCTTCGTTCTACCCCACGTAAGGACCAAATCACTTTTAGCCAGCGCCACGGTTTTAAATTTTCGTAAATATCCTGCCACCATCAGTCCAGAAATGACCTGTCCAATAACCGTCGCCGAAGCCGAACCGGCTATACCCCAGCCCATGACAAAGACAAAGAGCGGGTTAAGAATCAGATTGATCAAAGCGCCGGTAAGCATACAGGCCATAGAATACTTAGGACTACCATCAGCACGAACCAAGGTGCTGCCACCAGATGCCAAAATCAAAAAAGGAAAACCGAGACAGTTAATGCTTGAAAAAATCAACGCATATTTTAGAACGATATCCGTCGCCCCAAAAGCAACCATCAGGGGCTTTAAAAAAATCAAAGAAACGATAGCTAAAATCACACCGCTGCCAACTAATAAGCTTATGGCATTGCCAATATATGTAGCAGCTTCCTCGCGTTTGCCGGCGCCCATTTTAAGATTAAAATTAGACGCTCCACCAACGCCAAAAAGCAGCCCCAAAGCCGTACAGACCGTAGTCAATGGCAAAGCGACATTGGTAGCCGCATTGCCGTACATACCGACGCTGCGGCCGATAAAAAACTGATCCACGATGTTATAGAGCGCGCCTACCAGCATAGCTATAATGCTTGGCAGGGCAAAGTCGTGCAGTAAGCCGACTATATTCTCACTTCCAAGTGGATTTTCTTCATTTACTCGCATAGTTAATCCCTCAAGTCTTAATATATTCTTTTCATATAATTATTATACAACTTTTTTACACTACATAGCTAATGCCACTTGTGAATTAACTGTGTCCCTTTGCGAATAGGCCGATAACAATAATAAAAAAACCAGGAACAAAAGTTCCTGGTTTTTTATGCTTATTATTAAACAAGCTCGATAATTGCCATTTCAGCAGCGTCACCGCGACGAGGACCTACTCGATAAATACGAGTAAAGCCGCCTTGTCTTTCTGCATATTTCGGAGCGATTTCATCAAAAAGCTTTCTAGTAGCTTCTTCATCGACGAGAACTGCAAGAACTTGACGACGGGCATGCAAGTCGCCTTGTTTTGCCAAAGTAATCAATTTGGCTACATGGCTGCTAACTTCCTTAGCTTTAGTCACAGTAGTTTCAATTCTCTCGTGTTTGATGAAGGAGCTCAAAATGCTGCGAAACAAAGCTTTACGGTTGCTGGAATTACGGCCCAGTTTTCTGTATGCCATTCGTTTCCGACCCCCTTCTTATTCTTCGTCACTATTGCGTAAAGCCAGTCCCAAATCGGCTAATTTTTTCTTAACCTCATCGAGGGATTTACGACCTAAGTTACGTACTTTCATCATGTCTTCTTCGGTTTTCTGTACCAGTTCATCAACAGTGTTGATGCCTGCGCGTCTCAAACAGTTGTTAGAGCGTACGGACAAATCAAGGTCGTCGATAGAAACGGAGCCAGGACCGGCTTGGACAGGTTCTTCGACCAAAACGGTCTCAGTGCTGCCAACTACGGTGACCATGCTGCTGGAAGCAGCGGTACCGGTTTGGAACAACTTCAGGTAATCAATCATGATACTGGATGCCATGCTGATTGCTTCGTCAGGCTCAACGCTACCGTCGGTCCAAACTTCTAAAGTCAGCTTGTCATAATTGGTAACATTACCAACACGAGTATCGGTAACACCAAATTTTACTCTCGTAATCGGAGAATAAATGGAATCCACAGGAATCATACCAATCGGTTGATCCGGGCGTTTGTTCTTGTCAGCAGGAACATAGCCCAGCCCCTTGTCGATGCAAATCTCCATGTCGAGTTTAGCATCTTTATCCAAGGTAGCAATATGCAGTTCAGGGTTCAAAATCTCTACGTCGGCATCAACAAGGATGTCTGCTGCGGTAACTTCCTGCTCTCCGCTGCATTCGATACGTAAAGTTTTCGGCTCGTCACTGCTTACTTTAAGGCAGAGAGCCTTGATGTTGAGGATAATATCCGCAACATCTTCTCTCACGCCTGGAATTGTAGAGAATTCATGCAGGACGCCATCAATTTTGACAGCGGTAACTGCGGCGCCGGGTAAGGAAGAGAGTAAAACTCTGCGAAGGCTATTGCCAAGAGTGATACCATAACCTCTTTCCAACGGTTCCCATACAAATTTGCCATAACGGCCATCATCACTGATTTCAGCGGTGACCATTTGGGGTTTTTCTATTTCGATCATGCGGAAAGCCTCCTTCTCGTGCGTATTACCACAATACGCCAAATGTTGGGTGGCAGATGTTCATCTAATTATTTAGAGTACAACTCAACGATGAGATGTTCTTCGATAGGAACATCGATTTCCTCACGGGTCGGGAAACGATCTACTTTACCGCCCAAGCCTTGTGCATCGAGAACGAGCCAAGCAGGAGTGGTTTTAGCAGCCAGGGTTTCAGCCATACCTTTGAAGTATTCTTTACCACGGCTGTTTTCCATAACGCTGATAACGTCGCCGGTTTTAACCAAAGCGGATGCGATATCAAGACGTTTGCCATTAACAGAGATATGACCATGAGTTACCAATTGACGAGCTTGGCTACGGCTATCAGCCAGGCCAAGACGGTAAACTACATTGTCCATTCTTCTTTCCAGAAGAACGAGCAGGTTTTCACCTGTAATACCTTTTTGTTTTTCGGCTTTAACGAAAGTATTATGGAATTGACGTTCTAAGATACCGTAAATACGGCGTGCTTTTTGTTTTTCGCGTAACTGAATACCGTATTCAGATACTTTTTTGCGTGCTTGACCATGCTGACCAGGAGCATAGGCACGAACAGCAAAAGCGCATTTGTCGCTGTAGCATCTGTCACCTTTAAGGAACAATTTTGCGCCTTCACGACGACATTGACGGCATACAGCCTCAGTATATCTTGCCATTTAGCGGGTACACCTCCAATAAATTAAACTCTTCTACGTTTCGGCGGACGGCAGCCGTTGTGAGGAATCGGAGTAACGTCTTTAATGGAGTTAACTTCGAGACCTGCAGCCTGCAGAGCACGAATAGCTGCTTCACGACCAGAACCAGGGCCTTTAACGAATACTTCGACTTGTTTCAAGCCATGTTCCATTGCAGCTTTGGTTGCTTCTTCAGCAGCCATTTGCGCAGCAAACGGAGTGCTTTTGCGGGAACCGCGGAAGCCTAAGCCACCAGCAGATGCCCAGCTGAGTACGTTGCCTTTAGTATCTGCAATCGTAACGATAGTATTGTTGAAAGTGGAACGAATATGTGCTACGCCACTTTCGATATTTTTACTTACTTTCTTTTTATTGCGAACAACTTTTTTACCAGCCACTCGTTTATCCCTCCCTCACTGATTATTTTTTCTTACCTGAAATTGTACGCTTCGGACCTTTGCGAGTACGAGCATTGTTTTTGGTATTTTGACCGCGAACGGGTAAGCCCATACGATGTCTGCGGCCGCGATAGCTGCCAATTTCAATCAGGCGTTTTATATTGAGAGATTCCTCACGACGGAGGTCACCTTCTACTTTATAATCACCATCGATAGTTTCACGAAGTTTTGCAACTTCTTCCTCTGTCAGATCGCGAACACGGGTATCAGGATTGATACCGGTTTTGCTCAGGATCTCACGAGACAAGGTAAGACCGACGCCAAAAATATACGGCAGTGCGTATTCAATACGCTTGTCTCTAGGTAAATCGACACCAGCAATACGTGCCATTAACGCTGCACCTCCTTCTTAGCCTTGTTTTTGTTTATGTTTCGGGTTTTCGCAAATTACCATTACATGGCCTTTGCGTTTAATGACTTTGCATTTCTCACATATTGGTTTAACAGACGGTCTGACTTTCATATTTTAAACCTCCTCTTGCCTGTCTTTGGTTATTTGAACCGATAAGTAATTCTTCCACGATTGAGATCGTACGGAGTAAGCTCGACGGTAACCCTATCGCCAGGCAAAATTTTGATGAAGTTCATACGTATCTTACCGGATATGTGTGCCAGAATCACATGACCGTTTTCCAATTTTACCTGGAACATGGCGTTCGGTAGGGATTCTAAGATTGTGCCTTCAACTTCAATGACGTCTTGTTTGGACACAGCGTTTTACCTCCTTACTTCAGCGCCCCGAGACTAGCTTTAACATCAGCGTAAACCTTGCCGATTTCCTGCAGGCCATCGATTTCATGATATACGCCTTGTTTTTTATAGTACTCGATCAACGGTTCCGTTTGCGAGTGATATGCATGCAAACGATTTTTAACAGTTTCTTCTTTATCGTCGTCACGTTGATACAACGCGCCGCCGCATTTATCGCACATACCTTCCACTTTACTGGGATTGTATTCTACATGATAAGTAGCGCCACAGGCCTTGCAGATACGTCTGCCGGTAACCCTGCCTACAAGCTCAGCGTCAGGAACTACGATATTAACTACACCGGTCAAATCAATGCCCAGATCAGTTAAGATCCCGTCGAGGGCGACTGCCTGCTCTTCGGTTCTCGGAAATCCATCCAAGATAAAACCATTAGCACATTCGGGTTTGGATAATCCTTCGCGAACGATGCCGATGGTTACGACGTCGGGTACGAGACCGCCGGCGTCCATGTATCTTTTTGCTTCTTTACCTAATTCTGTGCCTTGCTTTACAGCGGCACGGAACATATCGCCAGTGGAGATATGCGGAATTTTGTATTCAGCAATGAGTTTTTCTGCTTGAGTGCCTTTACCAGCACCCGGAGGTCCCATTAAAAGAATATACATTCTAATCCTCCTCCTATTTCATAAAGCCCTGGTAATGACGCATCAGTACCAAAGACTCTACCTGTTTCATTGTATCCAATGCAACACCGACTACGATCAAAAGGGCCGTACCACCGAAATAGATACCCTCTATACCGGTGATCCAACCAACAACATTCGGCATCAGAGCAATCAACGCAAGGAAGATCGCGCCAGCCAGCGTGATTCTGGACATGATTTTATCCAAGTAATCAGTTGTCGGTTTGCCAGGACGCAGTCCGGGAATAAAACCGCCATATTTTTTGATATTATCCGACATTTCAGCTATATTCACGCTTACAGCGGTATAGAAGTAAGTAAAGAATAAAATCATCAAAACATATAAGGTAGTTTGAAGAGGTGTACCCCATGCAAACCAGCCTGCAACAGTTTTTACCCAAGGAATGTCTACAAACTGGCCAATCGTAACCGGAAACATCAGCACGGAGGATGCAAAGATGATCGGGATTACGCCTGCCTGGTTGACCTTTAAAGGAATGTAGCTGGTGTGACCACCGTACATTTTACGGCCAACAACACGTTTTGCATATTGAACCGGGATTTTGCGAATACCCTGGGAGATCGCTACAACAAATACGACCATCGCCAAAGCTATCACCGCGAACAAAATCACGTTCAGAATGTTAACCGTGCCGGCTTGCAGATATTGGAAAATAACATGCAGTCCATCAGGAAGTCTGGAAACGATACCAGCGAAGATGATCAGTGAGATACCGTTGCCGATACCTTTAGAAGTAATCTGTTCACCGATCCACATCAAAAATACCGTGCCAGCAGTTAAGGTGATCGCAATCATCAGGATCGACATGACCCCAGGGTTATTGATTGCCGATCTCAAACCGTAAGCCATACCGATGGCCTGGATAAAACCAAGCAGCACAGTACCGCCGCGAGTCAACTGAGTAACCTTTTTCTGGCCTTCCGCACCTTCTTTAGACCATTGTTCCAAAGTAGGAACGACGACTTTCAATAATTGAAGGATAATGGATGCATTGATATATGGAGTAATACTCATAGCAAAAATTGAGAATTTGCTCAAGGCGCCGCCCGAGAACATATCAAGCAGGCCAAACAAATTACCGCTTTGGAAAAGCTGCTCGATCATCGACACATTAACGCCAGGAACAGGGATATGTGTTCCAGCCCGAAAAACGATGAACATGGCGAGAGTAAATACAACTTTTTGCCTGAGTTCCGTAATTCTAAAAATATTAGCGAGGGCTGCGAACACTTAGATCACCTCTACTTTTCCGCCGGCAGCAATAATTTTTTCTTCAGCAGACTTACTGAAACCCATAGCTTGAACTGTGAGTTTTTTAGTAAGCTCGCCGTTGCCGAGAATGCGGACGCCGTCACGGATGTTTTTAATCATACCGTTTTCGATCAGCATTACGGGTTCAACAACTGTGCCGTCTTCAAAGCAATTGAGACTACCAACATTGATTTCGACATAACTCATGCCGAATCTATTATAGAATCCACGTTTAGGCAAACGCAGATACAAAGGCTTTTGACCACCTTCAAAACCAGGACGCTTTACACCGCCGGAACGGGATTTTTGTCCTTTTTGACCTTTGCCAGATGTTTTACCAAGTCCGGAACCAAGACCGCGGCCAACGCGAACGGAGGCTCTTTTAGATCCAGGAGCGGGAGATAATTCATGCAAATTCATCTGTAGCACACCTCCTTGTTTTAAGCTTCAACCTTCTCAACTTTCACAAGATGTTCAACTTTGTGAATCATACCGCGAATAGTCGGGGTGTCGTTTTTAACAACAGTAGAATTGATTTTTCCTAAGCCCAGAGCCTTTACGGTTGCGCGTTGATCTTGCGGATAACCGATCAAGCTACGGGTCAGCGTGATTTTAACTTGTTCCATCATGCTACCTCCTTAGCCAAGTAATTCTTGTACGGTTTTACCGCGCAAAGCTGCAACAGACTCTGCACTTTTCAGGGATTTCAGACCTTCCAAAGTTGCACGAACAACATTGTTAGGGTTATTGGAACCTTGACATTTAGTCAAGATATCACGTACGCCTGCTAATTCAAGTACGGCACGGACAGGGCCACCAGCGATAACGCCGGTACCTTCTGAAGCCGGTTTCAAGAATACGCGGCCTGCGCCGAATACACCAATGATTTCATGAGGAATGGAAGTGCCAACCATAGGAACTGTAATCAAGTTCTTTTTAGCATCTTCAACGCCTTTGCGGATAGCTTCCGGAACTTCGGCAGCTTTACCAAGGCCCATGCCCACATGACCATTTTCGTCACCAACTACAACGAGTGCGGAGAAGGAGAAACGACGTCCGCCTTTAACAACCTTTGCAACGCGGTTGATGAATACGACTTTCTCTTTTAAGTCGCTTTCTTGTTTTTCGAAATTCGCCACTTTTATTCCTCCTTCTATTAGAATTGCAGTCCAGCTTCACGAGCCGCGTCTGCAAGAGCAGCAACACGACCGGTGTACAGGTAACCGCCACGATCAAATACAACTTCTTTAATTCCTTTAGCCAAAGCTTTTTCAGCGATAGCTTTACCAACTACTTTAGCAGCTTCAGTGTTACCGCCGTAGTTAGCTTTCAAGTCTTTCTCAACAGTGCTGGCAGCAACGATCGTTTCACCAGTTACATCGTTAATCACTTGTGCATAAATGTTGGACAAGGAACGATATACATTTAAACGAGGTTTTTCTGCCGTACCGATAATATATTGACGAGAACGGAGATGACGTTTTTGACGTTTCTCATTTTTATCAACTCTGTTAAGCAAGAGTTTCACTCCCTTCTTTTAGAAATTACTTCTTGCCTTTAGCGCCAGCTTTACCCATTTTACGACGAACGTATTCGCCTTCATAACGAATACCTTTGCCTTTATAGGGTTCAGGCGGACGCAGAGTGCGGATTTCAGCTGCAACTGCGCCGACTTTTTCTTTGTCTGCGCCGCTGATGATGATTTTGTTAGGAGCCGGAACCTCGAAGGTAATACCTGCAGGCGGCTCTTTTACTACCGGATGAGAGAACCCGAGAGTAAAGTTGATGTTATTGCCTTGCTTAGCGGCACGATAGCCAACGCCGGCAATTTCCAAAGATTTACTGAAACCGGTGGTTACACCAACAACCATGTTGTTGATCAGAGTACGGGACAAACCGTGCATGGAACGGTGAATTTTTTCATCGCTCGGACGTTCAACAGTAAGTACGCCGTTTTCCAGAGTCAGTTGCATATCTTTATTGATTTGGCGAAATAATTCACCTTTAGGCCCTTTAACGGTAACCAGATTATTTTCAATAGTAACTGTAACGTTTGCAGGTACAGTAATTGGTTGTTTACCAATTCTAGACACTTATGAGCACCTCCTATCTTTCAAGTATTACCAGACGTATGCCAGCACTTCTCCACCGAGACCAGCTTTACGGGCAGCTTTATCGGTCATCAGGCCTTGAGAAGTGGAAATCACTGCGATACCGAGACCACCGAGGACTCTGGGCAGTTGATCATTTTGAGAGTATACTCTCAAGCCGGGTTTAGAAATACGTTTGATACCGGAAATAACTTTTTCCTTGTTGGCACCGTATTTCAGGCTGACGCGGATAACATTTTGTTTGCTATCGGCAAGTACTTCGAAATCTTTAATGAAACCTTCAGCTTTCAAAATCTCAGCAATAGCTACTTTGATTTTGGAGCCGGGGATTTCAACTTTATCGTGATGAACCGAGTTTGCGTTACGAATACGGGTAAGCATATCGGCAATCGGGTCAGTCATTACCATACTTAAATACCCTCCTTCCTATTTGCTGTTTACCAGCTAGCTTTGGTTACTCCCGGAATAGCGCCTTGGTAGCTGTATTCACGGAAGCAGATACGGCAGAGACCGAATTTACGCATATAGCCATGTGGTCTGCCGCAAACCTTGCAGCGATTATAACGGCGAACTTCGAATTTCGGCTCACTTTTCCATTTTTCAATCAGGGCTTTTTTAGCCAAGGTATTCCCTCCTCACTTATGCGCTGAACGGCATTCCGAGGAGTCTGAGTAATTCTCTGGCTTCCTCGTCTGTCTTAGCGGTAGTAACAATGATGATATCCATTCCACGGACTTTATCGATCTTGTCATATTCAATTTCCGGGAAAATCAATTGTTCTTTCATGCCCAATGCGTAGTTGCCACGGCCGTCGAAAGCGGTGGGGTTTACGCCGCGAAAATCGCGTACGCGGGGAAGAGCAATATTCATCAATTTATCAAGGAAGTAATACATGCGTTCGCCGCGCAGGGTAACTTTGGTACCGATCGGCATCCCTTGACGCAATTTAAAAGCTGCAATGGATTTTTTAGCTTTGGTGATAACAGGTCTTTGACCAGCGATCAAAGTCAGATCTGCAACAGCAGAATCAAGAGCTTTGCTGTTAGCAACAGCTTCACCAACTCCCATGTTAATGATAACTTTTTCTACTTTAGGAATTTCCATAACATTTTTATAATTGAATTTCTCCATCATGCCTTTAACAGCTTCGGACAAATACTTTTCTTGCAATCTTGTTTTTGCCATTCAAAATTTCCTCCTTTCCCGGAATCTTATTTATCGATTACTTCGCCGCATTTTTTGCAGGTTCTTACGAAGCTGCCAGAAACTGCGGTCTTTTTAATACGAGTCGCTTTTTTGCAAGCCGGGCATACCAGCATTACTTTGGAAGCAGCCATCGCAGCTTCTTTGGTAATGATGCCGCCTTGGGGATTAGCCTGAGACGGTTTAGTATGACGCTTTACTTTATTTACGCCTTCAACGACTACTTTGGCCTTTTTCGGCAAAGCTTCAATGATCTTGCCTTCTTTGCCTTTATCTTTACCAGACAAAACCAAAACGGTATCGCCTTTTTTTACATGCATTTTAATTGCTGCAGTCATTTCAGGAACACCTCCTTATAGTGCATTATCAGATTTCTTACAGCACTTCCGGTGCCAGAGAAATGATTTTCATGAAATCTTTATCACGAAGTTCACGAGCAACAGGCCCGAAAATACGGGTGCCGCGCGGACTTTTGTCATCTTTAATTACAACTGCTGCATTTTCGTCGAAACGAATATAAGAACCGTCCGGACGACGAACGCCCTTTGCGGAACGAACAACAACTGCTTTTACTACGTCACCTTTTTTTACAACGCCACCGGGTGATGCATCTTTAACAGCGCATACGATAATGTCACCAATGTTAGCATATTTACGGTAAGAACCGCCCAATACGCGAATGCACATAACTTTCTTAGCGCCAGTATTATCACCAACATTAAGAATGGTTTGTTGTTGTATCATGGTTTTCCCTCCCTTGCCAACTTATTCGATCGGCAATTTCTTATTTTGCACGCTCTAAAATTTCAATAACACGCCAGCATTTATCTTTGGAAAGCGAACGAGTTTGCATAATTTGAACTACGTCGCCAATATGCGCTTCGTTATTTTCATCATGAGCTTTGAATTTGATAGTATGTTTTACGCCTTTTTTGTAAAGCGGATGCTGAACAAAACGCTCAATAGCAACTACAACAGTTTTTTGCATTTTGTCGCTTACTACTTTACCGATACGGGTAACACGTGCGTTTCTTTCTTCGGTCACGACTGTTTCCTCCTTCTTCATACTTCAAACACACTCAGGCATTTAATTCGCGTTGACGCTGAATGGTTTTGATACGGGCAATGGACTTTTTAACTTCACGAATTTTCATCGGGTTTTCACATTGTCCGGTTGCCATTTGAAAACGCAGGTTGAAGAGTTCTTCTTTCAAACCAGCCAGTTTGCTGTCCAACTCGGAAGCAGAAAATTCACGAATTTCAGTTGTTTTCATTAAGCTTCACCACCCTTTTCTTGTGCGGCAGCTTCGGCTTCTTGCTGTGCGCGGGTCACAAATTTGCATTTGATCGGCAATTTGTGGCTAGCAAGACGCATAGCTTCTTTAGCGATCTCTTCGCTAACTCCGTTCATTTCGAACATAACGCGACCGGGTTTAACTACTGCTACCCAATATTCAGGAGAACCTTTACCACTACCCATACGAGTTTCAGCAGGTTTTGCAGTGATCGGTTTATCCGGGAAAATTTGAATCCATACTTGACCGCCACGTTTGATGTAACGTGTCATTGCGATACGAGCTGCCTCGATTTGACGGTTGGTGATCCATGCCGGCTCCAACGCTACCAAACCATACTCGCCATGAGCGATTTTGTTACCGCGCATTGCACGACCGGTCATACGGCCTCTATGTTGTTTACGATGTTTAACTCTCTTTGGTAATAACATTAGTTTACGCCTCCTTAACCGGAGCAGCTTTCGCTACTTCTTTGCTTTCAGGAAGGACTTCACCTTTGTAGATCCATACCTTTACGCCGATGCGGCCATAAGTGGTATGAGCTTCTGCTGTGCCATAATCAATATTAGCACGCAGAGTGTGCAGAGGAATGCTGCCTTCACGATAGCTTTCGCTGCGAGCGATTTCAGCACCGCCCAAACGACCGCCAACTTGAACTTTGATACCTTTAGCGCCCATGCGCATGGTACGGCCAACACATTGTTTCATAGCACGACGGAAAGCAATACGGCGTTCCAGCTGGGAAGCAATGTTCTCTGCAACCAAAGTTGCGTCCATATCCGGGATTTTTACTTCAACGATATTGATGTCGATTACGCTGGCGGTCATTTTTTTCAAGTCATTTTTCAACAGTTCAATGTTGCTGCCTTGACGACCGATTACCATACCAGGTTTAGCAGTATGGATAGAAATGCGGGCTCTGTTGGAGGCGCGTTCGATTTCTACTTTGGAGATACCGGACAAGAACAGTTTTTCTTTAATAAATTCGCGAATTTTAATATCTTCTAATAAGAATTTCTCATAGTCTTTATCAGCATACCATTTGGAATCCCAATCTTTGATAATACCTACGCGGAGACCATGCGGATTAACTTTTTGACCCACTATCTTTTCCCTCCTTCTTCCGGGATATTATTTTTCTTTAACTGCAACGGTTACGTGGCTGGAACGTTTCAAGATTTTGAACGCCTGTCCACGAGAACGCGGATGGATTCTTTTCATGGTCGGACCCTGATCTACACAGCAGGTAGATACGATCAGATTATCCACATTCATATCATTGTTATGTTCAGCGTTTGCAACTGCACTGCGCAGTACTTTTTCGATAACCTCAGAACCAACCTTAGGGGTATGTTTGAGGATCGCGAATGCTTCACCCACAGCTTTGCCGCGGATAAGATCAATCACGATACGCAGTTTACGCGGCGCGATGCGAACATATCTTGCAATAGCTTTTGCTTCCATGTTATTGTGCCCCCTTTCCCCTTATCTTAAAGATGTACTCTTATCGGCATGGCCTTTGTAAGTACGCGTAGGAGCAAATTCTCCTAGTTTGTGGCCTACCATATCTTCAGTGATAAATACAGGCACATGTTTACGTCCGTCATGTACGGCAATAGTATGGCCTAAGAAATCCGGAAGAATAGTGGAGCTGCGAGACCATGTTTTTACGACTTTTTTATCGCTAGAAGCGTTGAGAGCTTCGATCTTCTTTTGAAGACTTGCATGGACATACGGTCCTTTTTTGATTGATCTGGACACTAGGTTAGCCTCCTTTCTCTATCCTTATTAATTATTTCGTTCTACGTTTTACGATTAATTTACTAGAAGCTTTTTTCTCTTTGCGGGTACGAGTACCAAATGCACATTTACCCCAAGGAGTAACAGGACGTTTACGACCAACAGGAGAGTGACCTTCGCCACCGCCATGCGGATGGTCGTTCGGGTTCATTACGACACCACGGTTAGCCGGGCGAATGCCGAGCCAACGAGAACGGCCTGCTTTACCGATGCAGATGTTTTCAGCATCGATGTTACCAACCTGACCGATAGTAGCACGGCAGTTGATGTGTACTTTGCGGATCTCACCAGAGGGGAGACGCAGCAGAGCATAGTCGCCTTCTTTAGCCATCAATTGAGCAGAAGTACCAGCGCCGCGGGCGATTTGACCGCCTTTGCCGATTTTGAGCTCAACATTGTGTACCATAGTACCAAGCGGCATATTTTTGAAAGGCAGGCAGTTACCGATTTTGATATCAGCATCCGGACCGCTTTCAATAACATCGCCAACTTTGAGGTCCAAAGGAGCGAGGATGTAACGTTTTTCACCGTCGGCATAATTTACCAGGGCGATACGTGCGTTACGGTTAGGATCGTATTCGATAGTAGCAACGCGAGCCGGAACACCGTCTTTAGTGCGTTTGAAATCGATGATACGATATTGTCTTTTGTTACCGCCGCCTTGATGACGAACAGTCATTTTGCCAGTGTTATTACGGCCTGCATGTTTTTGCAGTTTTTCTACCAGCGGACGGTAAGGCTTATCAGTTGTAATCTCTTCGAAGGTAGACACTGTAATGAAGCGCCTCGAAGGAGAATACGGATTAAAGCTTTTAATAGCCATTTAATTTGCCTCCTTATTACGTCAAATTACATTCCTTCGAAAAGGGGAATCGTATTGCCTTCAGCAAGTTTCACGATTGCTTTCTTATAATCGGAACGTTTGCCAATGTGTTTGCCCATGCGTTTGGTTTTGCCAAATACGCGGACAGTATTTACGTTTAATACTTTTACTTTGAAAATTTGTTCAACCGCTTGGCGGATTTCCACTTTGTTAGCAGTCAAAGGAACTTGGAAAGTATATTTGTTGTCTTGCAACATTACAGAAGTTTTTTCAGTAATGATCGGACGAAGTAAAATATCGCGAGGATTAGCAGCCATTATGCGAGCACCTCCTCAATTTTAGCTACAGCGTCTTTTGCCAAGAACACTTTATTGTTGTGGAGCAGGTCGAAACAGTTCAGGCAACCGTTGGAAAGTGCAGTCACTTTCGTGATGTTGCGGGAAGACAATTCAACATTCTCGTTAACACCGTCAGTGATGAGCAGGGCTTTTTTACCAGCTGCATCAAAAGCAGACAACAAAGTCACAACATTTTTAGTTTTAGGAGCATCAAAGCTCAAGCCCTCGACAATAACAAGTTCACCGGCAGCAACTTTTGCGGACAATGCGCAACGAATTGCCAGACGACGAGCTTTACGAGGCATTTTTTTCGCATAACTGCGAGGTTGGGGACCAAAAGTGGTACCGCCGCCTACCCAAATCGGAGAACGGGTAGAACCGCTGCGAGCACGGCCAGTGCCTTTTTGTCTCCACGGTTTGCGACCGCCACCGCGAACCATACCGCGGGTTTTGGTAGCAGAAGTGCCTTGACGTTCAGCAGCTTGTTGCATAACAATTGCTTGATGTACAACAGCTTCATTAAACTCAACGCCAAACACGAGATCATTCAATTCTATTTCTTCACCGGTAACTTGACCGGAGATGTTATATACTGATAACTTCGGCATTAGAAGCATCCTCCTTTCTTTCGCTTAGATCTTATTTAGTCGGTTTTACTGTTTCTTTGATTACTACAAAAGAACCAGCGGCGCCGGGGATGGAGCCTTTAACCAAAATAAGATTACGTTCAAGATCAACTTTAGCAACAGTCAAACGTTGAACAGTTACTTGTGCATTACCCATACGGCCAGGCAATTTTTTGCCTTTGATTACTCTACCGCCAGGACCAGAATGCATAGGACCCATGGAACCGGGCTCACGATGGGATTTGGAACCGTGCTTCATAGGACCACGAGCGAAATTGTGGCGCTTAATAGTGCCTGCAAAGCCTTTACCGCGAGAAATACCGGTTGCATCAATCAGCTCTCCAGCAGCAAAAATGTCAGCAGTGATTTGTTGGCCGACTGTATATTCAGAAGGAGCAGACAAACGCAATTCTTTGACAAATTTAACCGGAGTTACGCCGGCTTTGTCAAAATGGCCTTTCATCGGTCTGGTCATATGTTTTTCTCTCAATGTACCAAAACCAAGTTGAACAGCATTATAACCGTCTGTTTCTTCGGTTTTATTTTGAACGACAACGCAAGGTCCTGCTTCTACAACAGTAACAGGGATAAGTCTGCCGTCAGCTTCAAAAATTTGGGTCATACCAATTTTCTTGCCTAAGATTCCTTTAGCCATTATTGCACCTCCTCCTTACAGTTTAATCTCGATATCTACGCCGGCAGGAAGGTCAAGACGCATCAAAGCATCAACAGTCTTCGCAGTCGGTTCCAAAATGTCTACAAGTCTTTTGTGGGTACGCATCTCGAATTGTTCACGAGAATCCTTGTTAACATGAGGGGAACGCAGAATCGTATAGATATTTTTTTCGGTAGGAAGCGGAATGGGACCGGAAACTTGAGCACCGGTACGTTTCGCAGTTTCTACGATTTTTGCAGCACTTTGATCAAGTGCTTTGTGGTCATACGCTTTAAGGCGTATTCTGATTTTTTGTGATTTTGACATTAAAATTTTTCCTCCTAATTCGCCCAGTTTCTAAGAACGGACATACTCCGTGAAAATCTCCCTGTCTAGCAGGCAAGCAACCTCTCACATCATCGCAGGGCCATGCAAATAAACATAAGTAAATGAGGGGCTTTATTAGCCCCTCATTCGGGATCTAATTAAAGACTATTCGTTGAGCGAAGCAACAACGCCAGCGCCAACTGTACGGCCGCCTTCGCGGATTGCGAAACGCAGAC
>OIZQ01000048.1_pt1 | contig 80779 bp, 78 predicted proteins | sample 1588491 | NCBI WGS metagenome assembly OIZQ01 (sample SAMN03283262) | human gut metagenome | biome: human-associated habitat; material: feces | host: Homo sapiens | place: USA | collected 2013
ATTGCTTTGCCGTCGGTGACGTTATCTCGGCCTCTTTTGCCAACGCAGCATAATTGACCATGCTGCCGGTATAACTGGCAGCAGCACATAAAAACCGGTAAAACTGCAATTCATCATTCACCTGCGTCAACGCCCGCACGTCGCGCTGCAAAAAAGTCTGTACATAGGACGAATAATAGCAATTCCAGTCCTGCTCAGTAGCATTGTTCAAGGCAGGCATGCTGCCACGCCAAATCCACTCGAACAGGTCGCTCATCGGCAGCACTTCGGCCTCCTGTGCCCGCTGCATCAGCTGCTTATCTTCTGGAGTAAACGCTCCCGCACTGCGACCCATCAGCTCAGCATGGCTAAAGCCCAACAAATTGACTATGCCCATCCGTCCTGCCAGGCTTTCTGTGGCATTTTCCATCAAATCAAAAGCATGAGAGCCAGTCAGCCAAAAATCACCGTTGTTACCCTGTTCGTCCACATACATCTTAATGTAAGGCAGCAGCTTGGGCGCCATTTGGATCTCGTCGATCAACAACGGCGGCTTATAGCGCTGCAAAAAAAGCGCTGGTTCCGTCATCGCCAAACTGCGCACGTTGATGTCGTCCATCGTCACATAAGTACGGTTACCCTCTGCCAGCTTGCGCAGCAAAGTAGTTTTGCCTACCTGACGCGGCCCGGTCACCAGCAGCACCTTAAAGCAGCCGCTTAATTTTTCAATTGTCGCTTCTAAATGGCGTTTAATATACATCATGCGTCTTCCTTTGCTGCTAATTTGGAAAAGAAAATTTTTAAAATAAACTTCTTTTCTTCTCATTCTTCTTATCTTTCTTATTAAGTGTAAACGATTTGTTAATGCTTTATACTTCCTTTGCAAGGCCTTTGTTAATTACTATGCACTGTTTCAGTGCCTGGCTGCCAAAACCAAGTCACTGCAAGGTTTTGCTAACCGCTCTGCTTTGTTAAAAGCTTTGTTTAAAACCGACATTTTATTTTTAATACTTGCAATCACTTTCCTGATACTTCATAACTCAACCAAATTATAACACAGAAGTGCCCCCCCACAAGACAAAACCTTTTGTGCTCGTGTTTTTATAAAAACCTCATACCAAACTTATCCCTTGCTACATTACGAAGATAAGCCATTTCTTCACGCTTTCTAAACAACAAAATCCACACTGCATTAGAAATAACCAAGCACAAAATTACACCTAAAATAAAATTGATAATAGTAACTTCACAAAACAACTTATTATACAGCCACTTGCTAAAAACAGCTGTCAACAAGGTTACAGCGGCATATTTAAAATAATCCTTAAAGTAATCTTTCAGCTTAACATCAATACCGTTTCTAAACAAAACATATGGTTCCACCCAAAAACAGGTCAACAAAGTACTAATGATTCCGCCCCAGATAACGCCAACAACGCCATAATGGATAGTAAGGTAAACAGAAGCAGCTAAATTGATAACCGCTTCTGCTAATGGCTTGTAACGATCATTCCAATACAAACCACTGGCATCACGAAACGTCAAAACCGCTTTACGCATATACATTAAATAGAAATTGATAATCAACCAATTAACTATAGTGCCACCATGTCATAATAGCGACTTTTTTCATTATTCTCCGGTATCCCTTCCTACTTTAAGCAATTTTTTGTTTTTGAAATTATTTCTACAAAACGACGCCCTAAGAATTTACTTAAATAAATCTTAATGTTTTTTTTGACCATACCCCATTCATTTAACCAACTACCGCTAAAATGATGAATCGTATAAGTATTATGCGTTTTCTTAATATTGCCATCTAATAAATCCTTAGCGCAAAAATATTCAAAGGGAAACATGGCATTATTATCTCCAAAAATTTGAAATGTATTATTCAATTTTATATCATACTTCTCTTTTATCATTTTAGTAATTGTTGTGACATTAGTAGTAGTATCATAACTGCCATCTTCACTCTTAAAATGTTTATCGTCATAGTATGATAATAAGTATTTTAATAATTCATTATCCCGACAGGAAGCCATAATTCCTGTCTGGATTTGACTCTCCGACTCAAATCCAGACCAAAAACCATAACTTGCTAAGTGGTCTAATGGTTTGCATACTTCCACATCAGTATCCATATAAATACCACCATACTCATATAAAATTTTTAATCTGGCGTAATCACTAACAAACGCCCATTTTTTCGTCTCATATGCTTCCCTGCAATATTGATTCTGGTTAACATCAAAATTACTTTCGTTCCACTCTTTTATTTCATAATCAGGGCAATACTTTTGCCAAGTAGATATATAATATTTGACTTCATCTGGTAACGGTTTGCCACCAAACCAGCAATAATGTATTATTTTAGGTATCATATTTTTCTCCTGAAATACGTAAAACATTACTATACAACGTATTTTTTAAACCAAAAGGCAGCATTGCAATACTTCCCCTTATAACCAACATCAACAAATATTCATGTAAACATGTAACATTTGCATTATGTAATACACTAAGAAATTTACAACTCGCCTTTACATAATTCCAACCACCACGCCTGACCAGCATATCGGCTCCAGCCCTGACTTTCACAAGAACCTGCTCAATATTTTTGACTGCATATCCTTTTTGCAATATCCGTACCCACAGCCAGTAATCTTCAAAATACGGCATATCTTGATAATTACCAACATTTAAGACAGCTTGTTTCTTAAACATTACCGTCATATGGTTAAAAGGATTACGTTTTTTAGCAAACTTAAAGATCTCCGTTTGCGTCAAAGGTACTTGTCTATAACCAGTAATTTTTTCAGGATCGTTCTCAAATTCTGCGATTTGGCCACCACATAATGTCAGCTCTTTATTCTTAATAAACTCTTTTACCTGCATTTCAAAGCGATTTGGCAATGATATATCATCTGTATCCATCCGTGCTATCAAATCATATTTACATTGCTGCACACCATAATATAATGCTTTTCCTAAGCCTACGTTTTGCTCTAAAGCAAAAATGCGGAATAATCCGATATATTCCATGGCATACTGTTCAACAACCTTGTCTAATTCAGCAGTTAGCGGGCCGTCTTTAATCAATACTATTTCAGTAACTGGCAAAGTTTGGTTGATTATGCTGTCTAGTGCCAGTTTTAAATATTCCGGTTTTTCTTTGTAATAAACTGACATCAAAACAGAAAATCTCACTATTCTTTAACTCCTTCGGTACTGCTTTTAGTGATCAAAACTTTAAATGTCTGTAGCATGATCATCAGGTCTGTTTTGATGCTGATGTCTTGTATATACAGCAGGTCGTAGATCAGCTTGTCGTAAGCGCTGGTATTGTATTTGCCTGCTATTTGCGCTAGGCCTGTAATGCCGGGCTTAACGTTATGCCGATAAGCATATTCTGGCCTTTGGGCAATGAACTGTTCTACAAAGAAGGGGCGTTCCGGCCTGGGGCCGACGATACTCATTTCGCCTTTCAGCACATTGAACAGCTGCGGAAGTTCATCTAACCTGGTTGCCCGCATAAAACGTCCGAATTTAGTGATCCTGGCATCGCCTTCTGCGGCCAGTACCGGCCCGCATTTTGCTTCGGCATCCTGGCGCATACTACGAAATTTATGCACATAAAACGTTTTACCGTATAAACCGACGCGTTCCTGCGAGTAGATAGCTGGGCCTTTGCTATCCAGCTTGATAAACACTGCTGTCAGCAGCATGATTGGCGCCAGCAGGATAATTGCTACACCTGAGACCATTACATCTAAGCTGCGTTTTAAAGCCCGCTGCTCAGCTGTCAGCAGCATGCGTGACACACGCTGCATGGGAATGTCGTCTACCAGCAAAAAGCCTGTGTTCTTACAAGCCAGTTCATACAGTGTCGGTACAAAAAAGATTTGTTTTTTTGTGCTGCGTGCATAGCGCAGCACCTTTTCTTTATCTGCTATCGGCAGCTCTGCGCCAATAAACACGTAGTAGTTAGCGTCTATCAGCTGCTGCCAGTTGTTATTGCTGCAACCTGGGCAAGTCACCTGTAGTGTCTTTTCCAGACCATAGGTTTTTGCCAATTTGTACTTGATCCTTGCTGCTTCTTCGCCATCAGCAAACAAAACCCCGGTCTGCTGCGGAAAGTGCTTCCATTCCCACTGATGGCATATATACTGCCATAATGCTAAAAATATGAATGAAAATATAGCAGAATAAATAAGTACAAGGCGCGAATAATCGAACTGACGAAAGAAAAATGTCATCGCCATAGCCATGATATAAATATTGGTTACGGCCATCAGCAGGTTCAGAAAAATATCTACCAGCTTTTTTCTGATCAAACTGAAAAGACCATAGACATTGAACATGAAAAACATCATGATGACCAGAATAGGTAAAAATTCTAAATGAAAAGTGATCTTATCTGTTTGATTTTCGCCAAGTTCCAAGGCCATAGCTATACTGGTAGCCAAGTACAAACAAATAACATCACCAAATATTAAAATTATTTTGCGGAACAATGAATTATATTCCAAGCGAATTCACCTATAGTCTATATTTTTATAAAATTACTTATTGTTAAATAAATACCCTAAAACTTCATAATCATTGTACCATAGTTGTACCCCCCCACAAGACATAACCGCGTTTTATTTTATATTTAATTAAACTTCTTGCCCTTACTTGTATTTTCATCACACATCTGCGGCAACATTTACATTATCTCTTCCCAGCCCCTGCCCTACTGAATATAAAAAGCCCGGCCCTATTCGCATAGGGCCGGGCAAAAAACAATACCCTCAACTATATGTTGAGGGTATTGTTTTTTATTTAAATAGATCTTTGATTTTATCCAAAAAGCCTTTTTCTTCGGGGTTGATATTATCTTTGCTGATTTCTTCAAATTTACGCAAAGCGTCTTTTTGCTTTTCGCTTAGCTTCTGCGGCACAACCACCTTGATGCGTACCAGCTGGTCGCCACGGGTGCCGTTACGCAGACTGGGGATACCTTTGCCCTTCAGGCGCAGTACCTTGCCGGGCTGGGTGCCTTCCGGAACCTTCATAACTACCTGGCCGTCCAGTGTCGGTACTTTGATCTCGGCGCCCAGAGTAGCCTGCACGATATTGATAGGTATCTCGCAGTAAACGGTAGTACCGTCGCGCTCGAAGAACTTATGCGGTTTAACATACAGATAAACGTACAAATCGCCGCTTGGACCGCCTTTAGCACCTGCTTCGCCCTCACCGGCTACACGCAGTCTGGAACCGTTGTCCACACCGGCCGGGATCTTTACTTTAAGCTTTTTGTTCTTTTTAACTGTGCCCTGTCCGCGGCATTCCTTACAAGGCTCGCTGATGATTTTACCTTCGCCGTGACATTTAGAACACGGACGCACATTAGTCATCTGGCCGAACATCGTATTTTGGGTGAAACGGATCTCACCGCTGCCGTGACATTCAGGGCAGGTCTCTACTTTAGAACCAGGCTCGGCGCCGTTACCGTGGCAATGTGGGCATTGCTCGTCGCGGTAAACGCTGATCTCGCGTTCCAGTCCAGATGCCGCTTCTTCAAAGGTGATCTCCAAATCGAAGCGCAGATCTGCGCCACGCTGCGGCCCCGCATTAGAGCTGCGGCCACCGCGTCCCTGTCCGCCGAAGAACATGTCAAAAATATCTTCCATACCTCCGCCGCCAAAACCGCCGAAGCCTTCAAAGCCACCGCCGCCAAAGCCGCCCGCACCTGCGCCGCCGTTTTCAAAGGCAGCATGGCCAAACTGGTCGTACTGGGCGCGCTTTTGCTCGTCACTAAGTACGCTGTAAGCCTCAGAGGCCTCTTTAAACTTCTCGGCAGCTTCCGGGTTATCTTTGTTCACATCAGGATGATACTGACGCGCCACTTTACGATATGCTTTTTTGATTTCGTCTGCCGTAGCTGTTTTGGCTACGCCTAGCACGTCATAATAATCTTTTTTACTCAAAGTTTACACCATCCTAAGCTGATTATTTTTTGTCTTCGTCAACCACTTCGGCGTCAACAACGTCGTCATCAGCTTTTTTTGCACCTTCGCCGCCTTCAGCGCCTTCGGCACCTTTTTCAGCTTCTGTTTGTTTGTAAAGCTCTGCAGAAAGCTCATAGAGCGGTTTAGTCAAAGCTTCGGTATCGGCTTTGATTTTTTCCAGGTCTTCGCCTTTAAGAGTCTCTTTTAAGGTATCAAGGGCTGCTTGTACTTTACCGATCAGTTCCTCGGAGCCTTTGCCTTCCATATCTTTGATGGTTTTTTCGGCTTGATAGCACAGGGAGTCGGCATTGTTGCGTACTTCTACGCCTTCTTTACGTTTTTTATCGGCTTCGGCGTTAGCTTCAGCTTCTTTAACCAAACGGTCAATCTCGTCTTTATCCATAGTGCCGGAAGAAGTGATGGTGATTTTTTGCTCTTTGCCGGTACCCAGGTCTTTAGCGCTTACGTTAACGATGCCGTTAGCGTCGATATCGAAAGCAACTTCGATTTTCGGTACTCCACGGGGAGCAGCCGGGATTCCGCCCAATTCAAAGCGGCCCAAAGTTTTATTATCGGCAGCCATTTCACGTTCGCCTTGCAGAACATGGATATCAACTGAAGGTTGATTATCAGCCGCGGTAGAAAATACCTGTTTACGGGAAGTCGGGATAGTAGTGTTGCGGTCGATGATTTTAGTGAACACGCCGCCCAAAGTCTCGATGCCCAGGGACAACGGAGTTACGTCGAGCAGGAGCACGTCTTTAACTTCGCCTGCCAATACGCCAGCTTGGATAGCTGCGCCAACTGCAACACATTCGTCAGGGTTTACACCACGGTAAGGTTCTTTGCCGATGAATTTTTTCAGGGCTTCCTGTACCGCCGGGATACGGGAAGAACCGCCTACCAGGATAACTTTGTTGATGTCAGCCGCGGACATACCAGCGTCAGCCATGGCTTTGCGGGTCGGCCCCATAGTACGTTCAACAAGGTCGGCAGTCATTTCATCAAATTTAGCGCGGGTCAGGTCCATATCCAAATGTTTCGGGCCTTCGGCACCGGCAGTGATAAACGGCAGATTGATGTTAGTAGTCAAAACGCCTGACAATTCAACTTTGGCTTTTTCAGCCGCTTCACGCAAACGCTGCATAGCCATACGGTCGTTGCTCAGGTCAATGCCTTCGTTTTTCTTGAACTCGGCAACCATCCAGTCAACGATCTTCTGGTCGAAGTCGTCGCCACCCAAATGGGTATCGCCGTTAGTAGCTTTTACTTCAAATACGCCGTCGCCAACGTCAAGGATAGATACGTCAAAAGTACCGCCGCCAAGGTCATAAACCATAACGGTATGGTCGTCGCTTTTATCGATGCCATAAGCCAGGGAGGCTGCGGTAGGCTCGTTGATGATACGCAGGACTTCAAGGCCTGCGATACGGCCTGCGTCTTTGGTTGCCTGACGTTGGCTGTCAGAGAAATAAGCCGGAACAGTGATAACTGCCTGAGTAACAGTTTCACCCAGATATTTTTCAGCGTCTTCTTTCAGTTTTTGCAGGATCATTGCGGAAATTTCTTCCGGAGAATACTTTTTATCGTCGATGGTTACTTTATAGTCAGTACCCATATGACGTTTGATAGAGCTGATAGTCCTGTCGGTGTTGGAAACAGCCTGGCGTTTTGCCAGCTGGCCAACAAGACGCTCGCCATTTTTAGAAAAACCAACTACGGACGGGGTCAGACGGCTGCCCTCCTGATTAGTGATAACGGTAGGTTCGCCGCCTTCCATTACTGCTACTACAGAGTTAGTAGTACCTAAGTCAATACCAATTACTTTAGACATGATTTATTCCTCCTCGGATTTAGATGTTTGTTTTTTATGTTTTTATATTAGCAACTATTCGTTGCTGATAACTTTAACTTTGCTGTGACGGATGACCTTGTCACGCAGCTTATAACCTTTTTCAAATACCATTTCCACAGCATCGTCTTCTAAATCAGGGTTTTGTCCCCGCATTACCGCTTCATGAAGCTCAGGATCAAATTTAGCGCCATCGGCTTTGATCTCTTCCACGCCCAGCTCTTTAAAGGTTTGTTCAAACTGGCGTCTGATCATTTCCAAACCGGAGGCGATACCTGCGGCATCATCGGCTTTTTGAACGGCAGCTTCGGCACGCTCAAAATTATCCAGTACCTTTAAAAATTTTCCAACTACGTCAGCTGTAACAAAAGTAGCCAGCTGTTCGCGCTCGGAAGTGTTGCGGCGTCTGAAATTATCAAAATCGGCCTGCAGCCTTAAAACACGGTTCTGCAGTTCTTCGATCTTAGCGTCTTTCTCGTCCTGTTCAGGAGTATTATCTGCAGCAGCTCCCTCACTCTTTGTTTCGGCAGCCTCCTGGGCTCCATTACCCGCATCGGCGGTAGTCGTTTGAGTTTCCTGCTGAGGTGTTTCTTCGGCAGTCGTTTGCTTTGTGTTTTCTTTCAAATCTTCTGTTTGCAAAACACTTCCTCCTTATAGTCTTTTTACTTATCTAAAATAGTCCGCAGATACTTATGCAGATAATCCATAACGGAAATGACCTTACCATACTCCATACGGGTCGGCCCCAGTACCGCCATCGTACCTACGATCTCGCCATTCAGGCGGTAAGTAGCCTGAACCATACTGCAATCCTGGATACCAGTGAATTTGTTTTCGCTGCCTATCGTTACCTTCAGGCCCGAATCCTCACCGCCCTGCAGCAAATCTTTGAGAACCTTTTCTTCTTCTAATATGCCAAGCAGGTTCCTGACTCTTTCAACATCGCGGAACTCAGGCTGATTCAAAAGCTGCTTGGTGCCGCCTAGAAATACCTTTTGCTCCTGCCGCCGTCCCGTCATTTTGCGCACGGCCTGCAGCAGCGATGAAAAAATAACCTTGTCTTCGACCACATTGGTATGGACATTCTGCAGCAGCTCAACTGAAATATCACTGAGCGTGCGGTCTTCCAGCAGTTTGCTCATCTTGCCTGCTAAATAATCCATTTCCTCCGCGACCATTCCCAAAGGAATATCGATCACATTAGTGTCGATACTGCCGTCGTCGGCAACGATACATAAAATAGCGTGCTTACTGTCGAGCGGCAAAAATTTTAAATAGCTAAAGTTGGCCGTAGTCTGCTGATTGGTCAAAACCATGGAAACATTCTGCGTCATACGCGACAAAATCTTGGCTGTGGACTGGAAAATATCGTCGATATTGCGGCGCCGTTCGTTATACCAGCCGTCGATCAGGGCCATATCGTTGTCATTCAACATCCCCGGTTCTATCAGGGAGTCTACATAAAAACGATAAGCCTGAGCAGATGGAATACGTCCCGCCGAAGTATGCGGCTGTTCCAGATAGCCCAGAAGCTCAAGGTCTGACATCTCGTTGCGGATAGTTGCCGGACTCAGCCCCAAGTCATACTTACGGGCGATAGTCCGCGAGCCGACCGGCTCAGCCGACGAAATGTAGTCTTCTATGATGATTTGCAGGATCTTTTTCTTTCTTTCGTTTAACATGATCCCACCTCCAACCCGGTTGTTAGCACTCGCCACTGTAGAGTGCTAACACCTTGATATTAGAATAGCACTGACCTTAACAGTTGTCAACAAATTTTTGTTACTTCACAAAGATTTCAAAAACTTCATTGCTGAAGCGCATCCCTTGCTCCGTAAGCCTCAACCGTTTTTTATCAGTGTCTAAGGCGACTAATTTTTCTTTTATGAACCGTGCTAATTCCGCACCAAATTTTAACATCACGTCACACTTAAAACGCTGCTCCGCTTCCCGCAGATCTATGCCTTCAAACGTGCGCAATCCCATAAACAAATATTCTGCCAGCTGCGTCTCTGCATCAAGACGTTCTACTACACCTGCTGCCACACCGCTGCCGACGCTTTTAATATATTCAGCTACGTTAGGCACTGCCGTAAAGCGCTGCTGCCCGTTAAAGCTGCAGGCCGCACTTCCAAAAGACAGATACGGCAGATAGTGCCAGTAGACAAGATTATGCCTGGACTCCTGCCCTGCCATCGCATAGTTGGATATTTCGTAGCGCTTGAGTCCCTGTGATGGCAGATATTCCTGTACCAGCTCATACATGGCCAACTGCATATCCTCATCCGGTAAAACAATTTTACCTTCATCTAATAAGTGCGCCAAAGGCGTGCCTTCTTCTACAGTCAGGCCATACACCGACAAATGCTGCAAGCCTGCGCCCGTCAAAATTTTTAGGCTCTGCTGCAATGTTGCCAGGTTCTGCCCCGGCAAGCCATAGATCAGGTCGGCACTGATGCGTTCAAAACCAGCGTCCTGAGCCATAGCCAACGCTTCAAGAGCCTCACTTGCCGTATGGATGCGGCCTACCGCCCGCAGTTCGTTATCGTTCAGGCTCTGCACGCCAAAGCTGATACGATCAAAGCCCAGCTCTTTAAAAAAGCGTAGCTTCTGTTTGTCGGCAGTACCCGGATTGACTTCGATAGTCGCCTCGGCAGGCTGCCGCCACAAGCCATTTTTATGCAGCACTTTCACCAGCTCCGTCAGCAGTTTTTCGGGCAGCAGCGACGGGGTGCCGCCGCCAAAATAAACTGTAGCGTCGGCGGCAACCGGCATGCTCTGCCCCCGCTGCTCTATCTCACAGCACACAGCTTTTGTATAAGCCGCCATATCCGCTTCGCTGAAACCGGCATAGGAAGCAAAGTCACAATATAAACATTTTTGCAAGCAAAAAGGGGTATGTAAATATACCCCTTGGATTTGTTCCCATTTTTGCATTTTAGTCCATCTTCAAAATCGCCATAAAAGCCTCTTGCGGCAATTCAACACTGCCTACCTGCTTCATGCGCTTTTTACCTTCTTTTTGTTTTTCCAGCAGCTTGCGCTTACGGCTGATATCGCCGCCATAGCACTTGGCCAAAACGTCTTTGCGCATCGCCCTTACGTTCTCACGGGCAATGACCTTGGTGCCGATAGTGGCCTGTACAGGTATCTCAAACATTTGACGTGGGATCAGGCTGCGCAGCTTTTCTACCAGCTGACGGCCGCGGGACGTAGCTTTTTCGCGGTGTACGATCGCCGACAGGGCATCCACCGGATCGCCGTTCAAAAGGATATCTACCTTTACCAGACTGGAAGTACGGTAGCCGGCCAGCTCGTAATCCAGCGACGCATAGCCACGGGTAACTGATTTCAAACGGTCAAAATAATCGTAAATGATCTCACTGAGCGGCAAAGCATAATGGATCATAACACGGGTTTCATCTAAATACGTCATATTCTCATATTCGCCGCGTTTTTCCTGCGACAGTTCCATCACCGCACCTACATAATCCTTCGGTACGATGATCGTCGCATTGACATACGGCTCTTCAACATGCTCGATGACCGTCGGATCGGGGAAGTTAGAGGGGTTATCGACTAATTCCACATCACCGTTAGTACGGAACACCTGATAAATAACGTTGGGCGCCGTAGTGATCAGCGTCAGATTATATTCACGCTCCAAGCGTTCTTTGATAACGTCCATATGCAGCAGGCCCAAAAAGCCGCAGCGGAAGCCAAAACCCAAAGCAACGGAAGTCTCAGGCTCAAAAACCAGCGAAGCATCGTTCAGCTGCAATTTCTCCAAAGCATCACGCAAATTGTCATAATCCGAATTTTCTACAGGATACAAACCGCAGAAGACCATCGGCGTCGCTTTGCGATAGCCCGGCAGCGCTGACGCAACTGGATTATTGGCATCGGTAACAGTATCACCCACACGGGCATCTTTAACATTTTTGATAGCAGCGGCAAAAAAGCCAACCTGACCAACCTCAAGTGAATCCACATTGACCAGGTTAGGCTTGAACACGCCCACTTCGGTCACTTCAAATTCTGCATTGGTAGCCATCATTCTGATCTTCATCCCGCGTTTGATAAAGCCGTCGATAACGCGCACATACAGCACAACGCCCTTATAAGCGTCGAATTTGGAATCGAACACCAGCGCCTGCAAAGGAGCAGTGCTGTCGCCTGTAGGAGCAGGAACCTTCGCTACGATAGCTTCCAAAACATCTTCGATACCCAGACCAGTCTTAGCGCTGGTTAAAACAGCTTCCGACGCGTCGATACCGATGACTTCTTCGATCTCATGCTTTACACGTTCTGGGTCGGCACTGGGCAGATCCACTTTATTGATAACGGGGATGATCTCCAGATCATTATCCAAAGCCAGATAAACGTTAGCCAGAGTCTGTGCTTCGATACCCTGTGAGGCGTCGATGACCAGCAAAGCACCTTCGCAGGCCGCCAAAGCGCGCGATACCTCATAGGTGAAATCCACATGGCCCGGCGTATCGATAAAATTGAGCATATACTCCTCGCCGTTTTTAGCCTTGTAGCTGCTGCGCACAGCCTGCGCCTTGATCGTGATACCCCGTTCACGCTCCAAGTCCATCGAGTCGAGGATCTGCTCCTCCATCTCCCGCTTCGTTAATGTGCCGGTGTGCTCTATCAGCCTGTCGGCCAACGTAGATTTGCCATGGTCGATATGGGCAATTATAGAAAAATTACGGATCTTCTTCTGGTCCATCATATTCTCCTTCAATATATAATCTTGCTAAGGCGACGTTGCCGCCGTATATTCAGTACAGAGTATTATATCATTTTTAGCCATAGTTAAGCAAATACTAACTACGGCGGCAAAATTTATTTTTCAGGCAGTACCCAGATTCTTCTTTGCAGAATTATGAAAGTATATAAAGTGGCACTCAGGAGCACTTCACAAATAATTTACAGCAAATCATCGTTTTAACCTGTTACAATATAAGAGACGATAAAAGAATTATTACTAAGAAAGGAATTTTTACCATGGATACTTTAACTACTATTGCAACACGCCGCTCGACACGTGTTTATAAACCTGAACAAATCAGCGACTCTCAGCTGCAAACTATTTTAGCTGCCGGTTGGGCTTCCCCTGTCGGCCATGGAGCTTACAGCGAATTATATATTTCCGTCGTGCAAAACCCCAAAATTTTAGAAGCCTTTGCTGAATATTGCGGCCAGGCCTTCGGCAACCCCAAATACAATCCATTTTACGGCGCCCCGACCCTGATCGTTGTATCAGCCAAACCCAAAGCCGACGGTCAGCTGGTTTATATTGCTGACGTAGGCTGCATCCTTGAAAATATGCAGCTGGCAGCAACGGATATCGGACTTGGCTCCGTTTACCTTTGGGCCCTTTTGAACCGCATCCCCCAAAGCCCGCAGTTCATCGCCAGCCTGGAACTGCCCGAAGGCTTTAAACCAGTTTCGGCTATGGCGCTTGGTTATCCGGCTAAACCGCTTGAAAAACGTACCCTGTCTGACATCAAGCCGGACCGCATAGCGACTAAAATCATCAAATAAAGTATTTTGCGGAATAATTTGCAGAAATCCCTTGCAGAATTAACTCCTTCGTGGTAGAATACTTTAGTAAACGTATTTAATTGTAGGAGGTGAATTCGTTGCCGAACATTAAATCTTCCATCCGTAGTGTAAAAACCGACGCTGAACGTCGCGCCAAAAATGCTCCGATCAAGGCTGCTATCCGCAATGCTGCTCGTAAAGTAGTTGCAGTAACCATGACCGGCTCTCAAGAAGAAGCACAAGCAACTTTTGCGACTGCAACCGGTTTGATTGATAAAGCTTCTCGCAAAGGTATCATCCATAAGAACGCTGCAAACCGCAAAAAATCCAGACTTGCAAAAAAAGTCAATGCTATGGACTAATCTCTACAGCACTTAAAGCCTGCTCATTCGAGCAGGCTTTTTTATTTGTTCTTAATCTTTTGGATTTCATATGCTTTTTCTATGCCATTGTTATATATTTTGAATTAGTTTGTGGATTTTATTTAAAACATAAAAGTGTTATAATGATAAAAATACATCCTAAAGAACAGGAATGATACAAATGGACGGCAACGCGAAAGTATTTGCGGCACAAGAAGCTTTGCAACAGATAAAACAGCTTTTAGCAGAGAATCAGCCTTTTTCCGGTACTATCGACAGTTTGGAAAAGATACTGGGCTTGACCGAGGTTATAAAGCATATTTCCGTTATTCGACTGCAAAACGAGCACCACCTTGCAGAGGCTTTTCATTACCCCGATAACACGCCTTCCACACAGCAGGCTTTTTTAACTCGCAAGAGCCACCTGGTCGCCAAAAAATTAAAATTACAGCCTGTTATTTACCCCCACGAGCTGAGCCAGCTTTTAGCAGAAAGCGGCTACAGCGGCACTGTAACAGCGGTTTTGATCTATCCGTTGCAATTTGAAGGGCATCTGTACGGTTTCGTCGCTATTGAACCCGTTAAAGAATTGCAGCAATGGCAGCAGGCTGATTTTAACAAGCTTAATATCATGGCCAGTATTTTTGGGGCTTACTTTGCTAAAAAGAATGCTTTTGAACAGACTGCTCTGCAACAGAAAGTTTATACCTCTATCATCAATGGTATGAACAATCTTATTTATATTACCGATATCCATACAAATAAAATCCTGTTTATGAACCAGACTATGAAAGATTCCTTTGCCTTAGAAGCACCGGAAGGCAAGATCTGCTGGAAGCTGTTGCAACAGAATATGTCGCAGCGCTGCACCTTCTGCCCTATTTCCAAATTGTTGCGCGACCCAACTCCTAATAAGGTCATCCATTGGGAAGAAGTTAATTCTAAAACAGGACGTGTCTATGATAATTTTGACAGTCTTATCACCTGGTTCGACGGCTCGCTGGTACATTTACAACAATCTGTCGATATCACCGATTCAAAAAAGTTTTTCCACGACGCCTGCTTTGATGAGTTAACTAACACGCTCACGCGCCGCGCCGGCAAAGAACTTTTAGCGAACCTGATCGCTGATTCACAAAGCAACAATTCGTCTTTCATCACTTGTATGTTTGATATCAATTCCCTCAAACCTGTCAATGACACTTATGGCCACAGCGAAGGCGACAAGCTTATCATTCGGATCTGCAAAACCGTTAAATCATATCTTGGCAGCAGCGATATCTTTTTCCGTCTCAGCGGGGACGAGTTTATAATTATTTTTACCGAGCATCCCCTACAGAATGTTAAAGAAGTTTTGCAAAAAATTTTACTGGAACTTAAAAACACTGCCAGCAAAGAAGGCCTGCCTTATGAACCATCATTTACCTACAGCCTTTTTGAATATAAGCCTACAAGCGAATATACAATGAAGGATATTTTAAACCACGTCGATGAAAAAATGTATGAACAAAAACGTGCTTACCATATCCACATGCGCCAGCAGGAAGCAGCACTACAGCAGCGGGCAGGCCGCTTATTTCTTATCAGGCACAATATCTTTATGACGCACTGGTTGACAGTACCGACGATTACCTGTATGTCTGTGATGTCGAAAGTGATATTTTTCACTACCCAAAAGCCATGGTCGAAGAATTTGACCTGCCGGGCGAGTACATCAAAAATGCCGCCGCGATTTGGAGCGCTAAAGTCCATCCAGAAGACCAAAGTGCTTTCCTGGCCTCTAACCAGGAGATTTTGGACGGACGCAGTAACAGCCACTATGTTGAATACCGGGCGCAGAACAAAGCTGGCAAATGGATCTGGGTACGCTGCCGGGGACGTATGCAGTATAACGACCTGGGCGAACCAAAACTCTTTGCCGGTTTTATAAAAAAATTGGGTGAAGACTATGACCCTGATGCCAAACAATAACTCAACATAAAAAAAGCTCATTCCATAAGGAATGAGCTTTTTTTATTTATGAATAAGTGCGTATTATCTTCCCAACCAGGAACGAGAGTTTTTCTTCACTGCTTCTTTGTCTACTTCCACATTATTGGGAGCATACATCAGCAAATTTTCACTTACTTTGGAAACAGTCGCGCCAATGATATAGCTGACGCCGTTCAAATAGTCAAAAATGCGATTTTTCATCGAAGCATCAACAGCATCAAAGGATACCATCAAGGTCGCGCCGCTCATCAAAGAATCAGCGTACTCGCGCACGTCACTGAACTGACGCGGAGAACGTACCAAAATATCCATATGTCCGCCTTTGACTAAGTAAGGACCACTATAAACTTGATCTTCTTCTACATCGTTATGCCAAAGCTTACGTGCAGCATTTTTAAAATCCATCTTCTACGCCTCCAAACGTCCTTTTGGTCAGATAAGTTAACTGCTTACTTCTACATAAATTTCAAAAATCCTTCTTTTACAGAAAAAATTTTATATTTTTTGTAAATTATTATGCTTTATTACGGGAACGCTGACGTCCACGTTCAACACGATCGAGGATCCTTTTACGCATACGGATGCTTTTAGGGGTAACTTCAACTAATTCGTCGTCGTTGATATGCTCCAAAGACTGCTCCAAGGAGAAAGTTTTGGGCGGAATCAAACGGATAGAGTCGTCACTGCCACTGGCACGCATATTGCTGACGTGTTTTTTCTTACAGGGGTTAACGTCCATGTCATCTTCACGAGTATTTTCGCCAATGATCTGGCCTTCATAAATCTGCTCGGTCGGAGTGATGAACATAATGCCGCGCTCCTGGGCATTGCTGATACCATAAGCGGTAGTTTCACCGGTTTCAAACGCTACCAGGCTGCCGCGGGTACGGCCGGGGATCTCGCCTTTATAATCGGCATAGCCTGCGAACACATGGTTCATGATGCCGTTGCCTTTTGTATCGGTCAGGAACTGGTTACGGAAACCGATCAGGCCACGGGCCGGGATCAAAAATTCCATACGCAGATAGCCTGCCATTTCAGTCATGTTAGTCAGCTCTGCTTTACGCAGACCCAGACCTTCCATAACGGCGCCCATAAATTCCTGAGGCACGTCGATAGTCAATGCTTCCATAGGTTCCTGCAAAGTGCCGGTCTCGTCATGGTGCATGATTACTTTCGGTTTGCCGACCTGCAGCTCGTAGCCTTCACGGCGCATAGTCTCGATCAGAACGGACAGATGCAATTCGCCGCGGCCTGCAACAACAAATGCGTCCGGGCTTTCAGTTTCTTCCAAACGCATGGAAACGTTGGTTTTAACTTCTTTGAACAAACGGTCACGCAGATGGCGACTGGTTACATATTCGCCTTCGCGGCCTGCAAAAGGACTGTTGTTGATCGAGAAGATCATCGACAGAGTCGGTTCGTCGATGCTGATACCCTGCAGTTTTTCAGGATTTTCAGCGTCAGCGATAGTATCACCGATATTAGCGTCAGCCAAACCGATCAGAGCGATAATGTCGCCTGCTCCGGCTTCGTTGGTCTCAACGCGTTTCAGGCCTTCGTAAGTGTACAAGCGGCCGATCTTGGCTTTACGAATTCCTTCGTCATCCATCAGGGCAATGGTCTCACCGTTGTGGATAGTACCGCGAACGATACGGCCTACAACGATACGGCCTACATAATCATCATAGTCCAAGGTGTTGACCAGCATTTGCAGCGGTTCTTCCACTTCAACGTCAGGACCGGGGATGTTTTCCAGAATAACTTTAAACAAAGGTTCCAGATTATCGCTTTCTTCTTCCATCGTAAGTTTGGCAATGCCGTTGCGGGCAGAGGTCAAAACAACGGGGAATTCCAGCTGATCATCATCGGCGCCCAGTTCGATAAAGAGGTCGAGGACCTCGTCGATAACTTCGGTGACACGTTGGTCAGGACGGTCGATTTTATTGATTACTACGATCGGTTTCAAATGCTGCTCCAACGCTTTGCGCAGAACGTATTTAGTCTGCGGCATCGGGCCTTCATAAGCGTCAACTAAAAGCAGTACGCCGTCGACCATAGTGAGTACGCGTTCAACCTCGCCGCCAAAATCGGCATGGCCCGGGGTATCAAGAATGTTGATTTTAGTGCCTTTGTGCATAACTGCTGTATTTTTAGCCAAAATGGTAATACCGCGTTCACGTTCGAGCGCGTTGGAGTCCATAACGCGTTCTTCTACATGCTCGTTGGCACGGAAAATGTTGCTTTGCTTGAGCATCGCATCTACAAGGGTAGTTTTACCATGGTCAACGTGGGCGATAATGGCAATATTTCGTAAATCATTTCTTAACATAAATTCCTATCTTCCTCTCTCTTTGAGCAGGCGGACCGGCCGCCTGTAAAACCAAACCGTGCTTTCTAGAAAAAGCTGCGGCCTAATAACTACTCTAAAATTTAATGAAGGATGCTTGTCAAAAGCATCCTCCACTATGACTAATTAATTATATTCTTTTTAACCTGCCCTGTCAATAAAAACCTCTATTTTACAATACCCGGCAGCCATGTAGCGATTTCGGGGAAGAAGCAGAGCAGCAAAATTTCCAGCGCCATAATGATCCCGAACGGTATAACGCCTTTGATGATCTGGGTCATCTTGCTGTCTGGGCTAATGCCCTGCAACACGAACAAATTCATGCCGACCGGCGGCGTAATCAGCGCCAGTTCCAGGTTGATAAGCATGACAACATTGAACCAGATCGGGTCGAAGCCAAGTTTCAAAATGATCGGGTACAGGATCGGCAGCGTGATGAAGATGATAGAAATGGATTCCAAAATACAGCCCAACACCAACAGCAGCATATTGATAGCTATAAAAACGATCCAGCGGCTGGTCTCCATTTCGGCAACCAGCGTTGTCAAAGCCTGCGGCACCTGCAAAATAGTCAGCACGAAGCCAAACAATGTCGCGCCGATCATAATGGCAAAAATCATCGAGGTGGTTTTTACCGTATCTACCAAAATCTCGGGCATATCAGACAGCTTTAAGGTCCTGTAGATAACGAAGGTAATGAACAGGCTGTAGACCGTACCGATAGCGGCCGCTTCCGTAGGAGTGAAAGCCCCCGTGTAGATACCGCCAACAACCAGCACCGGCAGCAGCAGTCCCCAGAAAGAGCTTTTCAGCGCTTGGATACGTTCGTCCCAGGATGCGGCTTCCTGCAAGGGAAGCTTGCGCGAGCGGTAAACCACGACACAGATAAAGAGCATCGTCAAAATCACTCCGGGAACGACACCGGACATAAACAACTGTCCTACGGATTCACCGGTGATAGCACCGTATAAGATCATGGGTATCGATGGTGGTATCAAAATACCCAATGTACCGCCGGCTGCCACCGCGCCCAATACCAGCGTGCGGTCGTAACCGCGCGACAGCATTTCGGGAATGGCGATAGCGCCGATAGTAACAGCGCAAGCTACAGAGGAACCTGTGATAGCGGCAAAGACAGCGCAGGCAAAAACCGTCGCTACACCCAGGCCGCCCGGCAAATGCCGCAGCCATTTATTACCCAGTTCAAACAGATCGTTGCCAACTTTACCAGTCAGCAGGATCTGGCTCATTAAAATGTATAAGGGCACAGCAGTCAAAACAAAATCGTCCAGAGATTTATAGGCTAAAATCGGTATCTGCGCTAAAGCAGAGTCGCCGCCCATAAAGGCAAACATACCAAATAGCCCGGCCGTGCCTAACGAAAAAGCTACCGGCAAGCCTAAAATCAACAAACCTAATAAAATAGCAGTAAAGATAAGCAGCATCCTACTTTACCTCCTTACTGAAATCACCGGTGTTGATTTTTGCGATATCCACCAGTAAAGTTCGGACAAATTGCAGCAGCAAAAGCCCCATACCTATAGGCAGTGCCATCTGCGGTATCCACATCGGAGTGCGCAGGGTGCTGGGCGAAGTGTTATCCATCTCCAGCGACAAAATCGCCATATCAAATGATTCCATAACAAAAACCGCGCAGAAAAAAATACCTACGCAAGTAGTAAAGACTTCAATAAAACAACGGGTGCGCGGCGACAGGCTGCCTACAACTATATCCACGTGGATATGCTTACCGGCGGCATAAGTTACCGACATCCCCAAAAAGCCCGCAATCAGCACGCAATAGACCGAAAGCTCGATCGACCATTCCGTCGGGGCGTTGAACAGACCACGCATCACAACTTCGTAAAAAACCATCAGCGCAGGCATCAATATCAAAATACCGGCAATGACAGCAACGATTTTTGTCACAGCGTCTAAAATTTTTCCATAGATCTCGATCGCGCTTTTCAAGGCTTGCTCCTCACATTCATTATAAAATAACTGCCGCCGGCACTTTGCTCAGCGGCAGCCTTAAAATTGCTTCCGTTATTGCTTGGTGCAGATCTCGATCAGTTCTTTACCGAGATCGCCGGTGTGTTTAACAAAAATATCCCAAACCGGTTTGGTTGCAGCCTGCCATTCGGGCAAATCTGCTTCCGGAACCACATAAACCTGCATGCCTTTTTCTTTCAGGTGCTCTAAAGCAGTCATATCTTCGGCTTTAGCGTTTTTGCGCAGGTCGTCGCGCACTTCGTTAGCAGCTTCGGTAACTATCTTCTGCTGTTCGGGAGTAAGTTTTTGGAAAGATTTTTCGTTCATCGCCAAAATAAATTCAGGATAAGCGTGATTGGTGATAGTAAGATATTTGGTAACTTCAAACATTTTGCGGTCATACATAGCGGTAGTACCGGAGGTTTGTCCGTCAACAACGCCGCGCTGAATAGCCATATAAACTTCGCTGGAACCCATGGTAGCGGGAGATGCGCCCAAAGCTTTGATAGTTTCGGACGGCAATTCGCCGTAGCCGCGCAATTTCAAGCCTGCGAAATCGGCAGGTTTAGTGATCTCTTTTTTGCTGTTGGCAAACTGTACAAAGCCGTAGTCGGCCCAGATAACGGGACGCACGCCTTTTTTCTTTAATTCTGCCCCCAGTTTTTCTCCCAAACCACCGTCGATAGCCTGATCGACTTTTTCATAGCTGGGGAACAAAAACGGCACGTCAAACACTTCCATCGCCGGAATGACCGTTGACCACATGGCAGTGGAGTTGAGCCCCATATCGATGCCGCCCGACATGATGGCATCGTTCATGCTTTTATCGTTAAAAAGCTGGCCGGAAGGGTAAATGTTCAAAGTAATAGCGCCTTTGGATTTTTCCGTAAGTTTTTTGTTAAAAGACTCCATCCCCTGTGCCAGCGGATGTGCAGCCGGCAAATTATGAGCCAGCTTTAAAGTGACTTTTTCGCTGCCACCGGCAGCTTTTTTGTCGCCACCGCCGCAGCCGGCTGTTACTGCCAGCGCCATAACCATAGCGGCAGCCAGTGTGGTTTTAAACATTTGAGACATTTTCATTACTCTTCACCTCATCAAATTTTTATTTATAGCGTTTTTCCAGTTCCATATAGCCATCCAGGCCAATAAAGCTGTTAAAATCAGTAAAATGCATCATTTTTTCTTCGTAGCCTTTGGTGGTGCCTGTTTCATGCAGCACCGTCATAGCTTCCTTAAATGCCTGCGTAATGACATATAAAGCGCTGCAGGGCCAAAAGACTATTTTAAAGCCGATATTTTCTAAATCCTTCGCCGTCAGGTTAGGCGTTCTGCCGCCTTCGATCATATTGGCGATCAGCACCGTATCAGGAAAAGTTTGAGCGATGGTCTCCAGCTCGCCGATATCCTGAGGAGCTTCGATAAACAAAGCCTCGGCACCGCTGTCAAGATACAGCTTGCCACGTTCGATAGCGTCGTCCAGTCCGTGCACGGCTCTGGCGTCAGTCCTGGCGATCAGCAGAAAATCTTCATCTGTTCTGGCATCACGCGCCGCCGTGATCTTTTTAGCATGCTCACCCGCATCGATGACCTGCTTGCCTGCCATATGGCCGCAGCGTTTAGGCCAGACCTGGTCTTCAAAAAGTACTGCGGCTGCGCCTGCCTTTTCGTATTCCTGCATCGTGCGCCGCACGCTTAAAGCGTTACCATACCCGGTATCGCCATCGGCAAACACCGGTAACCCGGTAGCGTCCACGATACATTTTACGGCCTGCACCATTTCCGTCATCGAAAGATAACCTACATCCGGCTGACCCAATCTGGAAGCCGCAATACTGTAGCCGCCCATGACCAGAGCGTCAAAGCCTACTTCAGCCGCTACCTTAGCAGTCAAAGCGTCATAAACCCCCGGCAAAACCAATATCTCGGGCTTTTGCAGCCGTTCACGCAATAGTTTGCGTTGCTTGTTCATTGTTTCCCCTCCCTTGCTGCTTCACAAATCAAAATAAAAAGCCCCTACCGGCAAAGCCGATAGGGGCGTAAGTACGCGGTACCACCCTAAATTATACTCTAAGACCTTTAACGCAGCCATTGCGCTTTTTCCTAAACAACGTCTCAGAAAAAGAGTTCCTGGGTGAGAGGGCTAATTTCTGTGCTTATCGGCTTGCATCAACCGCCGACTTTCTGAAAGCATTCCACTGTCCATTCCCAGTCATAACCTGTAACTAGATGATTTGTCGAAACATTGAGATAAGTATAACAACGCCTTAATGTTTTGTCAATATATTTTTAAAAACAGTTGAAATCAACATTTTTCAGTGTACAATCGTACTATTTTTATAGCACTAGGTGCTAATATAAAAAATATGCGGCTGCGTAATAAACGCAGCCGCCCTTAACCGTATTTTAAGCGTTGGAACAATATTTATGTATTATCAGTTGAGGATCCTTCTGGCACCGTAAAACCGCTCGTCCCAATAAGGGCCAAAGGCTTCGCCTTCGATAACGCCATTTTTAGTGCCGGCATAAATAAATTTACCTTCACCGCTGTAAATGCCACAGAACGTCGCACCCGGGCCATCAGTGCTGTAAAACACCAGGTCACCCGGCAGCAGTTCGTCTTTGCTGATACGTTTGCCTACGTCATATTGCTCGTCAACAGTACGCGGCAGTGCGATACCGCTTTCACCAAAAACATATTGCACATAGCCCGAACCGTCAAAGCCTTCCGACGGGGAACTGCCGCCCATTTTAAAGGGCGTGCCTGCCAAAAGATAGGCTGTTTCGATAATATTGCCACGCAGGCTGGAATAATCCTCGGCATACGCTGCCCGGGGCTGCACCACAGTCCAGACAGCACCGACCGGTAAGGTAAGGGCGATGCCCAAAGCCACGCCTGCGGCTAAACGTTTAACTAAATCACGGTATTTCATAACTTTTAAAGCTCCTTTTTCTGCACAAACTTTTATAAGGATGACAGCATATCATCCACATATTTTTTGATTTTTTCCATCTTTTTGCGGATACCGACAGCCTTGCTGCCATCTCTGGCCACGATCTGTTCGATCTTGGTGCGGTACTGCAAATACATTCTTTCCGTCTGGCGCAGATACTCTCTGAGCTCGGCCACTTCGGGGACCGTAGTAACGATCGGCGAAGTAGTGACATGCCATTCAGTGCCGCTGATGGTAATACTGTCGCCATACTGCGGGATATAAGCGGCAGTCCCCAAACGGCGTTGCAGCTCATCGGCAAAATTGCTGGCCGCGTCAAACTCACCGTGGGTCACAAAAAACGCTTTCGGCACCTGTGGCATCTTGCCATACCACTCCAGCAGCTGCTCTTTATCAGCATGGGCCGAAAAGCCCTTCATATTGTAGATCTTAGCATTGACCCTGATATCCTCGCCCATGATCTTGACCTGCTTCGCACCTTCGATCAGGCGGCGGCCCATACTGCCTTCCGCCTGATAGCCGGCGATAATGACAGAACAGTTTTCCTGCCACAGGTTATGCTTCAAATGGTGCAGGATACGTCCGGCATCAGCCATACCGCTGGCCGAAACGATAATTTTGGAACCGGGCATCTCATTGATCATCCGGGATTCCTGCGCCGTCGCCGTAAAACGCAGCTGCGGTATAGCAAGCAGCCTTTTACCGTGCATTTCGTACAAAGCCCGCGCTTCCTCATCATATTCCTGCGGGTTGGTCAACGTAATGGCAGTAGCCTTACTGGCCATGGGACTATCAATAATGATCGGCACTTCGGGTATACGTCCCTCGGCCAGTAGTTTTTGGAAATAATACAGCAGTACCTGTGTACGCCCTACGGCAAAAGCCGGAATAACTACGTTGCCGCCTTTAGCCACAGTTTCTTTGATAATCTCGGCCAGTTCGCCTTCTTTATCATAAGCCTTATGGACACGGTTGCCATAAGTCGATTCGGTAATAATAAAATCAGCGCCAGCTATCTCATCCGGGTCTTCAATGATCGGCTGATTAGGCTGTCCAATATCGCCGGTAAAGATCAGCTTGGTCGTTTTACCGTCCTCATTTACCAAAACTTCAACTATCGCCGACCCTAAAATATGCCCGGCAACTTTAAATTTTACCTGTACACCCGGCAGCACCTCGACCGGTTCGCCAAACTCATGGGTACGGAAATGCTGCAAAGCTTTATAAGCATCATCCACAGTATAGAGCGGCTCTACAACCCTTTTACCGGCACGCATACCTTTACGGTTGGCAAACTCAGCTTCCGATTCCTGGATATGGGCGCTGTCAGGCAGCAGGATCGTGCACAGCTCCAAAGTAGTTTTTGTACAATGCACAGGGCCTTTATAACCATGCTTCACCAGCTTGGGTATCAACCCGCTGTGATCGATATGGGCATGGGTCAATACTACGCTGTCGATAGTGTTAGGGGCAAAAACAAATTCCTTTTCGTTAAAGGCCGTAACCATTTTTGAACCCTGGAACATACCGCAGTCCAGTAACATTTTTTTATTGCCTACTTCAAGTAAATAACAAGAGCCTGTGACCATCCTTGTGGCACCTAAGAAGGTGATTTTCATAAAGGACCCTCCCTACTTATTATGTTAATTTATATATTCTGCATCCAAAAACTATTCCCTGCCCACACAACGATAAGTTCACTGCCTTGTCACAAAAAGCAGCTATAGCCAACTGCGAAAAACTGTTTTTTGAGGGCGGCAGTTGCCACAATTACCACAGCCTGACCCTGCCGCCTGTCCAAAGTAAGTAAGCAGATAACTGCGCAGGCAGCCCTTGGTAAAACAATAATTTTCCATCTCACGCAGTCTATTATAAGCATGCTCCAGCCACAGACGTTTTTCATCGCGGTCACCATCCCGCTGCTCGCAGCCATACTCCAACAACTGCCGCATACTGGTGACGTCGCGCCTGTCAAATAGCAGCACGCATTGGCTCGGCAGGCCGTCACGTCCAGCCCGGCCAGCTTCCTGATAATAGCTTTCTACGTCTAAGGGCAGGCTGTAATGCAGCACAAAACGGACATCCGGCTTATCGATGCCCATACCAAAAGCATTGGTCGCCACCATGAACTGCACTTCATCCCTGTTAAAGGCGTTTTGGTTGTGCAGCCGCTCTTCACCTGTCAGCCCTGCATGATAACGCCCAGCCCTATACCCCCACGCTTTAAGATAATTATAAACTTCCTCTGTCAACCGACGCGTCGGGCAGTAAATAATACCACAACCAGTCTGCTGTGCCGCCCATTCGCGCAAAAATCGCTGCTTGACTGCAGGCCGTTCGACAGTAAAGGTAAGGTTGGGCCTGTCAAAGCCTGTCACCAGCTCAAAAGGCTGCTCTAACTCCAAGCTTACCGCTATCTCACGGCGAATAGCCGGTGTCGCCGTCGCTGTAAAAGCAGCTACTAAAGGCTGTCTGGGCAAACTGTCTAAAAAGGGACGGATACCTGCATAAGCAGGACGGAACGACTCGCCCCAGCGCACCAGGCAGTGGGCCTCGTCCACAACTACCAGGGCTATCTTCATTTCACCTGTAAATGCCTGAAAGCGTTCGTTCTGCAAACGTTCAGGCGCCACATACAGCAGCTTACACCTGTTATTGCGGATAGCGTAAAGGGCAGCGCCGTACTCCTGCCTGCTCATATCGCTGCTTAAATAAACAGTGCCGATGCCACGCTCTGTCAGGCTGCGCACCTGATCCTTCATCAGCGAGATCAGTGGCGAAACCACCAGCGTCAAACCCTCCAGCAATAGTGCCGGCAGCTGGTAACACAGGCTCTTGCCAGCACCTGTCGGCATCACTGCCACGACGGGGTGCCCAGCCAAAAGCTGCTCGATCAGTTCGGCCTGCCCAGTCCTGAACTTACTATGTCCAAAATATTTTTCTAAAACCTGTTCTTTTGTCGGCACCGCAAACTCCTTAAATACAACAAGCCTGCGTGCAAGTCGCACTACAGGCTTGTCTGATCTTTATAAATTCTTTTCCTTATAGGGGCACAGCTCCACCAGTACGCACTCGCTGCACAAGGGCTTGCGCGCCTTGCACACCTTGCGTCCGTGCCAGATAAGCCAGTGATGGGCAGCGCTCCATTTAGCTTTAGGAATGGCTTTTTGCAGTTCTTTTTCTACTGCCAAAGGATCGTCGCCCTTCGCCAAACCCAACCGGTGCGACACTCTAAAAACATGGGTGTCTACAGCGATAGCAGGAACATTGTAAACGATGCTCGCCACCACGTTAGCCGTTTTTTTGCCAGCGCCGGGCAGCTTCATCAGCTCTTCTATAGTATCGGGGATAACGCTGTTATACTCCTCCACCAGCATCTTACAAGTCGCCAGCAGGTTCTTAGCCTTAGAGCGGAACAGTCCGCAGTCGCGGATCTCTTCTTCCAGCTGTTCCTGCGTCAACGCGCCCATTTTGGCGGGCGTATTATACTTGGGAAAAATACGCGCCGTTATTTTATTGACCCGTTCGTCGGTGCACTGCGCCGACATGATGACAGCTACTAAAAGCTCGAACGGCGTCGTATAATTGAGCGCAGTTTCCATCCCTTTATAATTTTCCTCCAGCAAGGCTAAAATAGCCTCTCGCTGCTGTTTACGCATTAGTTAGTCAGGCTCCTTACCGGTGCGGGTATGCGTCCGCCGCGGGCAATAAAGGCGTCAGCCTTAAACTTGCTCACAGCAATAATGGGTGCGTATCCCAGCAAACCGCCAAATTCTACCTGCTCGCCCACGCCTTTACCCGGTACAGGGATCAAACGGACAGCGGTAGTTTTATTGTTGATCATGCCGATAGCCGCTTCGTCAGCAATGATAGCCGAAATAGTTTCAGCCGTTACATCACCGGGGATAGCGATCATATCCAGGCCTACGGAACAAACGCAGGTCATGGCTTCCAATTTTTCCAAGGTCAGGCTGCCGCATTCAACAGCCGCAATCATTCCTGCGTCTTCGCTGACGGGGATAAAAGCGCCGCTCAAACCGCCAACATAGCTGGACGCCATCAGGCCGCCTTTTTTAACGGCATCGTTGAGCATAGCCAGCGTCGCCGTAGTACCCGGGCAGCCGCAGCTTTCCAGACCGATTTCTTCCAAAATATGCGCTACGCTGTCGCCGATGGCCGGAGTCGGTGCCAGCGACAAGTCGATGATACCGAACTGGGTATCCAGCCTGCGGGCAGCTTCCTGTGCTACCAGCTGGCCCACACGGGTGATCTTGAACGCGGTTTTTTTGATAGTTTCGGCTACAGCGCCGATATCCTGTCCACGAACAGCTTCCAAAGCGTGTTTAACTACGCCCGGACCGCTGACGCCAACATTGATAACTGTTTCCGGCTCGGTAACACCGTGGAAGGCGCCCGCCATAAACGGGTTATCCGGCACGGCATTACAAAAAATAACAAGTTTAGCGCAGCCGATAGCGTCACGGTCGGCAGTACGCTCGGCCGTCATTTTGATCACGCGGCCCATTTCTGCCACCGCGTCCATATTGATACCGCATTTAGTCGAACCAACACTGACGGAAGAACAAACGATGTCAGTCACAGCCAGTGCTTCCGGGATAGAAGTGATCAGATTTTTGTCGCCTTTGGTATAACCTTTATCTACCAGCGCCGTAAAGCCGCCGATAAAATTAACGCCAACAGCCTTGCCAGCGGCATCCAACGCTTTCGCCAGCGGCACATAGTCGTTAGTATCGCAGCTTTCGCCGACCATGGATATAGGCGTTACGGAAATACGTTTATTGATAATGGGTACGCCCAATTCCAATTCCAGCTCTTCGCCCACTTTAACAAGCCTTTCAGCCTTTTTGGTTATCTTATCGTACACCTTTTGCGCCGTTACTTTTATATCAGGGTGACCGCAGTCGCGCAGACTGATACCCATAGTGATCGTACGCACGTCCAAATTGTTCTGCGTGATCATCTGGTTGGTTTCTAAGATATCTTTGATATTAAACATTAGAGAGCCTCCTAGATACGGTGCATCGCCGTAAAGATTTCTTCACTTTGTACTCTGATCTCCACGCCAATCTCATTACCTAAAGCAGTAAAGATATCCTTCAGATCCTGCAATTTAACAGCAGCGCCAGTCATATCAGCGATCAATACCATGTTGAAGAAGCCCTCCATGATATTTTGGTTGATATTGAGGATATTTACGCCATGCTCAGCGAGAATATTACTTACCTTAGCAATAATACCGACTTTGTCTTTACCAACGATGGTTAATACGATACGCATACTGTTGTCATCCTTTCCCTTTAAAACAAATAATAACTACCATGTCTAACACAGTAGTTATTATTGTACCATATTTTATGCAAAGTTGTGTGTATACATTACGAATTATTATTCAGAATAATCGTGCTTTTGTAATTTTATAGCGTCTGCACCTCAACCCTTGGCACGCTTGGCTTCCTGCATGGCCTTGATCATCGGCTTGATGCCGCCGCTTTGCAGGATGTTCATAATATAGGGTGACATGGGCACGGCTTTAGCAACTGCGCCGGTAGTCAAATTAGTTATCACGCCGCCGGCAATATCTACCGCCACCTCATCACCCTCGCTCACTATTTTGCTGATCTCGCTGCAGGTGATAACGGGTACGCCTAAATTGATGGCGTTACGAAAAAAGATGCGCCCAAACGACTCGGCCAGCACCGCGCCTACACCTACCGCCTTCAAGGTTATGGCAGCATGCTCGCGCGACGACCCACAGCCAAAATTAGTACCGGCAATGATGATATCACCGGGCTGGAACTTTTTGACGAACTCCGCATCAGCACCGCACATGGCATATTTTTTAATATCCTCAACATCGGTATATTCCACAAACCGTCCCGGATAGATCTGGTCGGTGTCGATATTTTTACCAAAAACAAAGGCTTTGCCCTTTACTGAAGTTTGCATATCCATCACCGCCCCTCTGCCGCATCTAAATATTTAGCCGGGTCGGCTATCCTGCCTTCCAATGCCGATGCCGCCACTGCCGCCGGCGAAGCCAAAAATATCTTCCCGTCCACATGGCCCATCCGCCCGGGGAAATTGCGGTTAGTTGAACTGATGCAAACCTCGCCTCCGGCCAACATACCCTGATGCACACCCAGGCAAGCCGCACAGCCAGGAGCGGTTATAGTAGCCCCTGCCGTCAGCAACGCCTTGATGTAGCCCAGATCCATTGCGTCCTCCAGCACCTTTTTCGACGCCGGCACAACTATCATCCGCGTCGTTTTCGGTATCTGCCTGCCACGCAATATCTGTGCCGCCACCGCCAGATCAGGCAGCCTGCCGCCAGTGCAGGATCCTAAATAGGCCTCGTTGATGGGCGTGCCCGCATATTCGGCAAGGTCAAAAACATTATCGACACTGAACGGTGCCGCAACCTGCGGCTTGATTCCGCTCACATCATAGGTCAGCTCTGCCGCATATTTAAAATCAGCGTCAGTTTCATAAATTTTGTAAGGACGTGTCACCGTGCTGCGCAGATACTCCATTGTCACAGCGTCCGGCTGGATGTAGCTGGTTTTGCAGCCCATCTCTGTCGACATATTGCACATGCACATTCTTTCCGAAACGCTAAGTTCCTGTACCACAGGCCCAGCAAATTCCACCGCCTTATAAACACCGTAATCTGCTCCCAGGTCGCCAATGATATGCAAAATGATATCCTTAGCAAAAACTCCTGGCTGCAATTTACCAACCAGATCGATCTTAAAAATCTCCGGCACCATAAACCACAGCTTGCCAGTGATCATAATAGTCGCCAGATCGGTCGCCCCCACACCGGTGCCAAAAGCGCCGAAAGCGCCGTGAGTAGTCGTGTGGGAATCAGTCACCACAACGATCTCGCCCGGATGCACCAGGCCCTTATCGGCCAGCACCTGATGGCAGACGCCCTGATCTATATCCATCAGCTTTTCTATACCCTGTTCAGTGCAGAATTCGCGGAACTGCTTATGGTTTTCAGCCTGCGTTATCGTTGCGCAAGGTGCATAATGGTCAAAAAACATCACTATCTTATCGGCGTCAAACACCTGCTCGCCGCCCATTTCATAAAACGACCGTACAGTCTGCAAATACAAATCGTTGATGCCCGCAATATCAACATCGCAGTTCACGATCTCGCCGGTCACGACCTGCTCTTTTCCTGCTTTTTCTGCCAGCAATTTTTCAATAGCATGCATAAGCTACACTTCTTTCTGTTAATTGATTGTCACTGCGCACCTTAAGCCGGGTACTTCGCCATAAATTTCAGCATCGCCTCTAAAACTACCTCGGGCTGCTCTTCCGGTACAAAATGGCCGCACTCGGTCACGCCAAAGCCTTCCACGTTAGCAGCTCTTTCATTCCAGCCGCTCATCACGTCCCACAGCTTGCCAACCACGCCATCCTTGCCCCATAAAGCCAGTATCGGCACCTCAATGATCTGGTCACGGTCAGCCTTGTCCAGTTCCATATCTATCGTAGCACTGGCGCGGTAATCTTCGCAAATACCGTGAAAGGCCATCGGGTCACGCAGGCAACGTACATACTCGTCTAATATTTCTTTCGGGAAACGGCTTTTAGCCGCCGGGCCGATTTTTAAATTCAAATTATAGTTAACAAAATATTCAGGGTCTGCCGCCAGCACTCTTTCGGGGAAACCCGTGCCCTGGATATAAAAGAACCAGTGCCAATACTTGGTAGCAAATTCCTGACAGGTATCCTTATACATATCATAAGTCGGTAAAATATCCATCATCGTGCAGCTAAGCAGGTTTTCAGGTCTGTCCATCACCATACGGTGCAGCACCCTGGCCCCACGGTCATGCCCTACGCCGTGGAACTTGTCGAAGCCCAGCTGACGCATGACCTCAAACTGGTCGTCGCCCATAGCCCGCTTAGAATAATTAGCATGATCGGGCAACCCCTCCGGTTTGCTGCTGTCACCGTAACCGCGCAAATCAGTAAGCACTACCGTGTAACGCTCGGTGAGCCCCGGCGTCAGAAAACGCCAGATCAAATGTGTCTCCGGGTGACCATGCAAAAGCAAAACGGCCTCTTTGCCGCTGCCGCCAACTAAAGTGTTGATCTTAATGCCATCACCTACATCAATAAATTGCTGCTTAAACTCCGGAAAATACTTTTGGTCGATATTCATCTGGCCCACCTCCGTAAATTTTCACATCACCTTTAAAATCCTTTTCCACTACCTCTATTATCAAACACGAAGGCCGCAAAGTAAAATACATATTTTCAATATCAATATAGTATTCGACTATATATAAATGCTATAATAATATTATATAATGTTTTATTGCAGGAGGCAGCTTATGACGATCACCCAAATGCGCTATTTTTACGAAGTCTGCAAGTGGCAAAATATCACCAAGGCCGCTGCCAGTCTGCACGTTTCCCAGCCAACCGTTTCTATCGCCATGTCCGACCTGGAAAAAGAAAGCGGGTTGAATCTGTTTCGCCGCGAAGGCAAAAAGCTTTCTCTGACCGAGGACGGCACCCTGCTTTTGAGCAAGATCACTCCCATTCTGGCAAATTTACAACAGCTTGACCGTGATATCAAGGATATGGCGCAGAACAAAAACCTCATTCGGCTGGCCGTACCCCTGCAAATAGGCGTGCAGCTTATACCCACGCTTTTTAGCGGCTTTAAAAAGCTGCACCCCGAAATCGAACTGGAAGTAGTTGAAGCGGGCGGCATCGACTCTCTGCGCATGATTGAAAACGAAGAGCTTGATCTTGCCATCACCAACTACGACGATACCTTTTCGCCCAACCTGCACTACCGCAAGCTGTTTAAAAGCGAAGCCTGCTTCTGTACCTATCCCCAGCATCCGCTGGCGCAAAAAAAATTCGTCGAAATGAAAGACATCGCCGACGAACCCTTCGTGCTGCTCAACGGCGGCTTTTTTGTCAACCGCCTCATCCATCAAAATTTTCAGCAAGCGCTGATAGCCCCCAAGGTGCTGCTGCATTCATCCCAATTACACACGGTAAAAAGCCTTATCACTCATCAAATAGCCTCATCCTTTTTGATGCGGCAAGCCATAACAGGCAGCGACGCCATTGTACCCATCTCCCTAAAAAAGCCGCTGTTCATCAACTCCGGTATCGTCACCAAACGTGGCCGGCAAATCTACGGCGACGAACAAAAGCTTATCGAATTCATCTGCGCTAATAAGCCGATGGGCTAGTAATTTTAGCCAAGCTTTGTGTTTCACTGCCCATTTAGAAATTTTTTGTGATACAATTATTAAGTCAGCAACTGTAAAAATATCAGAATTAAATTAACGATAATTCTAAAGGAGCTACAAAGTATGAGTAACATTAAGTTATTTCAATCCAAGCAAATTCGCTCTGTATGGAACAAGGAAGAGCAACAGTGGTGTTTTTCTGTTGTAGACATAGTTGGCGCTTTAACAGACAGCACTAATCCAACCGACTATCTAAAAAAAATGCGTAAGAGAGATTTAGAATTAGCATTCTACATAGGGACAAATTGTCCCCAGGTAAATATGCTTACAGATACCGGCAAGAACCGTCGTACATTAGCCGCTAACACCAAAGGTATTCTGCGTATTATTCAATCTATCCCCTCTCCAAAAGCTGAACCTTTCAAACTATGGCTGGCCCAAGTTGGCAGTGACCGTATTGCGGAAATAGAAAATCCCGAGTTAGCTCAAAAACGAATTCGTGATACCTACCGAGCCAAAAGCTATAGCGATGAAACGACGAAAAGCAGCCTTTTAAAAGGCTGCTTTTTATTTTACAGAAATCGCTTATTTATTTGGCAAATAATCGTTTACCCTTACCCATTCACGCTGGTACGCAGCTGCACGGCTTCGGCCAGATGGGCGGCGGTGATAATATCACTGCCGTCCAGATCGGCGATAGTGCGCGCTACTTTGATGATACGGTCGTGGCTGCGGGCACTAAGTCCCAGCGCTGTAAAAAACTTGGCCAGCAGCTTTTCTGCCGCTGCTTCCATCTGGCAGTGCTTGTTCAGCTGGCGCCGTCCCATCTGCGCATTGCAGTACAGATCGGTGCCTTGCAGTCGCTGCAACTGGCGCTGACGCGCTTTGATGACCCGCTGCCTGATCACGTCCGAGCTTTCGCCCTCCTGCTTGCTTTGCAGGTCGCTGTATTCTAACCTCGGCACATACACCTGTAAGTCGATGCGGTCCAGCAACGGCCCCGACAGCTTACGGTGATAGCGTTCGATCTCGAACTGCTTGCACGAGCATTCCTTCGTCTTATCACCCAAATAACCACAGGGGCAAGGGTTCTGCGCCGCACACATAATAAAATTAGCCGGAAAGGTCAGCGACGCCTGCACGCGGCTGATAGTCACATAACCATCCTCCAGCGGCTGGCGCAGCACTTCCAGCGCCGTGCGCGAAAACTCGGGGAACTCGTCTAAAAACAGTACCCCGTGGTGGCTAAGCGTTACTTCGCCAGGGCGCGGCACACTGCCGCCGCCAATCAGCGCACTATAGGAAATTGTATGGTGCGGACTGCGAAAGGGCCGCTCCAGCATCACCTTTTCCTGCCGCTGCAATAACCCTGCGATACTGTAGATCTTCGTTACCTCAAGCGCCTCGGCCTCTGTCAGCGGCGGCAAAATAGTAGGCAAACGCCGTGCCAGCATGGTTTTGCCACTGCCGGGCGAGCCAACCATCAAAATATTATGCCCACCGGCAGCCGCTATCTCCAGGGCACGTTTAACTACCTGCTGCCCTCGAACCTCGGCAAAATCCACATCATATACACTGGCTGCTGCCTCTAAAATCGCTTCCTTATCTAAAAAGGCCAGCGGCTTTTCACCCCGCAAATGCTCTACCAATTCCGTCAGCGATTTTGGCGTCAGCACCTCGATGCCGTCCACCAGCCTGCCCTCGGCGCTGTTACCCTCAGGTATCACCATTGCAGCTACCCCTAAGGCCCTGCCGTGCAGCAGCATGGGCAGCACGCCCGCCACCTGGCGGATACTGCCGTCCAGCGCCAGTTCGCCCACAAAAATCATCCCCTGGGCCTGCTCCTGCGTCAAAATACCACTGCTCACTAAAATCCCCACCGCTATTGGCAAATCAAGCCCCGAACCATCCTTTTTCAAATCGGCCGGAGCCAGGTTTACTGTGATGCGGGTCATTGGAAACACCAACCCCGAATTTTTAAGGGCAGCACGCACCCGTTCCCGCGACTCCTTCACTGCCGTATCCGGCAGCCCTACTATATCAAAGCTGGGCAGACCATTAGAAATATCCACTTCCACAATTATCTGCTCACCGTTGATACCGCAAGTAGTTTCCCCATAAACCTGAGCGTACATAAAACCGCCTCCTCAAATTTTAAAAACAGTGCGGTAAATGATGTAACTTTGCCACATTGCCCTCCACCAGTATTTCGATAACGTCAAAACTGATCTGCTGCTGATGCCTGTTTTCCTGCTGTAAATAAAAAAGCGCCGCACTCCTGATCTTCTGCTGCTTGGCGTATGTTACCGCCAGACGGGGCAGCCCAAAGTTCAGGTTGCGGCGTGTTTTAACTTCTACAAAACTCAGTTCACTACCTTTAGCGGCGATAATATCTATCTCACCGTAGCGGCAGCGGTAATTGCGGCGGCAGACAGCGTAACCATGGCGCTCTAAATAAGCGCAGGCTGCATCCTCGCCCTTCTTCCCCAGCGTTTGCCTGGCCTCTGTCACTTGCTTGCCAGCGGCGAAAACAGCTTATCGCCTTCGTCAGCCACCGGCGGCAGCTGCATACTTTTGATCGGCTCGTAGCTGCGACGGTGCCACTTGGTAGCGCCAAAATCGGCGATAGCCTGCATATGCTCACGGCTGCCATAGCCCTTGTTACCGGCCAGCCCATACTGCGGGTACTGCTCGGCCAGTTCCACCATCATCCGGTCACGAGTCACCTTGGCGATGATGGAAGCAGCGGCAATGGACGCGCTCAAAGCATCACCGTGTATTAGCGATACCGTCTCGATACCCGCCGACATGATCGGCATCGCATCGACCAGCGCCACCTGCGGCTTGATCGCCAAATGTTTCAAAACCTCGGTCATACCCTGCTTGGTAGCCTGATAAATATTCAACCTATCGATATTGGCCACACTCACCACGTTCACCGAGACCGCCAGCGCCTTAGCCAGCACCTCGTCGTAAAGTTGCTCGCGCTTGGCTGCCGAAAGCTGCTTGGAATCGTTCAGCCCGCTGATGAATACCTCCTGCGGCAAAATAACCGCCGCAATCACCAACGGTCCGGCCAAAGGCCCGCGGCCGGCTTCGTCGATGCCCGCCACATACTGCGCGCCCTGCCCATAATACTTACGCTCATAGTCCAGCATGGCTGCAAAACGCTCACGCTCCAAATGCAGCTTCTCCTGCCGTTTATAGTAGGCCGCAACCAGTTTCTGTACGCCACTGCGTTCGTCCCCTGCCAGCACTGCCAGCTGCGCCTCGGTCGGCGCGCCTGCCAAAAGCTCCTTCGCCTCGCTGATCTTCATCATATCCACCCCTAATCAAAAAGGCCGCATACCTGCGGCCTTAATTATTATTACTTTCGCTTGGTTCATCCAAAGTAAAACGTCCCAGCTTACCGGTACGGAAGTCACGCAGCACCAGCTGGATGACCTTGGCAATATCAAGCACGCCTCCGGCCTTCAAGCAGCCGCGCGCAACAGCGATCTTCGCCAGTACGTCACGCACAGGCGTGTCTGCCTCAAACTCGATCCCATATTTCGTTTGCAGATCCTGGGGATAAGTGCTCATCAACCGTTCCACCAAAATCTCGACCGCAGTAGCCCGGTCATAAACATCCTCTTTAATAGCGCCCGTCACAGCCAGGCAAAAGCCCACCTCGGGGTCTTCAAACTTAGGCCACAAAACACCCGGCGTATCCAAAAGCTCCAGGCCCTTGGCAATGGTTATCCACTGCTGGCCGCGGGTAACGCCCGGCCTGTCGGCAGCCACAACCTTCGTCCTGCCAACCAGACGGTTGATCAAAGTCGACTTGCCCACATTCGGCACGCCCACGATCATAACCCTGATAGCACGATTGCGCACGCCTCTTTTCAGCCATTTTTCAGTCACAGGCATAGCAACCTGCTGGATCATCGCTATCATTTGCTTAACGCCCTTGCCACTGCTGCAATCAACCTTGCAGACAGGCAGGCCGCTGTTTTTTAAAGTTTCCAGCCATTTATCGGTCTTGACCGGGTCAGCCATATCGGTCTTGTTCAAAGCCACGATCTTCGGCTTCTGCCCCAGCATCTGTATCAGCATCGGATTACTGCTGGAACGTGGAATGCGCGCGTCCAGCATCTCCACTACCACATCCACCAGCTTCAGCTGCTCTTCCATCATCCGCTTGGCCTTCGTCATATGGCCGGGGAACCACTGTATCTTAAAATCCATAATAATCTCCTCTGCGGCCTATCAAGGCAGCGTCCGCCATCTGTCAACAGGCCAGAAAGCTACCACGGCCTCGCCCTTCACCAATTTCAGCGGCACAAAATCAACATCGGCAAAACGGCTGTCTTCCGAATTATTGCGGTTATCGCCCAAAACGAAAATGTGGCCCTGCGGCACCACGGATTTTCGGTAATTAGACTTATTCGGGCCCTTCGGGTCGTCCTTATAAATGTAATTTTCCTCGATCACACTGCCGTTGACCAAAACCTTGCCGTCACGCATCTCGATAGTATCGCCGCCGGTCGCGATAACACGTTTGATAAAGTCGCGGCTTTCGTCTTTAGGATAGCGGAACACAACGATCTCGCCCTTCTGCGGGTCAGTAAAGAAATACTTATACTTGCTGACGATCAGGCGCTCGTGGCTCTCCAGCGTCGGGTACATAGAAGTGCCTTCCACCATATAAGGCTCAACAATAAAAGTGCGGATGCAAAACGCCAGCGCCACCGCCACAATAATAGAAACCAACCAATCGCTCATAGTATCCTGCCATGATGTCCCAGATTTTTTAGTGCTCATAGATATACTCCCTCTTATTCCAACGCAGCTGATTTTTCTTCCGCCGCGGTCTGTTTATGATTTTTCGTAAGTGTACTCACACGCTTACAACACGTTTCTACGTTAACAAACATTGTCGCATTTGTCAATCGCCAAAGCCCATTTGTCGAAAAAAATTTACATTAACAGCACTGTTACAACATATTATAAAATCAGCAGCCAAAACAACTAAAGGCAAAAAGTTACAACTAAAATCAGTGTCACTCTCAAACTAATCGATACAAAATAAGTACGCCCTTTTACAACTTAAACAAGTATAACCCCCGGTGCGCTGCACCGGGGTTTTATTATTATAGCCATCTAACGCTTATTTTTGCTCCTGTACTTCCAGCGGGGCAAACACAAACTCGATCATTTTATTGTTTTTATCGAAACCATAAATGATGCGCACCATTTTTTCTCTGCTGTAGCTGCCCAAATAAGTAAGGCGGTCGCCCTGGTCAAAACGCTCGTAAGCAACAAACTTCATCAACGCCGTCAACTTCACCACTGGCGATAGATACGCCGCCAATGCTGCCGCTGGCAGCACTCAAAACGCCTGCACTGCTCATACCATAGCTGGTACCCGCAACTGTAAAGCTGCCCGCAGTTACGCCGCCTGCAAAGGTGGTCATTGTGCTATCAACGTCATAGCTCATCCCTGTAGTTGCAGTCACCAATTTACCAATACTGGTAGTGTGCCCACCGACTGTAGTTTCCAAAGCAGCTGTTTTAGCCACCAAGCCTGTGTCAGCTTTAGTTACTATGTCATCAAAATCAGTTTGTGATACTTTACCAGCAATAGCAGTTTTATTTGTCACCACATCGGTATTAAGCTGGGTAACATCAATATCACCGAATTTATACTTACCGTCAACTTTTTCAACAGTTACACCGTTAAAGCTATTGGCAGTGATAGTTGCTCCGTTCACTGTCTTAGCCGTCATATCGCCAGAAGCACTAAAGCCAAAACCAGTAGTGCCAACCGTAAAGCTGTTAGCCGTCACACCGCCTGCGAAGGTGGTCATATCACTGGCATAGTTCATACCTGTAGTAGCTGTTTCCAAAGCAGTTGCTCTGCCAGCTAAAGCACTATCGGCCGCTTTATAAGCTGCATCAATTTCATCGGCCTTAGCATAAGTTGCCGCTAAACCGCTAGTAGCATCATTGACCGCACTTTCTAAATTGCCGATGCTGGTAGTGTGGCCACTGACCGTACCCTCCAATGTGCTTACACCCAATGCAGTTTTCCACTTGCCTTGGTTCTCAGCGCTCAAATCGCTGGCATCTGCATTGGCTTTAGCGCTAATTGCAGTGTTCAACTCACCTTTTAATGCCGTATCCGCTTCACCAAATGCCTTTGTCAGTTCAGTTTTTGCAGTTGTAATATCAGTACCGACCTGCGTTTTGGTCGCCATATCAGCTGTTGCAGTTGCAATATCAGTACCGACCTGCGTCTTGGTAGCCATATCATTTGTCGCAGTTGCAATATCTTCTGCAACCTTTGTTTTCGTTGCCATATCAACCGTTGCGGTTTCAATAGCAGTCTTAGCCTCTGCTTCCGTTATGGCATCAGTAATACCGTAGCCTGCCAAAGTAGTTGCTTTATCGGCTTTGCCTGCAAGCGCTGTATTCATAGCGTCTGCTTTGGCAAAAGTGGTGTCAGCATCAGCTTTAGTATAAGCATCGGTAATACCGTAGCCCCCCCAAAGTAGTTGCTTCATCAGCTTTACCCTTCAACTGGCCAAAGTTTACAGCGTCGCTATCTGCCGTGCCGTCAGCTACGCCTGTTATTTTGCCACTCATTGCAATATTTTTGATACCTGCCAAATCGCGGCTTTGGTAGGCGGATGTATCATCGGCTTTGCCATTATCTTTAAGCTTATAATAACCAAAATTAACCTGATTTTCAGCTGTGGTTGTGCTGCCTACACCGATAGCTACGCTGTTAGTGTGCCCTGCTTGAACGTGTGATGCAGCGCCCAGTGCCGTGCCGTTTGCAGCGTAGACCTGTGCCTGGCCACCCAGTGCAGTGCCATAGTTCGCATATTTTGAAGAGTCACGATAATCACCAACCCTAGAATTAGCGCCAACTGCCGTACCTCTTTCAGAGTTATAAATTTGTGATTCATAACCAACTGCCGTTCCATATGTGTTACCGCTCACTTCACTGACCGCACCAAAAGCACTGTTATAATCACCTCTTACTGTACCATTGTAGCCGACAGCAGCCGTAAACATGCCATCGTTGGTAAGACCGATGCCAATACCAGTAGAACCAAAGCCATTTACGTTTTCACCTATACCTAGACCTCCTTCGCCGTAAGGATCGACAAAAAAAGTAATACCATTGATAGAGGTAATGCCTGTTAGCGAACCTTCGTTAGTAACGCTGTAGACACCGCCGTTTACGTAAGCATCATTTTCAACCCATTCCCAAGTGCCGCCCAGGTCGATTTCCTTTGTTGTATCAGTGCTGGTGATGCCCACACCATTGATAGTGCCTGCCGTGGTGATATTGCCTGTTGCGTTATCTACGCTGAAGGTTGTTGCCGCACCAACGGCTGCACTGGCTTTAGTGGCGATAGTGGTAGTGATATCGGTAAGGTCAACGCTGCTGCCGCCAAGGCTGGACAGGTCAACACCGTTGATAGTTCCGACATTGGTCAGGTTGCGGCTGGCATCTATGCCTATACCGTTGATGCTGGTAACGCCGTTCAATTCGCCGCCGGTACCATCTGTTGCGGTGTGCAGGGTGATATTTTTGATACCGTCAAGGCTGCGCAAATTGCTCCATTCGCCTGCGCCAGTTTCTGCATCGGTCACTTTCCAAGTGCCAAAGCTGACTTGATAATCTGCCGATGTTGAGCTTTTAGCACCGATAGCCGAGCTATACTCATTTGTTGCCTTAGCATTATAGCCAAAAGCACTGCTATAGCTGGCGTCTGCCGTTGTACCACCACCAAAGGCGATACTATTATCAACCATTGCCTTAGCACCAGTGCCAAAGGCAATGCTTCCCATGCCTAGTGCCTGTGCAGCATTGCCAAAAGCACTGCTTGCTATGCCTGTTGCCCTTGCAGTATAACCAAAAGCACTGCTACTATCTGCTCCTGCTCTTGCATTATAACCAAAAGCCGTTGCATGTTTTGCATCTGTACTCGATGCAGTGGTATAGTTTGCCCCTACACCGAAGGCCATGCTTTTAGCACCATCACCTGACATAGAGTCAGGCCCTACTTTCAAATCCGCCCCGTTGATGCTTTTTACGCCGGTAATAGCGCCCGTGTCATTCAGTTCAAGGTCTTTAACATTCACCAAACTACGGAACAGGTCAGTCTTATAGGCATTGTCGTTAATATCTAAATCACCACTTTTATGACCAAAGCTGACCTGTTCATTCAGAGTAGTAGTACTTTGGACACCAATAGCTACGCTATAGTCAAAAGCAGCATATGCCTTAGTACCAAAAGCACTGCTCATTAATGCTTTAGCTCTGGCCTCATTACCAAAAGCACTGCTTACCTCACCCTCAGCAAGAGTGTAATAACCAAAAGCACTGCTGTAATTTCCAATCGCATAAGCCTTATGACCAAAAGCGCTGACAAATTCTCCACTAGTGTCAGCCCCATTGCCATAGATTGTATTATTACCAGTTTCCGTCCCATACGTGCTGATACCGCCATCGTTACTGGCGGCGCTGTAGGTGCGGGCAGCAGGCGGGGCAACAGTTACCTGTTCAGTAGTTTCGCTGCCATTGGCATCGGTATTTTCGCTGTTATTGGCTTCGGTATCTGTATCTGTATTTTCTGTTTTATCAGTTGCGTCAGCAGCTGCTGCATCATTTGCTGACGTGGTTGTTGCAGCAGGCTGCGCTGCCCACACGGGGGCCGCATACCACACCTGCACGCTCATGGCTAATAATACTGCTGCCAGCAAACGCCTGGCCCGCATATCCCTTTTACTCATTGTCCATCTCCCTTTCGCTTTCCCTATCCCTGTTGTTAAGCTTGCTTTTAGCCTGCGGGGCAACGCCTTGCTGCCGCACTGTTTTTTTGGTTGCCTGCACTGGAAGATGTTGGCCATACGCATCAAAAGGCGCAGGTTTACCAGCACCCGGCCGCCTTCGATATTGCTCATATGGGTTTGGCTGATGCCCAAACCTTTAGCCAGTTCCATTTGGCTGATGTGGTTGAGGGTGCGGAACATTTTGATGTTGACGCCCACACCGCTAAGACTGCTTTCGTCGTACATGGTTCACCTCGCTATCGATGGTAAAATGGTTTGATTTGTTGTTTTTACAAAGTGAAAGTTTGTATTTTTTGAAACACAAGATAAAATTTATTCATAATAGCTATATCTTCTGTTATTATAGCACCGTTGTACCCCCCACAAGACGTGTTAAAGGGTTTTGTGTAATTTTAGGATTTCGCCGCGATACGATTGGCGCCGCGCAGCCGCCTGAAAGCGGCACTGCGGCTTGTTTTATGGCGTTTGACAAGGGGCGAAAAAATTTTTAAAATTTTTTTAATTTTCTGCTGCTTTTCCCTTCTGGGCCAGCTTTTTGTATTTGCGCACTACTTTGTTAAAGCCAATACAGGCCTAAAAAATGCCCGCAAAAGCGGGGCAATTTTTTAGGCCTGTATTGGCTTTTGTTCGACGCTGGGGTATTGCAAAGGGCGCCATACCCTAAGTGGTACCCAGCTTTTGCTGCTACAGAAATGGGGCGGCAAAGCCGCTGGCTACTAAAAAACTGGGGCGAATGAATCCAGTTTTTTGTTTTTCTATTTGATATGCAGCTTTCTTACCAAGAAAGCTGCGCAAAGAAAGTTTTTAGCACTGTCAAACTTTTCCAGTGTAATTTATTTTCCGTTTTTATTGTTCATTTCTTTTGGCGGAAAAAGAAACGAACCAATCTACAGAAGCTCATTATTCAATCGCCTCCTTCGCTGTCCGTTTTACCTCTGCATTAGTCACGGCGTTACACTTGTGACTAATGCGGTAAAAAGGCAATAAAAGCCGGCACGTCGCAGATTTTTATTTAGCTTCGCTCAACGGCGGCTCCGCGAAACTTGCCTGCTTTGCAGGCTTCGGACAAGTCACTGCGCTATCGCCTTATTCGCATCGCACATAACAAAATCGTGCTCAATGTGCCCTAGCGACCTACGTTCTACTGCTTGCGTAACTTATAAGTAACCCATAAGGTTTTAGGTTGTTTGCTGCAAACTATAGAATTGTCAACCTTATCACAGGCGGTATTTGCAAAAAATGGCGATAAAATATACTTTGTTCGGTACAGGATGGTTTTAGCGCATTTGGAACATTTGGTAGATGAGCGACAGGAGTTGCAAGAACGCGGAGAACCTGTTTGAGGTATCGGCAATACGCTATGCAAAGCATAGCGTGCTTCAATGCTTTTCACCCTACGATGCCGAGTTTTCCGGAGCGCGGGCAACGACTGAAGCGCAATCCAAATTTCCAACCGCGCGGAAGATTTTTTGCCAAGCTTTTTTCTAAAAAAAGCTTGATAAAGAATACGCAATCTTAAATCTAAACGCTAACGGCAATAAAAAAACAGCAGCTACCCTGCTATGCAGGACGGCTGCTGTTTGAATTTGCTTGACAAATAAGGTATAATATACACAAAGAGATAGCTTGATGTGTGAGATCGTCAGCTCTCTCCCCTGTTTTTAGTCACTGAAAGAAAGGCTGCTCGGTCACCACCGAAGTGGCCTTATTTCATTTTAGCGCTTATGCGTTAGTGAAATAATGAATACTACCAGCGTTGCGAAACCTATCATTAGCGATAATGTTTCAAACATCGTCATAGTATCCACCTCCATTCATAGCGAAGGAGGAACCGACTTCATCAAACTATCTCTGGCTATAGTATAGCACTTTGCATACAAGTTTACAAACAAACATTCGCTTTTTATTTAAAGAAAAATTATTTTTGACCCGGCAGTTATGGCCGGGTCTTTTTTTATTCACACCTATTGCCGACGATTATAAGCAGTTGAAAGTCCAGCACCTGCCCCAGACGAGTGAGGACGGCGACGGTGGTGCTTACTTCGCCCCGCTCGATGCAGCCGTAGTGTTTGGCCGAAAGCCCGATGGATTCGGCGACTTGCTCTTGGGTAAGTTTTTTGTGCTGACGGGCGCTTTTGATTTGGGCGCCGATGTATTTTTGCATGGTATCCCCTCCCGCCACTATTTTAGTGGCAAAGGGTGGATGCTGAACACCTGATTGTATGGGGTGTTAATTTTTTTGATACGGGAGTAGACTATTTTTCATCACGCGTGATGTTTTACAGTATAGCCCGCTATCATAAAAAACGAAAGAACTGATGAGTATAAAAACTGGAGCGAAGGAGGCTGCCACTGCGCAGCCCGATAATTTGAGATTGTTGATAGCAGCCGCACAGGGCGGCGATAAGCAGGCGCTTTTGCAGCTGTGCGAAAACTTTAGCCCGCTTTTAAAAAGCGAAGCCCGACGCGAGATGTTTTATAAGTCGCTGGGCAGGGATGCGGAAGGAATAGCTGTGCTGGCTTTTATTGAGCTGGTGCTTAAATATGGCGACGATGATTTTATAAATTGGCCGGGCTATGCCCGCTGCAAGGTGCATTTTGCGCTGTTTGACGCTATGGAAAAGCAGGGCGAAATTTGGGAGCATGAGGCGGCTGTGGATGCGGACTGCGAGGAGGGTGCGGCGCTGCTGGACGAGTGCGGGCTGAACGCCGGTCAGTTGGACGATTTGACGCAGCTTTTGCTTTCGCTGGAGCTGGGCGAGGCGCTGGCGCAGCTGCCGGGCATACAGCGGCAGGTTTTACAGCTGCTGTTTGTGCAGGATCTGAAGCCTGCAGAAGCTGCACGGCGGCTGGGCTGTACGGTGCGCAATGTTACCAAGCACCGGGCGAAGGGGCTGGATAAAATACGACAGCTTTTGGACCGTTAAGTATCAAGCAAATAAAAGCAGACATTCACTAAACGTGAATGTCTGCTTTTTTATTTAGACAACTACAACATTGCTTACTTATTAAGGCAATGCTATTGATAATTCAGACGCTCCCGCACCTGTACCGTCTTTTACCCAACTGTTGGCTTTGATAGTATGGTGCGTTATGCCTCTGGTAAAATCGTAAAGCCAGATGACGCTTGGTGTACATAAAATATTTACTGCGGCTTCTCTGTTTCTTATGCTTAATCCTACCTCAAATTCAAAACTAAAACCGCCATAAGAAGCCGGTCTGGGGTTTACAGGCCTGGCAGGACTTAAAAACCCGACATGCGGCAACTGAACATCCCACACAGCTTTATTTTGGCCGCAAAAACAGGCATTTTGGCTGATGATCTGTACATCTGATGCGGTAAAAGCTGTGCTGCCATTAAAGTTTACCATACCGCTGCTGCTGGCGCTGCCTGTCCCAGCAAGCAGCGTGCCAGTTGTCTCACTGTGCGTACCAACTGTCGTTACCGGCTCAACAGCGTGCCAGTCGCCTTGGGCACCATCAACAGCAAATTCCAGCCGCATATTCTTTGCATAATATCCTACTGACAGCCAGTTTGGGGTTGGCCGATAATGCGGCCTGTCGTTATGATATATACTGTGAGACATGATGCCCTTGATTTTATAAGGGCCTGCTTCTGTATGCGTTATCTCAAAATCGACAACCGCTTTAACAGCCTGCTGATTTTCATATACAGTACCTGGATGCTCATGTTCTTCTTGTCCGTTACCTATAAAAACCAAATTAACTTTGCTCATTTACTATCACTCCTTCTTAACAATCCAATTTTTTCTCGTTCAATTCAGTGATCAGAAACTCAGCATAATTTTTGCGTCTAAAATGCAGCTTAACTTTCAAGCCCACATTTAAGGGTTCGTCAGAAGCCTCGCTTTTGATGCGGCTTGCAGAAACCTTATAAAAGGATTTTTCACTAAACTGTTCTGTATCAAATAAACTGCTTCCTGTTTCACCGCCTTCGCAAACCAGATAGTTACCTAAAACAAGTTCGTTTTTCTCTCTGTCGTTGATGATGTAGATCACCGCAGTAAGAGGAATTGGTTTTTTATTTGTTTTGACAGTACCTTCATAAAATTCGCCTATTTTGTATTCTCCGCAGTATTTTTTTCGATCGCCTGCATAAATAACACTCCCTTTTCAATATTGATTAAGTAAGATGCGCATTTTTACTTACATATATGGTAACGCTGTTTTTATCCACTATGGTAAAAGTTATCTGGGCTAAAACACAAAAAGACCCTTTCAGTTAGACTGAAAGGGTCTTTTGATTTACGATTTGTAATTTGAGACCGATTATCTGCGTTCGCGGATACGAGCAGCTTTACCGGTGAGGTTACGCAGATAGTAGAGTTTAGCTCTGCGAACGATACCACGGCGAGCCACTTCGATTCTCTCTAAGCGGGGGCTGTGGAGCGGGAAAGTTCTTTCAACGCCTACGCCGTAGGAAATACGACGAACGGTGAACATTTCGCGGACGCCGGAACCGCTGCGAGCTATTACTACGCCTTCGTACATCTGTACGCGTTCGCGAGTACCTTCGACTACTTTTACATAAACTTTTACGGTGTCGCCTGCACGGAAGTCAGGGATGTCGGAACGAAGTTGTTCTTGTTCCAATACTTCAATAATATTCATAATTTCCTCCTCGAATCATAGACGTTCATGTGCGAACACACCACAGCGGACCGTCCGTTTTACACAAATGCCATTATATCATAGTGTTGGCTTTGTTGCAATTATTTTTTTTATATTTCGGTATTTATTTTTGCCACCAGGCTTCGCCTGCCAAACGGTCTAAAATGATGGCGGCGGCCGAGCGCACGCACAGGTGGTTGTAGTCGCTGGGGCCATAGATGGGTTCTAACACATAGTCGAAGCCGTTCATGGTTTCCTGCTCCATGCCGTAGCCTGTACCAAACAGCAGCAGTATGGGCTTGTCGCCTGTTTGCAGCAGGTCACGCACAAAGCCATAGGTGACTGTGTTGGGATAGGTGCGGGCGTCGGTGGTGATGGTGGCGGGGGCCTGCCCTTCCAGCAGGGTGATGGCCTGGATGGCCGCTGCGATGCTGGTGGTATGAGCGACGCGCTCTAAGGCATTGCCCCGGTCGGGGTTATAGGTTTTGCCGTAGCCGTTTTGCCAGTAGTCGGTGATCTTGTTGATGATTTCGGCCTGCACCTGAAGCGGATGGATCAAAAAGTATTTTTTGACATCGTAGGTTCGGGCAGTGCGCGAGATATCGTGGATATCGAAGTTGGTGACGGCGGTGGCGATGACCTGCATATTTTTGTTGTAGATGGGATAATGTACCAGTCCCAAATAGAGGTTAGCCATTTTCAGCACCTTCTAGTTCCTGTTTGATCTCGGCCAGCAATTTGGCATCGGTTTTATTAAGCTCGCCCAACAGGTCGGGACGCCTAAGCCAGGTGGCTTTGAGGGCTTCTTTGCGCCGCCAGCGGTCGATAAGGGCATGGTTGCCATTACGCAGCACTTCGGGCACTTCAAGGCCTTCAAAGGTGACGGGGCGTGTGTACTGTGGGTATTCAAGCAGCCCGGTGCTGAAGGAGTCTTCGACAGCGCTGGCCATTTTGCCCAGCACGCCGGGTATGAAGCGCGCGACGGCGTCCATAACGATGAGTGCGGGAAGTTCGCCACCGGTGAGCACATAGTCGCCGATGGAGAGTTTTTCGTCGACCCAGCCAAAGATGCGTTCGTCGAAGCCTTCGTAGTGCCCGCAGACGAGGATAAGGTCCTGCTTGCTATGGGCATATTCTTCGACGATGCTTTGCCTGAGGGTGCGGCCGCCGGGGCACATGGCAATAACGCGTGCTGCGGGCAGCTTTGCTTTAGCTGCACGGATAGCCGCTACCATGGGTTCGGGCTTAAGCACCATACCTGCGCCACCGCCAAAGGGCGTGTCGTCGACGGTACGGTGCCGGTCGGCAGCAAAATCGCGCGGGTTGATGCAGCTTACTTCTACAAGTCCTGCTTCGACTGCGCGTTTGATGATGCTGTGACCTGCCGCTTGTTCGATTTGTTCAGGAAATAGGGTGATAAAAAGAAATTTCACGGTGCCTCTGTCCATTCAGGTAGTTCGACCAGGATACGGCGGTCGTGTACGTTGATTTCTTTGACGTGTTTTTTGAGGGCCGGGACGAGGATGTCTTTGCCTTCGGGCACGGCGATGACGTAAACGTCGTTGCTGCCGGTGCTGATAACGTCTTTGAGGGTGCCGAGCTGCGTACCTGCCACGTCCAGCACGGGCAGGCCGATGAGGTCGGCTACATAGTATTCGCCTTCGCCAAGCTTGGGCAGATCTTCACTGTTGATAAGAACTTTTTTACCGCGCAGCAGGTCGGCGTCGTTCATGGTGTCTACGCCCTGGCACTTCATCAGTACCATGCTTTTATGAAAGCGGGCGGAGGTGATCTTGAGCGAACTACCGTCACTAAGCAGCAGGGTTTTAAGTTTTAAAAATTGTTCAGGACGATCTGTATGCGGCATAATGCGAATATCGCCCCGCACACCGTGCGGAGCGATAACTGTGCCAATAACGACTTGTTTTTCCATATTATTCGCGGAAAGCGATGATCTTGCCGTCTTCGGTGAGGATCTCGGCGCCCATGAGTGCGTCGATATCGGTGCCGATAGCGATCTCTACGGTGCGTTCAAGCGTGCCGTGGCCGATCTCGGCGCCCAGTTCCAAAGCTTCAGCGCGTTTGAGTTTGTCGTCGGCTTCTGCTTTAGCGGCGTTGATCTTGTTTCTTTCCATCTCGATCTGCTCGCGCAGGGACGGAAGTACGCTCAGGTCGCTGGCAGCCTGGGCAAGTGCTTTTTTAGCCTGGAATTCAAAATGCTCGATATCCAGATTTATTTGTTTTATGGTGTTTTGGACATCGCCAATAATTTTCAGTTTGAGATCTTCTGTTACTTTTGCTTTGACTGCAACCGGAACACGTACAAACATTTTATCCATAGTTTAAACCATCCTTATAAGTCTTAGACTATCTCTACGACTACTTTTACATTCTCGCGGGTTGCAACAGCTTTCATGACAGTTCTGATTGCTTTAGCAATACGGCCCTGTTTTCCAATAACTTTACCCATATCTTCAGGAGCCACATGGAGGCGAAGCACCGTTGATGTTCCGGTGGTTTCCTCCTCCACGACTACTGCAGACGGATTGCTAACTAGAGACTTGGCCATTACTTCTACCAATTCTTTCATGCAAATCACGCCTCATTTCTTATTTTGCTTTAGAGTCAGCATATTTTTTCATGATGCCGTCTTTACTGAACAGGTTTTTAACAGTATCAGTAGGTTGTGCACCGTTAGTCATCCAGCAGAGAGCTTTCTCTTCGTCGATTTTTACGATAGCGGGTTGTACGGTAGAATCATAGTAACCGATGCTTTCGATGATGCGGCCGTCACGCGGAGAGCGGGAGTCAGCAACAACGATACGGTAAAAAGGAGCTTTTTTAGAGCCCATACGTTTTAAACGGATTTTAACTGCCATGTCTGTTTCACCTCCTTCAACCGAATTTTGATTTTAATTTATTTGTTCATAAAAGGCATTTTTAAACCGCCTTTTGAAGCAAACTTGGACATACCCTGCATTTTTTTCATCATTTTTTTGCTTTCTTCAAAGTTTTTGAGAAGCTTGTTGACGTCCTGCACGCGCATACCGCAGCCTGCTGCGATACGTTTACGGCGGCTGCCGTTGATGATGTCGGGGTTACGGCGTTCTTTTTTGGTCATGGAACGGATGATGGCTTCGACACGGTCGAATTCTTTTTCATCGACGTTGGCTTCTTTAAGCTTTTGGCTGATGCCGCCCATGCCGGGGATAAGGCCTAAAATGGTTTCGAGTGAGCCCATTTTTTTGACCTGCTGCATTTGTTCGAGGAACTGCTCGAGGGTGAACTCGTTTTTGCGCAGTTTCTTTTCCATTTCCAGCGCTTTGGCCAGGTCTGTGGTGGACTGGATCTTTTCGATAAGCGAAAGGATGTCGCCCATACCCAGGATGCGGGAGGCCATGCGGTCGGGATAGAAGGGTTCTAAAGCGTCAAGCTTTTCGCCCATACCGACAAATTTGACCGGCCGGCCCGTTACTGCTTTGACCGAGAGTACCGCGCCGCCTCTGGCGTCGCCGTCGAGTTTGGTGACGATAAGACCGTCGATGCCAAGCTCGCCGTTAAAGCTTTCGGCTACGGTGACGGCGTCCTGGCCTGTCATTGCGTCGACTACCAGCAGTATTTCGTGCGGGTCGACGGCAGCTTTGATGTTGCGCAGTTCGTCCATCAGTTCTTCATTGATATGTAAGCGGCCAGCGGTGTCGATAATGACGGTGTCGCAAGCCAGTGAGAAGGCTTTATCCATTGCCTGACGGGCGATCTCGACCGGAGATACCTGGTCGCCAAGGGCAAAGACCGGCAGTGAGAGCTGTTCGCCCAGCACTTGTAATTGTTTGATAGCTGCGGGACGGTAGACGTCGCCTGCTACCAGCAGTGGTTTTTTGCCTTTTTTGCGAAGCAGGTTGCCCAGCTTGCCGGCAGTAGTGGTTTTACCTGCGCCCTGAAGGCCGACCAGCATGATGACTGTGGGCGGTTTGGAGGCTACGGTGAGTTTGCTTTGGGTGCCGCCTAACAGCTGGGTCAGTTCGTCGTTGACGATTTTGATGATCTGCTGTCCGGGGTTAAGGTTTTGCTGGACTGTTTCGCCAAGCGCGCGTTCTTTGATGTTGGCAACGAAGTCTTTGACGACCTTGAAGTTGACGTCGGCTTCAAGCAGCGCCATCCGCACTTCGCGCATAGGCGCTTTAAGGTCTTCTTCGGTGATCTTGCCGCTGCCACGGAACATTTTTATAGCATTTTGCAGTCGTTCAGATAAATTTTCAAAAGCCATTTTTACCTACTTTCACCGCTAAGCTCGTCTAAGATGCGGCGTACTTGTTGAAGTTTTGCCGGGCCCTGATTTTGGGCAAGGCATTCGGCCAGCAGCCGGTTTGCCTGCACCAGCAGTTTTTTATCGTTGTCATTACGGGCCAGCAGTGCCAGTTTGCTTTCGTAGCGTTCCAGCGTGTGCTCTACCCGTTTGATAAGGTCGTGTATTGCTTGTCTTGATACTTCGAGTTCATCGGCTATTTCGGCCAGTGAGAGGTCGTCGCAGAAGTACAGCTCCATACATTTTTGTTGTTTTTCGGTGAGCAGGCCGCCATAGACATCGAACAGACGCCCTAAACGTACCCTTTGCTCTAAGCTGTTTTCCTGCATTTTGACCACCAAAATCTTTATATATTTTACCCGACTTTGGTATTATATCGAAAATCGCGAAGGCTGTCAAGCATTTTTACTTGTCACCATCAAATAATGCGTCAACAAATTTATCAGCTTCAAAGGGGCGGAAGTCCATGATGCCCTCGCCTACGCCGATCCATTTGACGGGCAGGCCCAGTTCTTCTTTGATGGCGATAACGACACCGCCTTTGGCTGTGCCGTCGAGCTTGGTGAGCACTACGCCGGTGACGCTGGCTGTTTCCATAAATACTTTGGCCTGGTTGATGGCGTTTTGCCCGGTGGTGGCATCCAGCACCAAAAATGTTTCGTGGGGTGCGTCGGGGATCTCGCGTTTGATGATACGGTGGACTTTTTCAAGTTCGTTCATCAGGTTGGTTTTGTTATGCAGGCGTCCGGCGGTGTCGATAAAGAGGATATCGACGTTGCGGGCCATAGCTGCTTTGACGGCATCAAAGACTACGGCGGCCGGGTCGGCGCCTTCTTCGTGGCGGATAACTTCGCAGCCTGCGCGTTCGCCCCAGATCTGTAGCTGTTCGGCAGCGGCGGCGCGGAAGGTGTCGCCTGCGGCCAGCATTACTTTGTATTTGAACAGGTGGAAGTAGTTGGCCAGTTTGCCGATGGTGGTGGTTTTGCCGACGCCGTTGACGCCGACTACCAGAATAATGGTGGGTTTGGCACCGATACGGGTGCGCTGGCCTTCGTCCTGCATCATATCGGCAATGTATTTTTTGAGGAACGGCAGTACCTGCTCGGTGCTTTCGATCTCTTTCTTTTTAGCTGCCTGACGCACGGCGTCGATAAGCTTTGTGGTAGTTTTGACGCCGACGTCGCCGCTGAGCAGGATCATTTCCAGTTCTTCCAGAAAGTCTTCGTCGACTTTAGCCGAGAGGCCTACCAGCTCTTCGATGCGGTCGGTAAAGTTTTGGCGGGTCTTGCTGAGTCCGTCTTTGAGCTTTTCTAAAAATCCCATATCTTTACTCCTTTTCGCTCAATTTGACTGATAACATTTTAGAAACACCGGATTCTTCCATGGTGACGCCGTGCAATACGTGGGCGGCCTCCATAGTGCCTTTGCGGTGTGTGATGACGATGAACTGCGTGCTTTCGGCGTAGGCCGCCAGGAATTTGGCAAAGCGGTCGACGTTGGCTTCATCCAGTGCGGCGTCGATCTCGTCGAGGATGCAAAAGGGCGAAGGCTGATAGCTGAGCAGGGCAAAGAGCAAAGCGATAACAGTGAGCGCCCGCTCGCCGCCTGATAAGAGGAACAGGCTTTGCAGTTTTTTGCCCGGGGGCTGCACTTCGATGTCGATGCCGCTGCCTAAAACGTCGTCGGGGTCGGTAAGCTTAAGGGCAGCAGTACCGCCACCGAACAGGCGTACATAGCAGTCGGAGAAGTATTCGTTGATCTTGCCGAAGGCTTCTTTAAAGCGTTTGGCCATGCCGGAGTTGATCTCGCTGATGACGGCTTCCAGATTGGCTTTGGCTTCGGAAAGGTCGGTATATTGACGCTGCAAAAATTCGTAGCGTTCGCTGACGGCTTCGTATTGCTCGATGGCTGCGGGGTTGACCGGGCCAAGGGCTTCGATGTCGCGTTCCAGACGCAGCTCGCGCCGGCGCAGGGAAACGTCGCTTTCGTCCAGCAGGTCGCCGCTGGCTCGAGCTTCTTCAAGGGTGATGCGGTATTCAGTTGCCAGTTGTTCCAGGGCATGATCGTAGTCGCTGTTTTGACGCACCATTTCCATAGCGGCCTGGTTGCGTTTGGTTTCGGCAACGGTGAGTTCTTTTTTGAGGGCGTCCAGCCGCTCGCCTGCTACTGCCTGTTTTTCGGTAATGGCGAGGCGTTTGGCGCCAAATTCGTCTTTGCCGCCGACGATGGTTTGCAGTTCGGCCAGCAGGGCTGTACTTTGGCTGCCCAGCTGCTCGCTGCTGGTTTTGCTGGTAGCGATGATGTCGAGCAGATGCTTTTGCTCGTCGTCGTTGGCGGCCAGTTCCTGCTGGGTCCTGCCCATATCGGCGTCCAGCTGCTGCATCCGTTCGGCCATCATGGCAGTGCGGGCGGCAGTTGACTCAAGCTCTACCCGGGCATCCTGCAAACGGCTGCGGATACTGGTGAGGGCGCTGTGGTCGGCAGCAGTTTGTTTTTGCAGTCCGTCCAGCAGTTCTTTGCCCTGTGCGTCCTGTGCTTCCAGTTCGGTAAGCTGCGGGCGCAGGTCGGTAAGCTGCTGGCGGGCGGCCATATATTCCTGCGAGGCCTGGTTGCGGTCGTCCAGCAAAAGCTCCAGCCTTTCGGAGGCCTGACGCTGTTCGGCGCCCAGGCGTTCCAATGCGACTGCCAGCTCTGCTTTGCGGATCTCTTTTTGTTGAAGATCCTGACGCAGTTCGGCCAGTTTGGTATTATAGATTTTCAGGGTGTTTTCGTGTTCTTCCAGCTGCTCTTGATAGCCCAGCAGTTCGTGGCGCAGCTGGCCTGCCTTTTGTTCCTGTTCGTCGATTTCTTTGCCGCGCGACAGGAAGCCGGCTTCTTTTTGCTGCCTGCTACCGCCGGTCAGCGAGCCGCCTGCGTTGACGACGTCACCGGCCAGGGTTACGACACGGGTACGGAAGTTGCTTTTTTTAGCGGCTGCTAAAGCGGCGTCCATATCGCTGGCCACCAGCACTCGTCCCAATAAAAATTTAAAGATGGGGGCAAGTTTGGCGTCGAAGTCGATAAGATCGACGGCGAAGCCCTGGATACCGGGCATTTTGGCAAGGGCTGCTTCTTCGCTGCGGCGCTCGTAGTATTTGATGGTATCGAGGGGCAGGAAGGTAGCCCTACCTGCCTGACGCTGCTTAAGGTAGGCAATGGCCTGTTTGGCTGATGCCGAGCTGCCCATGACGAGGTTTTGCGCCGCCGCACCTAAAGCGGTCTCGATGGCGACAACGTATTCGGGTTTTACTTCTATCAGTTCGGCAGCGACACCGATAACGTCACTGCGCCAAGCTTCTTGAGCCTGCAAGACGGTTTTGATGCCATAACCAAAGCCTTCGTAGCTTTTCTGCATATTTTGCAGCAGGTTCAGGCGGCTTTCCAGCGCCGTGATGCGGTTGTGGCAGTCTTTGTGCTGCGCCAGCACTTTATTAAGCGCTTCGGTTTCGGCTGCTGCTTTGGCGCTTACTTCCTGCCCGTCGCGTTTGATAAGCTCCAGCGCGTTTTCCACACCGGTCTGCTCGTCGCTCATGGCACGGTTGCGTTTTTGCAGTTCTTCTCCGGCGGCTTCGGCGGCTTCGATTTGTTTTTTAAGCAGCTCGCGTTTACGCATCCGCTGCTCCTGCTCTTGCTCCAGGCCACGGATGTCGTTGCGCAGGTTGACCATGGTGCGCATATTGTCGAAGGCGGCAGATTTCATGCTTTCCATCTGCGTTTCGGCTTCGCTGATGCGGGCTTCTTTGTCGGCCTGCTGCCCTGTCAGCTTGCTTACCAGCAGCTGCGCCGCAGTTTGCTGCGCTTCCAGACGGTCGTAGTCGCGGGCCATTGTTTTAAGTTGGGTGTCCAGGGCCGCGATCTGCTCTTGTAATTTTTTGCTTTGCTCTTCCAGCCGCAGGCCCGATTTTTCGCTTTGGCGTACACGTTCTGCCAAAACGGCTTCCTGGCCGCGCAGTTTTTCGAGGGCGGTCTCTTTTTCTTTGATGTCGTCCTGGATACGGTTATAGGCTTCGCTAAGCTTGTCAAGTTCCATTTGCAGGGCGCTGCTTTCCGCTTCCTGCGCACTGACGGCCGTTGCCCGTTCCAGCACTTTATTTTCCAGCTCGCTGTCTTGCGAGTTTAGTTTTTGCCTGATGCTTTCGATGTTTTCGATCTTATGCACGAATTGGGTGAGCTTGCAGGAGCGCAGCTCTTTAGCCAGCAGGTTGAATTGGCGTGTTTGCTCGGCGGCAAGGCGCAGGGGTTCGACCTGGCCTTCGACTTCGGTTTTGATGTCGTTGATACGGGTCAGGTTGGCTGCTGTATCGTCCAGCCGGCGCATGGCTTCTTTTTTACGCATCCTGAATTTGGCGATGCCGGCTGCTTCTTCAAACAAAGCACGGCGTTCTTCGGGGCGGCTGTTTAAGATCTCGTCGATCTTGTTTTGCCCGATAATGGACATAGAGCCGCGTCCCAGACCGGTATCTGCCAAAAGGTCGAGGATGTCTTTTAAACGGCAGTTCTTTTTGTTGATGGAGTATTCGCTGTCACCGCTGCGGAAGACCCGGCGGGTAATGCTGACTTCATCAAAGTCGAGGCTGAGGCGGTGGTCGCTGTTATCAAAAACCAGCGTTACTTCGGCCACGCCTAAAGGCCTGCGCTTGCCGCTGCCGGAGAAGATAACGTCCTCCATTTTGCTGCCGCGCAGGTATTTGGCACTTTGCTCGCCCAGTACCCAGCGAATGGCGTCGGAGATGTTGCTTTTACCGCTGCCGTTAGGGCCGACGATGGCCGTGATGCCTGAACCAAAGGCTAATTCAATTTTATCTGCGAAGGATTTGAATCCATAAGTCGAAAAAGACTTTAAATGCACAAAATCACCCGATCTGCAATATTCTATCAGTATATTTTACCATAGATAGCGGTTTGAGACAATTAGCTGCACCAAACGCCCACTCCACCCTGCGGCAGAAAAGGCAAAAAGTATTTTTTGGAACACTTTTGGAACTTTTAGAAGCGTTTAGGATTTTTTTTACATTTTTTCAGGTCAGTGCTAAAAACAGTCAGGTATTTATGTTATAATATCAGCACGGGCTTTAAAGACCCGATATAAAAAATTTATTGGCAGTGAGGGGATTTTACATGAAACTTTCAGCACGTATCCAAAGTTTGACTGCTTCACCTATCAGAAAGCTGTCGCCATATGCTGATGCGGCCAAAGCTCAGGGCAAAAAGATCTATCATTTGAATATCGGCCAGCCCGATATCAAGACGCCCGAACAGTTTATGGAGAGCATCCGCAATTATGACGAGACGGTCATCGCTTACGGTAATTCTAAGGGCGAGGGCTTTATGATCGAGGCTATCCGCAAGTATTATGCCGAAAAGGGCATGGATTTTGCTGCCGAAGATATTTTTATTACTAACGGCGGCAGCGAGGCGCTGGTTTTTGCGGTGATGGCTTTGTGTGACCCCGGTGACGAGATTATGGTTTTTGAACCGTATTACGCTAATTATACTACTTTCGCCAAGGAGTTCGGCGCCGAGATCAACGCTGTGCAGACCAGTGTGACTAACGGTTACCACCTGCCTGACGCTGCGGATATCGAAGCGCAGATAACCCCTAAAACGAAGGCTATTTTGCTGACGAACCCGGGCAATCCGACCGGCGTTGTCTACACCCAGGACGAGATGGATATGATCGCAGCGATAGTGCGCAAGTACGACCTGGCTTTGATAGCTGACGAGGTGTACCGCGAGTTTGTTTATGACGGTGCGTACCGCAGCTTTGGCACTATGCCGGAGCTGGACGAGAACCTGATCATGATCGATTCGGTATCGAAACGCTACAGTGCCTGCGGCGCCCGTATCGGCTGCATCATCAGCAAAAATAAAGAGTTGGGCAAGCAGATCATCAAGGCCTGCCAAAGCAGGCTGTGCAGCCCTATTTTGGAACAGGTTGGCGCGGCGGCTTTGTATACGACGCCTGTGAGCTACCTGGAGGAAGTGAACCAGGAATATAAAAAACGCCGCGATACTATCGTAGCAGCGCTGAAAAAGCTGCCCGGCGTAGTGGCTTCCGACCCGAAGGGCGCTTTTTACATTATGGTGCAGCTGCCGGTGGACGATGCGGAGAAGTTTGCTATCTGGACTTTAGAAAACTTTGCCATCGACAACGAGACGGTGATGTTTGCACCGGGCAACGGCTTTTACAACGACCCACAGCTGGGCGTAAACGAAGCGCGTTTGGCCTATGTGCTGAATTGCCAGGACCTGGAAAAAGCGATTTACATTATGGGCGAAGCGCTGAAGGCTTACCCCGGCAAAACTAACTGAAGCTAAAATACTAAAATCCCTGAATACCAAACGTATTCAGGGATTTTTATTTGCTTGGTCAGCAGTTGTTTGCACTATCTGCCACGATGCTGCCAGCTGCGGCAGACGCCAGCGGGCATTGGCCGGGCTGGTGGACGGCAGGTTATAGACTGTGATGCCGCTTAGATCAATAGTTTTGCTGTATTTTTTGAAGGCAGCCGCAGCTTTGCCGCCATTGCAGCAGATGACCGTTAGCTGCGGGTGCTGGCGCAGGAACCCGGCCAGGTCGTTAGGCTGTTCGCCTGTGATGGCGGCATCAAGGCTGCCTTCGCGCTGACAGTAGCCCAGTACGTCCCACAGGGCGATGCGGTTAGCCAGCAGCATTTGCAGTTTTTGCTGATAACCGGCCGGAACAGCCTGATAGCCCAGCAACTGCGCCATGAGCGGCCAGAACCTGTTATGGGGATGGCCGTAATACTGACCCAGCTGCAACGAGCGTACGCCGGGCATGGAGCCTAAAATAAGCAGACGACTATCTTTTGCGGCGACGGGTGCGAAGCTTTGACATTCACTCATCGGCTACACCTCCGCTGACAGTGATAGAATTTGCTTTGGCAGCAGCCACGATACTGACCGGCACAGGGGCGGCCAGCTGCTGCCAGAGTTGCAGATTGCTGTTTTTAAGTCCACGCAGCTGTGATTGCCGCTGCACCGGGCAGCTGAAGCGTATTTGGTCTGCGCCTGCGTCCAGCAGGGCTTGCAGTTTTGGAGTTAAATCCTGATACAGCAGATGGCTTTGCACCAGTTCGCCAAAGGCGGGGTGAAAAGGCCCGGCGATGATGTTACCGGCGCTGCATAGTTCTTCGTCGGCTTGCAAGCCGACACGAATGACTTTGATGCCGGCCTGGGTTAGCCTGCGGTAAGCGTAGGCACTTTGTTCGACGGCAGCGTCAAGCGTCAGCGGCGTAAAGGTTCCGCTGGCATAAGCGGCGGCCAAAGGCGTGCCTTTGATGACCAGCAGCGGGTAGATGCGTGCCTGGCTTGGCTTGAGGCTTATGGCCCGGTCTATGGTATCGCGCAGGCTGGCAAAGCTTTGCCCTGGCATACCGACCATTAGCTGCAAACCGACGCTAAAGCCAAATTGTTTAAGCAAAGCTACGGCATCATAGACGGCACTGGCCTGGTGTCCCCGCTCGGCCGCTGCCAGCACTTTGTCGTCCAGCGACTGTACACCCATTTCGACTGTTTTGACGCCATGCCGCTTGAGCAGCGCCAGACGTTCGGCATCTATGTAATCGGGACGGGTAGATAAGCGCACGCTGCCGATCACACCGTCAGCTAAAAGTTTATCGACGGGCTGAAAAAGTTCTGTTTGCAGGTCGGCAGGCAGGCCGGTAAAAGAGCCGCCGTAAAAGGCTGCTTCGTTAGCTGCATCCGGCCTTACCCATTGCAGGTAGCGGTCGATCTGCTGCCTGACGGCGTCGGCCGAGGCGACCTGCTGGCCGCTGATGGTTTTTTGGTTGCAGAACACGCATTGGTGCGGGCAGCCTGCATGAGGGATAAAAATGGGGATGATAGCCATAATGCGGCCTCCTTTCGCTAAAGACGTGAAGTATGCTTATATCGTTCGTTAGCTTTATATCAGTAATTGCATTATAACTTTATCCCCTGCTGCGGTCAATGGCCGAACAACTCATAAAACAGGTCACAAAAATTTTACTTGCCTTTTGCTGCCAAAGTTGATACAATGCAAATAGTCCGACATCGGACTATATTTTTGACAAGGAGGCTGCTTATGCACAATGACCTGCAACGGGTGCGGCATGGCTATTATGACCTTTGGTTTGGCACCAACGCCGTTTATGAACGCTGGGCCAAAGCGCACGGCCTTAATAATAATATGCTGCTGACCCTGTACCTGCTGAAGGAATACCCTGACGACTGTACGCAGCACCTGATCTGCGAAAAGCTGATGCTGCCCAAGCAAACGGTAAACAGTATTTTAGCTGGTTTGGAGGCTAAGAGACTGGTTAAAAAAACTGTGAGCCCCGCGGACAAACGGGTGAAGCTGCTGGTTTTTACCAGCCAGGGAGCGGCCTTTGCCGATGAGCTGCTGCAAAAAATGGATGATTTTGAAGAACGGGCACTGCGCACGATGACCGCCCGGCAGCGCGAAGCACTGCTGGAAGGCGGACAGGCCTGGATGACGGCGCTGCGCAATGCTTTAGATGATTAGGAGGCTATAATGGGTTTTATTTATTTAGGTTTGGCTATTGTTTTAGAATTACTGGGAACTACATTTTTGAAATATACTATTGGCTTTACAAAGCTAACGCCGTCGCTGGTGGTGGTAACGGCTTATACAGGTGCTTTTTATTTTCTGTCTAAATCGTTGCAATTTATCGACCTGAACATTGCTTATGCTACCTGGGCCGGTATCGGCGTTGTAGCGGCAGCGGTCATTTCGATGCTGGTCTTTCACGAAAGTATCAATCTGGCGGGCGTGCTGGGCATGGCACTGGTTGTGAGCGGCGTGGTGCTGCTTAACTTGTACGGCCCCTCCCACTAAAACACATTTAGCAACAAGCGAAAAAAGCCCTTGCTTATTTTTAATAAGCAAGGGCTTTTATGTGTTTATTTAGGAAAGCCTGTTAAGGGCGCGCCGATTTTTTTGAGCGCGCTTTTGGCAGCCTGCTGTTCCGATTCTTTTTTGGTCCTGCCTTCACCGGAGCCGATATGTTTGCCATTGACGGCAACGGTGGTAGCAAACATTTTGCTGTGTTCAGGGCCTTTAGCGCCGGTCAGCTCGTAGACGATCTCAACTTCGCCGCCTTGCTGCACAACTTCCTGTAATCTTGTTTTAAAATCGCTGCAAATGCCGTGGGTGCAGATAAAATCCAATTCGGCCTGCATCAGACCCAGTAAAAATTTACGGGCAGCTTCCATACCCTGGTCGACGTAATAAGCGCCAAGTACGGATTCAAAGGCATCTGCCAGAATAGAAGCGCGTTCGCGCCCTCCTGACATGCCTTCACCCTTGCCTAACAGCAGGTATTCACCCAGGTTGATCTTGCGGGCATATTCGGCCAGCGAAACTTCGCAGACGATATGGGCCCGAAGCTTGGTGAGCTCACCTTCGTTAAGGTTGGGAAATGTGCAGTACATATATGTACTAACAATAACGCTGAGTACGGAGTCGCCTAAAAATTCTACACGCTCGTTATGTTCGGGGCGCGGTGTTTCTTTGGACTCGTGAGCGTATGAGGTATGCGTCAGAGCAGTATTTAAATGTTCCAGACTGTTCATCTTGATACCAAGAATTTGACAGAACTCTAGCAGCTGCTCTTTGCGCTTGTCTTGCATCTAAATCACTCTATTCTCAATTAAGCTTGATATTTTTTGAAAAGAATGGTGGCGTTATGGCCGCCAAAGCCGAAGTTGTTGGACATAGCCGCATTTACTTCTGCTTTACGGGCTACGTTAGGAACATAGTCGAGATCCAGACCTTCTTCTAAATCGGGGTCTTCATAGTTGATAGTCGGCGGGATAACGCCGTTTTCGATCGTCATAACAGTAGCAATAGCTTCGACACCGCCAGCGGCGCCCAGCAAATGGCCAGTCATGGATTTGTTGGAGCTCATGGTCATTTTGTACGCATGATCGCCAAAAACTTTTTTAGCGGCCAGGGTCTCGTTTAAATCGTTACGATGGGTAGAAGTGCCGTGAGCGTTGATATAATCAACTTCTTCCGGTTTCATGCCGGCATCGTCAATAGCCAGCTGCATGCACAGGGCAGGCATTTCGCCGCTCGGATCGGGAGCAGTGATGTGATAAGCGTCGGCGTTCATGCCGAAGCCTACGATTTCTGCATAGATATGAGCGCCGCGTGCTAAAGCGTGTTCAAGTTCTTCCATTACAACTACGCCGGCGCCTTCGCCCATGACGAAGCCGTCACGTTTTTTATCGAACGGGCAGGAAGCCTTTTCAGGATTTTCGTTGTTGCTGGAAAGAGCTTTCATATTGCCGAAGCCTGCGATAGCGACAGGAGAGATCGCAGCTTCAGTGCCGCCTGCGATCATGATATCGGCATCGCCGTATTGGATGGTGCGCATTGCGTCGCCGATACAGTTGGTGCCGGTAGCACAAGCGGTTATGATAGCGGTATTAGGGCCTTTGAAGCCTAAAGCGATCGAGATTTGGCCAGCAGGCATGTTGGGGATCTCCATCGGAATGAAGAACGGGCTGATTTTGCTGGGGCCTTTTTCGCCGTATTTCAGAGATTGCTCGAGGAAGGTATGGATGCCACCGATGCCGCTGCCAACGCAAACGCCAGCGCGCACGGGGTTAATTTTTTCCAAGTCGAGTTTTGCGTCATCTACTGCCAATTTAGCAGCAGCTACGGCAAACTGGGTCACACGGTCCATGCGTTTGCCTTCTTTTTTATCGCCATAGTTAGCAAAGTCAAAGTCTTTAACTTCGCCAGCGATCTTGGTGCTGAAGCCAGGATCAGAAGTATCGAACTGGGTAATGAGACCGACACCGGATTTACCGGCAATCAGATTGCTCCAAAATTCATCTTTACCAATACCGATCGGAGTAATCGGACCTACACCGGTAATAACGACTCGTCTTTTCAAAATAAATCACCTCAAATTAAATTTTTGCTATTTCGTCTTTCAGTCTTCTGAAAATTTCTTTTACTGGTAAAATTTCTTTGATCTTCCACATATTGGCACCTGTAAAAACAAGGCCTGTTTCGACATCGCCCTGTTGTGCCCTGGTGAGCGCACGGATGATGCAGAAGCTGCGGGAGCATTGTTTAAGGCAGTTGTCGCAGGTACGCGGACGCGGCTGTGTGCCTTCCAACACCTGTTTAGCGAACGGATTAAGGATCGCTCTGCCTTTATAACCAACGGGGCTGTCGATCTGTACGACATCTTCTTTGGTCATTTTAAGATATAGTTCTTTCAGTGCCGGAGCACCGTTAGATTCTTCGCTGGCTGCAAAACGGCTGCCCATTTGGACGCCGCTGGCACCTAAGTTGAGAAGCTCGGCTACACCTGCTCCGTCGATCGCGCCGCCGGCTGCGATAACGGGTATTTTTACGGCTTTGAGTATTTCAGGCAGGATCTCTTTGATGGACTGTTGGGTCCCCAGATGTCCGCCTGCTTCAGTGCCCTCTACTACGATTGCCGCAGCACCAAGCTTTTCAGATATTTTTGCGAGTTTGACCGAGGAAACGATAGGCACTACGGCTACGTTATGTTCACGCCCAACGGCGAAAATATCTCTTGAAAAACCGGCACCGGCAACTATCAGGTCAATTTTTTCTTCGGCAGCAGTGGTGATGAGCCCTAAAAATTCACGGGCTGCGACCATGGCATTGATGCCGATGATGCCTTTACCGCCTGTAAGCTTTCTGGCTAAACGGATCTCTTTGCGCAGTTCGTCAAACGCCATGCCGGATGCTGCGATGAGCCCGATACCGCCTTCCTGCGCAACGGCTGCCGCCAAACGCGCGGTAGACAGTCTGATAGCCATTCCACCTTGTATGATCGGTACTTCGGCTGTCAAATTACCTATTTTGAGTACTGGTAGTTTCAACAAATATCCCCCATTTCAGGACTTATGCAACTGTCGGGGAAAGCTCCGCAGAGCTTTCCCTTGAGCTGCTGATAAAAGATTATTTTTCTTCATCTAACATTTTAACTGCGTCAGCCACAGTGCGGATTTTTTCAGCTTTTTCGTCAGGGATTTCAACTTCAAATTCCTCTTCGAAAGCCATGATCAATTCAACGATGTCGAGGGAGTCAGCGCCCAGATCGTCGATGAAGGAGGATTCCATCTTTACTTCCTCAGCGTCAACGCTCAATTGCTCAACAGTGATATCTCTTACTTTTTCGAAAGTGCTCATTTACGATTCACCTCCTTCCAAGGTATTTTTAAGAATTGCATAATTACATTACCATACCACCGTCAACATGTAAAGTCTGACCGGTTATGTAAGCAGCATCGTCACTTGCAAGGAACAATACTGCCTTGGCAATATCTTCAGGTTCGCCCAGGCGTGCCAGCGGGATGCCGGTTTCCATATCAGCTACTACTTTTTCGGGCAAAACGCTGGTCATATCAGTTTTGATAAAGCCAGGCGCTACGGCGTTTACGGTGATGCCGCGGGAAGCAACTTCTTTAGCTACAGATTTTGTGAAACCAATGCAGCCCGCTTTAGCAGCGGCATAGTTGGCCTGGCCTGCGTTGCCCATCACGCCCACAACGGAACTGATGTTGACGATGCGGCCTGCTCTTTGTTTCATCATATATTTGATAGCTGCTTTGCTGCAGTTGAATACGCCTTTGAGGTTGGTTGACAGTACTGCGTCCCAATCTTCTTCTTTCATGCGCATCAGCAGGGTGTCGCGGGTGATGCCTGCGTTGTTGACCAGAATGTCGATGCGGCCAAATTCTTTGACTACGGCGTCGATCATTTCGGTGCAGACTTCAAACTGCGCAACGTCGCCCTGCAAAAGCAGTGCTTTGCGGCCCAGACCTTCGATCTCGGCTACGACTGCGTCGGCAGCGGCTTTATTACCGGCATAGTTTACGGCTACGTCGGCGCCGGCTGCGGCCAGAGCGATGGCTATAGCTTTACCGATACCACGGGAAGCACCTGTTACCAGTGCGATTTTACCTTCTAATTGCATTTTAACGAACCTCCTTAAAATAAGCAAGTGTTTTTTCAAGGCTTGCTTCATCTTCGACGTTCAGAGCGGTCATGCCTTTGGCGATTTTTTTAGCGAAACCGGTCAAAACTTTACCGGGGCCAACTTCGACGAAAGTGTCAACGCCGCCGGCGACCATGTTGTTGACGGAGGTTTCCCAAAGTACGGGCATCGCTGCCTGACGGATAAGGGATTCTTTGATATCTTCACCTTTTGTAACTTCAGTTGCAGTTACGTTGGCAACGACGGGGATCTTGGCATCATGGAAAGTGATGCTTTCAAAAACTTCAGCCAGGCGTTTGGAAGCCGGCTGCATCAGAGTGCTGTGGAAAGGAGCGCTTACAGGAAGGAGGACAGCGCGTTTGGCGCCTGCTTCTTTAAGAACTGCCAGTGCTTTATCGACTGCACCTACAGAGCCGGCGATAACTACCTGACCGGGACAGTTGAAGTTTACTGCTTGTACGGCTTCGCCGCATTCAGCTTCAACAGTGCGGCAGATCTCGACGATCTTGTCACTTTCGAGACCCAACACGGCAGCCATGCTGCCTTCGCCTACGGGAACTGCTTCCTGCATAAACTGGCCGCGTTTACGAACGATGCGGACCGCGTCGGCAAAATCCAAAGCGCCTGCCAAAACCAGTGCAGAATATTCGCCCAGGCTGTGACCTGCGGCAATTTCGCAGCTCAGGCCATTTTCTTTCAAAACTTCAGCGCAGGCTACGCTGGCAGTGAGGATAGCGGGCTGGGTGTTGAATGTCAGGCGCAGCTGATCTTCGGGACCATTGAAACACATATCGCTGATGGAGAAGCCCAAAGCTTCGTCAGCAGCTTCAAAAACCTTGCGTGCGCAAGCATAATTATCGTGGAGATCTTTACACATACCTACAGTTTGGGAACCTTGCCCGGGAAATACAAAAGCTATTTTGCTCATCGAAAAATACCTCTCTTTCATCTTTTGGTTGCTTTATTTTGAGATTATTTGCTCCATTTAAGCACGATCGAAGACCAGGTGAGGCCTGCACCGAAGCCGACCAGTAAGACTGTGTCGCCTTTTTTGAGCGCGCCCTGCTCCTGTGCTTCGCACAAAGCGATGGGAATGGAAGCAGCTGAGGTGTTGCCGTATTTATCGACATTGACCCAAACCTTTTCCATAGGCATTTTTAAGCGTTTAGCCGCGCTATTGATGATGCGGATATTAGCCTGATGAGGTACCAGCAGGTCAACATCGGCAGGTTCAAGACCGGCTTTAGCCAAAGCACGTTTGGCGGTTTTGCCCATGATCTGGATAGCAAATTTAAAGACTTCATTGCCGTTCATATGGATAAAATGCTCTTTAGCATCTACAGTTTCGTGAGAAGCGGGTTTGCGGCTACCACCAGCAGGCTGGTTCAAAAAGCTGCCGCCGCTGCCGTCGCTGCCCAGGTCGATACCCAGTACGCCCAGGCCGCCATCGACTGCGCCGATAACTGCAGCACCTGCACCGTCACCGAAGAGGACGCAGGTGTTGCGGTCTTCCCAGTTCATGATACGGCTGAGGGTTTCTGCGCCGATGATGAGCACTTTTTTGTATAAGCCGGATCCAACCATTTGGCTGGCTACACCCAAGCTGTAAACGAAGCCGGAGCAGCCTGCGGACAAATCGAATGCAGCAGCGTTTTTAGCGCCGATGCGGTCCTGTACCAGGCAGGCGGTAGAAGGGAAAGCGTGGTCGGCAGAAGCCGTAGCTACGATGACCAGTTCGATTTCTTCGGCGCTTACGCCTGCGTCAGCCAGAGCACGCTGGGCAGCAATGACGGCCATATCGGAAGTAGCTTCGCCTTCAGAGGCGATATGCCTGTTTTTGATACCTGTACGTTCAACGATCCATTCATCGCTGGTTTCTACTATCTTTTCCAAATCGTGGTTGGTAAGTACCTTTTCGGGCACATAGCAGCCAAGACCTAAAATACCAACTGCTTTATCCATTCTCTGCTTCCTCGTTTCCTTTTCTTGATTTGACGACGTTAACGGCGATATGCTCGACAACGTCGCGTTCTGCAAAATCTATTGCTACGCCGATGGCGTTTTTGATGGCTTTAGCTTTACTGCTACCGTGGCAGATGATAAAAGGCGCTTTCACGCCTAAGAGCAGCGCACCGCCGTATTCAGCCGGGTCGAGGCGCTTTTTCAGGCCCTTCATCGCCGGTTTGATCAAAAGTCCACCAAGTTTGGCTAAAAAGCCGCCGCCCATAATGGCATCTTTCATTAACTTCATTATAGCACTTGCAAGGCCTTCTGCAAACTTCAGCACTACGTTGCCGACAAAGCCGTCGCAGACGACTACATCGACGGTGCCTTTATTGATATCGCGGCCTTCTACATTGCCGACGAAATTGATATGTTCTTCTGCTTTGAGCAGCGGGTAAGTTGCCAGCGCCTGTTCGTTGCCTTTGGTTTCTTCTTCTCCGATATTCAACAGACCAACGCGCGGAGCTTTGATTTGCAGCATCAGCTCGGCGTAAACACTGCCCATAATAGCGCTTTGCACCATATGTTCGGGCTTGGCGTCTACCTTGGCGCCGCTGTCCAGCACTACGGTGGTGCCAGTAAGGCTGGGGATGGGCGTCGCAATGGCCGGGCGTTCGATGCCGCGGATACGTCCCAAACCGAACAGGGCTGCAGCTACTGCCGCACCTGTGCTGCCGGAGGATACCAAAGCATCACATTCTTTATCACGCAGCAGCTTGGTCGCAACGACGATAGAAGCATCTTTTTTCGTTTTGACTGCGATACCGGGATGTTCATCCATATTGATGACCTGACTGGAATGGTGGACGGTGAGCCTGGGCTCGTTTGCTGCTTTATATTCGGCCAGTAAATCTTTAATGACAGCGGAGTCGCCTACAAGTACGACCTCGCAGCCATAAGCCCTAACTGCCTGTACAGCCCCTAAAACCAATTCCTGGGGTCCGTAGTCAGTTCCCATCACATCAACTGCAATCTTCACTATTTCTCGATCCTTTCGTTGGGCAGCGATACGATAATGAATTTAGCACGAAACACTTCTTCATTATTGTTGCGTACCTTGACCCAGATAACATATTTATCATGCTCATGGCGGATAACATCTGCCTTAGCGACTAAAGTTGCCCCGGCATAGACCGGAACTTTATATTTGACATTGCCTACGCCTGTCAGCGCCGCGTCGGCATCGACTACGGCCAGAGCCAGAGTATTGGCCATAGCGAACATATAATAACCGCGCGCCACGCCTGTTTTTTCCAGCACCATTTCCGGCGTTATTTTCAGCATCGAAATACCGATCTTGTTCAGTTCAAGATCGATAAGATCGCCGACGATATCTTTTTTGTCGATGGCTTTGAGCTTGGTCTGTGCATTTTCAGCCATCTGACGGGTACGTTCCCTGACTTCGGGAATGTTCATCCGCAGTCTGTCCAAACGGATGGTCTGGATGCTGACTTCAAGCGCTTTTGCAAGCTGCTCGTCTGTCAAAAATGGATTGCGTTCCAACATCTTAGACAGACGTTCCTGCCGTATTAATTTTTTGGAAGAATTCATTTTATCACCCAACCTTAGTACCAACTATTAATATCTAGAGGTATTATAAAATCTCACAACCAAAAAAGCAAGTAAAAAATTTAATTGAGCGCTTAATTTCGCAATAAATTCACACGTTTGTCACAATCGTTTTCAGCATATATTTTTGGGCAGTTTTTCTAACCTGGTTGTTTATTTTTAGTACCTGCTTCTAAAAAGTAAAAATCCCCGCAACCTTTCGGTGCGAGGATTTGAAGCTGCAAATTATTAGTCTTTAACGATAACTTGTTTGCCGTTGTAATAACCACAGTCGGAACAAACACGATGCGGCATTTTCATCTCATGACATTGCGGACATTCGACTAAGCCAGGAACTGTAAGCTTCCAGTTCGCACGACGGGAATCGCGGCGAGCTTTGGACATTTTTCTCTTTGGTACTGCCATCTTTGATACACCTCCTCAAGCTAATGAATGTAAATTTAATTTTTGATGAACTGCTTTAATGCCGCCAACCTGGGATCGACTGTGGTAGTATCACAGCCGCAGTCGCCTTCGTTTTTATCGGCGCCGCAGACCGGACACAAGCCCTGACAATCGATCCTGCACAAAGCTTGAAGTGGCTCTGCCAGCAGGAGACTTTCACGAATCGGTTCCGTCAGATCGACGATATCAGATTCATAAATAAAAGCATCATTTTCGATATTCTCAGCACTTGCCGGATAGAATTTTTCCAATACTTCCGCCGTACTCGTACCTGTAAAGGCTTTAAGGCAGCGTCCGCAGGTCCTGTTGACCATGGCTTTGACCGTAGCTTCCAAAAGCAAAACATCGCCGGCGTTGGATATGGTGCCGTATACGGTCACCGTTCCTGTTAACGGCATATCTGTTTCGTTGATATTCAGTTCAGCTGGTTTCAGGTTATAGGAAAAGTCTTTTTTTCCGACCAGTCTTTTCTTGATTTCTGCGACATTTATCTTTATCATATTTCACCAATCGTATCAATTATAGCGATGCTCTAACCCTTTGTCAAGAAAAAAGCGTAACTTTTATTATAATTTAATGATGCGGCGGCAGATATTCAAAGTGTCGCGGGCGATGACCAGTTCTTCGTTTGTGGGGATCACAAAGATCTTGACACGAGCCCTTTTGATACTGATTTCCATCTGCTTGCCACGCAGTTTATTAAGTTCAGGGTCAACGCGAGTGCCCAGATATTCCAGGCCGTTACAAATCTTATCGCGCATAAACGGCGAATTTTCGCCTAAACCAGCCGTAAAGATGATGGCATCGACGCCACCCATGGCCGCAACATAGCCGCCAATATATTTTTTTACTTTATAAGCAAAAATGTCGATAGCCAGCTGGCTGCGTTCGTCGCCACGGTTAGCAGCGCTTTCCAGATCGCGGAAATCACTGGACAGGCCGGAGATACCTAAAATACCACTGCGGCGGTTCAGATAGTCGTCGATCTGCTGGGCGTTCATATTTTCTTTTTCCATCAGGAAGGGAATGATGGCAGGGTCGATCTCGCCGGAGCGGGTGCCCATAACAAGGCCTTCCAGCGGCGTATAGCCCATGCTGGTGTCGATGGACTTACCGTATTTGATAGCTGCGATGCTGGCGCCGTTGCCTAAATGACAGGTGATAAAACGCAGATCGCTCATGTGCTCACCCATCATTTCGGCTGCCTGCTGGGCAACGTATTTATGGGAAGTACCATGAAAACCATAACGACGCAGGCCGTATTTGACGTACATTTCGTAAGGCAGGCCATACAGATATGCTACTCTGGGCATGGTCTGATGGAAGGCCGTATCGAAAACAGCTACCTGCGGTGTATTATACATCAGGCGCATACAGGCCTTGATGCCGTACAGGTTCGGCGGATTATGCAGCGGGGCAATCTCGGCGCAGGCTTCGATGCCGTTAAGCACGTCGTCGCTGATCAGGACCGAGTCTGTAAAACGCTCGCCGCCATGCACGACACGATGACCAACAGCGTCGATTTCGTCCATGCTGTGAATAACGCCGTATTCTTCATTGGTCAGGGCGTCCAGCGCCATCTGGATACCGATGGAATGATCAGGGATCTCGGCGCTGATATCTACGGTATATTTGCCGGTAGGGGTATGTTTTAAAACAGAACCTTCCATACCGATACGTTCGATCAGGCCTTTGGCCAGAACTTGCTCACCGTCCATATTAAGGAGCTGGTATTTGATTGAGGAGCTACCGCAGTTGACAACAAAAATAATCACAGTTTTCCTCCATTTGTGCAAAATTTAGCTTGCGCTCATAGCACAATTTATTATATCATATAGTATACACTATTTAAACAATAATCGCTAGTAGCAACATTATAAATGAGGGAGATATGCAATGGAGAAAGCAATAGGTATAGTAGCAGAATATAATCCGTTCCACAACGGACACGCCCACCATCTGCGCGAGGCCAAACGCCTTGCGGGCAACCGCCCCATCATCGCCGCTATGAGCGGCAGCCTTGTTCAGCGAGGCCTGCCTGCTTTGACCGACAAATGGACCCGGGCCCAGATGGCTGTTTTAGGCGGCGTGGACCTGGTTTTAGAACTGCCTACAGTTTTTACCTGCCGCAGCGCTGAGTTTTTTGCTGCCGGCGCTGTCAAATTACTGGCAGCCACAGGCGTGGTATCGCATTTGGCCTTCGGGGCCGAGGCGGCCAACACCCAGCAGCTGATGCTGACGGCGGAATTTTTGAACGAGCCGGTCTTTCAGGAGGCGCTGCACCATTATTTGGACGAGGGCCACAGCTACGCTAAGGCGTTGGAACTGGCTTTACTGGAAGAACCTACTACTTTGGCGGTGGCCGAGCACCCCAATAACATTTTAGCACTGGAATACTGCCGCCAACTTCTGCACGGCGGGTATGATATCGAGCCGGTCGTGGTAAAGCGCCGCGGCAGTGGTTATAAAGATAAAACCATCAACGGCCCTATCGCCGGCGCCACCGCTATTCGCGAACATTACCGGGGGTACGGCATCGACGAGGCCCTGCTGGGCACAGTGCCTGCCACAACGGCCAAGCTGCTGCGCGAAGCCGACCTGCAGCATCGCATGGACATCAGCGATAAAATTTTGAACCATTTACTTTTATATAAGCTGCGTTCACTGACACCGGCACAAATTGCCGCCGCCTGCCAATGCAGCGAGGGACTGGAAAACCGTTTAGCGGAAGCTGCCGCCTGCACCACCTTCCAGGACGTGGTGAGCGCCACCGTGACCAAGCGCTACCCGGCTTCAAGGGTCAGACGCCTTTTGATGCAGCTGTTATTGCAGCAGTACCGGGCCATGTTCGACAACGCTAAAGACCCGGCTTATATCCGGGTGCTGGCCTTTAATGATAAAGGCCGCGACCTGCTGAAAGAAATGCAGGACGCTGCCCAGCTGCCTGTTATCATCAAACTGGGCCGCAACGTCCTCGAAAAATACGGCGAAAAAGTCGAGCAGCAGCTTTCTGTCGATATTGCCGCTACCAACCTGCTGACGCTGCTGCAAAAAAACCATCAGCCTAAGTATAACAACGATTATATGACATCGCCTGTCTACATCAAAAAATAAGCCCCGCAAGGGTAAATACACCAAGCCTTCCGCTATGCGGAAGGCTTTTTTATGCCATAAGCAAAAAACCCACACGCCAAGGCGTGTGGGTCGGTTTTATGCAAAAATCAATCTTCGTCCTCTTCTTCCATGGTCATAACGTCCATATCGCGTTGCGGATGGGCAGAAATGATGCTTTCACGTTCAGCATTGACGGAAGCACGGTTGTCGTTGACGGCCTGCAAGGCAGACTGCAAGCTGCCGCTCAAATAGCCCAGCATATCGTCGGCATATTGCAGCACATCGTGTTTGACACGTTCTACATAAGCATCGGCTTCGTCTTTCATATCCTGCTGGTTGCGCAAAGCAGTGCTCTTCACATCTTCAGCAAAGGCTTCAGCCTGTTTGGAAATCTCTTCCTGGCGCATCAGGCGTTCGGATTCAGATTTTGCCAGTTCTAAAATACGATCGGCTTCAGTTTTGGCCTGCAAAACAATATTATCAGCTTCTTCATGAGCTTTGGTGACGATGGCTTTCTGTTCTTCCAGCAATCTGGTAGCGCTTTTGACTTCTTTAGGAATCGCTTCCTTCAAATCATCCAGAATACCTGCCAGGTCACTCTCTTCAATAATGATCTTGTCGGTAAGAGGAATGCGGTTGGCCTCGGAAATAAGGTTATACATTTCGTCAAAAATCCTGTCTAAAGTCACGCTGGTGCTTCTATCAATCATCATCAAACTCAACCTCTTTCTAATATTTTTCTTTGCTTACCACAAGGCTTTTGATCCGTTCTTCTACGCACTCGGGCACAAGACCATGGATACAGCCGCCGAAGGTTGCCAATTCCCTTACTCCGGAGGAGCTTAAAAACGAGTAATTGGCGTTGGTCATAATGAAGACCGTTTCTAAATTATTGTCTATTTTTTTTATGAGCAGAGCGCGCTGGAATTCATATTCAAAATCCGAAAACGCACGTAAGCCCCTTACGATAAAAGGAGCTTTTTCCTGCTTGCAGAATTCATTTAAAAGGCCGGAAAAACAAGTTACTCTGGCATTGGGAATGTGCTTGGTAGCTTCCCTGAGCATCTCAACCCTTTCCTCCATCGTAAACATTGCCTTATCTTTACCTGGATTATGGAAAACGCTGATAATGATCTCGTCAAACATTTGGCTCGCCCGTTCAAAAATATCGAGGTGGCCATTAGTAACCGGGTCAAAACTACCCGGACAGATCGCTTTACGCACTGTTTAACCTCCTAGAAGCTGCAACGCAGTCTGGTCATAAATTCACTTATCTAGCTTTCTATTCGACGTACGTTCCTGTATTCCTGCTATTTTTTTGCAAATTTATTTTATTATTTTACACTATTTTGTTATGTTTTGGCAAATCTTATAAATGAAAGCAGAGTTTCGCCGTAGGTTTCCTGCCGCACAAGCTCAAAGCACGGTGCCAAAACCCCCATTTCATCGTGCCGGGAATGCTCGATGATCAGGTAGCCGCCCTCGCTGATAACGGGGAACTCTGCCAGTTTGGCCAGCACCTTCTGTACCCAGCCTTTGTTATAGGGCGGGTCGCAGAAAGCAAATTCAAAGCGGCTGCCCGCGCGGTATAAACTTTCGATAACACTGACAGCACTGCCCTTGATGACCTTGACATCTGCTTCAGCACGGCATTTGACGATATTGCTTTGTACCAGCCGCAGTGATTCGCGGCTTTCGTCGATAAAAGTAACGCTGGCTGCGCCGCGGCTCCACGATTCCAAGCCCAAATTGCCGGTACCAGCAAACATATCCAGTACCTGCGCGCCAATGATCTTGGTTCCGATAATGTTGAAGAGTGATTCCTTGACCCTGTCGGCCGTCGGACGCACATCCATATTTTTGGGCACAGTCAGTTTTAAGCCCCGTGCCTTGCCGGTAATTATTCGCATTCAAAAAACTCCGCATCTGTAATATAATAAATATAACAAAGGACGCTAAAGGAGGCAGCACATGAACAAGAAAAAATTTATCCTGCTCGCACTGCTCTTGCTTTGCGCCTATTTTTACGAAATGTTCGGCGGTATGCCCGCTACCGTCCCTTTCACGCCACAGCCTGTTAAAGCCGACTCGTCGCTGCTGCTGGCGCCGCTGGACAGCCGCCCGCCCTGCACAACGCTGGTACATAAGCTGGGCGCTTTGGCGTCGCTGGACGTAGTACTGCCGCCTAAAGAACTTCTTGACAATTATAACACACCTGCCGCTAAAGAAAAACTGTTTGCCTGGCTGGCGCAGGAGCTGCCTTTGCATCCGGCGGCTATCGTTTCTGCCGACATTTTGATCCACGGCAGTTTATTAGGCTCGCGCGTGCCCCTGGGCCTGGACGTCGACGAAGAAAACTTCCTTGGTTTCATCAACCGTCAGCACCGTCTGAACCCACAGGTCAACCTGGCTGTTTTTTCAGTCATCCCGCGGCTCCTGGTCAGCGACCAGTTAATACCCGACAGCTGGTATCAATGGCACTTGATGCGCTACGCTACCTTAAAGGATATGGCAGAGACCTTTGGCGACCCTTATTTCACCAGTCAACTGCTGGAGATAGACGCCCGCATACCCGACGACATCAAGGCTAAATACAGCAACCTGTATGCCAATAACGACGCTTTTAATAAAAAACTGGTGCAGCTGGCCGCTGCCGATGATATCACACTCGTCATCGGCCAGGACGATGCCCAGGCCTTCGGGCTGCCCAACCGTAACCGCAATCACGTGCTGGCTTATATGGAGCACGCCCAACTGGGAAACAAAGGGCTGGTTACCAGCGGTGCTGATGAAATAGCCATTTTGCTGCTGACCAGATATTACAACCAGCTGCACGGCTTTACGCCGCAGATCTATGTGCAGTATTCTTCGCCGAAGGTAGCATCTAAAACCATGCCCTATATGCCCTGCTCTGTAGACGCCAGTGTGCGTGACAAAGTAAGCTTTATCGGCGGGCAGCTGACGGACGATGCCGACCATGCTGATTTTATTTTATTTGTGCACTGCGGCGACGACGACAACGAACCTACAACAGCCATGCTGCATGATTTAAGCGAACTGCTGGCCGCAGGCAAGCACGTGGCCTTCGTTGACCAAACGGCCAATTACAAACCCGGCGAACTACTAACGCCCAAGCTTTTAGACGCCAGGGTTCCCCTCAGTAAGCTGGCTGCTTTTGCCGGCTGGAACACTTTAAGCAATTCACTGGGCACAGCCATCAGCCAGGCCACTATTTTTACAGGCCAGCTAAAGCGGCTGCCAAACAGCGACCGGCCTTCACTGTATGCCCAAAACCTAAACTTTACCGTTGAACGGCTGTTGGACGACTATGCCTACCAAAAGCTGCTGCACTCGCGACTCACGACACTGCTGAAGCTCCAGGGGCGTACGCCCACCGATCTGGGTGACAACAAAATTTTTGCCGAACGGATCATACAGGGCTTCCTGCAAAGGCAAAAGACCCAAATGTTGTACGGCGACCTGGGCCGAGCGCCCTTCTATCAGGCTGACGATGAGAATTATTTTCTGACCGGTATCGACATTGGCGTACAACTGCCCTGGACTCGGATTTTCGAAATCGACCTTACTACCGACTGTCATTTTGGCAAAGCCTCTCATACCAGTAATAGTTAAAAAAACTGCAAAACGGAACCCTTGCCAAAATTTTATTGGCACAGGTTCCGTTTTTTTCGTTTTGCGGCGACTACAGGGTTGACCAGCTTTTCTTCTCCCTCTCTTTTTTCTTGTTTTTTCTCTCCCTCTTCTTTTCGCCCCTCTTAAAATCCTCCTTATTCTAAGGTTTTAATCAAAAGACATTAAGAAAGATAAAGATAAAAGAAAAATTTGTTTGAATAATCTTACTTCGCCCTTCTTTTGACTGCCTTAAAGTGTTATCATAGTAGTAGGAGAAGAGAAGAAAATATGCCGTTTACTGACTGCCAAAAAAGGAGATGACGAGATGGATACTATTTTTTTCGGATTCACAGCTCTATCTTTAATATTATTGGGCATCGGCCTGATAAAACCACACTGGGTACTGCCGCTAAGCGTGCTGGAGCCCAAAACCAGAAGAAAGGCAGCGATCATTTATTTCGTCGTTTTTCTGACCTGTCTAGGTATTGCCTCCAAGCTGTCCTATCAGTAAAAGTTGCTATCCGGCCAACTGCAATGCTCAGCACGGCCGCGTTTTGAGGATAGTTATGCTATAATTCATCAGCACAAAGAAAGTGGTTTAGCTTATGGTATCGATATCAAGAATAATCATCTATGCTTTCATACTCTGGTTTTGCTATATGGCCTATCTGCTGAAGTTTAAATAGAACCATAGCTATAACTATGCAAAAAAGCTAAAATAAACCTGAAAGCTTTTCAGCTTAAGTCGACGTGCTTACGCTTTATTCTTGATAGAATAACGGGCAAATCCATTTTTACAGATCATTTTACCTATTAAAAAGCAAATAAAAAAAGCCGCAGTCCTAGGACTGCGGCTAACTTTTTAAGTGGTCGGGGCGGCGAGATTCGAACTCACGGCCTCTTGTACCCGAAACAAGCGCGCTACCAAACTGCGCCACGCCCCGACATGGGTTGCTGCACTTACTGCAACGTGAACATTATATAAAATAACAAATAGTTTGTCAATGTTATTTTTAATATTTTTTAAAACAAAAGGCTTCTCTACAAATCAAGAGAAGCCTTTTCGCTATTTTCAGCCTTGGGTAACTACACGTATATTAGTTACGTTAAATGCTTTCGCGATCGCCGGCAGGCATTCGCGTTCGATATTAGTACGGTGCAATTCGTTATCAGCGACCAGCATGATCCTAGGTCCGCTCAAATTGATATTATGAACGTTGCTTATCAGGCGTTTGAAGTTATCTTCTCCCAAAATTTCTTTCAATTTGGCGAGGCCTTCCATCAGATACGGCTTTTCTGTGGCCATACGCTGCTCCAGCGGAGTAAACGGCACTGTAACTACACGCGCATCTTTGGCCAGGACAAAATTTTCCTCATGCTCGCCCGGTACTACTAAGTCTTCTCTCATGGCTATCCCTCCTTTGCTGCCTAAAGTTACTTACAAAGTTATTATAAATTATTGACGTTTTTCAGTCAAGCGAGCAGGATTATTATAACTAATGGCGAATATATATATAATATTTTAAATACGTCAGGAGTTGTTACAATGTCTTTTCTCCAGGAATTCAAAACATTCGCCATGCGCGGCAACGTTGTTGATTTAGCAGTCGGCGTTGTTGTCGGTGGCGCTTTCGGCAAAATAACGTCCTCGTTAGTGGATAATATCATCATGCCGCCGCTAAGCCTTTTGTTCGGCAAAGTAGATTTTTCGGGGCTGTTCATCAGCCTGAACGGTGAGCATTATGCGACGCTGAAAGCAGCGCAGGACGCACACGCACCCATTTTGGCCTACGGAGCATTTTTAAACACCGTAGTCAATTTCCTGATCGTGGTTTTTGCGATCTTCGTTGTTATCAAACAGATCAACCGTATGTGCCCGCCGCCTGCTCCGGCTCCAGATCCGCGTTTGTGCACCTACTGCAAAACTGCTATTGCTGATGACGCTACCCGTTGCCCCCACTGCACTTCACAGCTGTAAAAACAAAATAACCTTTAACTTGAAAGGCGTTCTCATTGCAGAACGTCTTTTCTAATTTGCGAAACCCGCCCATTCGTTGTATAATGTTTAGAAGATTTGCTTCTTCACTATTCATAAGAGGAAGTTTGCAGCAATATTAGGAGGTTATTTCATGTCCGTTTATGACGTATTAAAAGAGCGTGGTTTTTTGAAGCAGCTCTCCCACGAAGATGAGACCAAAGAGCTTCTGGCAAAGGAAAAAATCACTTTTTATATCGGCTTCGACCCTACGGCTGACAGTCTGCACGTAGGCCATTTTATCGCTTTGATGGTTATGAGCCATATGCAAAGAGCCGGGCATCGTCCTATCTGCCTGTTAGGCGGCGGCACTGGTATGGTTGGCGACCCCAGCGGTAAAGACGATATGCGTAAAATGCTGACCCCAGAATTTATCGACCACAACATCGCCTGCTTTAAAAAGCAAATGGCGCGTTTTATTGATTTTTCCGAAGGCCAGGCTATTATGGTCAACAATGCCGACTGGCTGCTGGACCTGAACTATATCGAGCTGCTGCGTGATGTGGGCGTCCATTTCTCGGTCAACCGTATGCTGACGGCAGAATGCTTTAAAAAACGCTTGGAAAAAGGCCTGTCCTTTTTTGAGTTCAACTATATGATCATGCAGTCTTACGACTTTTTACAACTTTTCAAAAAACACGGCTGTATCATGCAGCTGGGCGGCGACGACCAATGGTCCAATATGCTGGCCGGCGTTGAACTGATCCGCCGCAAAGAGCAGAAACCTGCTTACTGCATGACCTGCAAATTGCTGACTACCAGCGACGGCCGCAAAATGGGTAAAACCGAAAAAGGCGCCCTGTGGCTGGACCCCGAAAAAACTTCGCCGTATGATTTTTATCAATACTGGCGTAATATCGACGACAGCGACGTAGAAAATTGCCTCTCGCTGCTCACCTTCCTACCCATGGACGAAGTGCGCCGTTTAAGCGCCCTACAGGACGCCGAAATCAACGAAGCAAAAAAAGTTCTGGCATATGAAGTGACCAAGCTGGTACACGGCGAAGAAGAAGCCGCAAAAGCCAAACAGGCTGCCGAAGCACTTTTTGGCGGCGGCGGCGCTTTGACCGACGTACCGACAATCGAGATCACTGCTGCTGACGCCGAAGGCAAAATCATCGACGTGCTGACAGCTGCAAAAATATTCACCAGTAAGCGCGAAGCACGCCAAATGGTACAGCAGGGTGGCCTTTACGTCGGCGAAGAAACCATCACCGATCCTGAAGCAAGCTTTGCTACTTCGATGTTCGACACCGAAAAGAGCCTGCTTATCCGCAAAGGTAAAAAGAAATATTTCCGCCTGATCATCCAATGATTATAAAGGCTGCCTGACGGCAGCCTTTACTTAATGCTTAAATTTTCAGAATTTTATATCTATTCACGATGGGAGACTTTTTATGAAACAGACTCTGACGTTTTGGGAAATCTTACCCGTAGGTTTGATGCTCTTTTCGTCCTTCTTCGGCGCCGGCAATCTTATCTTTCCGCCAGCTTTAGGACAAGCAGCAGGCGACCATTTCTGGTTGGCAGCTATCGGCTTTTGCGTTACCGGCGTGGGTATGCCACTTTTAGGCATCATCGCCATGGCCCTCACTAAAAACGATAACCCCAACGCTTTAGCCGACCCGGTGCATCCTGTTTTCGCCAAGATCATCGTCATGCTGGCCGTACTTACCATCGGCCCCCTGTTTGCCATCCCCCGTACAGGCGCCGTATCATACGATGTGGGTATCCGCCCCTTCGTACCCGAAGATTACTATACCCTGGGCCTTGCGGTCTATTCGCTGTTCTTTTTTATCATTACTTATTTTTTGTCTATCAATCCGTCCAAGCTGGTCGACTGGCTGGGCAAGGTACTGACACCGATGCTGCTGCTCAGCCTGGCGATCCTGATCGTCAACGTACTGATAGCGCCCATGGGCCCCATGCAGGCCGCTACTGGCAGCTACGTCACTATCCCCTTCCTCAGCGGCTTTCAGGACGGTTATAATACCATGGACCTTTTGGCGACCCTGCTTTTCGGCGCTACCGTTATCAACGCCATCAAGCTCAAGGGCATCAACGACGACCGTCTGCTGACCAAGATCTGCGTTTACGCAGGCCTGATCGCAGCCGTCTTTCTGGCACTTATTTATGTGGCTCTGTCCTATACCGGTGCAACCAGCGTCAGTATCCTGGGCATCTCGCCTAACGGCGGCGTGGCTTTGGCCGATATTGCCAATTATTATCTAGGCTCAGCCGGCAACGTAGTTCTGTGCCTGATGATCTTTTTCGCCTGCCTGACTACCAGCATCGGTCTGACAGCTTCGGCAGCATCCTACTTTACTAAGGTCAGTAAAGAACGTGTGCAATACCAGCGTTTTGTCGTCGCTATCTGCGTGTTCAGCTTCGCCGTCTCCAACGTCGGCCTGACTAACATCATTTCCTTTTCCATCCCCGTGCTCTGCGCGCTTTATCCCATCATCATCGCGCTGGTGCTTCTGGGCGTCACGTCCAAGCTGTTTAACGCCGATAAACGCGTTTACCGTTGCTGCCTCTTCTTCACTACCATCTTTGCTATCCTCGACGGCCTTAAAGCCGCAGGTATCAAGCTGGCAAGCCTGGAGACAGTACTTAGCAGTACTATCCCGCTTTACGCCGACGGCTTTGGCTGGATAGTACCTTCACTGTTTGGCGCAGTGCTGGGCCTGGCCTGGAAAATAATGACCCCAGCTAAAAACTAAATAACAGTTATTGTAAGGCGCAGCTATCGCAGCTGCGTCTTTCTATTTTGGAAACTAAAAATACCGGCCACCTGTCTCTGAAAGAGTTATAATAAAAGAAAGGAGTGTGAATATTATGACACAGACGAACGGCTTTTTTACTACCTCCGACAGCGCTCACCTTTATTACGAAGTACACGGCAGCGGCCAACCACTTTTTCTTGTCCACGGCTGGCAATGCTCCTCTAAGTTTTGGCAGCGCAACGTCAGCGAACTGGCGCAAAAATTCCAGGTCATCGTTATGGATAACCGCGGCCACGGCCAATCCTCAAAAGGACTGCACGGCCAAACCCTGGCCCGCTATGCTCAGGACGTCCGCGAACTGTCGGAATTTCTGCACCTAAAAGATTTTGTGCTGATGGGCTGGTCTTTGGGCGGCCCTATCCTCCTTGCCTACTGGCAGCAATACAAACGCAACAGTAATCTGCTAGGGCTGGGACTGATAGATATGACCACCTTCCCCTTCAGCCCCGAAGAATGGAACAGCCAGGGACTGCGCAACTACAATATGGACGGCTTCAACGCGCAGGTCAATCGCCTTATCAACGAGCGTGAAGAATATTTTGAGTTCTTCGGTAACGCCATCTTCAAGGACGGTAAACGCCCGGCAGACACCGACTGGGTCATCGAAGAATTCCGCAAGCTGCCGCCCTGGCTGGCAGCCGCCATTTACAGCGACTATATTGCCACTGACTTTACCGCCGAACTGCCTACTATTACCGTGCCCACGCTGGTAGTCAACGCCGACGGCCCTGTTTTTGCCTGGGGTATCAAACAGGGTACTTACCTGACCTCACTGATCCCCAATGGCAAATTTGTACCCTTCACCGACAGCGGCCATATGCTGTTTTACGAAGAAGCAGAAAAATTTAATAAAACCGTCACTGATTTTGTCACCGACTGTATGGCGCAGAAGGTTTGATCTTAAAACGCAAAAGGCTCCCGAAAATTCGGGAGCCTTTACTTTTTTAGAAACGGCGCAAATGCTTTAGTAGCGCTGTGCAGCCTGCTTTAATATCGTTATAAGCCTGGTCGAAATCACCCGTATACCACGGATCGGCAATATCACGCGGCTGCTCGGTAAAATCCAGCAGGCGATGCACTTTGCCCTGCGGATCGCTGCCAACGATGTGCAAAATATTGCTGATATTGGGCCTGTCCATACCTAAGATCACGTCATATTTTTCGTAATCGCTTTGCTTCAGCTGCACGGCATATTTACCGGCAGCACTGATATGATCCTGAGCCAGCTTTTTGCGGGTACCAGGGTGCACCGGGTTACCCAGTTCTTCGCGGCTGGTACCTGCCGAAGCGATCACAAAACGGTCAGCACAGCCTTCTTTTTTTACCATATCCTTAAACAGGAATTCGGCCAGCGGCGAACGGCAGATATTGCCGTGACAAACAAACAGCACACGGTGAATATGTTCCATAATACCCCTCATTTCTGCAAAACAATGCAACCCTAACCTTAATTAAACGCCACTGTTGAAGCATTTAACGAATAACCTAAACAACTACTTTATGCCGCTAATCTAATTGCTTTTATTATACTAAAGACTGTCAAGGTTGTGAAGGGATAAATTTAAAGGAATAAGCGCTAAGTTGCGCACTCCCTAAAGAGTGCGACTAAATGTAGATTTCACATAATTAATACGCCGTTATCGATTTCTATCCACGCACTCCTGTGGAGTGCGACGTCCATCAAATCACCCCATAAAGCTCGCAAAACGAATTTCTATCCACGCACTCCTGTGGAGTGCGACGAAATGGTTTTTATCACTACGCGGAGGGAATTAAAATTTCTATCCACGCACTCCTGTGGAGTGCGACTGGTGATATTAAGGGAGGGTTAGTTATGGCTACGAATTTCTATCCACGCACTCCTGTGGAGTGCGACAGGGTTGAAGAAATGGCTAAAAGATATTTAAAACAATTTCTATCCACGCACTCCTGTGGAGTGCGACTATTCCGGTATACGACCGGAATAATAACCTAACGCAATTTCTATCCACGCACTCCTGTGGAGTGCGACTATTCCGGTATACGACCGGAATAATAACCTAACGCAATTTCTATCCACGCACTCCTGTGGAGTGCGAC
>OIZQ01000053.1_pt1 | contig 77774 bp, 84 predicted proteins | sample 1588491 | NCBI WGS metagenome assembly OIZQ01 (sample SAMN03283262) | human gut metagenome | biome: human-associated habitat; material: feces | host: Homo sapiens | place: USA | collected 2013
CGGGCCCCCGTCAATTCCTTTGAGTTTCAACCTTGCGGCCGTACTCCCCAGGCGGGGTACTTATTGCGTTAACTCCGGCACAGAAGGGGTCGATACCTCCTACACCTAGTACCCATCGTTTACGGCCAGGACTACCGGGGTATCTAATCCCGTTCGCTACCCTGGCTTTCGCATCTCAGCGTCAGACACAGTCCAGAAAGGCGCCTTCGCCACTGGTGTTCCTCCCAATATCTACGCATTTCACCGCTACACTGGGAATTCCCCTTTCCTCTCCTGCACTCAAGCCTACCAGTTTCCAGCGCCATACGGGGTTGAGCCCCGCATTTTCACGCTCGACTTAATAGGCCGCCTACATGCTCTTTACGCCCAATAATTCCGGACAACGCTCGCCACCTACGTATTACCGCGGCTGCTGGCACGTAGTTAGCCGTGGCTTCCTCGTTTACTACCGTCATTGCAATGCATTATTCACACACTACACGTTCGTCATAAACAACAGAGTTTTACAGACCGAAATCCTTCATCACTCACGCGGCGTTGCTCCGTCAGACTTTCGTCCATTGCGGAAGATTCCCCACTGCTGCCTCCCGTAGGAGTTTGGGCCGTGTCTCAGTCCCAATGTGGCCGTTCATCCTCTCAGACCGGCTACTGATCATCGCCTTGGTAGTCCGTTACACTACCAACTAGCTAATCAGACGCAGGCCCATCCTTTAGCGATAGCTTACATGTAGAGGCCATCTTTCTTCACTCTCCCATGCGGGAAAATGATCTCATCCGGTATTAGCACTCCTTTCGGAATGTTGTCCCCGTCTAAAGGGCAGGTTGCCTACGCGTTACTCACCCGTTCGCCACTAAGAAATGTTCAACACTCGACTCCTAAGTGTTGCCAAGCTTTTTAAAGCCTGCTGCTTTCGCTGCGTCCAAGCACCGCTGCATCTATATTAGAAGCTCAGTGTTGAACATTTCTCCGTTCGACTTGCATGTGTTAGGCACGCCGCCAGCGTTCGTCCTGAGCCAGGATCAAACTCTCCAATAAAGTTTATTGAAAAGCCGAAATGGCTCTTTCGATTTGTTGTTAAGAAATTATTTTTTGACTTGGCAAACATTCCTCTTTCGAGAAACGCTCGCCCGCACATTCGTTTTTGGTTATTGTTCAGTTTTCAAGGTTCTGCGTGTCTGCCGTATTTCGGCGACTTGTATATAATAGCATTCTGCCATAAGTCTGTCAACACCTTTTTTGTAACATTTTTTATATTTTTCAATGATACGCCAGGCAGCGTTGGCAAAGCCTACCGCTTGTCTACAAGCCATTTAACGCTTCTTTTTCTTTTGAAAATCTCTGTTTTTTTCTCTGTCCACTAACCAAAAACCCTTCCTGCTTTTACCCAACGCAGTTCTAAAAGTAAACAAAACCGGCTTTGCCTGTTGGGCAAAGCCGGTTTTAAACCTTGAGCTTTTTTATTCCTGATGCGCTTCCATAGCCCGGCTGGCAACAATGTCTACACCTAAGCCCAGAATATTCTCTACGATTATCTGGCCTTCTGCAACCGGCGCAGCAACTTTGATCTGGCGCAAAGCTGCGGCACAGTCCAAAATGCGCTCTTTGGGCAGCGTGCTTTTGGATACTACCGGCAGCAGCGGTAACAATCCGCCCTCAACCTGCACGGTGCTGGTCAGCATCCGTTTAGGGGCAGTAACTTCATCGTGGGCATACTTGGGCCCGCGCGGGCAGATATTGCCGGTCACGCCGGTTACAGCTTCGTCTTCTATAATAACAGTCATCTCACAGCCCAAGGGGCACATGATACAGTTCATCATCCTAGTTTCTACAACCATTTTTATGCCTCCTTGTTCAATGCCACAGTCAAAGTTTCACCGATCAGCGCTGTTTTTTCCGCCGGAATATCCACCGCGATCATTTCACTTGGTTTAGCAACAGGCAGCATTTTTGTCAAAATGACATTTTCGCCGCTTTTTACTTCTAATTTTACCTTGCGTTCAGGATTAGCCACGCGCATGAATAGGCGCGCTTTTTCACCCTCCTGCGGCAGCGACAGACGCTGCGGCACACAGGTACGAACACCGCCGGACGCAGTGACTTCGACCGTACGCAGCTTGCCAGACAACTGGCCCTGTGCATCTAAAGCTGCAAATTTGCCGGCGATCTCTGCTTCTTCCGAAACGAAATCTACCAGATCATGCACGTGCACCACATTGCCTGCTGCATAAAAACCGGGCAGACTGGTACGACGACGCTGATCGACGATCGGTCCACTGGTCAGCGGGTGCATTTCCAGCTCCAGCCCACGTGACAATTCGTTTTCCGGAATCAGACCCACGGAAAGCAACAGGGTATCGCATTCGATATCGAATTCCGTACCGGGTATTGGCTGCATTTTTTCGTTGACCTTTGCCACCGTAACACCAGTGACACGGTCACGGCCGTGGATCTTAACAATAGTATGGGAAAGATGCAGCGGGATATTATAATCATCCAGACACTGTACTATATTACGGGTCAAACCGTTGGAAAACGGACAAATTTCCAAAACAGCCTGTACCTGGCAGCCTTCCAGACTCATGCGGCGCGCCATGATCAGGCCGATGTCGCCACTGCCCAAAATAACGATTTTACGCCCGGGCAGATAACCTTCCATATTGACCATCCTCTGCGCTGCACCAGCAGTAAAGACACCTGCAGGGCGCTCGCCCGGGATACGGATAGCGCCGCGGGTACGTTCACGGCAGCCCATAGTCAGGATGATGCTTTTGCCTTCTACCTTGATCAGGCCATGCTCGGGGCTGACTGCAATAACGGTTTTATTGGGCAAAACTTCCAATACCATAGTATCTACCAGAGTTTCGATCTCCGGCTTATCTTTTATCAGCTCAATGCATCGATAAGCATAGCCGGGGCCAGTCAATTCTTCTTTAAAATGATGCAAGCCAAAGCCATTGTGGATACATTGCTGCAAGATACCGCCCAGCTCGCGGTCGCGTTCGATAACAAGGATACTTTGAGCGCCGTTCTCCCAAGCGCTGTATGCAGCCGAAAGTCCGGCAGGGCCGCCGCCGACAATGATTACGTCATATAAATTTTTCATGGTTATGCTTCCCCCTCACCTGTAGTAATTTTTTCATAAAACAAATGAGAATCAGCACGTTCTTTCAAAACTTCCGGTACGGGTATGCCCAGCTCGCGAGCCAGAATCTGGGTAACGCGTGGGCCGCAGAAACCGCCCTGACAACGCCCCATGCCAGCTCTGGTACGGCGTTTGACGCCATCCACTGTTTTAGCACCACAAGGAGCTTTAATGGCAGCAATAATCTCCGCTTCAGTAACAGTCTCGCAGCGGCAAACGATGCGGCCATATAATTTATTTTCTTGAATAAGCTTAGCTTGTTCTTCGTGTGTAAGTCTGTGGAACAATGGATTGTGGGGCAGGGCAGCTTTAAAGTCTGTTTTTTTTGCCGCCGGATGATAGGCCAGTACGGCTTCGGCGATCATTTCTGCCACCGCCGGTGCGGCGGTCAATCCAGGAGACTGCATCCCGGCAGCATTAAACAGCCCTGCTACGGGAGCTGCGCCAATAACAAAGTCGCCGCTGCCGGAAACTGCACGCAGACCGGCAAATTCTGTGATCGAAGCACCCATCGGCAGATTAGGTATCAGTTTACGGGCCGAATTCATGATCTCATCCATGCCACCTAAAGTAACAGCCGTGTCTTCTTTATTATCCATATCCTGAGCATTAGGGCCGATAAATGTATTACCATGAGTAGTAGTGCAAATCAAGATACCTTTAGATGTTTTATTGGGAGTTGGGAAAACAACCCCCTGTACCAAGCCATCGGCAGCAGTTTTATCAAACAAAATGTATTCGCCGCGGCGGGGATGGATAGTGAAGCTTTCATCACCTGCTAAACGTGCGATACTATCAGCATAAACGCCTGCGGCATTGATTACGCAGCCAGCTTTGATTGCACCCTGCGAAGTTTCCACAACCGTGATCTTACCGTTTTCTTTGATAAAACCAGTCACCCGGCAGTCAGTAATGACCTCGGCGCCATTTTGCACAGCGCACTGGGCAAAAGCAACCGCCATGGCGAAGGGCCAGCAAACACCGGCAGAAGGTGCCCATAAAGCGCCGATACTACTGGTCAGGTTTTTTTCTTTAGCTAGAACTTCATCTTTATTTAAAATCCGCAGGCCTTCCACGCCGTTTTTCTGACCGCGCTCCAAAAGCTCCTGCAGTGTCTGCATTTCTTCTTCGCTGGTAGCAGCAACAAGCGACCCGGTCCATTCTATATCCAGGCCCAAGTCCTGCTGTAGCTCATGATATAATTTGTTGCCACGCACATTAGTAACAGCTTTCAAACTTCCTGTCGGAGCGTCAAAGCCAGCGTGCAAAATCGCACTGTTAGCTTTGGTAGTACCTGCCGCAAGATCAGGCTCTTTTTCAACAAGTACGCACTTTAAATTATACTTCGACAATTCCCGCAAAATTGCAGTACCGACTATACCACCGCCGATGACAACAACATCTGCTGTTTTGAAAAATTCCATCGTTTCACATCCTAAACAAAAATTCTAAATTATACTTAGTAATTTTATCACATTCTTTACAAAAAAAGAACTTACTTTATACTTTTCCCGCAGAATTTTTTCGAATTTTGTCACAGCAGGGACTTTTTGCGTCCCCTTTGTGGCAGTAATAAACCCTGCCAAAGTTCCGACAGGGCTTGTTTCAATTATTTATTTTACCACCGGGCACTATTCCATCCAGCCAATCCACACATTTATCAGCTAAGGGTGTCAGCAACACCCAGCTTAAGCCTACTAAAGCTATACTCAAAGACCCTACGACGATATCTGTCAGCCAATGCGCTCCTGCCATGATCCGAGGCAGCATAAAGGCCACTAAAATAACGATGCTGACAGCGAACGCCTTTTTGCCGAAATACCTGAACATAAAACCGGCAAAGATCATCAGCATCAGTCCATGATCACCAGGAAAGCTGTCGCCGGAATAATCCTTAGGGCTAAAAGGGACCATGCTGCTGACCCGGTTCACGTCCTCAAAAAAGCCCGTCGGGCTGCAGCGTTTGACCGGAATCAAATGCCCAAGCTGATTTAAAATAACGGCTACCAGCAGCATCGTCACGCCCAGCAGCCACATTCTGCGTTTACCAACTCTGTCCTGCTTAGCATAGTAGTAACCATACAAAGACAGCATAGCCAAGAGTGAGATCAGGTCAAAATGCCTGATATTAGTGAGCCCCACCAAATACAGGAAATTACTGCCAGCTACCAGCTGTTCATTGAAGTAATAAAAGATGCTTTTATCTATTGGAAACCAAAAACCATGATTCGCCGGTAAATACCAGCTAAAAAAGATCGTCAAGCCTAAAATATTTAAAAGTATGATTTTACCAAAATTCTTACTCACTTACTGCTCCTTTTACTGTGCCTCTTTCTGCAAAGACTGCAGCAGCTCCTGCTGCTGGCCCGCATTTAATAATTTTATCATTTTATTTTCTACTATCTTGACTGCTGCCGCATCGATATCAGCGGCGGCCAGTTTATTTGTTTGAACTGCTTCCAGAACGCCCTGATAGACCTGCTTTTGATGCTCGTAATTATGGCAAACCAATAAGATATCGACGCCGGCATTGACTGCGGCCACGCCCATCTCACTGAAATCATACATACTGGTCAATGCACCCATTTCCATATCGTCGGTGATCACCAGTCCCTGGAAGCCTAATTCCTGACGCAACAACTTTTTGATAACCTGCGGCGAAACACTGGCCGGCAACTCGTCCAGACTGGTATAGATCAGATGCCCAATCATAACCATAAAATCCTGATTATTAAATTTACCGATGATGTTTTTAAAAGGCACCGCATCTTCTTGCAGCAATGTCTCTTTAGACGCCGTGATCCGGTATTGCTCCGTATGCGGATCTACTTCGCTTCTGCCGATGCCAGGAAAATGCTTCAGGCTGTAAATAATGCCCGACTTATCGTAGCCGCGGCAGGCAGCTTCAGTAAATTTGCTTACTGTCGCTACATCGTTACCATAAGAACGACTGGCAGGAATGCCTATATCCAAAACCGGCGCAAAATTAACGTTGAAGCCGATGCTTTCGATTTCCTTCGCCGTCTGATAAGCCCAGCGCTCCGCATCTTCCGGTGTTCCCTGCGAGGCTATTCGGGCTGCAGCCGGCGCTACCGTCAGGTCCTGCTCCATTCTCGCTACCATTCCGCCTTCCTGATCTACGCACAGATAAAGCGGCAGCTTATTATATTCCTTGTTCAAACGCTGCAAATTAGCATTGAGCCCTGTCACCTGATATTTATTGTTCATATTGCGGTCGAACAGGATCACTCCGCCCACATGGTAATCTCTCAACATGGCTACCGCACCGGTGTCGATGTCCGGTCCATCAATACCAATCAGAAGCATTTGCCCAATCTTTTCTTCCAGGCTCATCTCCGCAACCATTTTTACAGCTGCGTCATGTAAAGTCGGTTTCTTGACTTCCTGTTTAGGTTCAGCGCTGTGACCACATCCAGACAACAAAAAAACTGCGAAAAAAACTATAACAGCCAGCCCTCTGCTGGCAGAGAATAAATTTTTCATAAGGACCTCGCTCTTATAAAATTTAACTATATGTATATTCTAACATACTCTCTTTAACTTTTACAAATAGTTTGCAGAAATTAACTTACAGAAAATTGACAGCCACATTTGATTAAATTAGAATAAAATCAAAAAGAAAAGTGGGTGATGACCATGAAACGTAGTTTGCTTTTAACTATCGCTGCTATTTTTTGTTTGACAGTCTTTGCTGCCGGAGCCTTCGCAGCCGAAAAAACCACTGTCTCTGACGGGCTTTTGACCCAGCAGCAGGTAGACGAGCGCCTGCAGGATACCGAAAATGCAGCCGCCTATGTCAAAATAGACGAAGATGCCTATAAGGTTTATCCTGCCTTTAAGGATAAAAAAGCTGTCCGCAAAGAACTGCTGAAAAATCTGCCGACAAATAAAGTGCTTTACTTTTTTACGACCAGTACAGCAACCTTTGACCTGGCTTTTGACGTAATCAAAGACCTAGAAAAATCCGGCCGCCTTTACGACAACAGCCGCTATATGGGCGGCAGAGACGATACTGACGCCGGTGCGGAAAATACCTCTGACAGTATCCATAAATTCTGGTTTATGAAAATACCCCGCGGCAGTGCCGTTTACGACGATGGTGTCAATGTGGGCATCGGTATTGGTATCGGCCGGCGCCATCGCGGTGGTGGTATCGGTATCGGCTGGTAAAATTTAAACTTTGATAAGCAAAAAGGCCCTGCAGATGCAGGGCCTTTTAATTTACTTTATTCTTCGGTTGTAACAACTTCCTCAGCAGTCACTTCTTCGCTTACTACCGTCTCTGCATCGGTTTCTATTGCAGCATCATCACTGCCATCAGACTCACCGCAGTCAGTATTATCCTGCTGAACCGCAGCCAGTGAAACCACCTTATCATCATCGTTCAACGTCATCAGCTTCACGCCTTGCGCATTGCGCCCAAATTGGGAAATGCCTTCCACGTCGATACGGATAATGATGCCGGCAGCAGTGATCATCATGATCTCCTGCTCGGGATTGATGACCTTCATCCCTACCACGATACCTGTTTTATCATTAACCTTGATATTGATAACGCCTTTGCCGCCGCGGATCTGTTTGCGGTACTCGCCGACAGCCGTACGTTTACCAAGGCCTTGTTCTGTTGCTGTCAAAACTTCATCGGTTTCATTCTTCACACTGTCCATGGCAATGACCACATCGCCATAGTTGAGCTGGATACCGCGTACACCGTGGGCAGTACGGCCCATGGGGCGCACATCCTGCTCATCAAAGCGGATAGCGATACCGTTTCTGGTAGCCAGAATGATCTCTGTATTACCATCAGTCAATTCTACACCGATAAGCTGTTCGTTATCGTCCAGATTGATGGCGATCAGGCCTACCTTGCGGGCGCTGTCGAAATCTTCCAGATTGGTCTTTTTGACCGTGCCTTTATCGGTAGCCATAAACATATACTGCTCGGCTTTAAATTCCTTGACCGGAATAACGGCAGTGATCTTCTCACCCTGCTCGATAGGCAGCAGATTGATGATCGCCGTTCCTTTAGCAGTACGTCCTGCTTCCGGAATTTCATAGCCTTTTTGACGATAAACACGGCCCTTATTGGTAAAGAAAAGGATATTATGGTGAGTAGTCGATAAGAACAAATGCTCAGCACAATCGTCATTCTTCTTGCCGCTGCCGCCGGTTTTGCCGACTCCGCCACGCTTCTGATTGCGGAAATTGTCGAGAGTCTGACGTTTGATATAACCTTGATGGCTGATGGTGATAACGATGTCTTCTTCAGCGATCAGATCTTCGATATCCATGCTGGAGGTATCAAGGGACAATACCGTACGGCGTGCGTCGCCGAATTTCTTTTTCATTTCCAGCAGGTCTTCCTTGATGATATTAAGGACTTTTTGCTCGTCAGCCAAAACGCTCTCCAACCAGTCAATTGTTTCCATAACGTCGATGTATTCGTCGTCGATTTTTTTGCGTTCCAAGCCAGTAAGGCGCTGCAGACGCATATCTAAAATCGCCTGTGCCTGGCGCAGGCTTAAAGTGAATTTTTCCACCAACGCCGCTTTCGCAATATCGGCTGTAGCACTGCTGCGAATAGTGCTGATAACTGCATCAAGATTATCCAGCGCGATTTTTAAGCCTTCTAAAATGTGCGCACGGTCTTTGGCTTTACCCAGTTCATAACGGGTACGGCGGGTAATAACTTCTTTTTGATGTTCTAAGTAATAGACTAGGATCTGCTTCAGATTCAATACACGGGGATGGCCGTCGACCAGTGCCAGCATAATGATACCAAAGGAATCCTGCAATTTAGTATGTTTATATAATTGATTTAAGATGACATCAGGCACGACATCGTTTCTCAGTTCGATAACGACACGCATACCACGACGGTCAGACTCGTCACGCAGATCGGTTATGCCTTCGATCACGCCGTCTTTGACCAACTGGGCAATAGCTTCGATCAAACGGGCTTTGTTGACCTGATAGGGAAGTTCGGTAACAACGATGCGGTGCTTGCCTTTTTGCATCGGTTCGATCTCGGCCTGAGCACGGATCTTAACGACGCCGCGTCCGGTAGTATAAGCACTTCGAATACCGTCAGTGCCTAAAATAGTGGCGCCGGTCGGGAAGTCCGGTCCCTTGATCACTGCCATCAGCTCAGGTAACTCTACTTCTTGATTGTCAATCAGCATTACCAGGCCGTCAACTACCTCGCTCAAATTATGAGGCGGGATATTGGTCGCCATACCTACTGCGATACCGGAGCTGCCGTTGATCAGCAACGCGGGAACCTTAGCCGGCAAGACGCTGGGCTCTTTCAAAGATTCATCATAGTTCGGTACAAAATCAACAGTTTCTTTTTCAATATCTTCCAGCATTACCTCTGCAACCTTCGCCATACGAACTTCCGTATAACGCATAGCTGCCGCTGAATCGCCGTCGACGCTACCGAAGTTGCCGTGACCATCTACCATCAGATAGCGAGTCGAAAAATTCTGCGCCAAACGTACGATGGCGTCATAAACAGAAGTATCACCGTGAGGATGATATTTACCAAGAACTTCACCGACGATACGGGCAGATTTTTTATATGGCTTGTTAGAAGCCATACCGGCTTCCTGCATCGCATATAAAATTCTGCGGTGAACCGGTTTCAAACCGTCACGTACGTCAGGCAAAGCACGCTGCACGATAACACTCATCGCGTAATCGATGTAGGATTTCTGCATTTCTTCCTCAATGTAAACCGGTAAGACTTTACCAGCACCTGTCTCTAAATCCACAATATCACCTCAACATCTCATAATTACTTAAACAACAATTCATAAACCTGCTTGCCTATCAAGAGCGTCGTTACGACCAGATACAGCGGCTTGACATAAGAAGCACCGTGCTTGATCGCCATTCGGGAACCGAAATAGGCACCCGCTACCATCGCGGCGCCCATCAAAAGACCATAGGTCCAAAGTACGGAACCGCTTAAAGTAAAGGACAGCAGCGCCCCGATACCACTGGCGAAGTTTAAAGCCTTGGCATTGCCGGCTGCCGTTACGAAATCATAACCTAAAAATAAAAAACCAAAAATCAGGAAAGAACCTGTTCCCGGTCCAAAAAAACCATCATAAAACCCAATGCCAAAGGCCATGGCCACAGAACCTGCCAAAGCAGCCAGTCCCAACTGCTTGACTGCCGAAACATCGCCCCAGTCCTTGCGGCGATAAGTATAGACAGCCACTGCCACTAACAGCACCACGATCACATTTTTCATCAGCTGTTCAGGCAGCAGATAAACCACATACGCACCCAAAGCAGAACCGATAAAAGACAGCGGCATCAGAGTCAAAGCAACTTTTTGATTGATCTTGCCAGCTTTCCAGAAAGAAAACACGCTCATCAATCCACCCATAGAAGCAGCCAGTTTATTGGTACCCAGGGCAAAATTTACCGGCAAACCCAACGCCAGCAATGCCGGAGTTGAAATAAGCCCGCCACCACCGACCGTAGAATCGATGAAGGCAGCGATAAAACCTGCGATCAATAAAAAAGCAATCGTACTTGGATCTAAAATTTCCAAAATTTTCCCCTCACCAAGTTCAAATTTTATATTTAAGATAAAAACCTACAGTGCCCTGATTACAGGTAAAAATAACTTTTTCCTGTTCAACCATATTGCTGATAGCGTAGGGATGGGACAGGAGCAGCGGTGAATATTCCAGATTCCACTGGACTCCCTGTAAAGTCACTTCATTGCAGTTAGCTAAGGGCAGTAATGACAGAGCTTCTAAATTTTCAGGACAGGCAGGCCTGAAAATCAAACTTTCTCCGCCACTGAGCAACAGTAAAATTTCCTGTTCATCTGCCATCACGGTCTGGACCCCGCGTTTGCGTTTATAATTTAAAAGAGAAAACACATTACTGTATAGATGATCAAATCTGCCGCCCCAAATACCACTGGCAACAATAGCTGTAGCTTCGGGCAGGGCCTCCAGCAAAAGCTGCAGGTCAGTATCGTCCTTAGCCGGATCATGGAGCAAGATTTTAATACCCGCCTCCTGGGCCTGCTGCCAGTAAACAGCAGCCGAACTATCGGCATCGCCGCAAAGTAAAACAGGCTTCAGTCCATTTTCCAAACAACTTTCGATGCCCTTATCAGCACAATAAACAGCTTTAGCGGCAGCAGCCTGCCGTAGCCATTGTGCATCAGGTTTTCTGCCGCCAGCCACTAACAACGCCGTAGCAGAACCCTGGTGATTGCTTTGCACTTCCAGTTCTCCCTGGGGCAAAGTCAGCTTCCAGCTTTCCATTATTTTCAAGCCTTCTTTTTCGCTGGAGCAGGTTTGATAATAATCTGGCCCTGTTCCTTCTGCACCTTCCAAACCACGTCACCGTTACCATTTTTAAACCAGTCCATACTGATCTCCAGCAGATACTGGTTCAGTTTTTCCTGAGCGTCGGCAGGCAACAGCAGTTCTTTAGTCGCAGCAGCTTTATTTTTTAGCTTTGGGGAAGTTACCTTTTCATCGGCATCAAAAGCATTTTCAAAGCTTTCTTTTTCCACATACCCTTTAAACATTTCTTCATCGGATAAATTTTTCTTGATTTTCATCATGGCCTCCGTAATTACAGATCCAGATTGCGCACTCTGCCGGCATTAGCTTCGATAAACTGACGACGCGGCTCTACTTTATCGCCCATCAGGATCGAGAAAATGGAGTCTGCTTCGGCAGCATCTTCCAGCTGTACCTGCAGAATAGTTCTGCCTTCAGGATTCATCGTCGTTTCCCAGAGCTGTTCCGGATTCATTTCACCTAAACCTTTATAGCGCTGGATATAAGGATTACTGTCACGACCTACTTCATCAAGTACGGATTGCAGTTCGTCGTCGCTGTAAGCATACAGATGCTTTTGGCCCTTCCGCACTAAATACAAAGGCGGCTGAGCAATAAAGACATGTCCTTCTTTGACCAGCGGCTGCATATAACGGTAAAAGAACGTCAACAGTAGCGTTCTGATATGGGCGCCGTCGACATCAGCATCTGTCATAATAATGATTTTGCCGTAACGGGCTTTATTTAAATCAAAATCTTCACCAATACCACAGCCAAAAGCCGTGATCATATTTCTGATTTCATCACTACTCAAAATTTTATCAAGACGTGCTTTTTCAACATTCAAAATCTTACCGCGCAACGGCAAAATAGCCTGGAAGCGGCGGTCACGTCCCTGTTTGGCGCTACCGCCTGCGGAATCACCTTCGACCAGATAGATTTCTGTTTCCGCAGCGTCCTTACTTTGGCAGTCAGCCAACTTACCCGGCAAACTGCTGATTTCCAGTGCGCTTTTACGTCTGGTCAACTCGCGCGCTTTACGTGCTGCCATACGGGCACGGGCAGAAAGAATAGATTTTTCAACGATTCTTTTGGCTATCACGGGATTTTCTTCAAAAAATTCACTTAAGCCTTCGCTGACTAAATTATCAACGATCGGACGAATCTCGCTGTTACCAAGCTTTGTCTTAGTCTGCCCTTCAAATTGCGGTTCCTGGATCTTGATACTGATAACGGCAGTCATACCTTCGCGCACATCGTCGCCGCTGAGGTTTTCTTCACCATCTTTCAACGCTCCTACTTTACGGGCATAATCATTGATAGTGCGGGTCATAGCCTGCTTAAAGCCGCTTAAATGAGTGCCGCCCTCTTCCGTATTGATATTATTGACGAAGGTAAAGATATTTTCCGTATAAGTATCACAGTATTGCAAAGCTACTTCTACGATATTAGTGTCTCTGATGCCTTCGATATAGATAGGATCGTCGTGAAGCTTATCTTTATTTTCATTGACATAATTAACGAATTCGATAATACCGCCTTCGTAATGGAAAGTTTCCTGTTTACCAGTGCGTTCATCATTCAGATTGATACGGATGCCCTTATTTAAAAATGCCAGCTCGCGGATCCTTAAACGCAGTGTCTCATAGCTGTAGATCAATTCTGTAAAAATAGTCGCGTCCGGTTTAAAATGTACGGTCGTACCTGTTTCTTCGGTCTCGCCCTTTTCATACAAAGGAACAACGGTTTTGCCACGGGAAAACTCGATTCCGTAGATCTTACCGCCACGACGTACTTCAACTTCCAAATTTTCACTGAGAGCATTAACGCAGGATACGCCGACGCCATGCAGGCCTCCGGAAACTTTATAGCCGCCATCACCAAATTTACCACCGGCATGAAGAATTGTCATAACTACTTCTACGGCAGGTTTACCAACCTTGTGCATTTCTACTGGGATACCACGTCCATTATCACGCACGGTAATGCTGTTATCGCTGTGGATAGTAACATCAATATCATCACAGTAACCAGCCAAAGCTTCGTCAATACTGTTATCAATCGTTTCATACACCAGATGATGCAGGCCGCGGGCAGAAATACTGCCGATATACATACTCGGTCTTTTGCGTACAGCTTCCAGTCCCTCTAAAACCTGGATCTGACCGGCGCCGTACTGGCCCTTAACCTCAGTTGCTTCTTCCAAATTAGACATAGTAACCTCCACATTCACTTAATTCAAAACATCTACCTAAACTGTTTTTGGCAATCAGAAGCTTTTATAAATAGCGTCGCTGCCAAAATCTTCCTCTGCCCGCCGTTTCAGCGTCAAAGCAGAAATACCCGATAAATATAAAGTATCAGCTGTTAAAATACAGCTGGAACATTCACCATTTTCCGATAAATCAACGATTGCGTATCTATCTCTGTTTTTTTCGATATATTCTTCATAAACTTCTGACTGTTGGTCACGGATATTGAAAATAGCGATAATATCCGTATTTTTTATCATACAGTCAGCACCAAGATGCAAATACATGCTATTTCCTCCGTAGTCCCTTAATGATATTTTGAGCCAACTGCTCGCTGATTTTTTCAGGATGCATACCAGTTTTAATCATTACAGCCGTCATTTCTTCTTTCTCTGTCGCCTGACTGTTAAAAACCTTAGCATAATAATACTGCTTCAAAGAATTTTTAACACTATCGAATAACATTTTATCACATTTAACATATTTTTGACAGTCGCTGTAATTCAGCCAGGGCTCAGCAGCTAAAACAGCTACTATTTCTGAGCGCAGCTGCTCTTTTTCATAACGCTGACAAACACGGCATAGGTCGCTCGTTTCACTGACGGCAGTGCCGCAACATTTGCATACCTTATTATCATTTTCATCAAGTAAAGCTTTTTTGCGCTGCAGACATGTTTTACGAAAATGAGCCAGTTTTTTTTGCAGCTCCTCATTCTTGATCTTACCTACTGATTGTCCTATAGATATTTTTTCAGTTTCACTCAAAGGTAAAAATTTTAATTTCAAATCCGGATCTTCTTTTTTAAGATGCAATAATTTTTCTATCGAACCAGTAAAAAATTTAATATCCTTAACCGGGTTATTAGCCAGGGCCTTATTAATATTATTGATAAACTGCTTTTTCATCATCAGCAAATGATTAGCCCAGACAGAACTGTCGGTATTGACGTATAAAACCTTTCTTTCCAAACGAACTGGTTTAGAATGCTTGGCCACATTAGCACCACATATCTGTTCCCATTTGTTCTGCATAGAAAAAATAAAGTATTTATTGCGTCCTTCCTGATTAGGAAGCATTTTTAAAAGTACCTTTTCAATACCTTCCATAGTTCCTATTCCTCTGCAATCCTGCCTTCCGTAATCCTAAAATAAGCGTTACTGCTCAAATCAGGTATCAAAGACTTATCATTCACGGTGATAAATGTCTGCACTCTGCCATCGATAAATTTAAGTAGCTGACAGCGTCTCTGGTCATCCAGCTCGCTCATAACATCGTCTAAAAGCAGTACTGGAAATTCGTCAATTTCCTGCCGCACATATTCCAGTTGAGCCAATTTTACAGCTAAAGCTGCGCTACGCTGCTGTCCCTGCGAACCAAAAGCCTTCAGCACTTTATCATTTACTTTAAAAAGCAGATCATCACGGTGAGGGCCAATGCCCGTGCTGCCGCGTAAAATATCAAGCTGTCTTCTTTCCGCCAGCTTGTTTTTGTAAAATTCCAGCCAGTCACACTTTTCTTCCGGATATAAAAGCTCACCGTTATTAGCCTTCATTTCATAAAAAATAGTCAAGGATTCTAAATTACCAGTTAAGGCAGCATAAATTTCCCTGGCTATAGCTTTTAGCTTCTGCATGGCAGACAGCCTTTTTTCCAAAATTTTTGCAGCTATCAACACAAATTCCTGGTCCCAGGTTGCTAACAGTTTGTCATCAGTACCATTATCACGAATATCCTTAAGCAGCTTATTACGCTGCTGTAAAACACGGTTATATTTTAATAAAAGGTCATAATAAACTTTATCGGTCTGGGATATTTGCATATCGAAAAAACGCCTGCGCAAGCTGGGTTCTCCTTTAATCAGCTGCAAGTCCTCCGGCGAAAACATCACCATATTTAAAGTTCCGTAATGTTCTTTCGGCTTTACTTTAACGTCATTTAAAAATAACTCTTTTTTATTTTTTCCATCCAGATGCTGCCTTTTTATTTTTACGTCATTAGCTCCGTGCAGGTCTTCAAAATTAACCCCTACAGCTAACTGCTCTGTTTCTAGACGCAGTAGATCATCTTCCTGAGCAGTCCGATGAGACATACCAAAGGCAGCATAAAACATCGCTTCCAGCAGATTAGTCTTCCCCTGGGCATTCTGTCCATAAAAAATATTGACCATAGAGCTGATTTCTAAACAGCAATCCTGATAATTTCTAAAATTGATTACATAGAGCCTTTTTACTTTCATCTGTCATTCCGTTATAACTGTTATTTCTATTTGGCCATCTAAAACGACCACATCCTGCGGAAAAACCTTTTTACGTTTTTCTGTTACAGTGACGCCATTTAATTTAACAGCTTCAGCCTCAATAGCTTCGTGAGCCTGACCACCAGTCTCTAAAACTCCTGCATATTTCAGCAGATTAGAGATCGTAATAAATTCAGTAGTAATACCTACGGTTATTTTTTCCATTTTTTACCTTCTTTTTTAAAAAACTACTCTTACAGGTGTAACGATATAAATATAATTGCTTTCAGTAATAGGCTTGATACAAACAGGGCTTAAAGAAGTATTCAATTCCATGGTAGCCTGTTCATCGTTAAGATTTTTTAAGATATCGATGATATATTTAGAGTTAAAAGCCACGTTCAGACCTTCACCCTGAGTCTGACATTCGATGACCTCACGTCCTTTACCTACATCAGGACTGCTGGAACTAACAACGATCTCGTTATTATCGACGCTGACTTTAATAATACTATAATCGCCATCACTGGAAAACAGTGACACACGTTCCACTGCTCCGGCCAGTTCTTTAACATTGAACATGGTTTTAATATTAAAGGCAGGGGGAATAACCCGACGATAATCAGGGAACTTACCTTCAATAAGTCTTGAAACAATCACTACTTTATCGATTTGAACCATTATTTGATTATTCAAAAGTGAAAGTTTTACTTCCTGTGGCAGCTCGCTGGTAAGATTACGGGCGATTTCACTTAAAACACGTGAAGGAATGATCATCGACATAGCTTCACTGCCTGCCTGTTCCATAGTTTTAATAGACAGACGGTGAGTATTGGTACCGACAAAAGTAATTTTTTCATCTTGGATTTCAACTAAAATACCTGTAAATAAGGGCCTTGCCTCATCAGTAGAACAGGCAAAGATAGTTTTCTTGATCAATTCTTTTATTTTTTCGTCCTCTAAAACGATCTGTTTATCACCGTTGAATTCGGGGAATTTAGGATAATCGTCTTCGTTCATCAATAAAAGTTGAAAATCGGATTTATCGGATTGAACGTTAATAGTTTTTTCTTCTGTATTTTTCATAATAGTTACGGTTTCACCGGGCAATTTACGCATCAATTCAGAAAAATGCTTGGCCGAAACTACGATCTCGCCTTTTTCCTGTACTTCTGCCTCGATATTGCAGGCAATAGCCATATTAAGGTCCATAGCCTGGATCTCTAAAGTATTTTCATCAGCTATCAAATGGATTCCGGAAAAGATAGGAGTACTAGGTTTGGAAGAGATAGCCCTTTGAACTGTTTGGATGGCTTTGTTAAGACTTGTTGTTTTACAGGTAAAATTCATGTTATACAGACCTCCATCTTTTTTATTATTGCTATATTATTTTTAAATCTTAGTAGACGTCGTAGTAGGGAGTGTGAATATGTGGAAATGATACTAAAAGCCTACTGGAAGTAGTGTTAAAAGCTGTTGATAAAATTGTGGATAGTTGGGAAATATTATTAACAGTATCAACAGTTTTTTTACAGGTGTTTTTTATTAACTGTTTATCAACAGAAAATTAGTTACTTATCCACAGAAGCTGTAGATAAGTATAATATAATGGTAGAAAAAGCTTCTATTACTGTTTTAACTTATCGACCAGATAGGCCACTGCTTTTTCGCAGTTAGGATCTTCTTTAATCTTTTTTACTATTTTTTCATAGGCGTGAATGACTGTAGTATGATCACGGCCGCCGAAAAGTTCACCAATACGTGGATAGGATAAATCTGCCAGTTCCCTACAAAGATACATGGCTATTTGTCGGGGATAGGCAATATTTTGGGTACGTTTTTTACTGAAAAACTCTTCTTTTTTAAGTTTAAAATACTCGGCAGTGGCTTGAATGATATCGTCAAAGGTGATTTGCTTGTTTTTAGTGCTGGTTCCCATATCATCCAAAATCTTTTTGGCCAGTTCGACGGTGATGGGACTGCCCATTAAAGAGGCATAAGCTACGATTTTAGTGTAAGCCCCTTCTATTTCGCGAATATTTGTATCGATACTGGAGGCTACCAGAGAAATTACATCATGGGGAATGGAAATATTTTCCGATTCTGCTTTTTTTCTTAAAATAGCGATTCTTGTTTCTAGATCAGGCGGTTGGATATCAGCTAAAAGTCCTGATTCAAAGCGGGAACGTAAACGGTCTTCCAGAGTTTCTATTTCTCGCGGCAAACGGTCGCTGGAGATAATGATCTGTTTATTTGCTTCATACAAAGTATTGAAAGTATGGAAGAATTCTTCCTGTGTCATTTCCTTGTTTTTAAGGAACTGGATATCGTCAATGATCAGGCAGTCGATATTGCGGTATTTTTTTCTAAAAGCATCCGTATTCTTATTTTGAATAGAATTGATGATCTCATTGGTAAATTTTTCACTGGAGATATAAAGGATCTTGGTTTTGGGGTCATTCATTTTAATATGATTGCCAATAGCGTGCATAAGATGTGTTTTGCCAAGGCCAACGCCGCCGTAAATAAAAAGTGGATTATAGGCTTTTGCCGGATTGACAGCTACCGCCTGAGCGGCAGCATAAGCAAATCTGTTGGAATTGCCGATCACGAAGGTCTCAAAAACATATTTGGGGTTCAGGTTGCTTTGGATATCGTCGTCAAAAAGATCTTGCTGGGTAAAACTGTTTTTTATCGGTGGCAGCATTGAGGAAGCAGTGGCAGCTTCGTTGTATATTACCTGCCCTTCAGGTACTGCGGATATACTTCCAGATGTGGGAGCTTCTGTTTCCGGACCATCGTTTTTAAGATCCAGATTTTCAATCCGAAATTGCAGATTAGTTCCGGTGATACTGGCCAGCATACCTTCGATGATTGTAGTGTATGTTTCCTCAAGCCATTTTTTAGTAAAATTATTTTTAGCGCCTACCTTGAGGTAGGTATCCGTTATTTCCAGCGGTATCAGTGGTTTTATCCAGGCGTTATAAACATTTTCACTGGTCGATTCGTGAAATTTTTCCAGAAATTTGACCCAAACTTCCGCCAAATCATAAGAACTCATAAAATACATCCTTCCTGAGGCAATTCATAAACAGCTTTTAAAGCGTGAAAACTGTGCTGCGATACAAAAAACAAGCGCAGAGTTTATAAAAAATCATACAGTCGTATTTATGTGGCTGTAAAAGACAAAAATAGACATAGTAAGACTATTATTACTATCACTATATTCTATCAAAATTAAGAGTTATTAGCAATTTTTAATTAAAGATAAAAAGTTGGTGATAAAAAAATAATAAATTTTTTGAAAGAGAAGTGCTTTATTCTTGACACTTGAAGTTGTTTCTAATATAATTTCTGTAGCTATCAATTCAAATCAATATAGAATTTGATAAAACTAGTGAGTGGTAAGGAGGTAAGATTTCATGAAACGCACTTTTCAACCTAACAACCTTAGAAAAAAAAGAACCCATGGTTTTAGAGAAAGAATGCAAACTTTGGGCGGACGTAAAGTTCTCAAAAGAAGACGTGCTAGAGGCAGAAAGAAATTGTCTGCATAATCTCATAAAAATAGGCCGCGAGAGTGGCCTATTTTTTCCATGCGGGCAGGTGCAAGAATTTGGAACTAAGAAAAAAGTTCACTTTTCCTAAAAAAAATCGAATCAAATCTAAAGCCGGTTTTCAGTTGGTATATACTACCGGCCGTTCCGTTGTCGACAGCTTGGCTGTTTTATACGTTGTGCCTTTAGACGGGGAAGGGCCCAAGATTGGTTTTGCCGTAGGTAAAAAAATTGGTAATGCTGTAGTACGCAATCATGTCAAAAGAATGATGAGGGAAGTTTTTCGTCATCACAAAATGGAATTACTGACGAATGTACAGCTTATTTGGGTAGCTCGCAAAAAGTTAGCAGCTGCAGATTTGAAAACTTATGATCGAGTATTTATGCGTTTAGCTAAAAGAGCCGCTTTATTAAAGTAAGGGTGAATTTCTGTGAAAACATTGATGATAGCGTTTATCCGTTTTTATCAGTTATTTATTTCACCGTTGTTTCCGCCTACCTGCAGGTTTTATCCTACCTGCTCCCAGTATGCCATTGAAGCCATTAGCAAAAAAGGTGCTTTGAAGGGCGGCTGGCTGACGATCAAAAGGCTAGCTAAATGCCATCCTTTCCATCCGGGTGGTTATGACCCTGTTACTTAACAATCTGATAATGCAAATAAAAGTAGTAAATATATACACGTAGGCATCAGCCTTTAAGGAGTGATATCTTGGATTTTCTCAGCAGTATCGTTCAGCAGGTCATTACTTTTCTTTACAATATGACCGCAGCCGCAGGCTTGCCTAACTATGGTCTGGCAATCATCCTCATGACTATTATCGTTAAAATACTTCTGTATCCTTTGACGAAAAAGCAAATCGAATCTACTAAAGCAATGATGGCTATGCAGCCGAAAATGAAAGCTATCCAGGAAAGGTATAAAAACGACAAACAGCGTTTGAATGCTGAACTGGCTAACCTTTATAAAGAAGAAAACGTTAATCCTCTGGCAGGCTGCCTGCCGCTATTGGTACAAATGCCGATCATGATCGGTATTTTCTATGGTATCCGTGATTTCCATTATGTCGGTCCCGCTGATTTTCTTTGGATGCAAAGCATCTCCAATCCGGATCCGATGTATATCCTTCCGGTCCTGTCTGCTTTGACTACATTCATTCAGTCTAAACAAACGATGCCGGATACTTCTTCGCCGCAAAATAAAATGATGCTTTATTTTATGCCGCTTTTTATCGGTTATATCAGTATCAGTTTCCCTGCCGGTCTTGTTATTTACTGGGTAGTAATGAACACGATGCAGATCGCTCAGCAGACCCTGATGAACAGGGCAGCTGCAAAATAATTGCTACAGGAGGCAGAATATATGGGTTTCCTTGAAAAAACAGGCAAAAATGTTGACGAAGCTTTAGAACAGGCTTTAAATGAACTGAAAACTACTCGCGATAAAGTTAACATCGAAGTTGTTGAAGAGGCTAAAAGCGGTCTATTTGGCTTGTTTTCTAAAAAAGCCAAGATCCGCGTTACTTTAAAAGAAGCTGCTGAAAAAATCGGCGGCGTAGTTGAAGAAGCGTTTGATAATATCAAAGCTGACTTTAAAGCCGGGCAGGAAGAATACAAAGCAACTGCCCATTCGGAAACGGAAGCAGAAGCTCCGGCCAAAAAAGACTTCGTTATTGACGAAGAAGCCGTACAGGCAGGCAAAGAATTTTTGCAGAAGATTTTTAATTCTATGAAAATCGAAGTCGTTATGGAAAAATTTGTTAATAAGGCAGATGGCACCGTAACTTTAAAATTACATGGACCGGATATGGGTATTTTGATCGGCAAACATGGGCAGACTTTAGACGCGCTCCAATATCTGACCAATCTTGTTGCTAATAAAAATTCCAGTGAAAGAATCCGTATCATCATTGATGTGGAAGATTATCGTGAACGTCGGGTAGAAACTTTGACTCGTTTAGCTTCCCGTTTGGCCGATAAGGTTAAACGCAGCGGCGAGAGGGTTGTGCTGGAGCCGATGAATCCTCATGAAAGAAAAATCATTCACATGGCTTTGCAGAATGACCGCCGTATCACTACTTTGAGCGAAGGTGAAGAGCCTTATCGTAAAGTGGTCATCGAATTAAAAAAATAATTGATGTTTGAGACCCAGTAATTCATTTTACTGGGTTTCTCTATTGGGAGTATTATTATGATAGAGAAACACATTGCACATGAAAGTGCTGAAACCATCAGCGCGGTGACTACAGCTTTAGGTGAAGGCGCTGTAGGTATTATCCGCATCAGCGGCAGCGAGGCAGCGGCTATCGGCAACAGATTATTTCAGGCTGCTTCCGGTAAAAAGCTGACTGAACACCCGTCCCATTTGTTGGTTTACGGACATGTGGTGGACGAAAATGCTAATAAGATCGACGAAGTGTTGGCTGTTTATATGCAAGGACCACGTTCTTATACGGCGGAGGACGTAGTAGAGATCCAAAGCCATGGTGGCCTGCAGTCATTAAAAACTATTTTGGCGCTTACTTATAAATTGGGCGCGCGTCCCGCCGAGCCGGGTGAGTTCACTAAACGGGCTTTTTTGAATGGCCGCATCGACCTGGTGCAGGCAGAAGCCGTGATGGATATCATAAAATCCCGCAGTGAAGCGTCGTTAAAAATGGCTGTACGGCAGCAGGATGGGCAGCTTTCCAAGAAGATCAAAGGCTTGCGCCGGCATTTGCTGGATATCGTAGTCAATCTGGAAGCCGTCATCGACTATCCTGAAGAAGATATAGAAGAAATCACCTTCAATAAAGTCAGTGAAGGAATGGAAAAGGTCAAGCAAGAGCTTGCTTATCTTTTGCAGCATGCCCATACGGGCAAGATCCTGCGGGAAGGCTTACAGACTGTCATTGTCGGTCGTCCTAACGTGGGCAAGTCCAGTCTGCTTAACGCTTTACTCAGCGAAGAACGGGCCATAGTTTCTGAATACGCCGGCACGACCCGCGACGTGATCGAGGAACAGCTGCTGCTGGGTGGCGTGCCGCTGGTTTTAGTAGATACTGCCGGTATCAGGCAGACAGAAGATTATGTGGAGCAGATAGGCGTTGCCAAAAGCAAAGAACAGCTGGATAAGGCCGAGCTGGCCGTAGTGGTTTTAGACGGTTCCCAGCCGCTGACAGCGGAAGATGAAGAAATTTTAACTGCAGTTACAGGTAAGCCCTGTGTTATAATAGTAAATAAAGGTGATCAGCCGCAGGTCAATGATCTGGCGGCTTTGCAGCAGCGCTTCGGAGCGGACAGGGTCATTCCTTTGTCGGCTAAGACCGGCGGCGGTTTGGAACAGTTTACAGCCTGGCTGCAGACTTACGTTTATGGATCGGAGCACGCGCTTTCAGGTGGTGCTTATGTGCAGAACGTACGCCATGAAAACCTGCTGCGTGAGGCTTTGACCAGTGTCCAAGATGCCTTGCGGGCTGCGGCTTCCATGCTGCCTTACGATTGTATCGTCATCGACTTGCATAAGGCTATTGATGCCATGGGTTCCATTACCGGCGATACGGTGCAGGATGAGATCATCAATGAGATTTTTTCGAAATTTTGCGTTGGTAAATAAGAGTTTGATTTGTAGGTGACAGAATGTATATCACAGATAATTATGACGTAGTCGTTATCGGTGCCGGCCATGCCGGTGTGGAAGCTGCTTTGGCTGCTGCACGGTTAGGTGGCAAAACGCTGCTCGCGACCTTGTCTATGGATAATATTGCTTTGATGCCCTGCAACCCTTCCGTCGGTGGACCGGCGAAGGGTCATTTGGTGCGCGAGATCGACGCGTTGGGCGGCCAGATGGGATTGACGGCTGACGAAGCCTGCATCCAGATGCGGCTTTTGAATACCGGTAAAGGCTATGCTGTGCATGCTTTAAGGGCTCAGGCCGATAAGCCTTTTTACCATACCCTGATGAAGCAGGTAGTAGAAAATCAGGAAAATTTAGACGTTAAACAGCTGATGATCGATAAGCTGTTGGTGGAAAACGGCACTGTCGTTGGTGTGGAAGCTGAAACAGGCGAAGTTTTTGAAGCTAAATGCGTCATTTTAGCTACCGGTACCTATCTGCGCGGGCGCATCGTTTACGGTCAGGTCAACTATGAATCGGGGCCTAACGGTCTGCGTTCGGCCAATAAATTGTCAGCATCGCTGCTGGAGCACGGCGTGGAGCTGATGCGCTTTAAAACCGGCACGCCGGCACGTATCGACGCTCGCAGCTTGGATTACAGTAAAATGGAAGCCCAGTATGGTGATGAAGAAGTCCGCAATTTTTCTTTTATGAGTACTATCACTGAGCGTAGGCAAATACCCTGCTGGCTGACTTATACTAACGATGCGACCCATAAGATCATTCGTGATAATTTACATCTTTCTGGTATGTTCAACGGTATGGTCGAAGGTGTCGGCCCCCGTTACTGCCCTTCTATCGAGGCGAAGATAGTTCGTTTTGCGGATAAAGAACGGCACCAGCTGTTTGTAGAGCCGGAAGGGATGCATACTAACGAAATGTACGTGCAGGGGATGTCATCCTCATTACCGGCCCATGTGCAGCTGCAGTTTATGCAGACCATCCCTGGTTTGGAAAACTGCCGTATGATGCGTGCTGGTTACGCTATTGATTATGATTGCTTAGACCCGCTGCAATTACAGTCCACATTGGAGCATAAAGCTATCAGTGGCTTGTTCTCGGCCGGTCAGGCTAACGGTACCAGCGGCTATGAAGAAGCGGCCGCTCAGGGTCTATTGGCCGGCGTCAACGCCATGCAGAAGATCAGAGGTCAGCAGCCGCTGCTTTTAAGCCGCAGCGACGGTTATTTAGGCGTCCTTATCGACGATTTGGTCACCAAGGGCACGAATGAGCCTTACCGGATGATGACCTCAAGAGCGGAATACCGCCTGCTGCTGCGTCAGGATAACGCTGACCTGCGCCTGACCGATAAAGGACGGGCAGTGGGGCTGGTGGATGACGCTCGTTATGAGGCCTTTACGGCTAAACGCAGCTTGCTGGAACGGACGCTACAGACATTAGGCAGTACGCACCTGCCTCCTAATGGGGAGGTGCTGGCAAAACTGGCCGAGCTGGGAACTGCCCCGATCCGTTCAGGTATGTCGATGCTGGACTTGCTGCGCCGCAGTGAAATGACCTATGCTAAATTAAAACAGGCCTTCGAGGTTCCCGAGCTGCCAGCAGTGGTGGCGGAACAGGTAGAGATTTTTGCCAAATACGAAGGCTATATCAATAAACAAAAACTGGAAGTGGAAAAAGCGCTGAAGCTGGAAAATAAAAAGATCCCCGACAATGTCGATTATCTGGCGATCAAAGAGCTGTCAACGGAAGCGGCTGAAAAACTGGCCAAGGTCAAACCGACCTCTATCGGCCAGGCTTCACGCATTTCCGGTGTTTCACCGGCCGATGTCAGCGTTTTGATGATCGCGTTGGAAGCTATGCGCCGAAGGGAGCAGGAAGCATGAGTTTCGCAAAGATCATGCAGGCTAAAGGTAGTGAGGCCGGACTAAGCTTTACCGACAGGCAGCTGGAGCAGTTTACTGCTTATTATGAGTTACTGGTAGAAACCAATAAGGTGATGAACCTGACGGCGATCACTGAACCGGAAGAAGTGGCCGTCAAGCATATGATCGATTCACTGCTGGCCTTTGAGCCGCAGGCTTTTGAGGGTAAAACGCTGGCAGATGTGGGTACGGGGGCAGGCTTTCCCGGTATCCCGCTCAAGATATACTGTCCCTCTTTAAAAGTAACGCTGATCGACTCGTTGGCGAAGCGGCTTAAATTTTTGCAGACGGTCATTGACCATTTGGAGCTGAAAGGCATCCGCTGCGTACATTTACGGGCCGAGGATGCCGGACGTGACCCACAGCACCGCGAGAAGTACGCACTGGTAACGGCTCGAGCCGTAGCACGGCTCAGTGTTTTGGCTGAATACTGCCTGCCGCTGGTCAAGGTGGGCGGCAGCTTTATCGCCTTGAAGGGCAGCAAATATCAGGAAGAGATCGCAGTGGGCGGTAAAGCACTTAGCATTTTAGGCGGTAAGCTGGTCAGCGCCGAAGCTGTTAAGCTGCCGGGTTTAGATGACGGACGGGCTATTGTGAAAATAGCTAAAATAAAAACAACGCCTAAAGCGTATCCGCGCAAAGCGGGCCTGCCGGAAAAGCAGCCCCTGGAATAAATAGTGGAGGTTAAGTTTATGACAGTTGATGATGGATTTTCTGTTTTAGAAGCAGGACGTACGGAAATGGGGACCAAACACAGCAGTAAGGCGATTCAGGTAGTGAAAGTGCCGTTGGCTAAGGTTATACCTAATCCTTATCAGCCGCGTAAAACCTTCGATGAAGAGGGCTTACAGGATCTGGCGGCTTCCATTGCCCAATACGGAGTTTTACAGCCTTTGCTGGTAGCGCCGCTGGAAGATGGCAGTGGTAATTATCTGTTGATTGCCGGTGAACGCCGTTTGCGGGCTTCAAAAATGGCACAGCTGCACGAGATACCTGTTATTATCAGTGACTATACCCAGCAGCAGATCGCCGAGATCGCTTTAATAGAAAATCTGCAGCGGGAAGACCTGCATTATTTGGAAGAGGCCGAAGGCTATGAGCTGCTGATGAATGAATTTCATCTGACGCAGGATTCTATGGCGTCCAGGGTAGGCAAAAAGCAATCGACTATTGCCAATAAGCTGCGCTTACTGCGGCTGCCTCAGGCTGTTCGTGAAGCGTTGCGCAAAAACAGCTTGACCGAGCGCCATGCCAGGGTACTGCTTAAACTGCCGACAGAGGCAGAGCAGCAGCAGATCATAGAAGCAATCGTCAAAAACAGTTTAAGCGTGCGTCAGACAGAAGAATATGTTAAAAAATATTTGGAAGCGGGCGAGGGCGAAGTCACTCCGAAAAAGAAACGGCTGGTCATCGTCAACGATGTGCGCATTTATTTAAACAGCATCAAGCAGATCGTTTCGACCATCAAGGACGTTGGTATCCCCGTATCCATGGAGCAGGATGTGGACGGCGGAGACGTGCTGGTGACTTTGCGTATCCGCAATACTAAAAAACAAAAAGAACAGCGGTTGTTTTAAAAATTACAGGCAGCGATGGCTATCGCTGCTTTTTCTTTGTTTTAAGAAGGCGGCAGAAGAATTGTTCTGTACAAATCTGCCGGATGTAGTAAAATAAGTATAAAAGTGATGCAGTATAAGGGAGGGTCATTCCATGGATTATAACGAGGTTTTACAAACAGCACGTACAAAAATAGGCACTAAATGCAAGGCTTGCCCGGTCTGTAACGGCATTGCTTGCCGCAATACCATGCCCGGCCCCGGCGCTAAAGGCGTAGGCGATACGGCTATCCGCAACTACCAAAAATGGCAGGATATCCGCGTCAATATGGATACGCTCTGCGCTAAGAGAACTATCAATACAGGGCTGGAGCTTTTTGGCAAGCATTTCCAGTACCCGTTTTTTGCAGGCCCAGTAGGTGCTGTGGCTATGCATTACAGTGATGCTTACAGCGACGTTACCTATAACGAAGTGCTGGTTTCTGCCTGTGCGGAAAATGGTATTGCCGCTTTTACCGGCGATGGTTTGGATGGCAGTGTGATGCAGGCGGCAACGCAGGCTATTGGCGCAGTTGCTGGTTTGGGTATACCTACCGTCAAACCCTGGAATTTGGAAACGATCCAAGAAAAACTGGCATTGGTACGCCAGTCAGGTGCTTTTGCGGTAGCAATGGATATTGATGCTGCGGGCCTGCCATTTTTGCAGAATATGACGCCGCCTGCAGGTAGTAAATCAGTGTCCGAGCTGGCGGAGATAGCTAAAATGGCGGGCGTGCCGTTTATCGTTAAAGGTGTGATGACTGCTAAAGGAGCTTTGAAAGCCCACGAAGCCGGAGCGCAGGCCATCATTGTTTCTAATCATGGTGGGCGTGTACTGGATCAATGCCCGGCAACAGCCGAGGTACTGCCAGAGATCGCAGCGGCAGTTGGCGGCAAAATGAAGATCATCGTTGACGGCGGAATTCGCAGCGGCGTCGATATTTTTAAAGCGCTGGCTTTGGGTGCTGATGCCGTGGTTATCGCCCGTCCCTTTGTAACGGCAGTTTTTGGCGGTGGTAAAGAAGGGGTTAAGGTATATATAGAAAAGCTGGCGGCAGAATTGCAGGATACTATGGCCATGTGCGGCGCGGCTAATTTAGAGGAAATAACAGCGGATATGATACGCCGCTAAGAATGTAAAATTTTAAAAGAAAATATAATAGAAGCATTACAAGCGGATGTTTCACGTGAAACATCCGCTTTTTATAAGGACTGCCGAAAATGGCAGGGGAGAAACAAATGAAAATAAAAAAAATCACGATACGCGAGCAGTCGGTGCTGGCGGCATTGCTGCTGATCTGGGAGGATTCGGTGCGGCAAAGCCATCACTTTTTGACGGAAGCGGACATTGCCGGTCTGCGGCCGCTGGTATTACAGGGGCTGGCACAGATACCAGAACTATGGGGACTATGCACGCTTGACGGAACTTATGCAGGCTTTATGGGCATTGACGGGCAGAAGCTGGAAATGCTTTTTATCAAGGGCGATCAGCGGGGCCGGGGTTTAGGGTCGCTGTTGCTGGCGCAGGCTATAGAAAAGCTTGGAGTTACAGAAGTAGATGTCAACGAACAGAACCCGCAGGCGCAGGACTTTTACTATAAGCATGGCTTTTATCAAGGTGTACGTTCAGAACTGGATGGGCAGGGTAATCCTTTCCCTATCCTGCATTTAAGCCTTCAAGAAAAGTTGAAGAAAGGCGGCAAGTTATGAAGTTTCAGGCGGCACTTTTGGTAGTTGAAGATATGGCGGCATCGGTGAAATTTTATAAGGAAATTTTAGGACTACGGGTGATCATGGATTTGGGTGCTAATGTTACCCTGACAGGCGGAATAGCCTTGCAGACAAAGGAAAGCTGGTGCGAATTTATTGAAAAAGACGCCAGGGAAATAGTTTTTGGTGGTAATGGGGCAGAGCTTTATTTTGAAGAAGATACTTTTGATGATTTTTTGAAGAAGCTGGCTGCGTTAAAAAATATTAGTTATGTCCATCAGGTCAAAGAATATGCCTGAGGTCAGCGTGCAGTGAGGTTTTATGATCCGGACAGGCATATCCTGGAAGTGGGCGAAAATATGAAAGCTGTTTGCCAGCGGTTTTTAAACAGCGGTATGAGTATAGAGGAAACTGCCGTCAGGATGGACGTGCCGGAGAAATTTGTGCGGGCCTGTGCCAGATAGAGTGTTTCAACAGGATGAAACTGGAGATCAAGCTGCTGACAGAAGCAGAAATAGATTGGTTGGTACCTTTTTTAACAGCGCTGGCAGACTATCATAACCAGGTAGCTGTCAATTTTTCGGGGTGTTATCCGTTGGTTAGCGTCAGCGATAAATGTGTTGTACTTAAAAATGGTCTTGCTACAGGTAAAAGTAAAGCCGCTGTGGTGCTTGCTAATGGTAAAAGGGAAGGCTGCTGCGTTTTTTCCCAAACCGGAAAATTTGGAAGTATCGATTACCTTTATATTAATGAGCAGCTGCGCGGCCATGGTGCAGGTGCTTTGCTGATGTGCTGGATGTTGAAGGAACTGGGACGGACGGGTGTGGAATTGCTCGAACTGAAAGCGGTTGTCGGCAACGGTCAGGCTGTCCGGTTTTATGAACATTATGGTTTTGCGTCCAAAGCAATAGTGCTGGCTAAAAAGTTGTGATAACAAGTGTAAGTAAACAAAGGAGAAGCTTATGCTGGAGAAAATACCTTCACAGGAAGCTGTACAGGAATTAATTGGGGACCGACTTTTTATAGTCTGGCAGCAGCTGTGTGCTTTGATTGAAGCAAACTACGATATGGAGCAGCTGTGGAACCAAGGCGGCAAGGCCTGGGATTATGAATATAAGTACCGGCGCGGCGGCAAAACTTTATGCGGTATTTATCTGCGTGCTGGATGCCTGGGTTTTATGGTGATTTTGGGTAAAGCCGAACGGGAAAAGTTTGAGAACGACAGGGATAACTATACCCTGGCGGTGCAGCAGCTGTATGATGCGGCGATTACCTACTATGACGGGAAGTGACTGCTGCTGGAGGTAAAGGATACGTTGCTGTTTGGTGATTTCAGCAAGCTGCTGCTGCTGAAACGCAAGCCCAATAAAAAATAAGTAGGGCTGCAAAATCATAAGAACGAGAGCTGGTGTAAGGATGCTGAGATTACGTCCCTTTAAAAATAGCGATGCGGCATATTTGCCTGCTTGGATCGTTGATGAACGGGAGTTTTATTTTTGGAGTGCCGGAAAATTTACTTATCCGCTGACTGCAGAGCAGGTGCTGGACTATGCGGAAAAAATTGCCGCTGACGAGGCAGCCTGGCCGTTGACCGTGCTGGATGGCGAGGGTAGACCAGTAGGGCACATCCTGCTGCGTCGTGCAGATTATGTTAATAACAGTATCCATTTAGGTTTTGTGCTGCTAGCGCCGGCTATGCGCGGCAATGGCAGAGGCCGGGACTTAGTGCGGTTGGTTCAACGCTATGTGCAGGATATTTTGGGGATGCGCCGCCTGACTTTGGGTGTTTTTAACAATAATCTGTCGGCGCAGCATTGTTATGAGCAGGAAGGTTTTAGAAAATGCTTAGGTGTAACGGCTATTTTTCCTCTGCACCAGCTGGAATTTTTAGGGGAACAATGGGAGATAGTAGAAATGGAGTGGTTGGCTGATGCAAACTGAAAACCGGCCTTTTTTAATAACTGAACACTTGGCATTTTCGCTGCTTATAGAAAGCGACCAGGCCGCGCTGCAGGAACTGTTGGGTGATCCGGAAATCATGTACGCCTGGGAGCATGGCTTTAGTGCAGAGGAAGTAAAGGACTGGCTGGCGGAGAATCTTCGCCGATATAGAGGCGATGGCCACAGTTATTGGGCTGTGCGATTGCGCGCTGACGGCAGTTTGGTCGGCGTGATGGGTATTTTAGAGGAACAAGTGGCAGGGGCAGCTCATACCGGTATCGGTTATATTTTACATAAGCGCTGCTGGGGAAAGGGCTATGCTGCCGAAGGTACTGCTGCATTATGCCAATATGCTTTCTATAATTTGCAGCTGCCAATACTGACGGCGCAGATCAGAACCAATAATCTGGCTTCCCAGCGGGTTGCCTCTGGGTTGGGTATGGAGGCAGTCAGAGAATTTGCTAAGCTCTATCGCGGTCAAAATATGCCGCATCTGCTGTATCGTCTGACAGAGGATAACTGGCAGCAGCAGGGGGCCAAAGGTAAGGTCATCATGCAGATCAAAACCGGTAAAAAAAGATTTTTACCTTTACTGCTATTGGGTGATGAAGAAGAAGCTATGATCGACAGGTATTTGGAACGTGGTGAGCTTTTCGCTCTTTATGATGGCGGCTTAAAAGCGGTAGCTGTGGTGACCAGGGAAGCAGAAACGGTTTTTGAGCTAAAAAATCTGGCGGTGGAGCCAGCTGCGCAGCGACAGGGCTATGGAAAGTATTTAATAGAAACATTGTGCGCTTTGTATGGGCGCACAGGCAGAAAAATGCTGGCGGGTACAGGGGAAGTGCCGTCGGTGCTGAACTTTTATGCTGCCTGCGATTTTACCAGAAGCCATGCGGTCAAAAATTTCTTTGTTGATAATTATCCGCAGCCGATTTTTGAAGGTGACATACAATTAGTGGATATGGTTTATTTGGAGCGGCTATTATAAAAAGCAAAATAGTGGAGGGGCGCTATGGAAAAATTACAAATAGCAACAGCGGTTTGGGAAGATTTGCCGCAGATTTTAGCATTGCAATATTCGGCCTACCAAAGTGAAGCGTTGCTGCTGAATAATTATGATATACCACCGCTTAAACAGACCTTGCCGGAGCTACAGCAGGAATACGAACAGGGCCTGATCTTGAAGCTTACAGATCGGGACGGAAAAATTATCGGCTCTGTCCGTGCTTATGAAAAGACGGGCAGTGTTTATGTGGGTAAGCTGATGGTGCTGCCTGAATGTCAGCGCCAGGGATGGGGGAGCAGGTTACTATTGGCAGTTGAAAAAACTATACCTGCCAGCAGGTATGAACTTTTTACCAGTAGTAAAAGCGCACAGAATCTGTACCTTTACCAAAAAGCTGGCTATAAAATTTTTGATGAAAAGCAAATAGACGCAGCACTGACACTGATCTATTTAGAAAAACAGTTTTAATAGGTGCTTTTGAAGCATACGAAAAGCAAATAATGGCATAAATAACAAAAGCGATGTTTCACGTGAAACATCGCTTTTGTTATTTACTTATACTGCTGCTATGATATTGTAGCCGTTGGCTATTAAAACTTTTGTGGCCGCTTCTAAAGAAGTTTCTTTGATCAGGATATAATCGGTATTGTAGGTGGAAACAGCAAAGATGCTTATGTCGGCTGCAGCCAGTAGTCCGGAAAGCTTAGCAAGGATACCGACAAGTGCAAAATCCAGCGTACCGCATATCTTAAAGGTGCGCCAGCCGTATTCACATTGCAGAGTTTGTGTGGGCAGGTTTGCTTCCGGGCATGCCAGGGATAGTTCTTCATCGGTTTTGCTGAGAAAACAAAAAGGCATCTGCCAGTCGATTTGCTGTAGGTCGGTTATCTGGCAGACGGCAAATCGCTGTGGTAAAAGTTGTAATTCCATAAAAGCTCCTTTTCAGTTTGCTGATTTATTTGTTAGTCTAAGTATAAATAATCTAAGTTGTTGCTGCAAGTTTATTTAACGGCGGCAGCTTCTGAAAAAACTTGCCTGGTTTCTGTAACGGCGTTGAGCACTTTAGGGAAGCCTGTGTATGGGATGCAATGCAGGAAGGCTTCGATGATCTTATTTTCTTCCACCCCCACATGCAGGGCTGCTCTGATATGAACTTGCAGCTGTGCTTCGCAGCCACCGGCAGTCAGCAGGCTGGCTAAAGTTAGTAATTCACGTTCTTCTAGACTCAGTCCGGCGCGGGCGTAGATTTGTCCAAAAGCGAATTCTACGATATAATTGCCCAGATCAGGGGCAATATCTTCAAGATTTTTGATAATGGCGATACCGGCATCGCCATCGATCCGTTGCAGGTTTTTCAGTCCCTCTGCGAAATAGTTAGTTGTCATTTACATTCACCTCCAAAATGATTACAATTAAAGTATAAATTTTAGACTATAGTCTAAGTCAAATAGTGAAGGTGAAAAAATGAAAATAGGTACTTTTGCCGATCAGACGGGTATCAGTGCGTATACTTTAAGATATTATGAGAAAAAAGGCTTGCTGAAAGTGTGCCGGGATACGCATGGTTGTAGGGTTTATGCTAAGGACGATGTGGAATGGGTAAAATTTTTACAGAAACTGAAAGCAACGGGTATGCTGTTGCGTGATATCCGAAAATATGCTGACCTGCGTTATGAGGGTGAGGTTACTATAGGGGCAAGGCTGGAACTACTGATAGTACATCAGGATTTTGTTGACGAAGAAATAAAGAAATGGCAGCAGTACAGTGAAAATCTGCAAAATAAGATAGCCGTTTATCGACAGTTATTGGAGCAGCAGAGTCATCGGCCGGATACTTGAATTTACACTAATACCGTGTTATAATGTCGGCAACTAAAAATAGTCAAACTTATTTCTTTGTCACCGGATGAAGAAGCTGATATAAGTGTGCAAATTTATGCCGTAGGTCTGGAAGGTGTAGATTTGCACACTTTTTTACTGAAAGGAGCAGGGCATGGTCAAGATATACGATTATTTATGCGAGGATGCTAAAGTTATCAGGGAAAAGGTATTTGTAACAGAGCAGGGATTTCAAAATGAATTTGACGAATGGGATGATAAGGTTGTGCACGCAGTTTTGTTTTTAGACGGTCAGGCTGTGGGTACAGGCAGACTATTGCCAGGCCAGCAGCAGGGTTCGTTCGTTGTTGGAAGGATAGCCGTGTTGCAAGAATATCGAGGCCGTCATTTGGGTGAACAGATCATGCAGGCATTGGAGCAGAAAGCGGTTAAAGCTGGTGGTACTACCATAAGTTTGTCGGCTCAGTGCCGGGCCAGTGGGTTTTACAGCACTTTGGGTTACGTAGAATGTGGTAAGCCATATCTGGATGAATTTTGTCCGCATATTTTGATGGAAAAAGCTTTGTGAAGTAAAGGGCAAGAACAGATTAAATCGCTGTAAAATAATCTTTATTAAAAAATGTGGATAAAGCTGTGGGTTGTGTTGATAAATATGGTCAGGAAGTTGTCGGGCGGCTAAGGTGAAGTAGATGTAGACTGGGTCTGACAAGGGTGGAGCTGAAATATTGCGCAGAGTCCAAGGTGAATGTTTCACGTGAAACATTCACCTTAAAACTTTCTTGCTAAAAAATAATGATTGATTTTATAGAAGAAAAACAGTGATTTTTGTTTTTAACTATAGGTGAAACACTTAATTTGTGATAAAATTAGAACCAGATGAAATTATATAATAATGTAGTGAAGATATTAAGGGTGAGGTGAGGATTTTGGTTAAGGTTATCGCTATTGCCAACCAAAAGGGCGGCGTTGGTAAAACTACTACAACTGTCAATCTGGCTGCATGTTTGGCTTTAAAAGGGCGCAAGGTATTATTGATAGATTCTGACCCGCAGGGCAATTCAACCAGCGGGTTAGGGTTTGATAAGCGTGATATCAAAAAATGTATCTATGATACGTTGATCGATGATGTGCCAATGAAGGATCTGATCATGCCCAGCGCGTATGCAAATTTGGACGTACTGCCGGCAACGATCCAGCTGGCTGGCGCTGAGATCGAGCTGGTGAGCCTGATGAACAGGGAGGGACGATTGAAAAGTTCTTTGGAACGGGTCAAACATGATTATGATTATGTCTTGATTGACTGCCCCCCTTCTTTGGGGTTGCTGACGATCAATGCTTTGACGGCTGCCAGTTCGGTGCTGATCCCGATCCAGTGCGAATTTTATGCTTTGGAAGGCGTTACTCAGCTGATGAATACGATCAAATTAGTGCAGCGTAATCTGAACCCGGCTTTGAAGCTGGAAGGCGTAGTTATGACCATGTACGATGCCCGCACTAACCTGTCTACGGATGTAGTTGACGAAGTAAAAAAATATTTTGAAACTAAAATGTATAATACCATTATCCCGCGTAATGTGCGTTTGAGTGAAGCTCCCAGCCATGGACAGCCAGTCATTGTGTATGACCCAAAATCCAAAGGCGCAATGGTTTATCAGGAGCTGGCACGGGAGGTAATCGGCGATGAGTAAAAGCGGTTTAGGCAAAGGCCTGGGTGCTATTTTCGGCGACATTGCCAACCCTACGGCAGAAGTAGTGGAACCGGTGCGCAGCGATGAAGAAAAGCAGGAGCTGCCGCTGAAGGATATTATTCCCAACCCGCATCAACCCCGGCAGGTTTTTGATGCGGATAAGCTGGCCGAGCTGGTGGAATCCATTAAGCTGCACGGTGTTATTCAGCCGCTGGTGGTGCGCAAGCATGGCCGCAAATACGAGATCGTTGCCGGTGAACGCCGCTGGCGCGCCTCTAAAGAAGCCAAATTGAAAACAGTGCCCGTTATTATTCGTGACTATGATGACGCGACGATGATGGAAATAGCGCTGGTGGAAAACATCCAGCGTCATGACCTGAATCCGGTGGAAGAGGCCGAAGGCATCAAACGATTGATGACTGAGTGCAAGTTGACCCAGGAGGATGCGGCTAAAAAGGTGGGGCGCAGCAGAACCGCTGTAGCTAACATCCTGAGGCTGCTGAACCTGCCGCCACGAATCAGGGAATATGTTTCACGTGAAACATTGACGATGGGACAGGTCAAACCACTGTTGTCACTGGACAATGAAAAGCAGCAGACAGAGGTTGCCGAAGCCATTATCGAAAAAGGTTGGAGCTCGCGTACTGTTGAGGACGTAGTGAAGGAACTGAAAGCCGGCCGCAAGGTAAAAGTGCTGAAGGAAACAGTTACTGTGCTGGGCAGCAAAACGCCGACAAGGAAAACAAAAACAGCTGCCAAAGAAGACGTGTATGCCAGTGATTTTCAAAACCGGCTGGTAGAACTTTTAGGAACAAAAGTTAAAGTTGTGCCGAAGGACGAAAAGCAGGGTAAGATAGAAATAGAGTACTACTCGCCAGAGGATCTGGAGCGCATCTATGATCTGCTGGATAAACCGGCCCAGCAGCCGTTGAAAAGAAAAAAACCGTGGCTGTCGGTATAAGATGCTTTGCTATGGCAGTGCAGTGATGGGGGAGAGAAAGACGTGCAAAGAAAGATAGACACGCATTGCTTCAAGGGCACGGCGTTATGATAGGACTGGGGACTTTGGTCAATGCCGGTGCGATCTTAGCCGGTGCTGCTGCAGGATTACTGCTGCGCCGGGGACTGCCGGAAAAGTGGCAGGAAAGTATCATGCAGGGTGTGGCGCTGTGCATTATCGTGATTGGTGTGCAGATGGCCTTTAAAAGTGAAAATATTATGGTCGTGATTTTCAGTCTGGTACTGGGAGCTATCGTTGGCGAAGCTTTGGATATCGATGCGAAGCTGCAAAAATTCGGCGATTGGGTCGGCAAGAAAATTATTGGCGGACGTGACGCTGGTGCGGCTAAAGCGATAGGCGAAGGTTTTGTGGCCGCCAGCTTGATTTACTGCGTTGGCGCTATGGCGATCATCGGTAGCCTGGAAGACGGATTGAAAGGCGATACAACGATCCTTTTTGCCAAGTCTACTCTGGACGGCATCATTGCTATCATCCTGACTGCAAATCTTGGTGTCGGTGTAGCCTTATCGGCAGTCAGCGTACTGCTGTATCAGGGCACGCTTACAGTGCTGGCCGGAGTATTGGAGCCCATATTGACCACAAGTATTTTAAATGAAGTAACTGCCACAGGCGGGGTGCTGATCATGTCTATCGGCGTCAATATGCTGAAAGTGGTGCAGATCCGCATCTCGAATCTGCTGCCGGCAGTAGTCTGGGCAGGGCTTATAGTAACACTGGTTGGTCTTTTATAAAGGAAGAAGGAAAACAATGGAACAGATAAATGAAATCTTAAGCGGCAATTTGCTGGTGATAGTCGCTGTTTTACTGGTGCTGCTTATATTTTTATTGGCAATGTTGGTAAATTTGAACAGCAAGCTGAGGAAGCTGCAATGGAAGTATGATTACTTTACTAAAAGCACTACGATGGATCTAGACGAAGTACTGACGCAAACGCTGACAGATCTACGCGCTGCGGAAGCAAATATTACTGCTTTGGAAAAAAGCCGTGATGAACTGCGCTTGCGTTTGAAAAATTGCGTGCAAAATCTGCGGGTCTTACGTTATAATGCTTTTGATAATACGGGCAGTGATTTAAGTTATTCTATTGCGCTGACAGATGAAGAAAATAACGGCGTCGTTATTTCGAGTATCTACGGCCGTGAAGAAAATCGCTGTTATGCCAAACCCGTTACAGCAGGAAAATCGCACTATGTACTTTCTAAAGAAGAAGAGGAAGTATTACAGCAAAAATAGGCGAAAAACTCATCGCTTTAAATGGCCTGCAAGACTGGCAAAATCCAAAATGAATAGACTGGCTTGCGCCGCAAAGAAAAAACGCTCACAAGCGATTTGTGAGCGTTTTTGTGTATACACTGATAATGATTTGGCTTTAAAGAAGCTAAGTATAAAATAAAATTCGAGATATTAGATTTTTTTAGGAAAAAGTGTTTGGTAAATAGTAATAAATTTTTGGTGGAGTTAAGCAGATTGTATTTTGACAATGCTTTTAAAAATTTAGATGGATCGACTAATTGATAGAAAATAAATAAAAGATACTGGGTGATAAATAGTACTTTATTAAAATCGCGAAAAATATCGCAGAAATTTAAGTGAAAGTTTCATTTTCTGTCAAGCTGGCTGTTGAAAAAATAGAAGTAGTTTTGCATAAAACGAAGCTGTTTTTCAGTTGAATAAAATTTACCCCCTGCTTCTCAAAATCAAGAAGCAGAGGGATAAAGAGTTCCTCTATATATAATGTAGAGTTTTAGCAAATAATGATATTGCTGTTAGTATTACATATTGCCGTGAAACAGCTGCAACAGTATGAACATGACCTGGGCGCTCATCAGGTATTTGAACCAGATGCGGGCATAGACGAATCCCAACGGGCTAACTTCATAAGCACCGGCGATACGTCCCTGGACGCCATAGGATTCCAGCGCCGAGAGGAACAGTAGCATACAGCCGGGCTCCCAGCCGTCGCCGGTAATGAGCCAGATGCAGTAGAAGAGGAAGAGGATGTCGATAAGGAAATAAATGAGGAAAAAGACAGTGGTTTTGTCGATAAAAACCACATGCACTTTTTTAGCACTGCGGCGCTCTTCGACGATCGCTCGGAAATTATGCAGGAACAGGGCCAGTTCGCGATGATATATAAAGGAAAAAACTTTCGCGCAAAGAAAAAGCAAGGGAATATAATGCATGGGAGCTCCTATCTGTGAATTCAGTTAACATACACAAATATTATACATCATAAAAAGATAGCGTGCCAAGAAAAATCGTGAATTTTGTATACATTCTGCTTCGAACGGAATATTGTCTTTTGTATACGGAACAAATGACAAAAAGATCAAAAAATACAAAATAGCAGAGCAAATTATTCGTTTTTTGTACGGATTTTCAAAAAAAGAGTTGACAAAAGTGTGAAAAAGTATTTATAATTGTGAGCAGATAGTTACAAACGTAGCGTTGCCAAAGTAAGACACTGTTGCGAGGGGAACAGCAACGGCTGCTGCATAGAAGTAACCAATTATATCATTAAAAGGAAAAGGGGAAAGAAGAAATGAAAACCTGGAGAAAAGTTGCCAGTGCTGCTTTAGCAGCTATGGTATTCGCTTCACTGACCGCAGGTTGCGGCGGAGACAAAAAGAAAGAAGCTGCTAACACCAATGAGATCGTAGTAGGTGCAAGCTTTGAGCTGACCGGCAATGTCGCCAACTACGGTAAATCTACTTTGTCGGGCTTGAAAATGGCCTTTGACGAAGTTAACAAAGCCGGCGGTATCGACGGCAAAAAACTGCGTATCGTGGAAAGCGATAACAAGTCTGAGCCTTCCGAGGCAGGTAACTCTGTTACCAAGCTCGTAACCCAGGATAAAGTAGTTGCGGTCATTGGCCCTGCTACCAGCGGCTGCGTTGCTGCTTCCACTCCTATCACTACTGCGAACAAGATCCCTTTGATCGCACCCTGTGCTACGGCGCCTAACATCACTGTTGAGAACGGTAAGGTCAAAGAATTTGTCTTCCGTTCCTGCTTCATCGACCCGTTCCAGGGCCGCGTAATGGCAGAGTTTGCTGATAAAAACCTGCATGTCAAAAACGTAGCGATTTTGTATGACGCTTCCAGTGACTATTCCAAAGGTTTGGCAGAAGTATTCACCACGACTATGGAAGGCAAAGGCGGTAAGATCGTTGCCAAAGAAGCTTTCCTGGCAAAAGATCTGGATTTCAAATCTGCTTTGACTAAAATCAAATCTACTAATCCGGAAGCCATCTATATTCCTGGTTACTATGAAGAAGTTGCCAAGATCATCAAACAAACCCGTGAATTGGGTATGGATGTACCGCTCTTAGGCTGCGACGGCTGGGACAGCCCGAAGCTTGTTGAGATCGGCGGCCCTGCTGCTTTGAACAACACTTATTTCTCCAGCGCTTATTCCGCAGAGGATAAAGAGCCTTCCGTACAAAAATTCATCGCCGGTTACAAAGCTATGTATAACAAAGAACCTGACGTTTTCTGTATGCAGGGCTACAATGCCGGTTTGATCCTGGCTGACTCCATCAAACGCGCAGGCGGCGCTTCTGACGGTACTAAACTTGCTGCCGCTATTGCTGCTACCAAAGACCTGCCCGTTGCCAGCGGCAAGCTGACTTATGATGCTGACCACAATCCGATCACCAGCGCGATCATCATCGAGCTGAAAGACGGTGTACAGTCCTTTAAAGAAAAAATCTCGCTGTAATAGTGCAGTAAAGCTGTTTTGTAAACTAAATATATAAAAAAGATAAGATCAGTAGAAACCATTGTTTTTTAGATGTTTTTTGGTCCGCGCGGCTTTGGCCGCGCAGGATTAAATATATTTTGAGGTTTTCATCAGAGGGGGAAAAACAATGAAAAAAGTTACTAAGGTATTCTCAGTAATGGTAGCAAGTGTGGCTTTAGCAGCTATGCTTAGTGGCTGTGGCGGCGATAAAAAAGCTGCTGGCGATACCATCAAGGTTGGCGGCAATCTGGAAATGACCGGCGGCAGTGCCAGCTTTGGTATTTCTGCTAAAAACGGTATTGAACTGGCTTTTAAAGACATCAATGCCAAAGGCGGCGTCAATGGCAAAAAGTTGGAGCTGGTAGTTGCGGATAATAAATCCGAAGCGGCCGAAGCGACCAACGCCATGCAAAAGCTCGTTTCTCAGGATAAGGTCGTAGCCGTTATCGGCCCCAACCTTTCTTCCGCTACTATTGCGGCCAGTGCGATCAACAATGGCAGCAAAGTGCTGGATATCGCACCGATGGCTACTAATCCTAACGTTACCGTGGACCCGGCGACAGGCAAGACTAAAGATTATAATTTCCGCGCCTGCTTCATCGATCCGTTCCAGGGCACCGTTATGGCCAACTTTGCTAAAAATGATTTAAAAGCAACAAAAGCAGCGATCCTTATCGATAATTCTTCTGACTATGCTAAAGGCTTGGCGGCGTTCTTTAAAGAAAACTTTGAAAAGAACGGCGGTACTGTTGTGGCTGAAGAATCATATCTGCAAAAGGATACCGATTTTAAAGCTACTTTGACTAAAATCAAAGCTGCAGCTCCCGATATTCTTTATGTTCCCGGTTATTACCAGGAAGTCGGCATGGTCGTGAAACAGGGCCGTGAAATGGGCCTTGAGATCCCGATGGCCGGCGGAGACGGCTGGGACAGCGCCAAATTGCCTGAAATCGCAGGCAAGGCAGCACTCAATAATACTTACTTCTCCAGCTTGTATTCTCCTGACGATGATTCCGCTTTGAACAAAGCTTTTGTCAGCGAATATGAAAAAGCTTACAAAGTAAAACCCGACGTTTTCGCAGCGCTTTCTTATGACTCCGCTTTGCTGGTCGCTGAAGCGATCAAAAACGCAGGCGATGCTGATCCGGTAAAGGTGGCCCAGGCTATGGCTAAAATAAATGGCTTCCAGGGTGTATCCGGTACCGTAACCTTTGACGCGCAGCATAACCCGGTTAAGAGTGCTGTAATCATCGAACATATCGATGGCGCTCAAACCTTCAGGACAAAAATCAATCCTTGATAAAAATCCACAATTAATTTTTGCAATGGTGCGGGCTGTGGTGTTACCACAGCCTCATTGCGTTTAATCCACGAGATCAGGAGGACAGGAATTATGGACATGGGTTCCTTTTTGCAACAGTTTGCCCAACAGCTTATCAACGGCATTTCGCTGGGCAGTATTTATGCGCTGGTAGCATTGGGCTATACGATGATCTATGGTATCATCAAGCTCATTAATTTTGCTCACGGCGATATTTACATGCTGGGTGCTTATTTCGGCTTCGTAGCCACCACTATGCTTGGTTTTTCTTTTATTCCGGCTATTCTTTTTTCGATGGCTTGTGCTGCTTTGGCAGGTATTATTATTGAACGTGTGGCCTATCGGCCTATGCGTAACGCGCCCCGAATCGCAATCTTGATCACAGCTATCGGTGTATCGTTCTTTTTGGAATACAGTATGATTTTGATCGCGACGCCGCAGCCCCGTACTTTCCCGGCTGTTTTTGAGGCAACGATCTATCATCTTGGGCCTTTGGTCGTCAATAGCCAGCAGGTAGTTATTTTGATCTGCGCGCTGATTTTGATGGCTGTGCTGACTTACATTGTACAAAACACCAAAGCGGGCAAAGCGATGCGGGCCGTTTCTTTCGACGCCGACGCAGCCCGTCTGATGGGTATCAATATCGACCGCGTTATTTCCATGACCTTTGCCCTGGGCTCTGCCCTGGCAGCTGCCGGCGGCGTGCTGGTAGGCATCTACTATAATTCTATCGACCCGCTGATGGGCATGGTCCCCGGTATCAAGGCTTTCGTCGCCGCAGTACTCGGCGGTATCGGCATCATCCCCGGCGCGATGCTGGGCGGCTTGATTTTGGGCGTGGTAGAAGCAATGGTCAGCGGTTTCTTTTCTTCGACCTTCCGCGATGCTGCGGCATTCGCTATCCTGATCCTCATTTTGCTTTATAAACCGGCTGGTTTGCTGGGCAAAAATGTGCGTGAGAAAGTGTAGGTGAGAGCTATGAATGCCATGAGAAAAAAAGATCTACTGACGTTAGTAGCCTGTGCCGTACTTTTTGCGCTGGTTGAGGGGATGCTGCTGGAAGAGATCATCGGCCCCTTTTGGGAATTGAATATCATTTTGATCTGCATCAATATCATCCTGTCGGTCAGCCTGAACCTGATCAACGGTTATACAGGCCAGTTTTCTATCGGCCATGCAGGCTTTCTGGCGGTAGGCGCTTATACGGGCGCTATCGTGACTGTCAAGCTGGGTATGCCCTATGAGCTGGCATTGGTAGTCGGCACTATTTCTGCAGGCTTCCTGGGCTTTCTCATCGGTCTGCCGACGTTGCGGCTGAATGGTGACTATCTGGCTATCGCGACGCTTGGCTTAGGCGAGATCATCCGTATCTGCATCTTGAATATAGACTATGTAGGCGGTGCTTCCGGATTGATGGGCATTCCCCGTTTTACCAACTTCGCCTGGGTCTTCTGGATCATGATCTTCGTGATCTTCTTTATCAAAAACTTTAAGAACTCGGCTCCGGGCCGCTGCTGTCTGGCGATCCGCGAAAACGAGATCGCTGCCGATACCATGGGTATCGACACCACTAAATACAAAGTAATGGCGTTTACCCTGGGCGCTGCTTTTGCAGGCACCGCAGGCGTATTGTTTGCCCATTATTTTTACATTGCCCATCCGGCGTCTTTCACCTTCATGCGTTCTTTTGATATTTTGACCATGGTAGTTTTAGGTGGACTGGGTTCTATGACTGGCGCGATCACAGGCGCTGTACTTTTAACTTTTATTTCTGCCTATCTGGCAGAATACCCCGAATGGCGTATGATCATTTACTCGCTGACGTTGATAGTGTTGATGCTGCGCCGTCCGCAGGGCTTGTTTGGCAGTAAGGAATTGAGCTTGAAAATGTTTGGATTTGGAGGTGGCAAAGGTGGACGCACTGCTGAAAGTAAATGATATTTCCATGGTCTTTGGCGGTCTGCGCGCTGTCTCCAATGTTTCGCTGGAAATCAATCAGGGTGAACTGATCGGCCTGATCGGGCCTAACGGCGCCGGTAAGACCACGGCTTTTAATATGATCACCGGTGTTTACACACCGACCGAAGGCGAGATCATCTTCGACGGCGTGAAAACCAGCGGTAAAAAATCTTATCAGGTCACCCAGCTGGGCATGGCCAGAACTTTCCAGAATATCCGTTTATTCTCGGAATTATCGGTTATCGACAATGTTAAGATCGCCTATAACATGCACGTTAAATACAACTTGGGCGAAGCAATCGCCCGTGTGGGCCGTTATTTCAGCGAAGAAGACGAGATCACGCAGAAAGCCTTAGAGCTGCTGAAGATATTTAAACTGGAAGACAAGGCTTACGAAACGGCTAAGAACCTGCCTTACGGCGAGCAGCGCCGTCTGGAGATCGCCCGGGCTTTGGCAACAGAGCCGAAACTGCTGCTGCTGGACGAACCGGCGGCTGGTATGAATCCGCAGGAAACCAAAGAACTGATGGAAATGATCCGTTGGATCCGCGATAAATTCGCCTTGTCGATCCTTTTGATCGAGCATGATATGGGCCTGGTCATGGGTGTCTGCGAGCGTATCTATGTTTTGGAATACGGCTTCTGTATCGCCAGCGGTACGCCGGATGAGATCAAGAACAATAAGCGTGTTATCGAAGCATACTTGGGCGAGGAGGTATCCTGATGTTAAAGGTAAACAATATCGACGTCTATTATGGTGCCATTCACGCAATTAAAGATATCAGCATCGAAGTGCCCAAAGGCGAGATCGTAACGCTGGTCGGCTCTAACGGCGCCGGCAAAAGCACGACGCTGCGCACTATTTCCGGCCTGATGAAGCCGAAAACAGGTACGATACTTTTTGAAGATAAAAACATCGTTGGCGTACCGGCGCATAAGATCGTTGGCATGGGCTTATGCCAGGTTCCCGAAGGACGCCACGTTTTCGCTAATATGAGCGTTATGGAAAATCTGGAGCTGGGCGCTTATCTGCGCAGCGATAAAGACGGTATTGCCCGTGATCTGGAAGATGTTTTTAAAAAATTTCCGCGTCTTTTAGAGCGTAAAGAACAGATCTCCGGTACCCTTTCCGGCGGCGAGCAGCAAATGCTGGCCATGGGCCGTGCTTTGATGAGCCGTCCGCGCCTTTTGCTGTTGGACGAACCCTCGATGGGTTTGGCACCATTGCTTGTTAAAGAAATATTTAATATAATAAAAGAAATAAACGAGAGCGGCACTACGGTGCTTTTGGTTGAGCAAAATGCCAATATGGCTTTGTCCATTGCTGACAAGGCGTATGTATTGGAGACCGGCCGCATCGCTTTGGCAGGTACTGCGCATGAATTAGCCAGCAGTGAAGCTGTGCGCAAGGCTTATTTAGGCGGCTGATGCCGTAAAAGGAGCGTGTTAGAAATGTTAGTTAAAGATTTTATGTCAGCTAATGTAGTTACTATTTCAGAAGACAAAAGCATGCTGGAAGCCCGTGAACTGATGAAAAGCAAGGATTTCCGGCGTATCCCCGTAGTCGATGATATCAAAAGAGTTATGGGTATCATCACCGACGGCGATATTGGCCGTACTTCTCCTTCCGATGCCAGCACTTTATCCCGTTATGAAGCCAATTATCTGCTGTCACGTTTAAAAGTACGCGACGTGATGACCCGTGATGTGATAACTGTTCGCGATAACAGCGCTATAGAAGACGTAGCTTACCTGCTTTATAAAAATAAGATCAATGCTTTGCCGGTAGTCAACGACGATAATAAGCTGTGTGGCATCATTACCGACAGCGATATTTTCCGTGCTTTCGTAAGCATCATGGGCATCGCTAAAAGCTGCACACGCATCACCGTTGACGTTACTGATAAGGTGGGCGTTATCGCCGATATTGGCGGTATGTTCCGCGACCAGGGTATCAACATTATTTCTGTGGTCACCAAAAAGAATGATGCCAATACTACCGAGTTGACGATCCGTGCAGATTTGTCCCAGCATGGTATGGATATTATCGAACAGATCCGCGAAGCCGGTTACGAAGTGACCGATATCAGTACGGTCAAAGGCATCGAATAAGCCATGTTGGACGCCAAGTTCAATGTAGGTGACGTGGTGCGCATGAAAAAGGCGCATCCCTGCGGTTCTTTTGAATGGGAGATCACCCGCACGGGCATGGATTTCGGCCTGAAGTGCAAAGGCTGTGGCCATTTTGTGATGATAGCCCGCCCAAAATTCATCAAAGCAGTGAAAGCCGTGGTAACAGCGGCCCCAGAGCAGTAAGAGAAAATAAAGGCTCCGCCTCAGGCGGAGCCTTTTGTTTAAGAAGGGATTAGGAAAGCTAATGATACAGATCAAAGCATTAGATCATCTGGTGTTGACAACGCGGGATTTTGACCGCTGCATATGGTTTTATCGTGATGTGCTGGGACTGGAGCTGGTATGCAGGGAGGGTCATTATGCTCTGCGTTTTGGTGTTCAGAAAATCAATATTCATCGTCGGCCGGCAGAATTTTTACCGGCGGCAAAGAATATTACAGCCGGCAGTTTGGATTTCTGTCTGTTAACAGATACTGACTTGCTGGAAGTAAAGCAGCAATTAGATGAATACGGCGTTGAGATCGAGGAAGGCGTTGTAGAACGCAATGGTGCTTTGGGGAAGATGCAAAGTTTATATGTGCGTGACCCGGACGGTAATCTGGTGGAAATCAGCAAATATCAAAAACAGTAAATATTAAATCAAGCCGCTGTTTCTAAAGAAACAGCGGCTTGATTTTTAAAAAAATAAGGGACTGGCGGCTATTCCAGCCTGCTTTTAAAAGTCCAGCCGGCGATGCTCAGCGTCAGGATGGCGATCAACGTCAGCGGCAGTAAATTCAGTGCTACATATTGCAGCTCCATATCCTTTAGCAAAACCCCTTTGGCGATAGCCAAAAAGAAGCGCAGGGGATTAAGATAGGTAAGATACTGCAAGGCTACCGGCATACTGTCGACTGGTGAGATAAATCCGGACAATAAGACAGCTGGCATTTGAAAGGTAAAAACGCCTAAAATAGCCTGCTGCTGAGTTTTGCACAGGGATGAGATAAACAGTCCTACACCTACCAGTGCTAACAGCGCGATAAAATCGGCGGCTAAAAAAAGCAGCAGTGAACCGTTTAAAGGGAAATCAAAAAACTGGACCGAGATGCTGAGCATCAAGAGCGTAAGCGTCCAGGCCAGCAACTGGGCCGGAACGGCCTTGCCGATCAGGATCTCGGCTGAGGACAAGGGACTGACGATCAGCTGGTCGAAGGTGCCCACTTCTTTTTCCCGGGCAATAGACAGGGAGGTGAGCAAAAGTACGATCACCATGGAAAGCATAGCCATAAGTGAAACCAGCGAATAATATTTATAGTCCAGATTGATGTTGAACCAGTTGCGGGTAACGATCTCCAGCGGTGGCGTGCTTGACGCCAGTTCTTTAGTATAGCCCTGGATGATCTGGGTAGCGTAATTGCCAATGATCGAGGCGGAATTAGTTTGCCTGCCGTCGGTTATTATCTGTACGGCAGCGCCGGTCTTATTTTTGATGGCGGCAACAAAATCACCGGGTATCTCTAAAGCCGCGCTGGCTTTTTGGGTATCGATACTTTCCCGCAGCTGTTGGGGTGTATCGATGACAGCAACGGAATTGAACCAGGGCGAATTGGCAAAATGGCTGATCAACTCGCGGGAATAGTAGCTGCGGCTGTTATCCAATACTACCATGTCGATGTTTTTTACTTCCATCGTTACGGCGTTGGCAAAAATGATCAGTTGCAGCAGTGGCATTACGGTCACGATAAACCGGCTGCGCGGATCTTTCCAGATAGCCTTGAATTCTTTGATGATTAAGGTCAATAAACGTGTTGTCATTTTTCCAACCTCACTAATGTATTTTTGTAGACTAAAAATGACAACACCAGGCACAGGCAGCTCAAATAGACCGTATTGATCAAAACTACAGAACTGATGGTACCTGCTAAAAATTCACTTTCAATAAAGGTCACAAAATAACGTTGTGGCAGCACTGCCGTCAAATACCTAAAAAATGTCGGCATGGAAGAAATGGGGAACATTAGGCCGGACAGCAACAGCGCCGGTAAAAAACCTATAACCAGAGAGACCTGGCTGGCCAGGAACTGGTTTTTGAAGATAGTAGAGATCAGCAGACCGATACCCATACAAGTAAGCAAAAATAGGCTGCCCACAAAAAACAGCACAATATAGGAACCGCGGAAAGGCAACTCGAAGGCTGTTGCGAATAAAAAGACGTTGAACCAGAGCGACAGCGTACCTAAAACATAGTAGGCAAAGTATTTGCCCAGCACAAATTGCAGCCTGCTCAGACGGGTACTCAGCAGAGCTTCCATGGTTCCCCGTTCCCATTCACGGGCTACAACGAGGGCTGTTAAAAGGATACCGACCAGGCTTAGGGTAACAGCTAGGGAACCGGGCAGGATAAAATAATGGCTGTCCATTTCTTCGTTATACCAGACCCGCAGCTGCGGCGTTATTAAATTTACCTGCTGTTTACCGCGGTTCATGCCTTCCAGCCATTGGGTGATGATACCACTGGCGTAGCTTTGAACATAGTTGGCCGTATTAGTTTCGCTGCCGTCGGTAATGATTAGCGCCTGCGCCGTGCGGTTTTGGGCCAGATTAGCAGAAAAATCACCGGGTATGATCACAGCGCCCTGCAACTGGGAATTGGCAATAGCGGCATACATATCCGCGGTATTATCATAGACCCTGGTTTTGATATAGGGATTATTACTGAAAGACTTTGCCAGGGTCATGACCCGTGGATTGGCATCGTCCAGCTTCAGTCCCAGTTTGATGTTGGCCGAGTCCACATTGATACCATACATATAGATGAGTGATAATAATGTGGGCAAAATAAAAGCAATCAAAATACTGCTGGGGTCGCGGATGATCTGTAAGAATTCTTTTTTTATAAAAGCCGATAAAATTCTCATAACAGGCCGCTTTCTGCATCCTTACGGTTGATAAGTTCAATAAAAGCCTCTTCCATGGTCGTGGCCCCGGCTTGCTGCTTTAAAGCGGCAGGGGTGCCGATAGCGATGGTTTCGCCTTTATAAAACAGGCTGACATTGTCACAGTATTCCGCTTCATCCATAAAATGCGTAGTTATTAAAATAGTGACGCCTTTTTGCGCCAGCGCCCGTAGATGGCACCAAAACTCCTTGCGTGTCACCACGTCGACGCCCGAAGTAGCCTCGTCCAAAAACAGGATCGGCGGGTTGTGGATCAGGGCGCAGGCCAGAGATAAGCGCTGCTTGATGCCCAGAGGCAGCTGTTCCGATAGCTGGTGAAAATAAACTGTCAGGCCAAAATGCGTCGCTATGTTATCGACGCGTTCTTTAATTTCGCCAAAAGGAATGCCATAGAGCCCGGCAAAAAATTCCAGATTCTCACGTACGGACATATTGCCATACAGCGAAAATTTCTGCGCCATATAGCCCAGGTAAGAGCGGGCTAAAGTGGGGGCTTCCCTGATGTCCACGCCCATGATCTTTGCCGTTCCGGCAGTGGGACGGGCTAAACCGCACATCATTTTAAACGAGGTCGATTTACCGGCGCCGTTAGGCCCCAGCAGACCAAAAATTTCGCCGCGTTTAATATGGAAGGTGTTGTTTTTGACCGCAGCAAAGCTGCCGTACATTTTTAAAAGGTCCAGCGCTTCGACAGGATACTCCACATTACTTTCCCGATAAACATAATTGGCTGCGATCTGCGACGGTTTTTCTTCATAGCCGCCCATCAAGCGGATGACTTTACGTTCAAAAGCGGCAGAGGTAGCAGCCAGTGCAGACGGTGAACCATTGTAGATGACCTTGCCCTGATCCATAACGATAGTATTGTCGAAGCTGTTGGCTTCGTCTAAATAGGCGGTAGACCAAACTACCGTAGTTTTGGGTGTGATGGTAGTTTTAACCAGGTGCATCAAATCACGGCGTGAAATAGGGTCAACGCCGACGGAAGGTTCGTCCAGCACCAAAAATTCAGGGTCACCCAAAAGGGCGCAAGCCAGTCCCAGCTTCTGTTTCATTCCGCCCGACAGCTTACCTGCCAGACGATTCTGAAAAGGCTCCAGGCCTGTAAAGTCCAAAAGCTTATTAAAGTCTTTGGCAACTTCTTTTAAATCTGCATAAAACTCCAGGTTTTCACGCACAGTCAGGTCTTCATAAAGGCCGAACTTCTGCGGCATATAGCCGATCCTGGCAGTAAGTTCCTTTTTCTGGGTAGCCGGGTCCAGTCCCAGGGTGGCTACACTGCCGGTATCTGCCTCCAACAGGCCGATAATGATGCGTAGCAGCGTGGTTTTACCGGCGGCGTCAGCGCCGACGATACCAGTCATCTGCCCCATGGGGATAGTAAGGCTTAACGCATCAAGGGCTACCGTCTGGCCAAATTTTTTAGTAACAGCGTTGATTACTACCGTATCCATTTTATTTACCCCGAACAGCTTTGAGATCCAGCAAAACAGTGGTCGGCATGCCCTGACGTAAAAATTCGTCGGCGTTGTCGACATAAACACGGATCTTATAAACTAAATCTGTCCGCAGATCAGTGGTCTGGACGCTTTTAGGGGTAAACTCGCTGACGGGGGAGATATAGCCGATATGACCCTGATAGGTTTTTTTGGCACCGGTGTGGGGGTCGGTGCTGTCGGTGATGATTTGCGCCGGCATACCGTCATAAATATTGCCTAAATTGATTTCGCTGATATAGGCCCTGATCCAGACAGGCCGTGGCTTGGTAAGCGTATAGATAGCCGTACCCTTTTGGATAATGCTGCCCGGCTCCACTAAACGGGCTGTGACCACGCCTTCCTCTAAAGCGTAAAGTCTGGAATAATCACTTTGCCTGCTCAGCAGGTCTTTAGCAGTAACGGCTGCGTTATAGGCTGACTGCATTTCTTTAAAGGTATTTTCAGCAGTTTCAAAATCCAGCTTCGAGATAGCGCCGCTGGTATAAAGGACTGCATATTTATCGTAGACTGAGCGTGACTGCACCATCGAGGCGTAGACTTTAGCAACTTCGCTTTCCGCCTGCGCTTCCTGCAATTTATAATCGGCGGCGTCTATTTCGGCAACCAGACTGCCCTGCTTGATGGTGTCGCCTTCTTCAAAATACATTTTAGTGACCTGTCCCGGCACCTGAAAGCCCAAATCAAACTGGCGGATATCCACGTTACCATATAAAGTCAGCTGGGTTTTATCAGTAGCCGCAGGCCGACGCTATTATGATAGCTATAACAAGTAAAAGTTTTTTCTTCATCATAAGCTCCTTTAAGTGTTTTCTTATTTTTAATTATAAGAGAAGTTAAGCGGCTTGACAAGCAACAAATCACAGGCTTGTGTCGGATTTTGGGGCCATAGCTGCCAGGAGAGCCGGTTGGTCGATAAAACTGATCAGTTTCAGCCAGAAATCCAGCGGGGAAATGGGGCTGTTGTGCTGGTAACAGTAAACCAGTACCTGAAGATGGCCGCTGAGGATGAACTCCATTAAAAGCTGCAGCTGCGGTGTGAGCTGCTGCGGCGTCAGCTGCAAATGACGTACTAGCACCTGACGGATATGGTTTTTCATTTTATAAACAAAGCGTGGGTCGCCGTTGGGACCCAGTAGCATCGACATGATGGGAGCGTTGTTTTTGAAAAAAATTTTTGAAAGTTGTCTTTCTTCCTCAGTGGGGACGCCTGTACGGAAAATGCGGATCCCGTGGGGCAGAAAGGTATCGACGATCTGAAACAGCTCGTTTTCCAGTTGTTTGAGCAGGTCGTCCGTATTATTGAAATAAGCGTAAAAAGTGCTGCGGTTATAACCGGCTTTTTTAGTTAGCTGAGAAACAGTTATTTTGTCGCAGGGCAGCGTCTGGCATAGCTGCAAGAAAGCTTCCACGATGCAGTCTCTGGCAGTTGGCATTTTGTTCATGGCAAATTCCCCTTTTGTTTTTTCTTAGTTTAATTATACTATAATCTGTTGGGCAGCAAAAGGGCGGACCAGGCAAGTGCAAGGCAGTGTTTTATTACCCGGGCAATAAAACACTGCCAGTGGGATGCAGGTGGCTGAAAAATAATAAGAGCATTTCCGTGAGGAAATGCTCTTAAGTAAGTGTAAGGATATTTTATTTGTCGCCTTGCATATAAACGTTCATACCGGGAACAGCGCCATTGACGCCGTTAGCGGCATAAGCTTTACTGATATTCTCCAGCAGATCAAAGTAAACGCCCCAGTAATTGGCGCCTTCAGCCCAAACACGGATCGTATATTCCACTGCGTATTCCTTATAGCCGGAAAGCCTGACGAACGGCTCGGGATCGCTTAAGGTATTGGCAGTAGCTGCCACAGCTTCGGTCAAAGCTTTTTTAACAGTTGCGATATCGTTGTTATAGCCTGCGCGTACAACTACGTCGACGCGGCGCAGCGGCTCAGAAGAGAAGTTAGTGATCTTGCCGCCAGCGATCTCGCTATTGGGAACGAAGATGTCTTTGTTATCGACTGTGATGATCTTGGTGCAGAGCATGGTGATTTCTTTGACGGTGCCTTCGATGCCTGCGGCAGAGATATAGTCGCCGGCTTTAAAAGGTTTGGTGATGAGCAGCATGATGCCGTTGGCCAGATTTGACAAAGCACCCTGTACGGACAGGGAAACGGCCAAACCTAACATACCTAAAACAGCCAGCAGCGAAGCTATAGGGATACCGATGCTTTCGGCAACGATGCAGACGGCTACGAAATTAAAGACTACTTTGATGACGGTACGCAGAAAGCCGCGCAGGGTCATGTCTACCTTCAGTTTATCCAGGACGCGTTCAACAGGGCCCATCAGGTATTTGATGACTATGTGGCAGATAACGAAAATGACGATTGCAGAAATGACGTTGCCAACAGTCAGTGTACCTACTGAAAAATTAAGGATTTCTTGGATTGTTTCCATATACAACAGCTCCTTTGAATACTTGTTTATACAAACAAGCTTAAATATATTGCTATTATAACATAAAAGAGCGCAATAAAATATCCTAAGCCAAAATTTTAATAAGTTATTGGAAGAAATTGTGCTTTAAAAATAGCGGCGCAGTTTTCCCTGCAGCCGAATATTGCATAAAAACAGTCTTTGAGGTAAAATAAAGTATTACTAAAGAAGATGAGGAGCGATTATTGTGAGTACCAATTTAGAAGTAGGTATCGTAGGCTTGCCTAACGTAGGCAAAAGCACTTTGTTCAACGCTATCACCAAGGCGGGAGCAGAGGCAGCCAACTACCCTTTCTGTACCATAGAGCCTAACGTCGGCGTTGTTGACGTTCCTGATAAAAGACTGGAAGTTTTGGGCGAGATGGTGAAAGCAAAAAAAATCGTGCCTGCAGCCATGCGTTTTGTTGATATCGCCGGCCTTGTTAAAGGCGCGTCTAAGGGCGAAGGACTGGGCAACAAATTCCTGGCCCATATTCGTGAGGTAGACGCAGTTGCACAGGTAGTGCGTTGTTTTGAAGATGGCAATATCACCCACGTTGAAGGCAGCATCGACCCGCTGCGCGACATTGAGATCATCAATACCGAGCTATGTTTGGCGGATATGGAAACTGTAGAAAAACGCCAGGAAAGACTGGTTAAGCTGTCTAAGACCGGCGATAAAAAAGTGCCGGTAGAAAAAGCCGTTCTCGATAAAGTACTGGCTGGTTTGAGCGAAGTTATCCCGGCCCGCCGCCTGGGGCTGACCGACGAGGAACTGGAATTTTTGGGTGAACTGCATCTTTTGACGATGAAGCCCGTATTATATGTAGCTAACGTCAGCGAAGAAGAAGTAGCCGATGCTTCAGCTAACCCCCATGTGCAGGCAGTAGTGCAATACGCTGCCGCAGAGGGTGCCCAAGTTATCACCGTTTCTGCTAAAATGGAGTCGGAGATCGCCGAGCTGCCCGACGAAGAAGCCAAAGAATTTTTGGCTATGGCCGGTTTGGAAGAAGCAGGACTTGACCGTTTGATCAAGGCAGGTTTTAAGCTGCTGGGGCTGATGACCTATATCACTGCCGGTGAGATCGAAGTGCGCGCCTGGACCATTGTGCGCGGTACCAAAGCGCCGCAGGCAGCTGGCAAGATCCATACCGATTTTGAACGCGGCTTTATTCGTGCCGAGATCGTGTCTTATAAAGATTTGGTAGAATGCGGTACTAAAGGCGCTGCCCGTGATAAAGGCTTAGTGCGCCTGGAAGGCAAAGAGTACGTCATGCAGGACGGCGACGTAGTCGAGTTCCGCTTTAACGTGTAATTTACAAAGCAGTGGGGTTTCCCACTGCTTTTTTTAATTATTTGCCACTTGCAATTTTTGGTGGCTCTGATAGAATAGAGATTGCCCGGAAGGAGGGCTTACAAGTGATTTTTGATACCCATATGCACTGTGATTATTCTTGCGACAGTCATATGAAAATTGCCGCAGCCATTGAGGCGGCGGATAAACAAAATATTGGCATCGTTATTACCGAGCATTGGGACGATGATTATCCAACTAATCCCACGGCCTTTATGTTTGATGTTGACGATTATTTTGCCCGGTTTGGGACTTACCGTAGTGAAAAGGTGCTGCTGGGCATCGAGATAGGCATGCAGAAGCAGACGGCAGCAGCCGATGAAGCGCTGGCAGCGGCCTATCCCTTTGATTATGTGCTGGCATCCATGCACTGCGTCAATGGCCGCGATTTATATGAAGAACGCTGCTATGCCGGGCAGACTAAAGTCGAGGCGGTACGTGAGTTTTTGACTGATACCATAGCAAACCTGGAGCTGCACGACAATTTTGATGCTTTTGCCCATATCGATTATATGTGCCGTTATATGCCTTTTACGGATAAAGAACTGGTGCTCAGCGAAGCGCCGGAGCTGTTTGATCAGGTTTTTAAGATTTTGGTCGCAAAGGAAAAACCTTTGGAGATCAACACCCGCCGTTTAAATGATCCGCTGGCAGTGCAGGCCTTACTGAAGCTATATAAGCGTTATGCTCTGTTGGGCGGCAAATATACCGTGCTGGGCAGTGATGCCCATTACCAGGAGCATGTAGGGCGCTGGCTGACGGAGGCATTGGCGCTGGCTGACGCGGCAGGACTGGAGCCGGTCTATTTTAAAGAACGCAAGATGAGAAAGATGAGAAAGATGAGGAATTAAAATTATGAGATGCGTACGTTTTGAAGAACAGGGCCGAGCCCGGATAGGGTTTATTGATGGTGACGTGATTCGTGCCGTTTATGGCAGTATCGATACTTATTGGCGTGTAACAGATGAAGTTTTTCCGTTGGAAGGAGCGAAGCTTTTAGCGCCCTGTGTGCCCAAGCAGATCATCTGCGTCGGCTTCAATTACCGTGACCATGCGGAGGAGTTTCATGTAGCAGTGCCCAAAGAACCGGCGTTGTTTACCAAGGCGGCCCATACGGTCATCGGTGACGGCGGCAAGATCATTTATCCTCGTCAAAGCAAGGAAGTTGTTTACGAAGCCGAACTGGGCATCGTTATTAAAAAGCGGATGAAGGACGTAGCGCCTGAAGCTGTGCCGGATTACATCCTGGGCTACACCTGCGCTAACGATGTGACGGCCCGCGATTTGCAGTTATCGGACGTACAGTGGCTGCGCAGCAAGTCTTTCGATACCTTCTGTCCGCTGGGGCCCTGGCTGGAGACTGATCTTGACCCGACGGACCTGTCGATAAAATTATATCTGAACGGACAGTTGAAACAAAATGGCCGCACCAGCGAAATGGTCTACAACCCCTACGAAATTTTAAGCTATATTTCCCAAAGTATGACGCTGGACGCAGGCGATCTTATTTTGACCGGTACGCCAATGGGCTGCGGCCCCATGCTGCCAGGTGACGAAGTGGTGGTAGAGATCGAAGGCATCGGCAAATTACGCAACGAGATCGTTAAAGGTTATTAAAAATAGTAAAAAGGACGCTGAGGCGTCCTTTTTTAGTGACTTTTGGCAGCTTAGGACTGAGTAAAGATTTTATCTTGTTAAGATGATTGTGCTGTCAGAATAGAAGTATGATTTATTGGTGAATTGCTGCAGTAAATGAATTGCAAATGACTGTCAAAGATGATAGAATAAAGTTCTAGCTGACTGGATAGTCAGCACATTTTAGGTGGTGTTTTTATGGTAAGAAGTATGACGGAAGGCAGTCCTTTAAAGCTGATATTACCGTTTATGGTGCCTCTTCTAATAGGCAATGTTTTTCAGCAATTATATAATATCGCCGACATCATCATTGTCGGCAGAACTATCGGCGTTAATGCTTTGGCGGCAGTAGGATCGACAGCACCGCTGTTTATGATGCTGGTTATCCTGACCATGGGACTTTCCAACGGATTTACCGTTATTACGGGCCAGCGCTACGGGGCTGGCGACCTTGACGGTGTGCGCCGCAGCGTGGCTATGAGCACTATGCTCAGTACGTTTTTTGTAGTGCTGATCATGATCGTCGCGACTTTTGTGCTCGACCCGGCGCTGGCAGCGATGAATGTGCCGTCAGAACTATTTGAGGACGCTAAAAGTTATGTTCTGATCATCAGCCACGGTATTTTTGCCATGATGGGTTATAATCTGCTGGCGGGTATCCTGCGTTCGTTGGGTGATAGCAAAACGCCGCTGTACTTTTTGATCATTGCAACTATTTTAAATATTTTTCTGGCGCTGATGTTCATTATTAAATTTGGCTGGGGCGTGCCCGGCTCGGCAGTAGCTTTGGTTATTGCCCAGGGTTTTTCCGCCGTGCTTTGTATCCTTTATATAGCCAAACGCTTTCCCATTTTGCGTTTAAAGAAAAGCGACTGGCATTTTGACCGGGCTTTTGCCTGGGAGCATCTGCGTATGGGGCTGCCCATGGCGATCCAGTTTTCCGTATTGGGACTGGGTATGATCTTTATCCAGTCCGTCTGCAATAAGTTCGGCCCGACTACTATTGCAGCGTTCACTTCCGCTATGCGTATCGAGCAGCTGGCTTTGCAGCCGATGATTTCTTTCGGTCTGTCGATGGCGGTGTTTAGCGCCCAGAATTATGGTGCCCACCGTTTTGACCGTATTCGCGAAGGCGTAAAGAAATGTTCCATGCTGGCGCTTGGTTTCAGTTTGTTTGCCGCCATTATCATGTATTTCTTTGGCCGCGAGATGATCAGCATCTTCATCAGCGACGCTAACGAACAGGTTTTGTCACAGGCGCAGCAGTATCTGCATCTTAGTGTGCCCTTTTACTTTTTCCTCAGCCAGATCTTTATCTACCGGAACGCGGTCCAGGGTATGGGCATCGCCATGATTCCCATGTTCACTGGTTTGCTGGAACTGGTTTTGCGTACGGGTGCTGCTGTCTACCTGACCGAATATTTTGGTTACAGCGGTATTTGCTACGCCAGCCCGATCGCCTGGGTAGGCTCGTCACTGTTTTTGTTTGCTAGCTATCATTATTTTATCAATCTGCTGGAACGCTCTTATGAGCATGCTAACTTCCATCATTAACAGAATAAATAAAAACTCCCGAAATTTTCGGGAGTTTTTTGCTGCCAGCAGAAAATAACGCTGCAGCCAAAGCGGCAGCGGCGTTAGAAAACGGACAGTTATTTAGGGAGCTTGCGGATCTCGGTAACGGGTACGCCGCCGATACCCCAGTTGTCGGTGTCGACTTCGTCGATAACGACGACAGTGGTAGCTTTGTTTTTACCTAACACGTCGTGCAGAAGGTTGGTAGCGCCTTCGATCAAAGCATGTTTTTGGGCAGGGGTAACATTGCCTTCGCGAGTGATCTTAATATTTACATAGGGCATAGTCAGGCCTCCTTTTTTCTTCCAGTATAGCACGAAAGCCACTGTGCCAACAAGACTTTTACTGACAGTGGAATGCAGTAGGGCTATTAAAATTTTACAAAAAAGTGCAGTATGGCTATCTGTAAAAGTTTTTTTGTAAAGCTGATGAAAAACACTTGTCAAGGCTCAAGGGCTTGTGCTATCATAGCGGTGACCAAAGGCGGCAGGGCAGCATCGTTAAGAGCTGTACCAAAAACCGCAGGTCCTAACTTAAAATCAGTCACTAATCGCTTGGATCAGCAATGACCGGGACGAGACGCAATAGCAAGGCATTTTTGTAAGCATTTTTGCGCACTCCTGTCCGGGAGTGCGCTTTTATTTTACTACCTTGGTTATGCGCTCAAAGCGAAGAAAGGAAGGTTGCCATGAAGATCGGCATCATCGGTGTTGGTAAGGTGGGAGGTTCTTTTTTAGCAGCCTGCCATGAGGCCGCTGCTTTAGAGATAGTCGGCATCAAGGTTGGGCGTACGCCTAGGGCGAATAGCAGCATACGGCAGGTTTATGGAGTGAAGGTGCATGAGGCAGGCGCTGCAGTGCTGTTAGAGGCAGATGTAGTGCTGCTGACGGTGCCTGACGGGCAGATAGAAAATGCTGCCGTCGAACTGGCCGGAGAATTGCAGGCTAAGGCACAGAACCAGCAGCTTTCTGCGAAGGTTTGCCTGCATTGCAGCGGTTCGCTGGGTTTGGAGCCGCTGGCTCCACTTGCGGAACTAGGTATCCATTGCGGCAGCCTGCATCCCTTGCAGAGTTTTGCCGAAGCCAGGCCTGTATTCAGCGGCATCGGTATGGCGGTAGACGGCGACCCCGAAGCAGAGCAGGCAGCCAGGTTTTTAGCTGCTAGCCTACAGGCACAGCCCTTTACTGTACCGGCATCAGAACGCCGTGCTTACCATGCGGCGGCCTGTTTCTGTTCTAACTATTTAGTAACAGTAACGGCTATTGCCCAGGAATTGTTGTCCCGCTGGACAGCGGATAAGGCATCGGCACTGCAGGTACTGCTGCCGCTTATCGACGGTACGGTGCAGAATCTGCACCAGGTGCAGCAGGCCGGGGAAGCTTTGACCGGGCCTATTGCCCGCGGTGATGCCGATACAGTAGCGGGACATTTGGCAGTTTTGCCGGCAGCGCTGCAGCAGGTTTATCGTGAACTGGGGCGCCAAACGGTGCCGCTGGCATTTGCTAACGGCAGTATCAATGAAGAAACAGCGGCACATTTGCTGCAATTATTGCAAGAACGGCAAGCAAAGGAGTAAAGCAATGAATAAAAAAGCAGTAACCACATCGACGATCAGAGAGATGAAACAGCAGGGCGAGCCTATAACAATGGTCACCGCCTATGATTACGCTATGGCGAGAAATGTCAACGAAGCAGGTATCGAGATGATCCTGGTTGGCGATTCATTAGGTAATGTCATGCTGGGCTATGGCTCTACCGTGCCGGTAACGATGGAAGAGATGATCCATCATACCAAAGCAGTGATGCGGGCAGGCGGCCAGGCCTTAGTTGTTGCCGATATGCCTTTTATGAGTTATCAGGCCAGTATTGCCGACGGCCTGTATAATGCGGCACGCTTCCTGAAGGAAACAGGCTGCACGGCAGTCAAACTGGAGGGCGGCAGCGAGATTTGCCAGCTGGTGGAAAAAATGACGCAGGCAGGTATCCCTGTGGTCGGGCATATTGGCCTCACTCCGCAGTCAGTCAACCAAATGGGTGGCTTCAAGGTGCAGGGGAAGGATGTGGCGGCAGCCCAAAAACTGCTGGATGACGCTAAGGCTTTGGAGGCGGCAGGCGCCTTTGCCATCGTGTTGGAATGTGTACCGGCGGCTTTGGCAGCCAAAGTGACGGCTGCTCTGAAAACTGCTGCTACTATTGGTATCGGTGCGGGCAGTGGCTGCGATGGTCAGGTGCTGGTCTGCAACGACCTTTTAGGTTTTTCGGATGGGTTCTGTCCGAAGTTTGCCAAAAAGTACAGCGATTTGCACGGCACTATCGTTGGCGCTATGCAGGCGTATAGCGCCGAAGTTAAAGCACGTACCTTTCCTGCACCGGAGCATACTTTTAAAATAGATGACGAAGTTTTAGAAAAGTTATATTGAGAGGGAGCCTGAAAAATGAAGCTTTGTAAAACAGTTGCAGAATTACGTGCAGAAATTGCGCTGGCAAAAGCCGATGGGCAAAGTATCGGACTGGTTCCGACCATGGGGGCGTTGCATGAAGGGCATGGCTCGCTGATAGCCGCCGCCCGCAAAGAAAATGAGCTGGTCGTGGTCAGTGTCTTCGTCAATCCTACCCAATTCGGCCTGGGTGAAGACCTGGATGCTTACCCTCGTACTTTGGAGGCCGATTGTGTGCTGGCTACCAAGATGGGCGCTGATATAGTTTTTGCGCCGAAGCCTAAAGAGATGTATCCCAGCGAGGATATGACCTGGGTGGAAGTTACCGGCGAGATCACCAAAGTTTTGTGTGGACGCAGCCGTCCGATCCATTTTCGGGGCGTGACGACTGTTGTCAGCAAGCTGTTTAACCTGGCACAGCCTGACCGGGCCTACTTTGGGCAGAAGGATGCCCAACAGGTACAGGTGCTGCAGCGTATGGTCAAGGATCTGTTCTTTAATGTACAGCTGCGTATCATGCCGATAGTGCGTGAAGCAGACGGTTTGGCCAAAAGCTCGCGCAATGCTTATTTGAGCGCGGAGGAACGTGCGGCCGGTTTGGTTTTATCGCAGAGCCTGCAGCATGCTGCTCAGTTGTTTGATCAGGGTGAACGTAACAGCGCCAAACTGGTAGCTGCGACGCAGGCTCTGATCGCCGCCGAACCCATGAGTGACATCGACTATGTGGAAATGTATGAGCTGCCCGAGCTGACACCGGTGACGGGAACGATGCGGGGAGCCTGTTTACTGGCGGTGGCCGTCCGGTTTGGTACGACCCGCCTGATCGATAATATTGTTTTGGAGGGTGAATAAATGCTTTTGAATATGTTCCATGGAAAAATCCACCGCGCGACGGTGACGGAAGCCTGCCTTGAATACATGGGCAGCATCACTATCGATTCCGAATTGTTGGAGCTTTCCGGCATCATGCCGGGGGAGCGGGTCCAGATCGTTGACAACAATAACGGCAACCGTTTGGAAACCTATGTTATCGCCGGCGAAAGGGGCAGCGGCGTGATCTGCTTGAATGGCGCTGCCGCCCGGCAGGTAGTCGTGGGTGATACGGTCATCATTATCGGCTATGCTATGATGACGCCGGAGGAAGCAAAAGCTTTTGTGCCGAAGGTGGTAATGGTAGACGCAAATAACCGCCCCATCAATGTGCGTGGCACCGAAAAAGAACGGGAAATAGGTTAAAGCTAAACTAAAAATACCGTCTGCTTTAAGTTCTAAGCAGACGGTATTTTTGTTGACTTATTGCCCTACTGCTGGTTTTGCAGTAGGTGCAACTTTATAAATGAAGTTAAAATAAGCTAAAGATTGCAGTATCCATATCGCTGGGGGTATAATGATTTTAATAAAGCATCATAAAAACAAAAGATGCTGACGGAGAGAGCCGATGAAGAAAAAAACAACCGGATTGACGCTGGTTTTGACAGGAGTGCTGGCGGCAGTTGGCGTAGGGATAGGACTTTATTTTATCAATTTTGCTTTGCAGCGGGGCAATGAAAAAGATGCTGCGGCACCTCCTGCGGCCAGCAGCCAAATTTTGGACCCAACGGTCAGGCAGCAGCCAGTGCCGGATTTTGAGCAGGGAGAGTGGCAGCTTGTTGCCCATGATGGGCTGCGGCTGGCGGCGACACATTTTAAACCTAAGCAGCCCTCTGATAGATGGGTGATAGTAGTGCATGGCTATGGCCGCGACCAGCGTAGTGTTTGGTATATAGCGTCGGTATACCTGCAGGCTGGTTACCATGTTTTGACCCCTGATCTGCGGGCCAGCGGCAAAAGTGAAGGCCAGTATTTGAGCATGGGTTATTGGGAAAGTAAGGATCTGGCTTTGTGGACGAAGGATCTAGTTCGTCAAGCGCCGCAGGCGCAGGTTGTACTGCATGGTGTTTCCATGGGTGCCGCTACGGTGATGCTGACGGCTGCCAGAGGTTTGCCGTCTAATGTTTAAGCTGTTGTTGAAGATTGCAGCTATACCAGCGCTTACGAAATGTTCGCCATGCAGCTGCAGAAGATCTTTGGCTTGCCGTCGTTTCCCATTATGAACATCGTTGACGGCGTCAGCAGGTTGAAGGTAGGGCATTTTATCTCGGATGCGGCACCGCTGCAGGAAATAGATAAAATCAAGCTGCCGGTACTGTTTATCCACGGCGAGGCAGACGAATTGGCACCGGTACAGATGGCAGACAGATTATATGCGGCGGCCAAGGGTAAAAAGCAGCTGCTGAAGATTGTCGGCGCCGAGCATGCCGATGCCCGTAAGGCTGACCGGCGGGCGTATTATGCTGCGGTATTTGCCTTTATCGATCAGCATTTGGAAAATAAAAATTAGCTGCCAGATTTGTGGCGGCAAAAAAGTAACAGCAGTCAGTATGTTTAGCTGACTGCTGTTTTTGCATGCGTTATTTTAAAATTAAACGTGAAAAATGGCTCTGCTGCCACGTTGTCCGGGAATAACCTCTAAGCGGGCGGAGATACGTTCGCGCAGCTCGCCTACATGAGAAATTATCCCTACCAGACGGCCGCCTTTTTGCAGGTCAGTCAAGGTACGGATAGCCATATCCAGCGCTTCCGTATCCAGCGTGCCAAAGCCTTCGTCGACCAGGATCGTGTCCAGATGGATAACACCGGCATAAGCCTGCACTACATCGGAAAGCCCCAGTGCCAGTGACAGTGAAGCCAGGAAGATTTCGCCGCCGCTCAGGGTTTTGACTGGTCGGGCAACACCGGTAAAGCTGTCGGTCACTTCGATATTCAGGCCGTTTTCACGGCGAGCATCAAGTACGTCGCCGGCACGGGACAGGCTGTAACGGCCGCGGCTCATAGAGGTCAGTCGCAGGTTGGCTGCCTGCAGCACATCGTCCAGGATTGCCTGCAGCACGAAAGCCGAAAAAGTTAGTCTGGCTGTATTGTTGCCTCTGGCCGTTTCTGCCAGGGCAGCGGCAGTTTGGTAGGCTTCCTGCAAGGCTGTCATTTTTTCTTCCAACTGCAAAAGCTGCTGCTGCTGGCGTTCCAGTTCAGCGCGTTCCCTGGCGGCTACAGCACTTTGGGCCGTCAGGCCGTTATAATGCTGGCTGGCATGTTGCTCTGCGGCCAGCACTGCGTCCAGATCCGGTGCTGTTTTACCGTCAACAGCCGCCTGTGCCCGCTGCAGGCGGTCGGTGGCGGCAGCCAGGTTTTGTTCATAAGTGGTTATCGTCTGCTGTAATTCGCGGCGCTTACTTTCCGGGCGCAGGGCGGCTAGAAAATCGTTTTGCGTCGTAAATTCAGAGGCGGTCAGACGTTCCTTAAACCGGTCCCGCAGTTCGAGGAACTCTGTATCGGCGCTGGCAAGCGCGCTGTGGGCGGCCGTTTGGGCAGCTTCGCAGCGGGCCAGTTGTATTTGCGCCTGCTGATATTGCTGCTGTAAGTGCTGCAGTAGCTGCGTTTTTTGAGCGAGCGACTGCATTTTTGCTTGCAGCTCGGCCTTTTGGGCCGCAGATACCGTAGCAGGCTTAGGATGGTGCGGTGAACCACAGACGGGACAGGGCTCGTTATCGACCAGTGTGCCTGCCAGTCGTTCCAGTTCGGCAGTGACGCCGGACAGCTTGGCTGTTTCGCTATTCAGATGCAGGATGTGCCGGTTGAGCAGTTCCAAAGCCTGCGTTAGATCGCTGGCGCCCGTAATGTCGCCTAGCTGCAATAACTGCAGTTGTTTTTGCAGCTGTTGGTGTAGCTCCTGCAAGCCTTCCTGTGCTGACGTTGTTGCGGCAGCGGCATGCAGGGCAGTTTTTTTAGATTCTTCGTTATGCTTATGGGCCCGCAGGGTAGAATTATAAATTTCTTCTAAAAAAGCGGCTTTTTCTGCCTGGGCAGCTTCATTTTTAACAGCAGCAACGGCTGGCCGCTGTTCCAGCAAAGACTGTAGAGCAGTTTGTGCCGCTGCTGCTTCCTTGAAGGCGTTGTGCACTTCTTGTGCCTGCTGTCGTTGCTGCTTGGCTGTTTCCAGCTGTGAAGCTGCTGCCAAAAGAGCGGCAGCAATACTTGCCTGCTGCTGCTGCAATTCCTGCAGTTTGCCGCTCAGTTGGGCCTGATCTTCGCAGTGGCTACTGTCTAAAATAAACTGCCGCTGCTGCTTGAGTAGCTTATAATCGCTGTCGATGGCGCTACTGCGGTCAGCCAGCAACGTTTCGATGCGGCGATACAGTTCGGTTTTAAAAATAGTTTCTAAAATAGCTTTACGGTCTTTGGATTCGGCGATCAAAAAACGGCGAAACTCACCTTGCGGCAGCAGTACGATCTGGCGGAACTGTTCGGCTTTAAAGCCGATAAGCTCGGTGACTTTTTTTGTGACTTCATCACTTTTGGCGGCAAGGGGCTCTTTGCTGCCATCGGCAAGCAGTTTGAACAGTGCGGCGGCAGCCGGCACTTTACGGGTACCTTCACCGCGTTGTTTTTTTAGTTCCTGTTCCGGCGCACGCAGCACCTGGTAAATCTGCTCACCGCTGCTGAAAGTAAACTCCACTTCCGTTTTTTGTTCAGCGGGGGCATAATCGCTGCGCAGGGATTTGCTTTCGCGCAGGTCACCACTGGCGCTGCCGTAAAGAGCAAAGCTGATAGCGTCTAAAATAGTAGTTTTACCGGAGCCGGTCGGTCCGTGGATCAAAAAGAAGTTTTTGTCGCCCAGCAAGGTAAAGTCAATGGTTTGTTCATCGGCATAAGCACCGAAGGCGCGCATGGTAAGCTGTAAAGGTTTCATCTGCTAGGCCTGCCTTTCTGCTTGCGCGTCTTTGTTGATAATGTCCAATAAAAGGTGCTTTTCGGCAGCGGTTAATTCTCTGTTGTTGACCTGGGTGAAAAAGGTTTCAAAAAGTTCGGCCGGTCCCAGTTTTTTATGGTCGGCGGCCGGGACAGAGTTATTGTTGCTGCTGCCCAAACGCGCGTATTCCAGATGCAGGATATGTGGATAAGCCTGTTCCAGACGGTATTTGGCGTCCAAAACGGGCTGCTCGTCAGTTAATGTCACTTGCAGATAGCAATCATAAAGTTCTGCTTGCGGTTCACGCAGCAGCTCGGCAAAGCTGCCGCGCAGGCAGGCCAGTTCGCGGCGTGGCTTTAAGGGCACTGTTTCAACGGCAATGCTGCCGTCGGCTGCCATATCGACGATATGCACACCCTTGGGTTGACTGGCTTCGTTAAAGGAATATTTAAGCAGCGAACCACTGTAGCGCACTTTACTGCTGCCGCTTTGGCAGGCGTGCAGATGCCCAAGTGCCGTATAATCGAAAGCGTCAAAACAGTTGATGCCAACAGTAGTGGCGCCACCGATAGCCAGCGGGCGTTCACTGTCAGGTGATTCCTGGGCTCCCGTTAAAAAAACATGGGCCAGTGCTACCTTACGGGCAGTGGGCGGTATCAGTGTCAGCTGGTTTGAGATCTGCTGGCGTACAACGTCCTCGTGAGTCTTCAGCGGCTGCTTTAACAGTTCGGCGGCAGCTAAGGGCTCGCCATATGTTAGCGGTGCAAAATAAACAGGCCCAAATTCATCTGCAAGGACGACGGGTTTGGTCGCTGCACTGATGGGGCCAGTGATATAAAGTTTATTCTGTGCCAGCAGGCTTTGGCCAAAACCAAGCCGGTCGGCATTATCATGGTTACCGGCTATCATAATAACATTTTTTCCAGCGTCCTGGATCAGGCGGCGTAGCACTTCGTCCAGCAGTGCCACTGCCTGGGTAGGCGGTACGGCGCGGTCATAAATGTCGCCGGCTATCAGTACGGCGTCGACATTACTGTCTTTAACAAGAGCGATAAGCTCGTCTAAAGCAGACGCCTGATCGTCGGTCATATGCAGGCCGTGAAAAATACGGCCTAAATGCCAGTCTGAGGTATGTAAAAAACGCATAAGTACTCCTTTATTTGCGATAAAGCTGCATGATCTCGTGGAATTTTGCCAAACCGCACTCCACACCGTGGTCGTGCAGTTTTAAAAGCTGTTCCGGCTTCTGGTCCAGCCGTCCGATGGTCAAGGGCTCGGTTGGACGGATAATGACAGCCGCACCTGCTTTTTCCAGCTGCTCAACGAAAGCCAGTTGGTCATTATATAGGTCAGGTCGTTTGGCCATAAGCTCTAAAAGCTTGGGATAATGTTTATAAACAAGGCGCAGCAGGTATTGCGGCACCGGCCGCTTTTTGCGGTAGCCTGCGTTACGGGTCAGCACAACGACGAATTTATGATAACCGTCGGCGATGGCTTTACTGATTGGGATCGGTTCGGCAATGGCACCGTCTAAAAGCTTGTGAGTGCCGATAGTTACAACGGGTGCGAAAAACGGCAACGAAGCGGACGCACGCAAAGGCAGAAAATCCTTGTCCATATCCTTTTGTGTGTACCAGACCGGCTGCCCGGTGACTACATCGGTAGTGCCCACATAAAGGTCGCCGGGGTATTTGCCGAAGGCTTCGTAGTCAAAGGGCAGCAGGTTGCGCGGCAGATCGTTCAAAATAAAATCAAAGCCGAACAGTGACCGCGTTTTCAGCCAATTATTCAGGCTGCAATAACGCTTGTCGCCAACATAATTTTGAATGATGCGGCGGGTACGGAAGGGCTGGCCGGACATATAAGAAACGATGTTGCAGGCCCCTGCGGAAACACCGACGATATGGGGGAATACCAGATTTTTTTGCATAAAGGCTTCAAAGACGCCGGCCGAGAACATACCACGCATGCCGCCGCCTTCCAAAACCAGACTGATACCGCTGACTATCATAATTGCACCTCGTAATCGATTATATAAATATTATACACCATTTACCTGGTGTGAGTGAATTGTTCCATCTGGAAATTGTCTGCTGGCTGCTGATATGTTATGATGGAAGAAACCGTGCATTGAGGAAGGTGTAAGTATGAAAAAAGTTGTTGTAATAACTACAGGCGGCACGATCGCCATGAAATATGACCCGGCGACACAGGGCCTGGTGCCCGCCGTCAACGGCGATGATCTGATCGAGGCTGTACCGGCGCTGGGCGAGGTGGCGGCAGTGGAAGTGGCAGAGTTTGCCAATGTGCCCAGTGGCCATGTGACACCGCAGATGATGTTTGAACTGGCACAGCTAGTCGATACTTACGCAGCCCGCGAGGACGTCAATGGCATTGTGGTCACCCACGGCACCGATACCCAGGAAGAAACCGCCTATCTGTTGAGTTTGGCAACTAAAACAGTAAAGCCTGTCTGCATCACAGGCGCGATGCGGGGCGCTTCAGAAACTGGACCCGACGGTCCGGCGAATATTTTGGCGGCAGTGATGACAGCTGCCTGCGACGAAGCCGCAGGTAAGGGAACGCTGCTGGTTTTTAACGACGAGATCCATGCCGCGGCTGAAGTTACTAAAACCCATACGACCTCCTGCTCGACCTTTCATTCGCCTGGCTGGGGACCGATAGGACATGTATATTTTGACCGGGTGGTCTTTCGGCGCCAGCCGCTGAATCTGAAAAAAATCTGCCCTCCGGCTTTGGCAGACGACGTATGCCTTTTAAAAACCTATGCTGGGATGGATGCCTGGCTGTTTAAAGCGTTGGCCGATAAACCCGTTGCCGGACTGGTTGTGGAGGCTTTGGGCTGCGGCAATGTGCCCCCTGATGTAAAAAAAGGCATCGAATATGTGCGCGCTCAAGGAATCCCCGTGGTGCTGGCTACCAGAGTGCCTACCGGCCGCGTCGTTCCGGCCTACAGTTATCTGGGCAGCGCCCGCTCGATGGAATCCAGCAAGATCATTCTGGCCGGCGAGCTGACCGGTCCTAAGGCACGCTTAAAGCTGATGCTTGCCTTAGGACTGACTAAAGATGTAGATGAGCTGCAGCAGTATTTTGATAATTAGAGCGGCGTGGCAATGTGAAGCATACTGAAAAACATTTAATGATTTAACGACTAACTTTTAGTAGCTGCAAAATTTGTTGTGTGAAAAAGCTGCATGCTATAATTAACATACTTGAATATAACAGGAGGTTGCAATGATGAAGGAGCAACAAGATATTTTGGCAGGTATGTTAGATTCAGCAGAATCGGCATCTGTTTTGCTGGCAATGACGACGTCGTTAGCTGACGAAAATGCATTGAAAGATTTATTGGCTAAACAGGGCTACAAATTTGCAGTGACGGAGTTGGGCGGTGAATCGTCAAGCAGCGAGTTCCGTGATAAAACTACCAGAGCGATCATCGGTGCCTGCCTGAACTGCGGCGTAATCGAAAAAAACTCGCGTGAGATACACGCAGTCCTGCATGCGGCAGAAAATGCCAAGATGGGCTATTTTCCTAATATGGCGCCAACTAATGTTTCCTGCAAGATAGCCGTTGTACGTGGAACAGGATGGATAGCTGTAACTTTTTACGGTAACTCGGCTGTCCATCATATCACTAACCATAAACGACTGGGTTTTGGGATCATGCATATTTAAAAATAAATTGTGAAATTTATTTGACAGATGGAAACAAATATTGTAAGATAAGGCCATAGAGAATATGAGGGTATTACCAGAGCGTTTCCTAAGAGTATTTTAACTTACAAGAGCATAGTGGCGACGGAGTGATAGAGTATACTATTACTTCGTCTTTTTATTTTCCAGCAATTTTGGGGGCTTGGACAAGACGCCGGCAAAGCCGGTTGCAATATAGGTCTTGTGAGTGTGCGAGAATGTAGTATTAATTTTCCTAAAAGACAATTGCAAAGAGGCATATGAGAGATATAGCTTTTTCTATTTCTCTTTTTTTATTGCCTGGAAACGGTTATCCGGAAACCAGCAAGTGTCATTAAGGGAACAAAAGTTTTGAAAGGGGTAAATGTAATGAGTGTATATGCTTATGCAGGGGCAGCGTATTTAGGAACAGCAGTGATTTCTTTGGTGGTCATTGGGATTATAGTTCTTTTGAACAAAGCCTTTGGCGGTAGTTCTAATAATGGAGAAGGGGTGGAATAAAAAATGGAATTGCTGATGAATTTATTCCCTGGTATTGCCAGTTTTTTTGTGCAGGATCCTGTGATCGCCGGGGCGCGTATTTTATTAATAATCTTAGGTTTTATGCTGGCTATTGCCGGTTTTAAACGTACCCTGGAGCCGTTGATCATGGTACCAATGGGCATCGGTATGATTTGTATAAATTGCGGTGTTTTGTTTTTGGCTAATGGTCAGCCGGGTACATTATTTATGGATCCTTTAGTTGCTGATCCTAACCAGTTGGTTAATATTATGCAGGTCAATTTCCTGCAACCGATCTATAATTTTACCTTTAGTAACAGCCTGGTAGCGTGCATGGTGTTTATGGGCGTAGGGGCTATGTGTGAGATCAGTTTTATCTTAGCCAATCCCTGGACCAGTATCATTATCGCTATTTTTGCAGAAGCTGGAACCTTCGCTACTTTGATTCTGGGCGTGATGCTCGGTTTAGCGCCTAATGAGGCCGTAGCGGTCGCTTCTATCGGCGGTGCGGATGGCCCCATGGTTTTGTTCACTTCGCTGATGGCGGCGCCGGAATTATTTGTTCCTATTTCTGTAATTGCTTATTTGTATTTGAGCCTGACTTATGCAGGTTATCCCTGGATCGTTAAAATGATGGTGCCGAAGCGTATTCGCGGCAATGATATTTTAGTGGATATCCCGGAAGTTCCCAAAAAATCTAAATTTATTTTTATCGTAGTAGCCTGCGGTCTGCTTTGTGTGCTGCTGCCGATGGCGGCACCGCTGATCATGTCTTTCTTCCTGGGTATGGCCATCAAAGAGTCGGAAATCGTACCTTATCAGGACTTGGTTGAGAACACCCTGATGTACATCGCCACTTTGCTGCTGGGCTTATTGTTAGGCGTATTGTGCGAAGCTTCCACATTGTTGGATCCTAAGGTTGCCATTATCGTCGGTTTAGGTATTTTGGCTTTGGCTATCTCCGGCGTTGTTGGCGTTTTAGGCGGCTGGTTTGTGTACTGGCTGAAGGGCGGTAAAAACTTTAACCCTGTCGTAGGTATCGCCGGTGTATCCTGCGTACCTTCCACAGCTAAAATCGCTCAGCATGCAGCCGAAGAAGAAGATCCGTTTGCTATAGTTATGCCGGTAGCGATGGGCGCTAATATTGCCGGTGTTATAGTATCGGCTGTAGCCTGCGGCATTATGATTTCTACATTCAAATTTATCGCAGTCTAAAGGGCAGGATCGTATGGACAGGAAAAAATTTGCTCAAATTAAGCCGCTAAGTCAAAATTTACAATATTTTGCTGAGCTGGATTCTACGAATGTAACTGCTAAAGAATTCGCGGAAAAAGGTGCTGCCGAAGGGACTGTTATCCAGGCTGGTAAACAGTTGTCGGGCAAAGGCAGATTGGGCAGAGTATGGGAGTCACAGGCAGGAAAAGGACTCTGGTTTTCCATGATCCTGCGTCCAACGGTCGCTGCCGAATACGGCGCGCAGATAACTTTACTGACTGCCGTTGCAGTGGCAAGGATTTTGCAGTTACTGACGAATAAGAATTTTGCCATAAAATGGCCTAATGATATCCTGTTGGATGGTAAAAAGATCTGTGGCATCCTGTCAGAAATGGCGCTGGATGTCGAAGGAGATATAGACTATACCATCGTGGGTATCGGCATTAATATAAATATGTCTTCTGAAGATTTCGGAGCCCAGCTTGCAGCTACGGCTACCTCACTTTATTTGGCGACGGGCATCGAATATGAGCGCGAACAAGTCCTCAGGGCATTTCTGGATGAATTCGGTCGGCTTTACTCTCACTGGCAGCTGCATGGGTTTGATGATATCAGACGCAGCTGGCTGCAATATAGTTGCACCTTGGGTCACAAGGTCGTGGTAAAGGATAATGACGAAGAAATTTATTCCGGAGTAGCGGAAGACATGGACGATTATGGGAGTTTGCTTGTACGAAATGCTGCGGGAGAAATCGGAAGCTTCGATTTCGGAGAAATAAGCATCCGCAGCTGCTGAGTTTGCCAGAAAGAGAGGATTTGAGAGATGGGCACCACAGAAGCATTTTTATTGGGAGAAAGCATTAAAAGCGTAGGTGTTGCTGCGATGCTATTGGCACTGACAAGGACTTTGAGAGATGAAGAAACTGCCAAAAGGGCGCTGACTGAAGCCGGGCATAAATTTGTGGTGACAGAGGTCGGCGGTAAAACTTCTTATGACGATTTTCATGAAAAGGTGAATCGGGCTGTGATCGGGGCCAGTCTTAATTCGGGGATCATCGAAAAGACCGCCAACGATATCCATGCACTGATCCACGCTACAGAAGAAGCTAAGAAAGGAATTTTGGTCAGCGTTTCTTCCAGTGCCAGCCTAGCGCTGAAAATAGCAGTCGTTCGTGATGCCGGTTGGATTTCAGTGGCTTTGTTTGGTAAATCGGCCCTGCATTATATGACGAACCATGAACGGGCCGGGTTAGGAGTTATGCATATATAGACCCGGGTGAAATTGAATAGTGGCGAATGAGAGAACGAGCGCGCAGACGACCTCTGTGCTTTGTTCTCTATTTTTTTACCCGAGTTTAGTATATATGAAGCAGTTTTGTAATAAGAAAGGAGAGAATGTAATGGAGCTTAAAGGTATTACGCGTGAGTGGAACACTTTGAAAAAAGATTCTGCTGCCAGAGTGGCGGCAGCGGCCCCTTACGTCAAAGAAGGAAAAATCGTTGATGCGAAAGACACGGTTGCTCTGTTGGAGGCAGTTATCAAACCGGGCGATAAGGTCAATATCGAGGGCAACAACCAAAAGCAGGCTGACTTTTTAGCTAAAGCACTTTGCCAGGTAGATACTGCTAAAGTACACGATCTGCATATGGTGCAATCGGTTTTGACACTGCCGGAACATTTGGATGTCTTTGAAAAAGGTATCGCTAAAAAACTGGATATGTCTTTTTCCGGGCCTCAGGCTGGGCGCATTGCTGAATTCCTGAAAGAAGGCAAGCTGGAATTAGGCGCTATCCATACTTATTTGGAATTGTACGGACGTTATTTTGTTGATCTGACACCGCGTGTGGCGCTGATCGTAGCGACTAAGGCTGACCGTCATGGTAATCTGTTCACCGGCTTCAGCACCGAGGATACTCCGGCTATCGTCGAAGCGACTAAATTCCGTCAGGGTATCGTTATCGCCCAGGTAAATGAGATCGTGGACGAGCTGCCCCGTGTAGATATTCCCGGCGACTGGGTGGATTATGTTATCCAATCTCCGAAACCGTTCTACATCGAACCGCTCTTTACTCGTGACCCTGCTTTAATTACCGATGCCCAAGTTTTGAAAGGCATGATGGCGATCAAAGGCATTTACGGCGAGTACGGCATTAAGAGCCTGAACCATGGTATAGGCTTTGATACGGCGGCGATCGAACTTTTGTTGCCGACCTACGGTGAGGAACTGGGCTTGAAAGGCAAGATCTGCACCAATTTTATCCTGAATCCGCATCCTTCTATGATCCCTGCGATCGAAAGCGGCTGGGTCGAATCTATCCATTGCTTCGGCGGTGAATTGGGCATGGACGAATATGTTGCTGCCCGCAGCGATATATTCTTTGTCGGGCCGGACGGTTCGATGCGTTCCAACCGCGCTTTCTCGCAGACTGCCGGCCATTATGCGATTGATATGTTCATCGGTGGCACACTGCAGATCGATCCTTACGGTAACAGCTCGACCGCTACCGCCAACCGCGTTGCCGGTTTCGGCGGCGCTCCGAATATGGGCTGCGACCCTAAAGGTCGTCGTCATTCTACCGAAGCGTGGCTTAAATGCGGCGAAGAATACGGAGTTAAAGAAGAAATGTGGGGCCCTGTACACCGCGGTAAACGCCTGGTTGTACAATTGGCTGAAACCTTCCGCGAAAAACTGGCGCCTGGTTTCGTAGAAGAGCTGGATGCTTTTGCACTGGCTAAAAATGCTAATCTGCCCATTGAACCTGTTATGATCTATGGCGACGACCTGACTCATATCATTACTGAAGAAGGTATCGCTTATCTGCATAAATGCAGAAATATGGAAGAACGTACTGCTGCTATCCGTGGTATTGCGGGCTTTACCGAAGTCGGCATGAAGGCTGATCCAAAAGAAACTCAGCGTTTACGTGGATTGGGCGTCATCAAGACTGCCGATGATCTGGGTATTGATATGAGCAGAGCCAACCGTTCCATGCTGGCAGCGAAAAACGTACATGATCTGGTCGTTTGGTCGAAAGGTTTGTACAATCCGCCTGCTAAATTCAGAAACTGGTAAGAGGAGGAGATTAACGTGGCATTGCAAGTTTTAGAATTTGAATTTAAATCTGCTGCAACCCAGGAGATCGGTAAAGAATGGTCCCATTTGGGCGTTACCGGTTCCGGTGACCTGGAAGTGCTGATGGAAAAGAAAGACTTAAACGGCGGAGTGAAAGCCAAAGTAGTGACTCCTGTCAAAGGGTTTGATGCAGTTTGGGAAAAAATGCTGGGTAAATTCGTCAATGATACCGGTGTTGGCAACGTCAGTATCGAGATCAACGATGATAATGCAACCCCGATCGTAGTATATATGAGATTACGCCAGGCGCTGGCAGAGGCTACCGCAAAGGAGGCTGAATGATTATGAAAAACTGGACAGAGCTTGAAAATAGCAGCTTCTTTGATGCTAATGCCCGTGAACGCGCTTTGGGTATGGTTGACAAAGGCACCTTTACTGAATTTTTGGATCCGCTGGATCGCTATTGCAGTCCGCATCTTCCTGTTCTGGGAACTGCGGTGGAATTTGACGACGGCACCGTCTGCGGCGTAGGTTTGATCGGTAAACACCCTGTGTTTGTGGTTTCCATGGAAGGCAAGTTTATCGGCGGCGCTATCGGCGAGGTAAACGGCGGCAAAATGATCGCTACTATCCGCTTGGCTTTAAAAGCCGCAGCCGATATCAAAGCTAAATATCCTGCCGAATATGCCGAAAGGCGTCCTTTGGTAGCGATCTCTTTTGAAACAGGCGGCGTACGTCTGCACGAAGCTAACGCAGGCCTTTTGGCTCACGCCGAAGTTATGGATGCCTTCCAGGACTGTCGCGGTATCGTGCCGGTAGTAGCTGTTGTTGGCAGTAAAGTGGGCTGCTTCGGCGGGATGGGCTTTGTGGCTGCCGCTACCGACGTTATCGTTATGAACGAGGAAGGGCGTATCGGCCTGACTGGCCCGGAAGTTATCGAGCAGGAAATGGGCAAAGATGAATTTGACGCTTCCAATAAAGCTTTGGTTTACCGTACTACGGGCGCTAAACACAAATACATCGTTCAGGACTGCAACTATCTGGTTGAAGACAAGATCGGTGAATTCCATAAAACCTTAGCTGAGGTTGCTGCTATTCCGATGGACGAGATCGAAAAAATGCGTCGCATCGGCTCCTTGAAGCTTGTTCAGGAGCAGCAGGAACTGGTGAAGTTGGTCGGCGATATGCAGCCGAAAGATTCTATGGACCTGTGGAAACACTTTGGCAACGAAGATCCGGCAGCACTGCCTGAAATGACGACTGCGGAATTCCTTAAAGTGGTTAAACGCAGAGTGCGCAGCTAAGGAAAAGGAGGAAGATGAACATGGAAGAAATGGACAACACTATGATAGGTCGCGGTCGCGACGCTATCGATATGATCATTGATCAAGACTCCTTCCAGGAAAATATCATCGACGGTTACAGCTTCGATCCTGATTATGGTCCCGGCTCCGTTGTTGGTACTGCTAAACTGGACGGTAAACTCACTACTATCATCGCCAACGACGCGATGGCTTTCAACGACAGATTCCCCGTTGTTTTCGGCGGCGTTATCGGTCTTGAAGAAGGCTATAAAATGGCTACGGCCGTTTATCGCACCATGGAAGCCGACAAAGATAAAGCTTTGGCAGAAAAACGCGCCATCGTTTTGATCGTCGACACTCCGGGCAACGGCCCCGGTAAAATGGAAGAGATCGCCGGCATGAACAAATCTACCGGCGGCTATCAGCTGGCTTTGGCAGAAGCCCGTAAAGCAGGGCATCCGATCATCGCTATGGTCATTGGCCGCGCTATTTCCGGTGCTTTCCTGTGCCATGGACTGCAGGCTGACCACATTCTGGCGCTTTCTAAAGATTTCGGCACTATGATCCACGTTATGCCGCTGACATCTATTGCCCGTATCACGAAAATGGATATCGAGCGTCTGGAAGAGCTTTCTACCAGCAACCCTGTTTTTGCAGCCGGCGTAGATTTCTTCTATAAACTGGGCGGCGTGCAGGAGATCGTCAATAAGGTCGAAGATATGCGCGAAGTCATTATCAAACATATCGACGAAGTAGCCAGGCTGAAAGCCGAAGGCAAAGGCGAGCTGCTGGGTCCATGGGGCAGAGGCATTTTGGGACAGGAACGCGGCGGACGGACTCACAGAACTGAAGCTATCAGCAAGGTTTATGCTGAATTCGATGCAGTAGCTGATAAATATATCAACGCGTAAGGAGGCGTAAGGATGAACAGTTTTCTTCAAGAGATCAGCCAGCTGGTCGAGGACTTTGGCTCGGCACCGAAAATCAACGAGATGCCGCGCCGTACTTTGGCAGATAAAGGTATAGAGGGCCCGACGGCGGCACATGTTATTGAAGAAGTTCATACGCCTTTGAACCTGGCTTATCTTACCTTTACTACTGGAACCTCGGCGTTCCAGAATATCGTCGGTGTTACCTATGCGGAATTGCCGGCGCGCATCAAAGCAGCCTTCACCGTGCTGGAACGTGCTGGGCTGAAAAAAGGGGATAAGGTGCTGGTCACCTATCCACCTTTAGTCAATGTTTTTGCCGGGCAGGCATTAAAGGATTATGGTTTGGAATGGTCATTTTTAGTGCGTTCCAGCCGCGATGCTTTTTTAGCGGCACTGTATCAAGAGCAGCCAGCGGCGGTACTGGGCGAATCGGCTTTTTTAAGAGCCGCGCTTATCGATGCCAAAAATATGGGCGTTGCAGGTGACTTGCCGCAGGGCGTAAGGCTGCTGACGGCGGGAACACCGCTGGACTTGGAGCTGCTGCCGATTGCAGCAGAGGTTTTGCAGGCGCAAGTACATGATCTGTATGGTTGCCAGGAAATAGGCTGGTTGGCAATGGATGGAATTCCAGTACGGGACGATATCGAGCTGACACCAACGGCTGCCCAGAGTGGCCAGCAGTATTACGAACTTGTCGTTGGCGGACTGCCGATGGGCGACAGCTTCCCCTGCTCGGAATCGGGGCATATCTGCAATAAGGAAGGCAAGATCATTACTTACCGGCGGGAACGGACTTATCCGGAGTACGAAGTGATAGTGAAAGCAACTACTCTGGCTTCAGCCGTTACTCTGGGCAGAGTTGCCCGCAGCATCCTGCGTATCAAAGGGCGCGTTGTGAAAGTCAGTCCTGATGTTCAGGTCAACGCCCCGGCGACTGTTTTGGAGCTGTGCGGCGATCCTGTTGCTGGCATTACAGTGCCTCCGGTAACGATCACAGGTCCTGTAAAAACAGAATTTTTTGACAGCATGGTACAGGCCCAGCTTGATTACCAGCAAAACAGTAAGGCGGACCCGGTATGGACAAAAAGAAGCTGAAAAGACATGACCTTGTTTATCCCAGCATAGAAGCAAGAAACCGCTTGCGGGCAGAACATTTGGTCGGACTGACTGGTGAAAGGGCCTTTTTGGTAGCAGCTGTTTTTGCTGCCGCAAGCCCTATCCCAGGTATTGTCAGACGTGAGGAAGCACTGGCGGCAGATGAGTTGCCACTGGGCTTTGTGCACCCGCAGCTGATAAACGGCAGCCGCATTCGTGTGGCAGCCGTACTCAAAGAAAGCGAAGCAGTGAAGCTGCAGCGGCCTTATGAACTGGCACAGCTTGACTTTGCAGCATCTACAGCCTGTATGGAAGCGGCGCAGGCTGCCTGCGTTTACGCGGCGGCAAACAGCATCAAGCTGGGTGTACTGGGCTCGGCCGGACTGGAGCTTGCTACGGGGCTGCCGTTTACCCATACGGACTCCGATCTGGATCTGCTGATCACCGGGGTAGGATTGACACAACTACAAAAGGCTTACGTTGAGTTGCAGGCTATCGGGCAGCGGTTTAGAGTCGATATCGATCTGGAAGTTGAGCTGGCCAATGGCTACGGCATTAAAGCGGCCGAATTGTTTCAGCCGACCCGGACGGTTTTAGGAAAAAGTTTAACAGACGTACAACTATTAAAAAAAGAGGCAGTATTGGAAATACTGCCGCAGGAGGCATAAATCATGGAGATCAAATCTCGTGTACCCGGTAAAATCGTTCGTTTTGAAAAAGAAGTAGGAGCCAGCGTCGAGGTAAAAGACGTGCTGATCGTTATGGAAGCTATGAAAATGAAGCAAATGGTACCTTCCCCGATCGCAGGCGTAGTGAAAGAATATAAAGTGCAGCCCGGCGACCGCGTCAGTGCAGGCCAGGTAGTTGCTATCGTTGAATAATTTTAAAACAAAATTTAAGGAGGCATAATGATGGAAATCAAATCTCGCGTACCCGGTAAGATCGTTCGTTTTGAAAAAGAAGTAGGAGCCAGCGTCGAGGTAAAAGACGTGCTGATCGTTATGGAAGCCATGAAAATGAAACAAATGGTACCTTCCCCGATCGCAGGCGTAGTGAAAGAATATAAAGTACAGCCCGGCGACCGTGTCAGCGCAGGCCAGGTAGTTGCTATCGTTGAATAAGCGCTGATTTTTGTAATCGTTACCTTTAGTTGTTTCGCTCCCTTTTAACGGGGAGCGATAATAAAAAATTGTACTAAGGTGGTGTAATTATGGCTATATATGGCGTTGCGTTATTGGCGGCATGTTATATTGTCGGTATTGTTTTAGGTGATTTGTTCGGTGTCGTTGTAGGCGTTAAGGCTAACGTCGGCGGCGTAGGTTTTGCCATGCTTTTTCTGATCCTGTTGTCCAATCATGGTATTGATAACGGCTGGCTAGATAAAAAATCTCAAGAGGGTATCGCTTTTTGGAGTGCCATGTACATTCCTATCGTTGTTGCAATGAGTTCCATTCAAAACGTAGTGGCGGCTCTTTCCGGCGGCGCGTTGGCTATCGGCTCGGGTCTTGTCGGTGTAGCAGTCGCTTTCGCACTGATCCCGGTCATTTCTAAATTTGGCGGCTCGAAGGGAGAGGTGAAGTAAATGGATATGCTTACTATCATCGCAAAGGTTTGTAAATCAAACGGTTTGGTTTTTGCGTTTATGCTGATCGGCGTCATTACCCTGATCACCTATAAACTCTCTGCTTTGACCAAAGGCAAGATCCACGGTTCCGCTATCGCGATCTTTGCCGGTCTGGTGCTGGCTTATATCGGAGGTATTACGACAGGAGGCTCTAAAGGCCTGGCAAGTATCCCGATGTTTGCCGGCGTTGGTATGATGGGCGGCGGTATGTTCCGTGACTTCGCTATCGTATCAACTGCTTTTGGTGCTGACTTGCGCGAAATCAAAAAATGTGGTGTTATCGGTGTCGTTTCCCTGTTGTTGGGCATACTAAGCTCTTTTATCGTTGGTTGCGTGATGGCCTACTTTATGGGTTATCCCGATGTAGTTTCCATGGTCACTGTTGGTGCCGGCGTATGTACTTTCGTTGTGGGGCCGGTAACAGGCGCAGCATTGGGTGCTTCTTCTGATGTTATTGCTATTTCTATTGCGGCTGGCGTTGTTAAATCCGTTGCCGTAATGATCCTGACCCCGTTCGTTAAAAATATCGTTGGTTTAAATAATCCTCAGTCAAGTCCAAAATCTTGTGTAAAATTATCGGCACAATATTTAATGGTCTTACA
>OIZQ01000055.1_pt1 | contig 77653 bp, 81 predicted proteins | sample 1588491 | NCBI WGS metagenome assembly OIZQ01 (sample SAMN03283262) | human gut metagenome | biome: human-associated habitat; material: feces | host: Homo sapiens | place: USA | collected 2013
CATCGAGGAGTTCCGCGAAAAGCTCCGCGAGCGGCTGAACAAGTAAAGCGCCGGGGGCCAGTCCTCGCACGACATCCCCCGACGCTTGACAATCCGGCACGGGCGGCGAGTTCGCCGCCGCCCGGCCACGGGTAAAGCATAGCACACCCGCACGGAAAAAGCAACGCCGCCGGGGCCGCTGAAAAAATTTTCCCCCATAGGGGGAACACCCAGCCGCCGAAAAAAAGTGCTTGACAAAGCGACACGCAACAGTGTATGCTTGCAGCAGAAAACGACACGCAACAGTGTACAGGCCGAACAGGCCGGAAAGGAAAAACGCCATGACTAACAACGAGATCATCTTCGAGACCGTCCGCAACACCTTCACCCCCGCCCAGCTCGCCGAGCTGGTACAGTCCACCTACACCGCCGAGCAGATTGCCGCCCGCCGCGCCGCCGTCACGATCACCGTTGACGAGGGCAGCGACGAGAGCGCCGAGAACATCTTCTCCGCCATGCTGGCCGCTGACACGTTCCACACCTTCGCCGAGTGGAAGCGCATGGGGTACAGTGTGAAGAAGGGCCAGCACGCCGCGCTGACCTGCCAGCTTTGGAAGTACACCGACAAGCCCGGCAAGGCCGCCCGCGAGGCCGCCGAGGCTGACGGCAAGGACGCCCCCGAAACCGACCCGCATTTCTACATGACGAAGGCCCATCTTTTCCACGCCTTGCAGGTCGAGAAGTCCAAGCGTTGACCCAGCACAAGCGGACACTTTAGCAGGGCTGCACCGCACAAAGCAACCCAGCCCCATACAGCAAACCCCAAAACAACACAACAGGAGGAACACCCCATGAAAAAGTTTACCGGACGCTACACCACCAACACCGCGAAGGCCCTGAAAGGCTCCGAGCGTATCTTGTGCCAGGTCTCCGAGGACGGCACGATCTACATTTGCAACGGTTTTCTTCTCTGCACCATGAACGCGCCGGAGTACGCCGCCACGGTCCAGCCGTTGACCTGCTGCGAGCCGGGCGCGTGGACGTTCGACAAGGACGGCAAGCACGAGGACGAGGCGCACAAGCTCGATCTGGTCAAGCTGTTCGCCGATACCGTCCGCGACACCGCCGACGCCGCGCCGCTGGCCCGCGCCCCGTTCACGGTCCAGGCGAAGAAGGCCCCCGCCGCCTGCTACTACAACGCCGACGCCGATTTCGCCGCGATCTATGACACAAAGTTCATTGACGCGCTTCACCCCGCCGCCCAGCTCCGCACCACGTCCGCGATCTCCGCCGCCCTGGCCTACATCAACGACGAGCCGTTCGCCGTGGTCATGCCCATCAGGGCCGAGCCGAACGCCGCCCGCGCCATCCGGGCATTTTTCACCGAGGCCGCCGAGGACAACACCAAAACCGACGAGGCCGACAAGCTCCGCGCCGAGCTGGTCCAGGCCCAGGAAGAAGCCGCCGCGCTTCGTGGCGATCTGTACCGCGCCGCCAACGAGATCGACGAGCTGAAAAACAAGCTGGCCGAGCTGCACGAAACCAAGACGGAACAGCCCGCCGAACAGAAGCCCGAACCCAAAACCGCCGCCGAGATCATCGCGGCCCGCTGGGCCGAGGTGGACGGCCTGACCGCCACCATCAAAGGCGCAACGACCGCCGCGCCGGTGGTCTGGCTCGCCGGAGACACAAAGCCCCACGAAAAAGAGATCGAGGCCGCAGGCGGCAAGTGGAGCGGCAAGAAGAACGCCTATTATTTCCGCGTCGCCTGACCCAAAACCCGCAAGGCCGACGGCACCCCGCCGCCGCTGGTGCAAGTCCAGCCGCCCCACCGGGGCGGGCGCTCATGGGTAACACCAAAACCAAAACACAGGAGGAACAAAACATGAGTGAATGGAAAAATGGAAAGTGCCTCGTCTACGAGGACCGGCACGGAAACACCCGTTGTGGCGTATGCTGCGCGGCTCTATTCTGCGACGACAACGGCGATATGCCGGATACCTGCCCTTGCTGCGGCGCTCCGCTCGATTACAGCATTTACAGCCCAGCCGAGTAAGCCCCCGCCGCCGGATACCTTCGCGGGCCGCACCGGACAAAGCGACCCGACCCCATAAGCAAGACCCAAATCACAAAACGGAGGTACACAAAATGGCATGGCTTTACATCCCCGCCGAGACAGGCGAACGCATCGAAACCATCTGCAATCAGCACTACAACCCCGGACGCGGCGCGTGTGACTGCCCGCTCTGGCCCGCCTGCAACTACTCGAACGATCTTACAAAATCCAGCGCAGAGAACACCCGCATTTTTGAGCAGGGCATGGCCGCCGCTCTGGCCGCCTTCGACAATGAAAACAGGAGGTAACAAAATGGCATCCATCGAACGCAAGATCAACGGCACATTTTCTCCCGTCCCCGGCGGCTTCGCCCAGCAGATCAACGAGCAGACAACGCTTTTTGTCCCGGAGGCATCCGCCGCCCGCTATGACCCCAAAACCGGCGAGCTGTTCGGCTACGCACCCGACTATGACGCGCTGGAAGCCGAGAAGGCCCCAGCCGTACAGGCCACCGCCCCCGGCGAGTATGTCTACTGCTACGAAATGCAGAAGGCCCCCACGGGCTGCGACTTCGCCGCCGATCTTTCCTACTACGGCAAGCACTATTTCCTTCGCCCTCTCCGCGACGATCTGCCCCAGCTCCACGGACGCGGCATCAGCTACGACGAGGAACGCAATACCTACATGGTCACGTGCCGCGCCTATGACAAGCTCAAGGAGCAATACCGCATCCGCTATGAAACCTGCCTCGACTGACCCACGCCGCCGGACACCTTCGCGGGCCGCACCGGACAAAGCGACCCGGCCCCATAAGCAAGACCCAAAACCAAAACACAGGAGGAACCCAAAATGTACGAGCAAACAAGCATGATCGGCCCGCAGGCTGACGAAGCGCCCGCGCCCGCCGTCCGCTACTACGAGATCAACGAGGAGACGGCCCGGAACGCTCACTACTGCGTCCACATGAGCGACTACAGGCCCGGCAGCGCCACCAACGGCTACCGCGCCGCCGTGGACAAGGCCGCCGCCCTGGTGGAGGCCAAAAAGCCCCACGTCAGCCCCTTCTACCACGACAAGCTCGACGCGCTTCTTGACCGCTACGCCCGCCGCCTTGCCGAGTGGACCAACGACTACAACCGCAACCAGGCCAGCTATCCCAGCCAGTTCATTTCCGGCGCAGGCGGCTACAATATGCGCAAGCACGAAAAGCAGATGTCCCGTGAAGGCACCCTCTGGAACGAGTACGACGAGATCAAGGCCATCTTGAACAAGATCGAGGCCGTCGGCTCCGGTCCGGTCGATCTGGCCGACCCTCACGCCCGTGAAATGCTCGCGGACCAGCTCCAAAAGCTCCAAAACAAGCTCGACGAGAGCAAGGCGCTGAACGCCTACTACCGCAAGCACAAATCCTTCGACGGCTTCCCCGGCCTGACCGCCGAGGCCGCCGCCAAGCTCACCGCCAGCTTTGCCGACACGAAGGAGCGCTGCCCCTGGATAACGTCCCCCGTCCCTGACTACGAATTGACCAGCCTTCGCGGCAAGATCAAGCGCGTGCAAGCCCGCCTCGACGAGCTGGACAAGCGCGCCGAGGCCGCCGAGCAGCCCGCCGCTAACACAAAGTTCCCCGGCGGCGAGATTGTCCGCAACCTGGGAGCGGACCGGCTCCAAATCCTCTTTGACGAAAAGCCCGACGACGAGACCCGCCAGAAGCTCAAAGAGCGCGGCTTCCGTTGGTCTCCCCGGTACAACGCCTGGCAACGCAAGCTCACCGACAACGCCATGTATGACGCCCGCCGCGCCCTTGGCCTGACCGAATAACAAACCAAATCCCGCCCCGGAGGTCACGAGGGCAGAAGGAGCACAAAATGGAATGGAACATCCCCAGTGAGAACGCCATCATCACCCGCCTCGACGAGCTTTACGAAGCGCTTGACCGTTTCCCCGACAGCCCCATGGCCCCGGCCTGGCAGCACGAGATCGAGCGTCTGAAAGAACAGTTGACCTACGCCGGATAACAAAATGTGCCTGTCCTACCGGGCATACGAGGAGAAAGGACCACGCCATGACCACAACTACATCCCCCACAAGATACACGATCAACCTCGACGGAACACTTGAAAAATGGTATTTGGAGCACGACGACGGCGAGATCATCTATCTCCGCAAGACCCCGCGCCCAAAGTGGAACTGCGGCATGAAAGAGTTTCCCGCCGCCAAGGTGTTCCCCGACTACAAAACCGCCCGCGCCGCGCTCAAGGCCCGCTCCAACGCAAAATAACCCATAGACTTATACACGCAAGCGTGTTATAATGCACCCAAATCCAAAGGAGGCTCCCATGGACCAAAACGCCGACATTTTCCCCGCCTACCGTCTCGTGGCCCAGTTCGCCGACGGCCAGCGCCTCACCTTCGACGGCCTGACCGAGCAGCAGGCACAGACCCGCATGGAGGCCGCACAGGCGCTCCACGGGGATATTTGCTGGTACGACGGCGTGACCGACCAGCACTACGAAAACGGCCATTTCTACAAGCTCACGCCCCCGCCGCCGACGATCAACATGATCGACCTGACGGACTACCACGAAAAGGAGGAATGACCGTGCCCATACGTGAAAGCAAGCGCCGCAACAATGACGCCTACAACGCCAAATGCGACTACATCAGCCTTCGCCCACAAAAGGCCGTCGGCTATGCCATCCGCGCCGCCGCCAAGGCCGCCGGGCAGAGCATCCAGGCGTATGTGCTCCAAGCCTGCACTGAGCGCATGACCCGCGAGGGCCAGCCGCTCACGCTTGACCCTCCCGCCGATAACAAATAAGCCGCCCATGATCACAAAATCGGCGGTCTTGATCACAAAAACCGCCATAAAACGAACGCCACCCCGACAGGCTGCGACCAACAGCCCGCCGGGGTGCTTTTTATGCCATTCGCAAATTGTTTTCCCAGGGGCCATTCGTTCCCGCCGGAAACAGTCTTTGCGCACGCGATTTCACTGACAGAAAAACACAGGAAATTGAAACAGCTCGTCCCACAGCCGTCGGGCCGCCGCCCTCACCAAAAGTCAGGTGAAAAAGCAGCTCCCGCCAGCCCTCGATTTTTTCGGCGCTTAATATGTACGCGCGCGTGAAGCACGCTCCAAAAGCTCCTCCGCCATGGGCACCTCGTCCAGCGCTTCGCCCAGGCACAAAACAGCTTTGTCGTGCCAGCTCCGCACGGTGCTGTCCGGTGCTCCCATGCGTACCGAGATATTCGCCCAGCTATGGTGACATTTGTGCCGCAGTTGAAGGATGCTTTTGTACTTACCGGAAAGACCGTCCAAACAGCCCCGCACGGCAGCGGCGTCGCCCTCCAAAACCAGCAGCCGCACGTGTATCTCCTGCAGGCGCTCATACACGCCCCGCTCGTCCAGCCGTATCACAGCGGCCTCCACCGGCTTCCCAGGGCCTCCGCCGCCGGGCATCCCGTCGCCGCCGGTGCCCTTTAACGTGTCGCACAAGCTCTCCTGCTCCCGCTGCTCCGTCTTGAGCAGGCGCACCATCTCCGGTATCTCGTAGTAATACCGGACGATCTCTTTCACATTTTTCTCGCGCATCTGTCAGCCTCGTTTCTGTTGCTTATTCCTCCCGCCGGGTCTCCTGTGTGCGGTCCGGCGCTTTATCCAGTTCATCCGCGATCAGGATACGGTCGCTTTTCTTCCGGTGCTCCGCCTCCCATCGGGCCAAAAATCGCCGCTGGGCGTGCTGGGCGATGTTCTTCCCGTAGAAGGACGGCATGGGCCGCTTACGTTTCCCCATCGCCGCCTCCGAATACGTTTTCCTGGTCCTTGTCTTCCTCCTCAGCCACCGGCGGCGCGGTCAGATGCTTGTCCAGCTCCCGCCGCGTCATTGACGCCAGTTCTTCCAGCTTGTCGCAAAAGCCCTCGTTCACGGCCTGCACCGGGAAGATCACGCCTGCGACCAGCATACCCGTCTTTGCCACCACGTAGCGCCCGCCGCTGTCCGACCGGCGCACGTAAAGTTCCAGAAAATCCATCTGGTCTTCCAGTGGTCCAAGGTATTTACTCTGGATGAACAGCAGCCCGCCGGGGAAGCGCAGCGGCATCAGCACCTTCCCGCCGGAGGAGATCGTCACGTCCATATCCTCCGCGCGGACCTCAGAGCGGCACCAGTCCTCCACGTTCAGGCCCTCCGGCAGCGCACTGTGATTGAAATATATCTTGTCCTGCTTCTTCTCCGACACATCGAACATCCGGTAAAGCTCCGGTTCCGACAGCACCGGCAGGCCGTGGAGAGGAAAGGCGCAGCACCCGTCCCCAAGCCACTGTGTCACAACTCCGTCGCCGTCTATACGGTCGAACAGGCAAAACGCATTTGCGCTGCTGCACAGCGCCGCGACCTTTTTCAGCTTCATCGGCCAGTCCTCCCGCTCTCGGCTCCGTTGATGGCCCGCACGGCCCGGTCCACATCCGCCGCCGTGGCGTTGTCGATCTGCACGATGCTGGTGCCGTCGGAATAGTTGGTCCGGCGCACGGAGCGCTCCGGCTTGCGCATGGCCGCGATTACGTTCGCCAGGCCGTCCAGCAGCGTCGCCACCAGGACGACCGTGCCCGCCCAGGTCCAGAAGTTCGCAAAGATGATTTCAAAAATGCTCATGTTATTTACTCCTTCTCCATCGTTCGATTTCACAGTCGGCCCCGGTTATCCACCGGCCCCCGATCTTGTGTACATAGTCCAGGAACAGGACCGCCCCGGTAAAGCGCACGCGGAAGTCTTCCAGCTCCGCCGCCGAAACGCTCATGTGCCCAAAGGCTTCCTTCATGTCCCGCCACACCGGCCACGGCACGAAGAAAAAGCGGTCCTGGATGCCCACGCACACCGCCGCCAGCGCGCCGCAGCGGTGGTGCCGTTCCAAGGTCTCCATCTGTGTCTCCGTCAGCACGTCCCGCTTCATGTCGTCCGTGGTGGTATACTTCGCCTCAAAGATGATACTGCGCCCGCCGTCCAGCGTGCCTTGAAAATCCGGCTGGGCGTGCGCGGTGAAGCGGCCCACGAAAATGCCGCCCTCCCGCTTTTCCAGCACCCGGAACGGCTCCGGCGTCTTCTCCACCTTCGCCCGGCTCTGGCTTGCGTACAGAAGGCACGCCTGACGGATGGCCTCCTCGAAGTCATGGCCCCGGTTGTTGCTCATGCTGGCGTGGTACTGGCCCAGCGCTCCGCGTCGTCCCTTCATGCCATACCAGCCTCCACAATATGCGTGGCCCGCATATCCGCCGCGTGCAGCTCGTACACGATGCGGTGCAGCTTCATCGCCTCGTTCAGGCCATGGCTCCCGCCGCGCACAGCGTCGTCCCACGCGCCCATGTGCCAGCGGATAGCCAGGGCCTCCTCGTCTTCCAGCTTCATAAACCGCGCGATCAGGTAGACAGACTTCTCCCCGTGTCCCATGGGGAAGCTGTCCTTTTTCACGTAGGAATAGACCTCGCCCGGTCCCGCGTGATGCTCCCGCACGTATGTATTCGCCTTGCACAGGTCATGGAGCAGCGCGCAGATGGCGACGGCCTCCATCGTCGGCTCGTTGTCGATCACGACCTTCCGCAGCTCCCGGAACACGTTGACGCTGTGCTCCACCAGTCCGCCGGGGTAGGCCAGGTGATGCTTCGTGCTGGCTGGCGCGGTGAAAAAATCCGTCTCCCGCTCCATCCATTTCAAAAGCTCCTCCGCGCCCTCCCGGTGGATATACCGCCGGTAAAGCTCTTTGAACTGTTCTTCTCCTGTCATTTCAGCCCTCCGTTCTGTTTTCTATGCGCTCGCCGCATGGTCAGGTAGAAATACCATCCTGTTTGCTCGTTGAACGACTTCTCGCACTCCACCAGCTCCCAGCCGCGATACTGCTTTTCCCAAAAACGCACGAACTCCTCGCTGTCCTCCGGCAGCTTGGCGATCTTGTCCAACTGGCGGCGCGTGTACTTCCGGTCGTTCGGTGCCCGGTGCCACGGCTTTTCCAGATTTTGCGATTGCGTCCAGTGCTTTTTCCCGGCTCTGTCCTGGACCATGTACCCGGCCATGCTGGCGATGCCCTTCGCGTTCGGTCTCAGGCGGTCGGCGTTGGCCCAGCCGTACATGACCGGCTCCCGGTCCTTTGTGCCCTTGGTCTCCCACCACAGGTTTTCCACCTCGTCGCGGTCCAGTCCGCCGTTCATCAGAACGTGATGGTGGATGCGGTGGGTCCCGTCCTTCTTCCGTCCGATCTGCGTCACAAGCAGATACTTGAGAGGGGGCAGGCCCCGCTTCTTCCGCAGGTATGCTACCCGTCGCAGATACTTGGCGACGATCTTCGCGGCCTCCTCCTCGCTCTCCGGCAGAAACTCCGGGGCGTAGGTCAGATGGACCACCAGATCGCCCACACCGAAGTTACCGTTGGCAAGCTGGATGAAATAGCGCTTGGCTCTCCGATCATTGAGGTTCTTCTGCTTCGGAGCGGAGACGTTGACCTTTTTCCCGCGCTTCCGTCCGACCGCCTGCTGCTGTTGCCCGCTGTACGGATAGATTTCCGGTGAAAGGAAGTTCTTCCCACAGTGGACGACCTTTTCTCGTATGAAAGACCTGTTTATCATCCGTGTACCCCTTTGCATCGTCTCCGGGTCCTTCCTCGATGCTTTTCGCAAGAAGGATAATACCCATTACAAGCCCGTCCGCCGCCTCCCGGCGGCGTTGCGGCGCGCCTCTCTGCATCCCGCGTCGAGGCCGCTATCTTGACTTTATCCGTGCATTGTGGTACAATATGTAGTAGGAAATGACCCCACGCACAGCAAAATCTTGAAGATTTCTCCCCCGGTTTTCGCTTCCCACAGCGAGCGCCGGGGGAGAATGTTTTTTAGAACAGATATGGATTTCTTGTGATGCGCCCGGTCTCGTCGATCTGCTCACCGCCCATCTGGCTCGGATACGGCGAGCGGAGCCACCACAGATTTTCTTTCTTCGGAATGGGGATGCCCCGTCCGCCTTCGTAGTTGATGTGGGACACGATCTCCTCCATGCTCATGCACTCCATGTTGACCAATGCCTGCTCCACATCACGGTCGCAGCAGTCATTCCAGAGCATATACAGCTTGTCCCCGGTGATGCCGTTGTTCTGCATACGCCGGAACGCTGCCTCGGCGCGATACGGATTGTACTCATAGGCCAGCATCACGAACGTCAGCGCGCCCGGATTGCCTTTGCAAATATCGAATGTAACCATGGCTGTCTCCTTTGCTCTCCGGCGCTTACGCACCGGAGATTTTTTCGATTTCCGATCAGATGTCAAAGCCCGGCGCGAAGCCAAACGAATTGTAGGCGCCGTCGCTGTACGCAGACCCGTCCGTGCCCACAACGCAGAAGCCGTTCGTGCTGCTCGCATACACGGAGCGGAGCCACCAGAGATACGTTCCTTTGTCGCCGCACTCCTTCACGCGGTCGCGCTCACGTGCGAAGACCGGGAGCTGGAAGTCGTCGTCTCCGTCCTTCCACCAGGCCCCGTCCGGCGTGCCGAACACATCCGTCGCCGAGGGCAGCCACAGCGGGTCCGAATACTCCACCCGCTCGCCCTCGATGATCTCCACGAAGGTCCTGGGCACGATGATCTCCCGCCATTCCGCCGCGATGTGCGGATAGATGTCCTTCAAAACGTGCTGACGGCCCTTGCTCTTGAAATACCCGGTCTTGTTGGTTGCCTCGTCGTTCATCACGCCCTCGTCCCAGCAGTCCTTGAAGACGAAGCGGGCCGTGGTGGGCGTCACGTAGCAGCAGACCACAGTGACGGTCCCGCCGGTGTCCAGCGGCACCTCGATCTCGTCGCGCTGGGCAAGCAGATGGTCCAGCTTGCCCTCGGCCTTCGCCCGTTTCAACTGGGACGGGCTGACGAAGCCGACGTGGATGCTCCGCAGCCTGCATAAGTCGTCCTGCGTCACACTCTTTTCCTCCGGCTCTGCCTTCTTGCTCACAGGCTCCTCAGCCTTTTCCGGGGTGCGCCCGGCCCGGAGCAGCACGGCCAGCAGCTCACCGGCCTTCTCGCTCTGGCGGTCCAGTCGGCCCAGGTGTTCCAGGAACGCCGCCCGCTCACGCGCCACCAGATCGGCGTCGCCCTCCACGTGCATCCGGGCCTCCCCAAATCGCAGCGTCAATTCGCTCATGTGCTTGTCCTCCTTTAATTTATATAGGTATGTGCCACGCACGCGCTCAGGTATCGGCCTTCCCGCATTGATGGCGCATCCAGTTCCGAATGTACTGGGTGATGTCTCCGACGAAGCCCGTGCAGAGATGGATGTCGTGCACAGGTTTTCCCTCGTAGCGGCAGTCCGAGCAGTTCAGACCGTTGTTGCACTGGGCTTCGCAAAACTGGCACATACAATTCCCGTTGTCGAATGGACACGGGCTGATGGCCTCCACTTCGATCTCATGGCCGCAGCCGGGGCAGAAGTTCCAGCCGTTTTCCACCGGCCCGTCTGCCTCGAAGGTCTCGATGTACCCGCATCCCCGGCAGTTCCAGGTGTTGTGCTCCCGGTCCACACAGGAATAGATCACTTTCTCGTCCATCACAGCACCTCCGCCGGTTTCTTGAGCCATTCCAAGAGGTCTTGATAATTACCGGAAAAGTCAAAATCCGTATCAAGGCCAAGTCCTTCAACAAGGAGCAGGAATATTTTCTTTTGCATCCCGTATAGCTCCTTTGCCAGCTCCTCGTCGTCCATCTCTCTGAGCTTGTCCGCGTTGGTGAACACCACGTCCGGGCACTCCTGCGCGTACTTGATAGATGGGTGCGTCCAGGGTCCCGCAGTATTCATAGAACTCGCACGAGGTCGTCAGGCAGTTGGTCTTGTCCTTCATGGCCCGGCCCCGCCGCGTCTTGCTCTGCGGCATGGCAAGGTCCACACACTCGCCCGGCTGAATGACTGTGTATCCCAGCTTCGTCGCCTCGTTCACCTGCATGGGAGGAGCGACCGGCGTTGCGTAAAGGCCCGTCTTGGCTCCCAGCCCTCCGCCGTTGCCGCAGAGCGTCACGCTCTTTCCATCCGGCGAATAGACGCGGTATTGCTGGCTGTCATGGTCCGGGTTCTTCGCGTCATTCTCGATGGTTCCGATGCGCACTGGCTCTGCCAGCACGTTATAGGGGACGCCCTTGTGCGTGTTCGCTGTCACACAGGCGCTCTTGTCCTTGGTTGCGTCGTGAAAATAATCGAAGTCGAAATGATTACGCCCGTCCTTGGTCTCGCGCACCATGTATTCCATCTCTTTTTCAGTCAGCGGTTTAACGACAACAGGCTCCGCCACCATGAGGCGAGAGTAACTATGTTGCTTTGTGGGATTGTAAACGCCTGCCGTTTTGTAATAATGCGCATCCAGCGTATAGGCTTTTTCTCGCCATGCGACGCCTGTTTCCAGAATGTCCCGCAGAAGGATGCCGCGGCCCTCCGGCTGCTCGACCGGTACTTGGCTGTATGTACCGTCGGGGTTGCGCCTCCCGGCCCAGTAGAGCCGCTGGCGGTTCTGCGCGCTCACCAGCGCGGAGTTGATAAGCACGGGTTCCACGCCCAGCTCTGCCGTGATCTGCGCCCGGATTGCGGAGGACATGGATTTGTTGTTCTCATAGAGGAAATAGTCCGGCTGGTATTTATCGCGGGCGATGCGGTAATTCAGGAACAGCTCCCAGCCGATGCCGCTGGCCTCGGTCTCGCGGTTCTTGGTCTGTGCGATGCTCCAATGGGTACAAGGGCTTCCGCCGATCAGCAGTTTCATTCCTCACGCCACCTTTCCGCCGCTGCCATGACCTTCTCGGCATACTCGCGGTTCCCCGTGTCGTGCCCGGCGTTGTAGGCCGTCAGGGCCGCGCCGACGTTCCCGGCGTACTGGTCCAGCTTTTCAGCGATGAAGGCCACACCATACTGAATGTTCTCCGCCGGTGACAGGTCGGCGGGGAAGTAGTCGGGATTGAGCTGCATCAGGCCGTAGCAGCCGACGTAGCTCACCGCCTCCGGGTTGAAGCTGCTCTCCGTTTCAATGAGGCCCAGGGCCAGCGCGTACTCGACCTTGTGTTCCTGGCAGGCGTCCCATAAGACTTCCTGCAGTTCTGCGCTCATGGGCACATCCTCTCTGAACGTGAACACCTCCGCCGCCGGTTCCTCCGGCTCCGGGTCCGGCTCGAAGTAGACCGTCTGGACCGGCTGGGAGGCTGGGACCACGATGGTCGGCGGCTCGACAATGATCAGCGTCTCCCGCTCCGCCGCCCGGCGGGCGTCGGCCTCGTCCATGATACGGAGCAGACCAAGGCAGAAGCAGATGATCGCCAGCAGCATACCCATATAGAACTTGTCCGCTTTACTGGCCCGCATCCGTCTTCGCCTCCAATCTCAGCCACCATGCCGGGCTGTTCCGCTGTTTCTTGTAGGGACAGCCCCTTCCGGCATCGCAATTCACGCGCCCGCAGCCAGCGCAATAATTTCTCTGAAACTCCTCGTCCCACGGACCTTCCAGCACAGGGAGCGAAGAAAGGAACTCGCCCAGCGCTTCCGGGGACTGTGTGATCTTTTCAAAGTTGGTCATTTCGTTAGGCTCCTTTCATGCTCGGCGCGGCCTTCGGACGGCGGCCACGCTTGCGTAGATTGCTTTGGTAGGTCTTCTCGCCCCGCTCGGCTTTGTACTCCGGGCGGAAGTTATGGTCCAGGACCGTCTCGCCGGTCCACTCGTCGGTCTTCTGCCCGCGCTTCAATTCCGTGTACACGGTGCACTGGCTGATACCCAGCTCGGCGGCGATCTTTAAGGGGGAGGCATTGTCCTTCCACATCTGTTCAATCTTTCTGCGGTCCTCAAGCGTCAGCTTCTTCACCATTCGTCACCTCGTTTCTCCCATTTCAAGCCCTGAAATAGATAAAAAAATAATGCAGAAAAAAGCGTTAAACTTTTTTCTGCATTTAATTTACTATGGGACCGGTGACAATAGACGGGGGATTTCTCCTTGTCAACGGGAGGAATATTTGCTATAATACAGAGAACTATCGAAAAGCGGCGTTTCTGAAAGGGAGGAGCTTCCTTTGCAATATCTGACAAATCTTTGGAATGCGCTGGACTTCGGCTCGCTGGAGAGTATCCTGCTGCGGCTGGCCGCCGTGTTCCTGTGCCTGACCATCCACGAGACGTGCCACGGACTGGCCGCCTACGCGCTGGGAGACCCCACCGCCAAGCGGGCTCATCGGCTGAGCCTGAACCCGCTGCGGCACATCGACTGGATCGGCTTTGTGATGATGATCGTGGCGGGCTTCGGCTGGGCTAAGCCCGTGCCGGTGAATCCCAACTACTTCAAAAAGCCCAAGCAGGGCATGGCGATCACGGCGCTGGCCGGCCCGGTCTCCAACTTCGTGCTGGCGCTGCTGCTTCTGCTGGCGGCGCGGCTGGTCTATCTCCGCGCTCTGGCCACTGGTACGCTGCCGGAGACGCTGTTCACGTTTCTGGTGAATACCGCGTCCCTGTCGGTGGGTCTGGGCCTGTTCAATCTGGTGCCGGTACCGCCGCTGGACGGCTCTAAGGTCGTGGCGGTGCTGCTGCCGGACCGCGCCTACAACTGGCTGATGCGCTACGAGCAGTTCGGTATGGTGCTGCTGGTAATCATCATCTCCGTAGGCATCGGCAGCAATGCGCTGGACGCGGCCATCCGCTGGGTGTTCGATCTATTCTGCCGCATCGTCGGCTTCTGAGGAGCAAAACCGTTGGACGATCTGATCTTTAAGCTGGAAAGGGTGGTGCAGACCAAGGGCAGCGAGCCGCTGGAGGATTTCGAGGGGCCGCTGGATCTGATCCTGTTCCTGCTGAGCAAAAACAAAATTGAAATACAGGACATTCCCATTGCGCTGATCCTTGACCAGTATCTGGCGTATCTGGAGCAGCGCAAGCAGATGGATCTGGAGGTGGCCAGTGAGTTCATCACCATGGCTGCCCACCTGATGTATATCAAGACCCGCATGCTGCTGAGTCTGGAGGATGAGGAGGCGCAGAGCGAGATGGACGCTCTCATCCAGTCTCTGGAGGAGCGGAAGCGGGGCGACGCCTACGCCAAGGTGCGCTACATCACCGAGCGGCTGGGCCCCATGGGAGAGTTCGGCCGCAGCGTGCTGACCCGCCCGCCGGAGCCTATGGAACGGGGCAAGATCTACGAGTACCAGCAGGAGCCGGCGGATCTGATCCTGGCTATGCAGGAGGTGACGGACCGCCGCGGTCAGGTGGAGGAGGCTCCGCCGCTGAAGGCCTTCGACGAGATCGTGAAGCGGGAGCCGTACCCGGTGGAGACCAAGGCGCGGGAGATCATCCGCCGCCTGCGGCAGGGGGGCATCACCCGATTCCTGCTGCTGTTCCGCGGCAGCCGCAGCCGCAGCGAGCTGGTGGCCACGTTTATGGCGGTGCTGGAGCTGTGCCGGAGCAACCTGATCCGGCTGGCGGGCTCTGCCAGCGACTGCACCGTCACCTGCGACGGCGACGTGCCGGAAGAACTGACGTAAGGGGAGAAGCATGGATACACGGGAAATGAAAGAGATCGAAGCCGCGGTGGAGGGCATCCTGTTCGCCTCCGGCGAGCCGGTGGCCGTGGACCGCATCTGCGTGGCGCTGGACATGGACCGCCCCACGGTGGAGCTGGTGCTCCAGCGGCTTCAGGACTATTACAGCTATGAACGGCGGGGCATCCGCCTTTTGAAAATGGAGGACAGCTACCAGCTGTGCTCCGCGCCGGAGTACGGCGATCAGATCCGCAAGGCATTCGAGATCCGAAAGCCCGCCAAGCTGAGCCAGCCGGCACTGGAGGTACTGACCATCATCGCCTACTACCAGCCCACCACCCGCGCCTATGTGGACCAGATCCGCGGCGTGGACAGCTCCTACACCGTGGGACTGCTGCTGGACCGGCACCTCATCGAGGAGTGCGGCAGGCTGCAGGTGCCCGGGCGGCCCCGCCTGTACCGGACGACCCAGTCGTTCCTGCGGGCGTTCCACCTGAACTCACTGGAGGATCTGCCGCAGATGCCGGGGCTGGAGGCCGACGGCCAGATGCGCCTGGACGACGAGGGGAACCTGCCGGCGGAGGGAGAATAAGAGGAAGGGGGGACCCTGTTGGTCGCACTGTGGATATTGGGCATACTTCTGCTGCTGATCATCCTGCTGCTGTTGCTGCGGGTAGGTGTGCGCATCCGCTTCGGCGACGAGCTGTGCGTAACGGCCACAGCAGGTCCCATCCGGCTGCAGCTGGTGCCCAAGCCGGAAAAAGAAAAAAAGGAAAAGCCCAAAAAGGAGACGGCGTCCGGAGCGAAAAAGGAGGGCGGCGAGAAGAAGTCCTCCGACAAGAAGCTGCCGCTGGGCCTGACGTTCGCCGATATTCGCAGCGCGCTGCCCGCCCTGTGGGAATCCCTGAAGCGAGGCCTGCGCCGGACGCGGCAGCGCCTGCGCATCGACCCCATGCAGCTGTCGGTGTGCTTCGGCGGCGACGATCCCGCCCAGGTGGCGGAGACCTACGGCTGGGCTAACGTTGCCATGTGGACGGTGATGCCGGAGGTGGAGAAGCTGACGCGTATGCCGGACCCCTGCATCCATCTGGAGACGGATTTCAACGCCGCCGAGACCCGCGTCAGCGGCGAAGTGGGGCTGAGCTTCCGTATCGGCGATCTGGTGTCCATCGGCATTGCCTTTGCCGGCCCCGCCCTGAAATGGTTCCGCGCCTTCCGCAAGGCGCAGAAGACCCAGGAGAAGCAGGCGGCCAGGGAGCGGGAGGCCGCCCAGCGGAACACGAAAGACCAGGCGCCCGCCGCGGCGGACGCGACCCATACGACTAACTGAAAAAAGGAGCGTACAACATGGAAAACAACGAGAAGAAGAACTCTATCAGTGCGATGATGGAAGCCTCTATGGATAAGATCCGCCAGATGGTGGACTCCAACACGGTGGTGGGCGAGCCGATCAATACGGCGGACGGCGTGACGCTGATCCCCGTGTCCCGTCTGAGCTTCGGCTTCGGCTGCGGCGGAGGAGATTACGGCAAGCAGCCGGATAAGGTGGGCGCTGCCGCAGCAGCAGGCGTGCGGGTGGAGCCTATGGCGTTCCTGGTGGTCAAGGACGGCGTGACCCGCATGTTGCCGGTGGGCACCCCTGCCATCACCACGGTGGACCGCGTAGTGGAGATGGTGCCTCAGGTCATGGACCGCGTGGAGAGCTTCATCGACAAGAAGCGGGAAAAGGCGGACTTCTAAGGCAAAATACTTGGCCCCGCCGCCGAATATACTGGGATGATTCTATCGTATAAGGGTGATCCCAATGTCAGTCAGGCTGCTTCGGGGCTTGTGGGTCCTATGTCTCATTTTCTGCATAACGCCGGCTGTGGCGGAGGCTCTGGAGGTCTCCGCCACGGCTGCTGTCCTGATGGACGCAGACATGGGGCAGGTGCTCTACGAGAAAAACGGCGACCGCCAGATGCTCATCGCCAGCACCACCAAGATCATGACGGCGCTGGTGGTGCTGGAGCACGCCGCGCCGGACGACGTTATCACCGTGACGCCGGACCACATGGCGGAGGGCTCCTCCATGTACCTGAAGGCCGGTGAAACGGTGCGGGTGGAGGAGCTGCTGTACGGACTGCTGCTCTGCTCCGGCAACGATGCGGCGCTGGCGCTGACAGAGTGCGCCGGAGGGCTGACACCCTTCGTGGCGCTGATGAACGAGAAGGCGGCGGCGCTGGGCATGGCCCACACCAGCTTCGCCAATCCCAACGGACTGGACGCGGACGGCCACTATTCCACAGCGCGGGACATGGCGGTGCTGGCTGCTGCGGCAGTGGAAAACCCCACGTTCCGGCGCATCTGCTCCAGCCGCAGCGTCACCATCGGCCAGCGCACCATGGAGAACCACAACCGCCTCCTGCGTCAGGTGGAAGGCTGCGTCGGCCTGAAAACGGGGTACACCCAGTCGGCGGGCCGCACACTGGTATCCTGTACGGAGCGGGACGGCTGCCGTCTGGTGGCGGTGACGCTGCAGGACGGCAACGACTGGGCCGACCACGCCGCCCTGTATGACTACGGCTTCCGGCTGACGGCTCCGCGCCGTGGGGTGCAGACGGCGCTGCTGCGCCTGCGGGAGCCGCTGACGGCGGCATGTGCGGCACTGCACAGTTAGAGAAAGACAGAGAGGGGAAAGTGTCATGGCTGAACGACTCCAGAAGCTGCTGGCCGCTGCGGGCCTGTGCTCGCGGCGGATGGCGGAGGAGTGGATCTCCGCAGGGCGCGTCTGCGTCAACGGTGCGCCGGCGACGCTGGGCGACCGCGCCGATCCGGAGACAGATACCATCACCGTGGACGGCCAGGCGCTGCCCGCCGACACGCGGCGGGTCTACCTGATGCTTAACAAGCCGCGGGGCTATGTCACCACCCTCTCCGATGAATACGGACGGCACACGGCGGCGGAGCTGGTGTCCGGCTGCGGCGCACGGGTGTACCCCGTGGGGCGGCTGGATCGGGACTCCGAGGGATTGCTGCTGTTCACCAACGACGGCGATTTCGCCCACCGGCTGCTGCACCCCAGTCATCAGGTGGACAAGGTCTATCTGGTAACGGTTCGCGGTGACATACGGGGCGCGGCGGAGCGCCTGATGGCTGTCACGGAGCTGGACGGCGAGCCCATCGCACCGGCCCGGGCACAGGAGCTCAGCCGCCACGAGGGGCAGGCCCTCCTGCGCGTCACCATCCATCAGGGCAAGAACCGGCAGATACGGCGCATGTGCGCCGGGCTGGGCCTGCATGTGGAAAAATTGCAGCGCGTGGAGGAGGACGGCCTGCGGCTGGACGACCTCCCAATTGGCAAGTGGAGATACTTGACAGCGCAGGAAATACAAAGGATAACGGGAGGCGATACACGTGAGTAGGAGCGTTTTGCAGACCATACGGAACGGCATGGATACGTTCTCCAAGGGACAGAAGCGTATCGCCAATTATATTCTGGAAAACTACGATAAGGCGGCCTTCATGACCGCCAGTAAGCTGGGGCAGACGGCGCAGGTCAGCGAGTCCACCGTGGTGCGCTTCGCGGCGGAGCTGGGCTATAACGGCTACCCTGATATGCAGAAGGAGCTGCAGGAGCTGATTCGCGGCAAGCTCACGTCCATCCAGCGCATCCAGGTGTCCAGCGACCAGATGAGCGGCGGGGACATTCTGGGCAGCGTGATGCAGCGGGACATGAACAGCATCCACGACATCATCGAGGAGTTGGACCGCGAGGAGTTCGAGCGGGTGGTGGACAAGCTGCTCCACGCCAGGCACATCTATATTCTGGGTGTGCGTTCGTCCTCATTTCTGGCGGGCTACCTCAACTTTTATATGCACTTTATCTTTGAGAACGTTACGCTGGTGCAGAGCGCGGCCGCCGGCGAGATCTATGAGCAGCTGGTCCACATCGGGCCGGGGGACGTGCTGCTGAGCATCTGCTTTCCCCGCTACTCCAAGATGGCCATCCACGCGGTGCAGTTCGCCTGCTCCCGCAAGGCGGATGTTATCGCCATCACGGACAGCCCCATGTCACCCATGTACCAGATGGCCACGCTGTCGCTGCTGGCGCCCAGCGATATGATCTCTTTCGTGGATTCCATGACGGCGCCGCTGAGCCTGCTGAACGCCCTGATACTGGCGGTGGGCAAGCAGCGCAAGGAGGAGCTGTCCGCCGCACTGGCGGACATGGAACAGGTGTGGTCGAAGTACGGTATCTTCGGGAAAGAGGACGATGATTGAGATCGTAGTCATCGGCGGCGGCGCCGCCGGTATGATGGCAGCCATCACCGCCGCCCGTCAGGGCGGACAGGTGACGCTGCTGGAGCCCAACGAACGGCTGGGAAAGAAACTGAATATTACGGGAAAGGGCCGCTGCAATGTGACCAACGACTGCGATCAGGAGACGCTGATGGCCAATATCCCCGGCAACGGCCGGTTCCTGTACAGCGCCCTGACCCGCTTCACGCCCCAGGACGCCATGGCGTTTTTCGAGGGGCTGGGCGTACCGCTGAAGGTGGAGCGGGGGAACCGTGTGTTCCCTGTGTCCGACAGGTCCTTCGACATCTCCGGCGCTCTGGAGCGGGAGCTGCGGCGCCTGCACGTCCGCTGGGTGCGGGACAGGGCGCGGGAGATCACAGTACAGGACGGCCATGTCACCGGCGTGCAGGGCGAGAAGCAGCACTATCCGGCATCCGCCGCGGTGCTGGCCACCGGCGGCGTGTCCTATCCCGCCACCGGCTCTACCGGCGACGGCTACGCCATGGCGGCGGCGCTGGGGCACACCATCGTGCCGCCAAGGGGTTCGCTGGTGCCGCTGGAGAGCAGCGATCCCGACTGCGCCGCTATGCAGGGCCTGAGCCTGCGGAATGTGGAGGCTACGGTGCTCAACGGCAGGAATAAGCCGGTATTCCGGGAGTTCGGTGAGATGCTGTTTACCCATTTCGGCGTGTCCGGCCCGCTGATGCTGTCCGCCAGCGCCCACCTGCGCCGCTGGGACAAGGAGCAGTACCGGCTGGTCATCGACCTGAAGCCGGCACTGGATGAGCAGAAGCTGGACACCCGTATCCTGCGGGACATCGGGGAGAATCCCAACCGCGATATGGGCAATATTCTGGCAGGGCTGGTGCATCGCAGCATGGTACCGGTGCTGCTGCGCCGTCTGGCTCTGCCGGAGGGCGAAAAGGCCAACAGCCTTATCAGGGAACAGCGCCGCGTGCTGGTGCAGGAACTGAAGCATTTCGCGGTACCGCTCACCGGTCCCCGCCCCGTGGCGGAGGCCATCGTCACCGCCGGCGGCGTCAAGGTGGGCGAAGTGGTGCCCAATACCATGGCCTCCAAGCTGACGGACGGGCTGTATTTTGCCGGCGAGGTGCTGGACGTGGACGCCTACACCGGCGGCTTCAACCTCCAGATCGCGTGGGCCACCGGATATCTGGCGGGACTTTTCGCCGCAGAGAAATGAGGGTAATACAAATGAGTAAGAAACGATACGCCGTGGCCATCGACGGGCCCTCCGGCGCGGGGAAGAGCACGCTGGCCAGGGCGGTGGCGGAGCGTCTGGGCATCCTGTACGTGGACACCGGCGCCATCTACCGCACCATCGGGCTGTACGTGCAGCGCTGCGGCGTGGACCCCAAGGACGCACCGGCGGTGCTGGCGCTGCTGCCGGAGGTACACATCGGCATGGATCACGACGCCGACGGCGTGCAGCGTATGCTGCTGAACGGGGAGGACGTGACGGCGGACATCCGCCTGCCGGAGATCTCCATGTATGCCTCCGCCGTCTCCGCCATTCAGGGCGTGCGGGATTTCCTGATGGAGATGCAGCGCTCGCTGGCGCGGGAGCACAGCGTCATTATGGACGGCCGCGATATCGGTACGGTGGTGCTGCCCGATGCGGACGTAAAAATTTTCCTCTACGCCGATGTGAAGGTGCGGGCCGGGCGCCGCGCACTGGAGCTGGAGCAGCGGGGCACCCCCAAGCCCTATGAGGAGGTGCTGCGCGAGATGGAGGAGCGGGACTACAACGACACCCACCGCGCCGCCGCGCCGCTGCGTGCGGCGGACGATGCCATCATGATCGACACCAGCGATATGGATTTTGACGCCAGCCGCGAGCTGCTGCTGGACGTGATACGGGGGAGTGTATCCAGTTGAGAAACAAGTTCTATGCCCGGGCCTGGAGCATCCTGCGCCCGCTGGTGATGTTTTTCCTGCCGGTGGAGCTGCGGGGCACGGAGAACCTGGGGGACGAGGCCGCCATTCTGTGCGCCAATCACTCCAGTGCCTGGGACCCCATCCTGCTGGTGCTGGCCATGCCCCAAAACTTCAACGTGCGCATTATGGCGAAAAAGCAGCTGTTTTCCATCCCTGTGGTGAGGTGGTTCCTGCGGAACATCGGCGTGTTCCCCGTGGATCGCGGCAACAGCGACATCAACGCGGTGAAGACTGCCATCACCAGCCTGCGTGACGGCTGGAACCTGCTGATCTTTCCGGAGGGCACGCGGGTAAAACAGCCTGGACAGGTGACGCCCAAGAGCGGCGCGGGTATGATGGCCATCCGCTCCGGCGTGAAGATGGTACCGGTGTTCATCGGCACGAAAAAACGGCTGTTCCGCAAGACGGTCATCACCTTCGGCGAACCCTTCGAGCCGGTCTACACCGGGCGCAAGGGCACGGCGGAGGAGTATCAGGCCAACACCGACGAGGTCATGCGTCGTGCCTACGCGCTGGGTGGTGTGACATGCGTGTGATACTGGCGAAATCCGCCGGCTTCTGCTACGGCGTGGAGCGCGCCGTGAAGCTGGCGGAGCAGACGGCCCGGGACAAGGGCGGCTGCGTCATGCTGGGCAGCATCATCCACAACGCCCACGTGGTGCAGGGGCTGGCCGCATTGGGTGCGCGGCAGGTGGACGACCCCGCGCAGGTGCAGGCGGGGGATACGGTGATCATCCGTTCCCACGGCGAGAAAAAGCAGGTTTACCAGCAGCTGGAGGCCGCCGGCGCGTCTATCGTGGACGCCACATGTCCCAATGTCCGGCGCATCCAGCGTTTGGTGGCGCAGGCGGAGGAGCAGGGCCGCACGCCCCTCATCATCGGCGAGCAGCACCATCCGGAGGTGATCGGCGCGGCCAGCTGGGCGGAGAATTCCGTCATTTTAGACGGGCCGGAGGCCCTGGAAAACTGGCTGTCGCAGCGGCCGGAGCGGCGTGAGCGGCCCCTGATGGCAGCGGCCCAGACCACCTGCATTCGGGTTCTCTGGGAAAACTGCGTAAAAATTTTAAAAAAACAGTGTACAAACGTAGAAATCTTTGATACAATATGTGATGCTACGCATAAGCGTCAATCGGAAGCGGCAGACATTGCCGCCAAGGTGGACGTGATGGTCGTGGTCGGAGATCGTAAGAGTGCCAACACCAAACATTTAACGGAGATTTGCAGCGAGAGGTGCCCCGTGGTCTGTCAGATCGAGCGGGCGGAAGAACTCAAGGGTGACTTTCTTAACGGATGTTCTGTGGCGGGGCTTACAGCCGGCGCGTCCACGCCTGCGGGCATCATTAAGGAGGTATATACAAGAATGAGCGACGAGATCAAGAACGTGGAAGCTACCGAAGAGAGCTTCGAGGAAATGCTGGAAAAATCTTTTAAGACTTTGAATACAGGAGAGAAGGTAACCGGTATCGTGACTGCCATCGGTCCCACCGAGGTGCAGGTTGACCTGGGCTGCAAGCAGGCAGGTTATATCAACATCGACGAGCTGTCCGCCGATCCCAGCGTGAAGCCTGAGGATGTGGTGAAGGTCGGCGACGAGATCGAGACCTATATCATCCGCGTCAACGACGTGGAGGGCTATGCCATGCTGTCCAAGAAGCGTCTGGACGCTGTCAAGGTCTGGGAGGACATCGAGAAGGCCCGTGAGGAGAAGACTACCCTGGAGGGCAAGGTCACCGAGGAGAACAAGGGCGGCATCGTGGTCAACGTCAAGGGCGTGCGCGTGTTCGTGCCCGCTTCCCAGTCCGGTCTGCCCCGCGGCGCTGAGCTCAGCGCTCTGATCGGCCAGACCGTCTCCCTGCGCATCACCGAGGTCAACCGTGCCCGCCGCCGCGTGGTGGGCTCCATCAAGGCCGTGACCTACGAGGCCCGTCAGGCTGCCCAGGCCGAGATCTGGGAAAACATCGAGGTGGGCAAGCACTACACCGGCACTGTCAAGTCTATGACCTCCTATGGCGTGTTCGTGGATATCGGCGGCGTGGATGGTATGGTACATATCTCCGAGCTGTCCTGGTCCCGCATCAAGAACCCCGCCGAGGTGGTTTCCGTGGGCGACACCCTGGATGTATATGTCATCTCCTTCGATCCCGAGAAGCGCAAGATCTCTCTGGGCGTGAAGGATCGTTCCTGCAACCCGTGGGACAAGTTCATGTCCACCTATAAGGTCGGTGATGTGGCCAAGGTCCGCATCGTCAAGCTGATGACCTTCGGCGCCTTTGCCGAGGTAGTTCCCGGCGTGGACGGCCTGATCCACATCTCCCAGATCGCGGATCGCCGCATCGAGAAGCCCGGCGACGTGCTGGCTGAGGGCGACATCGTGGACGCCAAGATCACGGCTATCGACGAGGAGAAGCAGAAGATCTCTCTGTCTATCCGCGCTCTGCTGACCCCCGCCGCTGACGAGGGTGACGACGAGTAAAAACGTCTGTTAAAAAGCAGCGGTACGAGTGTACCGCTGCTTTTTTTGTACGAAAGTGTACCTGTTTACACCCGTATACATACAAGCTCGTGCCCAAATCACGGTATGTTAAATTTTGCACAATCGGCAGGGCTGATAATTGGCACATCCGCCAATGTACTTCTCTCAGGCTTGTGGTAAAATTAACGATTAGGAGAACGAAAAGAAAGAGGAGGAACTGCTATGTCTTTTGCTGATTATCGGGAACTGTACCGCCAGAAGCTGACCACCGCGGATGAGGCGGTGAAGATTATCAAGTCCGGCGATTGGGTGGATTACGGCTTCTGCGCCATCCAGCCCCGCGTGCTGGACGAGGCGCTGGCCCGCCGCGCACCGGAACTGGAGGATGTGAAGGTCCGCGGAGGAATCAGCCTGTGGAAGCCTGCTATCTTCGATATCGAGGACCCCGCAAGCCACATTATTTTCAATTCCCACCACATGAGCGGGGTGGAGCGCCATTACATCGCCAGCGGCGCCGGGTTCTATGAGCCCATGCGCTATTCTGAGCTGCCCCGCTACTACTACGACCACATCACGCCGCCGGACGTGGCCATGTTCCAGGTCACGCCCATGGACAGCCACGGCTACTTCAACTTCGGCCTGTCCGCATCCCATGTGCGTGCCGTCTGCGAGAAGGCCAAGGTGGTCATCGTGGAGGTCAACGAGAACATGCCCCGCTGTCTGGGCGGTTTTGACAACACCATCCACATCAGCGAGGTGGACATGGTGGTGGAAGGCCGCAACGACCCCATGGGCATTCAGCCTTCCGGAGAGGCCGGTGATGTGGATAAAGCGGTGGCTCGCCTGATCGTAGAGCAGATCCCCGACGGAGCCTGCCTCCAGCTGGGCATCGGCGGCATGCCCAACACCGTGGGAGCTATGCTGTGCCAATCCGATCTGAAGGATCTGGGCGTACATACGGAGATGTACGTGGACGCCTACGTGGATCTGGCTATGGCGGGAAAGGTCACCTGCGCACGTAAGAATATCGACCGCGGCCGTCAGGTCTACGCTTTCGCAGCCGGTACCCAGAAGCTCTACGACTATCTGGACGACAACCCCGCCTGCATGGCCGCGCCTATCAGCTATACCAACGATGTGCGCACCATCGCGTCTATCGACAACTTTGTCTCCATCAACAATGCGGTGGATGTGGACCTGTACGGTCAGGTCAACGGCGAGACGGCGGGTACCCGCCAGATCAGCGGCTCCGGCGGCCAGCAGGACTTCGTGCTGGGTGCGTATCTGTCCCATGGCGGCAAGAGCTTCATCTGCCTGTCTTCCACCCATCAGAATAAGGACGGCACGGTAGCGTCCCGCATCCGCCCCACGCTCCAGACCGGCTCCGTGGTGACGGACACCCGCGTCAACACCATGTACGTGGTGACGGAGTACGGATGCGTCTGCCTGAAGGGCCTCAGCGTCTGGGAACGGGCGGAGAAGCTGATCTCCATCGCCCACCCCGACTTCCGCGACGAGCTGATCCGCGAGGCGGAGAAGCAGCACATCTGGTATCGCCACAACAAACGGTAACACGAAACAGCAAAGAAGAGGGCCTGCGGCCCTCTTCTTTGCGCCTTGTAAACCGTGGAAAAGTGCGGTATACTAATAGCAAAATCCAGCGATAGGAGCGAAAAACGATGGGGAGCCTGTTTGAAAAATGGAAGAAGGGCCTGAAGAAGAAGGTACACCCCTTCTGCACGGCCATTGTACCGGCAGCAGGGAAGTCCTCCCGCATGGGCGGCGAGGATAAGATGTTCGCACCGCTGTGCGGTGTGCCGGTGCTGGCGCGGACGCTGACCGTGTTGGACCAGGCTGTGCTGGTGGACGAGATCGTGGTGGCTGCCCAGCCGGAAAAGCTGGAGGAAGTGGCGGCGCTGGTCGGCAGCGCCGGCATCCGCAAGCCCGTCCGCGTGGTGGAGGGCGGCGCAAGCCGTGCTGAGTCCGTACTGCTGGCGGCGCTGGAGGCTAACGAGGACGTGGAGTATCTGGCAGTCCACGACGGGGCCCGCCCGTTGGTACTGCCGGAGCAGGTGGATGATCTGATCCGCCTGGGCCAGCGGACCTACGCTGTGGCGCCGGCCGTGCCGGTGACGGACACGGTGAAGGTGGCGGATCTGTCGGGGCTGGTGCTGTCCACGCCGGACCGCAGCACCTTATTCGCTGTGCAGACGCCCCAGGTGTTCCAGGCGAACCTGCTGAAGGCCGCGCTCCAGTCCGCCATCGCCGCCGAGGCACCGCTGACAGACGATTGCTCTGCTGTGGAGCGGCTTGGCAAGGAGGTTTACTTGACACCTGGATGGAGGGAAAATATCAAGATCACCACGCCGGAGGACCTGTCTGTGGCGGAGCTGTTCCTGCGTCGGCGGGAGGTGCAGGCATGATAGATCTGCGCATCGGGCACGGCTACGACGTACACCGTCTGGTGGAGGGCCGTCCCCTGATTTTGGGCGGTGTCACCATTCCCTACGAGCGGGGGCTGCTGGGCCACTCCGATGCGGATGTACTGGCTCACGCGGTGATGGACGCGCTGCTGGGCGCGGCGGCGCTGGGTGACATCGGCGGCATGTTCCCCGACAGTGATGAGCGCTGGCGGGATGCGGACAGCCTACACCTTCTGGAACAGGTGGCGGCGCGGCTGGCGGAGACCGGCTGGGAGGTCGGCAACGTGGACGCCACGGTGCTGGCCCAGGCCCCGAAGCTGGCTCCCTACATTCCGGAGATGCGGCGGCGGATGGCAAACGCTATGGGCATCGATGCGGCGCAGGTGTCCGTTAAGGCCACCACCGAGGAGCATCTTGGCTTCACCGGCGCGGGGGAGGGCATGGCCTGCCACGCGGTGGCATTATTGGGGAAAATGTGATACATGATGAAGAAATTGGCGGGACCGACCGAAAAGGCCGGCCCCGCCTTTCACACCGGCGTTTGACACCTCATAAAATGGCGTGTGAGGAGGTGCGATATGGAAGAATATCTGATGACCGCCCGCTCCGTCACACAGGCGCAGCGCATGATGCAGGCGCTGTCGCAGCACGGCATCCGCGCCGCCATGGGCCGCTCACCGGTGGGACTTACCGGCAGCGGCTGCGGCTACGTCCTGCGGATGCAGGGGCAGCGGGCGGAGGAGGCTGCCGCCCTGCTGCGCGGCATAGGGCTTGCGCCGCTGCGGATCTACGTCCGCGATGGCAGCGGATACAGCGAGGTGGAGCTATGATCTATTTTGACGCCGGAGCCACGACATTACAGAAGCCGGAGCGGGTGCGCCGTGCCATGTACCGCGCCGCAGCGGCCATGAGCTCGCCCGGGCGGGGCAGCTATCCCGCCACGCGGTTGGCGGAGGAGACGGATTTCCGGTGCCGCAGTCTGGCGGCAGCGCTGTTCGATGTGGAGGACCCCGCATGCGTGGTGTTCACATCCAGCGCCACCCATGGGCTGAACATCGCCATCAAAACGTTGGTGAAGCCCGGATGCCGCGTGGTCATCTCCGGCTACGAGCACAACGCGGTGACGCGGCCTCTCCACGGCATCCCCAATGTTGAGCTGACCATCATCGACGCGCCGCTGTTCCGACCGGAGTCCATGCTGGCGGAGTTTGAGCAGGCGCTGGACGCCGGAGCGGACGCGGTGATCTGCACCCATGTGTCCAACGTGTTCGGCTATCGCCTGCCGGCGGAGAGCATCGCGGCGCTGTGCCGCCGGAGGGGCGTGCCCTTCGTGCTGGACGCTTCCCAGTCGGCGGGGATGCTGCCGGTGTCCATGCGGGAGCTGGGCGCGGCGTTCATTGCCATGCCGGGGCACAAGGGGCTGTACGGCCCACAGGGGACGGGGCTGCTGCTGTGCGGCCACGAGGCTCAGCCGCTGCTGGAGGGAGGCACCGGCTCCCAGTCCCTTTTGCAGCACATGCCGCAGGAGCTGCCGGACCGGCTGGAGGCAGGGACCCACAACATGCCGGGCATTGCGGGACTGCTGGAGGGCCTGCGGTTCGTGGCGGAGAAGGGGGTCGACCGCATCGCGGGCCACGAGCGGCGGCTTGCCATGCGCGCGGAGGAGCAGCTGCGCGGCATCGATGGCGTGGAGCTGTTCTGCGAGAAGGGGTTCGACCACCAGACGGGAGTGCTGAGCTTCCGCGCGGCGGGCCGCGACTGCGAGGAGCTGGGGGAGCGTCTGGCAGCGCAGGGCGCGGCGGTGCGGGCGGGGCTGCACTGCGCGCCGCTGGCACACCGCACGGCGGGGACGCTGCAGACCGGCACCGTTCGAGTAAGTATGTCGGTTTTCAACACGCCCCAGGAGGTGGACCGCTTCACGGCCATGGTGCGGGCGGCAGTTCGTTAAACTGCAAGACTTGACTCAGAATTTTTTGTTGCATTTTCCCAATATTTTTTATATAATGATAGTATCTATTTCTATGCGGAGTTCTGTCCGATACGGAAGGGTTGACAGTATGGAAACAATGCTGGCGTTTTTAGAAAAAATTGGGAATTACTTAATGCTCGTGCGCCTCACGGATATTCTGGACGTGGCCATCATCGCGTTTCTGGTCTATAAGCTGCTGGACCTGGTAAAGAGTACCCGCGCGGAGAATATCCTCAAGGGCGTGGTGATGTTCCTGCTGGCCCTGTGGCTGGCGGAGATCTTCCACCTCAACGGCATCGCCTATATTCTGGGAAACATGGTGCAGGTGGGCATCCTGGCCCTCATCATCCTGTTCCAGCCGGAGATCCGTCAGATTTTGGAGAAGCTGGGCAGCAAGAACATCCGGCTGCTGAGGGCATTCACGCCGGCGCAGCAGCAGTCCGAGGTGGAGAAGGCCATCGATCAGACGGTTATCGCCTGCAAAGAGATGTCCCAGAGCAAGACCGGCGTGCTCATCGTGTTTGAGCGGCATATCCTGCTGGACGACATGGTGCGCAGCGGCACTACGCTGGACGCCGCCGTGTCCTCGGAGCTGCTGAAAAACATCTTTTTCGTTAAGGCACCCATGCACGACGGCGCGGTCATCATCCGCCACGGGCGCATTTTGGGGGCGGGCTGTATGCTGCCCCTGTCCAAGAACGTGAACCTCAGCCGTGACCTGGGCATGCGTCACCGCGCCGGCATCGGCATGAGCGAGAATTCCGACGCCGTGGTGGTCATCGTCTCCGAGGAGACAGGCTCCATCTCCGTGGCGATAGGCGGTATGCTGAAGCGGCACCTGATGCCGGAGACACTGTCCAAGCTGCTGCGCAACGAGCTGATGCCGCAGCCGGAGGAGCTGGAGGACAAGCCGCGCCGCAGTCTGGCAGATCTGCTGGGCCTGCGGAGGAAGGAGGGCGACAATGGAGCAGAAGAATGAGAAGTCCGGCGTCAGCCGGAACAAGGTGCTTCAGGTCATCGCCTCCATTCTGGTGGCCGTTGCCATCTGGGTCTATGTGGACGTGGAGAAGGCACCGGAGCGAACCAAGACCATTCGGGACATCCCCGTGGAATTTTCCGGCGAGTCCACCACGCTGGCGGACAAGAACCTGATGCTGCTGTCGGGCTACGACACCACAGTGGATCTGACCATCAAGGGCACCAAGCGGGAGCTGGTGAAGATCAACAAGGACAATGTGCGCCTGGTGGCCAGCACGTCCAGCATCGACTCCGTGGGTGTACACACCCTGCGATGGGACGTGGTATACCCCGATGGAGTGCAGTCCTCGGCCCTGTCGGTGGACTGGGCCAGCAAGTACAAGGTAACGGTGACGGTGGGTGAGCTGTATACCAAGGAGGTGCCGGTGAACTGCGTCGTTACCGGTACGGTGGCGGACGGCTACTTCACCGGCGAGACGGTGCTGGACCCCACCACACTGGTGCTGCGGGGACAGCGAGATGACCTGCTGAACGTGGCCTACGCCAAGCTGACGGTGGACATCAGCGACGCCACCCGCTCAGTCATCCAGACGGAGAGCGTACAGCTGTACGACAACGACGACAACCCTGTGGACAACAGCAATATCCGCACCAATGCCAGCCTGATCCAGGCCAAGGTGCCGGTGCTGACCACCAAGGAGGTCTCGCTGGCGGTGGAGCTGTCCGGCGTGCCGGGCTCGGCCGGACAGAGCATCAAGACCACCATTACGCCCAGCAGTGTGCGGCTCATCGGCGAAGCAGATGTGCTGGAGAACATTGATGAGATCGTGCTGGCCACGCTGTATATCGAGGATCTGGACATCTGGCAGCAGAACAGCTATGTGGTGACGGCACCGGACGGCACATGGCTGGCCAACAGCAACGAGGTGGCCACCGTGGAGATCACCATGGAGGGCATCGAGGAAAAGACCGTCACGGTGGACACGTTCAGCTATACCAACGTGCCCAGCGGGCTGTACGCCGAGGTGCAGGACACGCTGGATGTGCGGCTGTGGGGCCTCAGCGAGGAGCTGGCGGAGCTGAAGGCGGACGCCATAACGGCCACCGTCGACCTGAGCGGCGTGACGGAGACGGGCAGCTGCCGTGTGCCGGTGACGGTGACGGTCAGCGGCTACCGCGATGTGGCGGTGAAGGGCAGCTACGAGGTGACGGTGTATGTCACCGACACGCAGCCAGAGCCTGAACCGGAGCCTGACGGCGGCCTGACGTCCCACGGGAACAACGGGTCCGGAAACGAGAATTAAAACGAATTATCCCGAGAGGTGACATGAGATGACTCAGATCGCAACGGTGGAAAAGGTGCTGGCCGGCGGGTACGCGGAGATCTCCGTGCCAAGAAAGTCCGCCTGCGGACATGACTGCGAGGAATGTGCCGGCTGCGGCATGACCGGCGCGGCCATCCACGCCCGCGCCAGAAACGACGTGGGCGCCCAGAAGGGCGACAAGGTGGTGGTGGAGAGCAGCACGAAAAAGCTGCTGGGCGTGGTGGCGCTGGTGTACCTGCTGCCGGTGGTGGGCTTTCTGCTGGGGTACTTCCTGACGGAGGGGCTGATGAGCGAGGGCTGGCGCTACGCGGCGGCGGTCATTGCGGCGGCAGTGTTTTTCCTGCCCAGCGTGTTCTACGACAGGCAGACCAAGAAGGACGGCAGTCTGACCTACACCATCCTGCGGCTGTTCTGACGGATGTTCGGTTATGTGCGGCCATCGGACCGGCGTCTGACGGAGGAGGAACGGGAGACGTTCCGCGCCGCCTACTGCGGACTGTGCCACGCGCTGGGAGCGTCTTACGGCCCGGCGGGGCGGATGATCCTGAACTACGACCTGACGTTCCTGGCCATGGTGCTGTCGGAGGGCGGCGGGACGTGCGAAAAGCGGTGCGCAGTCCATCCGTTCCGGAAACGGCGGTGTGCCTGCGGCGACGCGGCCATGGATACCGCCGCCGACATGAGCGTGATCATGACCTGGTGGCAGATACAGGACGGCATCGCCGATCATGGCCTTTTTCAGGGGCTGAAGTATCGAGCGGCGGCACTGCTGCTGGGGCGGGCCTATCGGAAGGCGCGGCGGCGGCAGCCGGACTTTGACGCCGGGACGCAGAAGCGCCTGACGGCGCTGGCGGAGCTGGAGGCGGAGCGGTGTCCATCACTGGACCGCCCCGCAGACGCCTTCGCGGTGCTGCTGGCCGGTGCGGCACAGGGCATCGCGGATCCGGTGAAGCGGCGGGTGGCGGAGCAGCTGCTGTACCACCTGGGCCGCTGGGTGTATCTGGTGGACGCAGCGGACGATCTGAAGGAGGATCTGAAAACCGGCAGCTATAACCCACTGGTCCTGCGATTCCGGGTGCAGGACGGGGCGCTGTCGGAGGAGGATCGGCAGCAGCTGGCCGGTACGCTGGACGGCTCCGTGCGGGCCATGGCGGCGGCCTTCGAGCTGGCGGACTTTGGCGTGTATGCGCCGGTGCTCCGCGCCGCGGTCTACGAGGGACTGTATATCGTGGGGGCGGCCGTGCTGAACGGTACGTTCCATAGACGGAGACGAGAGAGACAAGCTATACGAAAGGCGGACACCAACGATGCGTGATCCCTATCAGGTGCTGGGCGTTCCCAGCACCGCCACGGACGATGAAGTGAAAAAAGCCTATCGTGATCTGGCGCGGAAATACCATCCCGACAACTATCACGACAACCCGCTGGCCGATCTGGCACAGGAGCGCATGAAAGAGATCAACGAGGCCTATGAGGAGGTCCAGAGCCAGCGCAAGACCGCGCGGCAGGGCGGCGGCTACACAGGCGGCAGCTACGGCGGCTACGGTGGGAGCTACGGCGGTGCAGGCTACGGAAACGCGGGGTACGGCGCGGGCTACGGCACCGGCACTTCGCGGCTCCAGCGTGTCCGCGCCGCCATCACCCAGGGCAACCTGAACCTGGCGGAGGAGCTGCTGAACGCCCAGACCGACCACGATGCAGAGTGGAACTATCTCAAGGGCGCGATCTGCACACGGCGGGGATGGCTGGACGAGGCACGGCGGTACTACCAGACGGCGGTACAGATGGCGCCGGACAACGCGGAGTACCAACGGGCGCTGGATATGGCGGAGGGGCGGCAGAACGCCTACCGTCCTAACGGCTACGGCTCCGTCACCACCGGTAGCTGCGACAATAACGACTGCCTGCGCCTGTGCGGCATCAGTCTGTGCTGCAATGCGCTGGGCGTGCCCGTTTGCTTTTGCTGACAACGAGAGGGCGACCTCTTTTCCTATACTAATGAAGGAGATGATCGAGTGGTCAAGAGTATGACCGGCTACGGCCGCGCGCGGCAGATGCGCAGCGGTCGGGACATCACGGTGGAGGTGCGGTCCGTCAACAACCGCTACCTGGACTGTACGGTGAAGATGCCCCGCGCCTACATTTTCGCGGAGGACGCCATCAAGAGCCGCGTGCAGAAGGCGGTGTCCCGCGGTAAGGTGGATGTGTTCATCACCATCGACGCCACAGGGGCCGACGAGACAGTGGTGACCGTCAACGAGGCGCTGGCCCGCGGGTATTACGATGCGCTGATGCGGCTGAAGGACACTTTCGGGCTGGAGGGCCGCGTCACACCGGACATGCTGGCCAAGTTCCCCGACGTGCTGACCGTCACCAAGGCGGAGGAGGATGTGGACGCTATCGCCGCCGATATCTGCGCCGTGCTGGAGGACGCGCTGGCGGCCTACAACGAGATGCGGGCCGTGGAAGGCGCCAAGCTGGCGGAGGACGTGGGCGGCCGCGCCGCTGTCATCGAGGAGACGGTGGACAAGGTGGAGCAGCGGTCACCGGAGACGGTGGCGGCCTACCGCCAGCGGCTGGAGACCAAGATGATGGAGGTACTGCAATCCGCTACCATCGACGAGTCCCGCATCCTCACCGAGGCGGCCATTTTTGCCGACAAGGTGGCAGTGGACGAGGAGACGGTGCGCCTGCACAGCCACATGGCCCAGCTGCGGACCATGCTGGCCGGCGATGTCCCCGTGGGCCGGAAGCTGGACTTCCTGGTGCAGGAGATCAACCGCGAGTGCAACACCATCGGCTCCAAGTGCAACGACCTGACCATTGCGCAGGATGTGGTGAACATGAAGGCCGAGGTGGAGAAGATCCGCGAGCAGATCCAGAACATTGAGTGAGGTGGCCATGCAGCTTGTGAATATCGGCTTCGGCAGCCTTATCTCCGTGGAGCGGCTCATCGCTGTGGTCAGTCCCGACTCCGCACCGGTGAAACGATTGGTGCAGGAGGCGCGGGACCGCGGCATGCTCATCGACGCCACCTTCGGACGGAAAACGGCGTCGGTGTTCATCATGGACAGTGACCATGTGGTGCTCTCGGCGCTGAGCACGGAGAAAATGGCGCCCCGTCTGGGTCTGACGGTGAAAGATCTGACAGAGGAGGAATAAGATTTGAACAGGAAGGGCAAGACATTCATCATCTCAGGTCCCTCCGGCGTTGGAAAGAGCACGGTGCTCCACGCGCTGTTCGAGGGGCGGAACGACCTGTATTTTTCCGTATCCGCCACCACCCGCGCACCCCGTGAGGGGGAGCGGGACGGCGTAGATTACCACTTCATCCATGCGGACCGGTTTCGCAGCATGATCGAGGAGGATGCGTTTTTGGAATATGCCGAGTATGTGGGCAACTTCTACGGCACGCCCAAGAAGTACGTGGATGAGGCCATGGAGCAGGGGAAGGATGTGATCCTGGACATCGAGGTCCAGGGTGCGACCCAGGTCTGTGCCAAGCGGCCGGAGACGGTGCGCATCTTTATTGCACCTCCCAGCTGGGAGGAACTGGAGCGGCGTCTCACCGCCCGTGGTACGGACACGCCGGAGAAGGTGCAGAAGCGCCTGCTTCGGGCCCAGGTAGAGCTGCAGAACGCCAGCGACTACGATTATTTTGTCATCAACGACACGGTGGAGCAGGCCGTGGAGGAGCTGCGCGCCATCCTGTGCGCAGAGCACTGCAAGCCCGCCGAGCGTATGGAATTGATCTTAAACGGAAAGGAAATGTGATCGCTATGATGCTGTATCCCGCTATGAACAAACTGACCGAGTATATCCCCAACCGCTATATGATGGTGAACGTGGTGGCGCGCCGCGCCCGCCAGATCGCCGCCGAGGCCGAGGCCAACGGTGAGCATCTGGAGGAGAAGCCCGTGACCGAGGCGATCAACGAGGTGGCCGAGGGCAAGTTCGTGGCTAACCCCGTCATCGAGGAAGACAATATCTGACATGGCCGTGATCGCCAAGGTGGCCGTGCAGGCGGCACCCTACGCCATCGACAAGGTGTACGACTACCTGCTGCCTCAGGACATGGCGGCGCAGGTGGGCTGTCGTGTGCTGGTCCCCTTTGGACGGGGCAACCGGTCCAGCGAGGCGCTGATCCTGTCGCTGGGCGTCGGCGTGCCGGACAAGCCGCTGAAAACGGTGCGATCGCTGCTGGACGAGGAGCCGGTGGTGTCGGACAAGGAGATACGGTTGGCGCTATGGATGCGGCAGCGGTATTTCTGTACGTTTTACGATGCGCTGCACACCATCCTGCCCGCAGCAGTGTGGTACCGTTATCGGGAGCTGTGGCGCATGGCGGACGGCGTGCTGCCGGAGGGCCTTCCGGAAAAGGAGGCAGCTGTGTGCCGCCTGCTGGAGGACGGGCCCATGGAGACGGACGCGCTGAAGCAGGCCCTTGGCGATGATGTCGCGCCGCTGCTGCGCCGCATGGAAAAGGCGGGGAAGCTGCGGCGCGAGACAGAATCCCGCCGTAAGGTGCGGGACAAGGTGGATCTGTTCGTGAAGCTGGCGGTGCCGGCAGACCAGGCACTGGAGATGGTGGGCAAGACTGCCCGCCGCCAGCGGGAAGTGGTGGCCTTTCTGGCCCAGAACGGCGAGACGGGGCTGCATGACCTTTGCTATTTCACCGGCGCGGCCCGCAAGACCGTGGAGGTACTGGCCCAGACGGGCACAGTGTGCCTGCGGGAACAGGAGACCTACCGAATTACGGAAAAACAGTACACTGTAAAGGCAATACCCATTACACTAAATAATGAGCAGCAGCAGGTGTACGAGGACGTTCTGCGGCAGGCGCAGTCCGGAAAAGCCGGCGTCACACTACTGCAGGGCGTCACCGGCAGCGGCAAAACGCTGGTCTATATCCGGCTGGCGCAGGAGCTGCTGCGGCAGGGGCGGTCCGTGATGATCCTGGTGCCGGAGATCGCGCTGACGCCCCAGATGATGGCGCGGTTCACCGCCTATTTCGGCGATGAGGTAGCGCTGCTGCACAGCGGACTGCGGATGACGGAACGCTACGACCAGTTCAAGCGTATCCGCCGCGGCGAGGCCCGCATCGTGCTGGGTACTCGTTCGGCGGTGTTTGCACCGCTGGGCAATATCGGGCTCATCGTCATGGACGAGGAGCAGGAAAGCTCCTACGAATCGGAGACGGCACCCTGCTACCATGCCAGGGACATCGCCAAGTACCGTTGCCTACAGGAGGGGGCAAGGCTCCTTCTGGGCTCTGCCACCCCAACGGTGGAGACGGCCTACTGGGCGGAAAAGGGCGATTATCAGAAGGCGCTGCTGCGGCAGCGCTACAACCGGCAGGCGCTGCCTGCGGTGATCTTAGCGGATCTGCGCCAGGAGCTGCTGGAGGGGCGGAACGGTATCATCAGCCGTCCGCTGTACGATGAATTGCAGAAAAATCTGGCGGCGGGGGAGCAGAGCATCCTGTTCCTCAACCGGCGTGGCAGCAGCCGTCAGCTGCTGTGTCCCCAGTGTACCTACGTGCCAAAGTGCCCGCGGTGCAGCGTATATCTGACGTATCACAGCGCCAACGGACGGCTGATGTGCCACTACTGCGGCTACTCGGTGAAGGCGCCGGAGGTGTGTCCCGAGTGCGGCGGTCGGTTCAAGCACATCGGCGTGGGCACCCAGCGGGTGGAGGAGGAGCTGCACACCCTGTTCCCCGACACGCCGCTGCTGCGGATGGACGCGGACACGGTGTCTGTGGGTCACGAGACCATCCTGCGGGAGTTTGAGGAGAAGCGCGTGCCCATCCTTCTGGGTACCCAGATGGTGGCCAAGGGGCTGGATTTTGAAAATGTGACGCTGGTAGGCGTGCTGGGGGCCGATACGTCCCTGTACGTGGACCACTACCGCGCCGCGGAGCGCACCTTTAACCTGCTGACCCAGGTCATCGGGCGCGCGGGACGCGGCAGCAAGGCGGGACGGGCGGTCATCCAGACCTACACCCCGCAGAACGACGTGATACAGGCGGCGGCGCAGCAGGATTACCAGCGCTTTTACGATGCGGAGATCCAGCTGCGGCGGCTGCGGAGAGACCCGCCTTTTGCCGACCAGTTCACCGTGACGGTGACGGGGCAGGAGGAGGACGAAGTGCGGCGGGCACTGGACCTGCTGACCCACAGCCTGCGTCAGGCGGCGCAGCAGCCGCCGTACCATGATATGGACCTGCAGATTCTGGGTCCCGCGCCGGCGCCGGTGGTGAAGATCAACGGCAGCTACCGCTACCGCACCATGGTGCTGGGGCGGAACGAACGGCAGCTGCGGCAGCTGCTGGCATCATTCATGCGAGAGTTCGCGCAGCGCGGCGAAAACCGCCGCTTGCATATCTATACCGACTGCAACTTGATGGATTAAATCTGAGAAAACGAGGTAGGAACAATGGCGTTAAGGAAAATTGCTTTACAGGGCGAACCCTGCCTGACCAAGGTGTGCCGTCCGGTGACGGAGTTCAATGACCGCCTGCACGTGCTGCTGGATGATCTGGCTGACACGCTGGAGGACTCCGGCGGCGTGGGCCTGGCCGCCCCGCAGGTAGGCGTGCTGCGCCGCGTGTGCGTGGTGCTGGACGAGGAGGATCAGCTCATCGAGTTGGTGAATCCGGAGATCATCCGTACTGAGGGTGAGCAGACCGGCCTGGAGGGCTGCCTCAGTGTTCCCGGGAAATACGGCGAGGTCACGCGGCCGGAGATCGTCCGCGTCCGCGCTCAGGATCGCGACGGCAACTGGTTTGAGGTGGAGGACGAGGGTCTGACCGCCCGCTGTTTCTGCCACGAGATCGAGCATCTGGACGGCCATCTGTTCGTGGAGCATACGGACCACCTGCTGACCGAGGAGGAGCTGGAGGAGTACATCCGCCGCGCCGAGGCAGAGAACGGAGACGAGAACGAATGAGGATACTGTTCATGGGCACGCCCGACTTCGCCGTGGCGTCCCTGAAGCGGCTGGTGAAGGACGGGCACAACGTGTGCGGTGTGTTCACCCAGCCGGACAAGCCCAAGAACCGAGGGCACAAAATGGCGTTTTCCCCTGTAAAGGAATATGCCTTGACAGTCGGTCTGCCAGTGTACCAACCGGTGAAAATGCGGGACGGCGAAGCTCTGCGCATCGTGCAGGAGCTGGCACCGGAGCTCATCGTAGTGGCGGCCTACGGCAAGATCCTGCCGGAGGACATTCTGAACACGCCGCCCTATGGCTCTATCAACGTGCATTCGTCCATCCTGCCGAAGTATCGGGGCGCGGCACCCATTAACTGGGCCATTCTTAACGGGGAGAGCGTCACAGGCGTTACCATCATGTATATGGCCAAGGAGCTGGATGCGGGGGACATCATCCTCTGCCGCGAGACGGCTATCGACCCTGACGAGGACGCGCAGACCCTGACGACCCGCCTGGCGGAGCTGGGCGCGGATGCGCTGTCCCAGGCAGTGGAGCAGCTGAAAAGCGGTACCGCCGTCCGTATGCCTCAGGACCACAATGCCTACACCTATGCCCCCATGCTGGATCGGAGCCTGTCGCCCATGGACTTCACCAGAAGTGCCCGGCAGCTCCACGATCAGGTGCGGGGACTGATCCCCTGGCCCTGCGCGTCCATGGAACTGGACGGCAAAAATGTGAAGGTCTACCGCACCGCCATCGGCAGCGAGACGACGCTGGCTGCGGGGAAGATCGCCGAGACCGGTAAGCAGGGCCTCGCCATTGCCTGCGGCGACAGGCGGCTGCTGCGCATTCTGGAATTGCAGGCCGAGGGCGGCAAGCGCATGGCGGCAGCGGACTATCTGCGTGGGCATCCTGTACAGGTGGACGTATGAACGATATGCAGCGAAGCAGCGCCCGTGATACTGCGCTGGAGGTGCTGATGCAGGTCAGCCGCGCCAACGCCTGGTCGGACGGCAGTCTGAAACGCACCATTGCCAAAAACAAGCTGGACAGCCGGGAGGCGGCGCTCTGCACGCGTCTTGCCTACGGTGTCATCCAAAACCGCGGTCTGCTGGACTACTATATCGGCTGCTGGTGCAGCCAGAAGCCTAACCGGCTGGAGCCGGTGATTTTGAATATCCTGCGCATCGGAGGGTATCAGATCCTGTTCATGGATAAGATCCCCCACCGCGCCGCCGTCAACGAGGCGGTGGAGATGACCAAGCGCTGGGACCGTCCCAAGGCCGCAGGCATGGTCAACGCGGTGCTGCGGAAGTTTGTGACCAACTGGATGGACATGCCCGCGCTGCCCCAGGGCACCACAGCGGACTATCTGTCCGTGCGGTACAGCCATCCCAAGTGGCTGGTGCGCCGCCTGATCGACGTGATCGGGGCGGAGGAGGCGGAGGACTACCTGCGGATGAACAACGAGATCGTCCCCACCGCCATCCAGACCAATACGCTGAAATGTACGGCGGAGGAGCTGGAGAAGGAGCTGCGCACCGCCGGCGTGACGGTGAACGCCCACCCATGGCTGGAGGGCTGCTTCGAAGTGTCGGCCACCGGCGATCTGGAGCGCCTGCCCGCCTTTACGGAGGGGCACTTCACGGTGCAGGACGCCGCGGCCCGGTTGGTGGCCACAGCGGCAGCGCCGCAGCCGGAGACTCGTGTGCTGGACGTATGCGCCGCGCCCGGAGGCAAGTCCTTTGCGCTGGCCATCGACATGGGGGACAGGGGCGATATCCTGTCCTGTGACATCCATCCCCACAAGCTGGCGCTCATCGAAAAGGGCGCGGCGCGATTGGGCATCCGGTCCGTCCGGACGGCGCTGGCCGATGGGCGGGAGCATCACGCGGCGTGGGAAAACGCCGCAGATCTGGTGGTGGCTGATGTGCCCTGCTCGGGACTGGGCATCATCCGCAAGAAGCCGGATATCCGCTACAAGGACCCCAAGGAGCTGGCGGAGCTGCCGGCCATTCAGGCCGCCATATTGGACAACGCGGCCACCTACGTGCGGCCGGGCGGCGTGCTGCTCTACTCCACCTGCACGGTGCTGCCGGAGGAAAATGAGGGCGTCACCACGGCGTTTCTGGACACGCACCCTGAATTTGCACTGGAACCGTTTACCCTGCCGCGGCCCATCGGCGGCTGCTGCGGACAGCTGACGCTGTGGCCGCAGCGGTACGGCACGGACGGCTTCTATATCTGCCGGATGCGCAGAAAATAAGCGAGGAGCTTTTATGACCGATATCAAATCCATGACTCAGCAGGAGCTCTCCCAATTTCTGAAAGAGCTGGGAGAGCCGGCGTTCCGCGCCAAGCAGGTCTTTACGTGGCTGCATCGGGGCGCCGCCTCCTTCGACGAGATGACCAACCTCTCCAAGTCCCTGCGGGAAAAGCTGAAGGGGCGGTGTTTTATCACCGCGCCTGTGGTGGCCCGCAAGCAGGAGTCTCGGCTGGACGGCACCATCAAGTACCTGTGGGAGCTGTCGGACGGCAACTGCATCGAGACGGTGCTGATGCAGTACCACCATGGCAACACGGTGTGTATCTCGTCCCAAGTGGGCTGCCGCATGGGCTGCGCCTTCTGCGCCAGCACCATCGCCGGAAAGGTGCGGGATCTGCGGCCGTCGGAAATGCTGGATCAGGTGATGTTCACCCAACTGGATTCCGGCCGGACGGTGTCCAACATTGTGCTGATGGGCATCGGCGAGCCGCTGGACAACATGGCCAATGTGCTGCGGTTTCTGGAGCTGGTGAATCATCCCGATGGCATGAACATCGGGATGCGGCATATCAGTCTGTCCACCTGCGGCGTGGTGCCCGGTATCGATGCCCTGGCGGAGCAGCAGCTGCAGCTGACGCTGTCTGTCTCGCTGCACGCGCCGGACAGCGAGACGCGCAGCCGCATCATGCCGGTGAACCGCGCCTATGACGTGGAACTGCTGTTTGATGCCTGCCACCGCTATTTTGAGAAAACGGGGCGGCGCATCAGCTTTGAGTACGCCATGATCGACGGCGTCAACGACAACGACTGGCAGGCGGACCTCATCGCCAAAAAGCTGCGGGGCATGCCTGGCCATGTGAATCTCATCCCGCTGAACGACGTGGTGGAGAGCCCGTACAAGCCCAGCCGCCGCGTGGCCGCCTTCCAGAAGCGGCTGGAGTCCCACGGCATCACCGCCACGGTGCGGCGCAGTCTGGGTGGAGACATCGATGCCTCCTGCGGCCAGCTGCGGCGAAAGGCCATGGAGGAAAAGGAAAGGGGGCGCCTGACATGAAAATGTGGGGCATCACGAATACCGGTCTGGTCCGCAGCGAGAATCAGGACGCCTACGCCGCCTTTACGGTGGGCGGTTACAGTGCCGCCGTGGTCTGCGACGGCATGGGCGGCACCAACGGCGGCCGCGTTGCAAGCGGCATCGCGGTGGAGCAGTTTGAAAAGGAACTGCGGGCTGTGCTGCAGGAGAACGCCGGAGAGGAGCAGCTGCGGCAGGCCACGCTGTACGCCATCTCCCTGGCCAACGACGCCATACGCCGCGCGGCGGCGCAGAACGCCGACTATCAGCACATGGGCACCACACTGGTGTGCGCCTTGGCCAAAGAGGATCTGGTGATGGTGGGCAACATCGGCGACAGCCGGGCCTACCACATCAACGGAGAGGGCATTCACCAGATCTCCCGTGACCACTCTGTGGTGGAGAGCATGGTGGAGAAGGGCGACATCACTCCCCAGGAGGCCCGCCGCCACCCCAACCGCAATCTCATCACCCGTGCGCTGGGTCCCGATACCCAGGCACAGGCCGATACGTTCGCCGTGGCGTGGCATCCAGGGGATTTCATCCTGCTGTGCACCGATGGGCTGGTGAACACCGTCTCGGATCAGGAGATGCTGTTTGAGGTGCTCCACGATGGCGACATCGAGAGCTGTCTGGACCATCTGATGCAAATATCACTGCGCCGCGGCGCACCGGACAACGTCACGGTGGTGCTGCTGATGAACACGTAAAGGAGATGACAACATGGATCAATACATAGGACGTATGCTGGATGATCGCTATGAAATTCTGGAGCTGATCGGGTCCGGCGGCATGGCAAATGTGTATAAGGCCAGATGTCATCGGCTGAACCGACTGGTGGCGGTGAAGATACTCAAGAGCGATCTGGCGGAAAACGCCGACTTCCGCCGGCGTTTTCGGGACGAGTCACGGGCCGTGGCTCAGATGTCCCACGCCAACATCGTGTCGGTGTATGATGTGTCCACCAGCGGTGAGACGGAGTACATCGTCATGGAGCTCATCGACGGCATTACCCTGAAGCAGTATATGGAGCGGCGGGGCCGCATGGACTGGCGGGAGTCGCTGCACTTCATCAGCCAGATCATGCGGGGCCTGAGCCACGCCCACAGCCGCGGCATCATCCACCGCGACATCAAGCCCCAGAACATCATGGTTCTGCGGGACGGCAGCGTGAAGGTGGCCGATTTCGGCATCGCATGCCTGGCAAACGCCAGCCAGACCCTGACCCAGGAGGCGCTGGGCTCCGTCCATTACATCTCGCCGGAGCAGGCGCGGGGCGACCGCATCGATGCACGTTCCGACATCTACTCCGCCGGCGTGGTGCTGTATGAGATGCTGACGGGACGGCTGCCCTTTGAGGGCGACTCCGCTGTGTCCGTGGCCATCCAGCACCTGAGCTCCGTGCCGCTGGCGCCGCGGGACATCGACCATAGCATCCCTGAGCCGCTGGAGCTGATCTGCATGAAGGCCATGAACAGCGATCCCGACAAGCGCTATCCCACGGCGGACGCCATGCTGGAGGATCTGGAGAAGTTCCGCAAGGACCCCGCCGTGGATATGGACTACATCCGCAAGGAACTGGCATCGGTGCAGCCGGACAACGAGCCCACCATGTCCATTCCCACCGCGCAGGTGGCCACCGCCGTGAAAAAGCGGGCCGACCAGATGCGGCGCGACCAGCCGGAGGACAACATCCGGCCCCGCGACAAGAAGTCCATCGCCATCATGGGCGGTATCTTCGCAGCGGCTCTGGTGCTGGTGTTCCTGCTGTTCAAGCTGATTTTGGGCGATTTTGGCCCCGCCGGCAACAACAAGAGCTACGATGTTCCCAATGTGCTGGGCAAGACCGTGGAGGAGGCCCAGCTGATGGACGGCGTCAAGGATATTTTTGAAATCGTGGTGAAGGGCACCCAGCGCTCCGACACCTATGAGCCGGGACAGATCATCCAGCAATCGCCGGATGCCGGACGCAGCCGCAAGAGCAACTTCGTCATCGAGGTCTACGTGGCGGCGGAGGAGGAGAAGGTGCCCATGCCGGATGTCACCGGCCAGGAGTACCGGCAGGCACGCATCCAATTGCAGGAGCTGAATCTGAACCTGAAATTCGACTTCCAGAGCCAGAATTCCGACACGGTCCATAAGGATATGGTCATCTCCACGGCGCCCGCCGCCGAGGAGGACCTGACCGAGGGTCAGCAGGTGACAGTGTACGTCAGCACCGGCCCCAAGACGGTGACGGTGCCCTCGTTCATCGGGCAGGACATTGCCATCGCCATCAAGAATGCTCAGGACATGGGCCTCACCGTGGGCCAGCCGGAGTTCGACCCGTACAGTCTGGTGGAGACGGGCCGTGTCACTGAGCAGAACATCGACCCAAACGAGGTGGTAGATGGCGGCACCCAGATCGTCTTTACCATCAGCGGCAGCGGCGAGGAGGACATCGTGACCCGCACCAAGGTGGCGGAGTTCGCCCTGCCGGAGGACATGGGCGGCATGATCAAGGTGGAGTTTGAGCAGGACGGCGCCATCGTGGACAGCCAGTACATCAGCGCCAACCTCCAGACTGTGACCTACACTTTCACCGGTCAGGTGGGGCAGACATCACTGGTGCGGGCTTACTTCACCTGCATCAACGACAACTCTGCGGTATCTTCACCCACGCAGGAGATCGTCTTTTGAGTCGGGGGCGCATTGAAAAGGCCCTCAGTGGCTTCTATTACGTGAACACCGGAGGCGAGGTGCTCCGGTGCCGCGCCCGCGGCAAGTTCCGGCGCGAAGGACTCAGCCCGCTGGTAGGCGACTGGGTGGAGGTACGGGAGCTGGGCGGCGGCGAGGGCTTCGTGGAGGCGGTGGAGCCGCGAAAGAACGTGTTCCTCCGCCCGGCTGCCGCCAATATCGACCAGTTGGTCATCATCGCCTCCGCTGCCATTCCGGTGACGGAACCGTACCTCATCGACCGCATCGCTGCCATCGCCGCCCTGAAAAGCTGTCAGGTGCTGCTGTGCCTGAACAAGTGCGACCTGGATCCTGCGGACGAGCTGTACGACATCTACCGCCATTCGGCCATTCAAGTGCTGCGGGTCAGCGCTGCCACAGGAGAGGGTATTCCAGAGCTGTGCGCGGCAATCGCTGGCAAGCTAAATGCCTTTACAGGGAATTCCGGCGTGGGCAAGTCCAGTATCCTCAATGCCCTGTCGCCGCAGCTGACGCTGCCGGTGGGGGAGGTCAGCAAGGCGCTGGGCCGCGGACGCCATACCACTCGCCATGTGGAGATGTTCTCCCTGGGCGGCGATACATGGGTCATCGACACGCCGGGCTTTTCCTCCTTTGACACCCAGGAGATGGATCTGAAACTGAAGGAGCATCTGCCGGAGACGTTCCCCGAGTTCGCGCCCTACGCAGACCAGTGCCGCTTTGTGGGATGCAGCCACATCAAAGAAAAGGGCTGCCGCGTGCTGCAGGCGGTGAAGGACGGGGACATCCACCCCAGCCGCCACCGCAGCTATGTCCGGCTCTATCAGGAGCTGAAGGACCTGAAGTCCTGGGAGAAAAAATGAAAAAAGCGGAGTGCGAAGCCCCCTGCTGGTAAGACAGTAATATTCAAATTTCTTGGAACAGGCATGATTTCGGTCATGCCTGTTCTGCTTTTAGCAGTACATCCACAGGGATGAAGCCAATGAGGTCATAGCAGATATGGATTTTCTGCTTTCTTTTGCCACTGGACTTATCCGGGGCTTCTACATAAACGGCCTTCACAAGCTCTCTGAGGGCGTAGGGGGTCAGTTCTGTGAGGTTGCTGTTCCTGTGTACCCGCTGAATGAACTGCTCTAAATTCTCTGCCTGTCGTTCCTGTTCTTCAATTTCCTGTTGCAGACTTTTGACCTCGGCTTTGAGGCCTTTTTGTTCCTCAGTATAGTTCTTGCTCATCATGGCAAAATGCTCGTCATCGAGCCGCCCGGCTACATTGTCCTCATAGATACGGATGAACAGGCGGTCAAGCTCTCCAATTCGCTTCTCTGCCTGTGCCAGCCGCTTCTTGTATATCCGCATGGTTTCCTCGCTCTGCACCCGGAGCATTTGTCCCATCTCAGAACGGAAATATGCTTCATACCGGGTGACTACCGAGATGACCTCTTGGATGTGCTTCCAGACCTCTTGTTCAAGCACCACGGCACGGATATAGTGACCGCTGCACTTGTCCTTGTTGGCACGGTGAGTAGAGCAGATAAAGAAGTCCTGCCGCTTCTCAAAATAGCTTGTGGTGGAGTAGTACAGCTTCTGCTTGCAGTCGTTGCAGAACATAAGGCCGGAGAACATATTGCTCTTGCCCGTTGCCGTTCTGCGATGCCGCTGTTGTCTGATTTGCTGCACCTTGTCAAAGACCTCCACGGAGATAATCGCCGGATGTGTGTCATAGAAAATCTTGCGGTTCTCCATCGGATTTTCCCGCTGCTTTTTGTCCCAGATGGAGTTGGTGTAGGTCTTGAAGTTGACCGTACAGCCAGTGTACTCCATATATTCGAGGATGTACGCAACGGTGCTTTCGTGCCAGCGGTATTCGTTCTCCGGCAACTGGTGGGGCGTCTTTCTGCCCTCACGCTGCTTATATGCAGTCGGGTTCAGAATCCGCTCCTTTTCAAGCTGTGCGGCAATTTGGCTGGGACCTTTGCCCTCCATGCAGAGCGCAAAAATCTTTTTGACGATCCGTGCCGCCTCCTCGTCAACCACCCATTCCTTCGGGTTATCGGGATTGGCCTTGTAGCCATAGGGAATGTTCGTTGTCAGACGCTCGCCACGCTCACCCTTTGCCTTGTTGACGGCTCGGATTTTGCGGCTGGTATCCTTGGCGAAAAACTCGTTGAACCAGTTCTTGATACCGGCAATGTCGTTGTCCGTGCTGTTGGGGTCGATGGTGTCGAAGTGGTCGTTGACGGCTATATACCGAACACCGTACTGAGGGAAAGTGTAGTTGATATACAGCCCGGTCAGCGACGAGTTTCTTCCCAGTCGGGAAAGGTCTTTGGTAATGACCGTCCCCACATGACCTGCTTCGATTTCAGATAGCATTTTCTGAAAACCGGGACGGTCGAAGCTCACACCACTGTAGCCATCGTCAATGAAAACAGTCGGGTTAGGAAAGTGATTGGACTTTGCGTATTGCATTAACATGGCCTGCTGATGCTGGATGGAGTTCGACGGATCTTCCTTGCCGTTTTTCTTTTCGTCCTTGGTATCTTCCACGGATAGTCTGCAATAAAGTGCTGTGATTTTTTCGGTTGCCCTTAACATAGTGTTATCCTCCATAGTTGGGGCAACTGTCTGAACAGGATTGGGTTCTTGGTTTATATCAAAAGAGGATTCGCTCATCATTCGCTATCCTCCGTGATACCGGGTTCATTGTCGGCAGCATTCTGCTCCATGATGCGTTTGAGCTTCTTGTCGAGAGTTTCTGTGCCCTCGTAGCTGCCTGTGACTGTGTATTCCGTGCCGCCGACTTCGTCCACAATTTTGACATCGGGGAGCCAGAAAGCGGACGGATTTTTTACAACGATGTTGCCCTTTTCGTCGAAGGACACTTCTCTCTTGGGGGCATCATCAGGACGGGGCGCAACCTTGGCATAGGGATCGTGATTGGAAAAATAGAACGTTTGGATTTGGTCATACTCGCCCTCGCTGTCAAAATCATCGTCCTCTAAAATTTCAGAGAGTTCATCCTCGGTCAGTTCGATGATTTCATCATCTCTATCTTTTTTGCTCATTAGGCTGTGCCTCCTTTTCTTTCATTCGCTTCTTTCAAAATATCCTGCGGATAGCAAACCAGCCAAGCGCAGTCAATGGTCAAGATGAACGGCTGCGCCGCCGATTTCCATTTGGAAAATGGCGCTTGCAAGCATGAGAATAGCGGAATAGCAAGCATGAGAATAGCGGAATAGCAAGCAAATCCGATGGGTACTCACATCGGAGCTTTCATACTTGGCAAGCAATTCACGTGTGGACACACATCGTGCTTTTTGCGAGATTCAGCCTTGCTGCATTTTGCAAAAACTTGTTGAGGAACACCCCAAACCCTTCAACGATTTTTTCAAAATCGGCTGCGCTCCCGCGGAGCTTTCGTCATGGAAGTTTTGCAAGGGACTCCATAATTTTTCGGATTCCCTCATAGATTTCTTCTTGGTTCTTTTTGATTTCCGCAAGCTCAGTTTCGTAGAGATTGCCAGTCTGGTTGACACGCTTGGCAATTTGATTTTCGCTGTTTGCGATTCGCTTCATCTTTGTAGTCAGCTCACGCAGCTCTGGCATATCCAAATTGATGATGTATCCGTCGATTGCCATTTTGCGAAGGTATGCACTCATGTTCTCTGTGCCGAACAGAGCCATCTTCTGCTTTATCAAATCAAGTTCTTTTTCATCTACGAAGAACTTTACCTGTATTGGTCTCTTGCGATTCCTGTTCTCTGCCATAAGACCACCTCTTTACTTTTGCGGACTACATCCAATCTATTTTGATAGATATAGCCGATTGTTCGTAATACATTTTTCCTGTGCGTTTCAAAAACTTATGCAGAAAACACGCTTACAAACTCCTGTTCATTAATCTTCATTTTTGTCACAAATTCGGCATAATTTTGTGCATCCACAGGAATTTTCAATCCGTGTTTGGTAATGCAGACATCATTACGCGGCATAACATTTGCCTCGTATGTCGACCCACGATTCATCCATAATCTCAGATCGTCAGAGCCCTCCGCTTCGGGATAGAGATAGTAGCCAGCCCTGGCATCAAAGCGGAACATATATGCAAGCACCTGCAAATAATCCCGATTGCCAATATTGTTAATCGGCTTGTATTTGGCATCTGCAATGATTCGCACCGCACTATCCCGGCTGATGAAATCCGGGTAGATCAGGCCAATTTTTCCATCAAATAGCCGCTGGGCATCTTTGCCGCCTTTGTTCATCGGATGGTAGAACACATCCTTTATAAGCGAATTGATGTACTCCTCCCACAGCCATGCTCCGTCAAACAGGATACCGTATATTTGCTTTGAGCCCGAACCAATTTGATGTTTCTGATGCCGGAGAATCAAAAGGCACAGTCTCTGCAAGGCGAGATATTCTTTGAAATAGGCATGACGGACGGTGTTCTTTTTGTTCTGCTCAATGATTTTCCGCCTGTCATAAGGCTCATACCCCGGAGTCGCTTCTATGACGAGTCTCACCTCGTCTTTTACTTTGATCAGAAGCTTATTTCCGTAAGGCTTTCTTTTGATAAATTCAATGGTATGCCGCACCAGTTCCATCAGACTGTTGTCATAAGAAAACTCCCGTTGGCTGTATGCGACGTTTCCCGTAAACGGAGTATTCTTCGCTATATGCCGTGCAATATCGATAGTACCTTTTACATTCCCATCGTTGTACCCGTGGCGGATATATTTTTTGAAAAGCCCTTTCCGCATAGCCATCTTAAGGTAATACGGAAACAGAAACAGTAGAAAATTAAACAGCCGATTATCCTGATTGGCATCAGATTCTAAATCTACAATGTTCGGAAAGTCCAGAACTTTGTCCAGAAGATACTGGAAAAAGTAATCCTCCTCACCACAAAAACGGGACTCGATAATAAGCCGTTCATCGCCGCAGCCGAGGAAGCCCATCACATTGCCGGAGCGATATGTATCATTAACGCTCTGGATAATCATCTGATCTCGTGTAATATCTTCTGCGTCCTTTACGATTTCAGGGAACACAAATACCCCTTCGCACTCAAGCTGCTCCAATGTTTTATCGGCAATCTTGTTTGTCAGGTTTCTGATTAGAGAAAAGGCATCCTTTTTCTGTTGTGAATTATCCTTGATTTTGAGCAGTTTCATTCACATCACCTCGGGCAGGTTTCTGATAACCGTATGCTTTTGCAAACCGATTCATAAGCCCTTCCTCATCGTACATTCCATGAATGTATTCCTGCAAGAGCGGTTGCAGATAATCCGTCCAAAGCTGGTCAAAATCCAGCGTTTTCAGCTTCAAAAAGTAAGATGCACCGATTTGATAATTCTCGTTCAAATCCTCAACATCCGCAATCTCTTTGTTGAGATCGGCCATTCTTCTGATTGCCTCGGATTCCAGCTCCTCATTTTCCAGAGAAGCAAGCATTTCAAGACGCTCATCTGCCCTGAGTTCAACGAAACGGAAACGGCGGCGCATTGCAAAATCAAAGCTGTCCACAGAACGGTCTATATCATTCATTGTACCGATGATATAGATATTTTCCGGGATATAGAACTTTTCATCCGGGTCAGAATGGAGATTGGAATACTGCGTGGAGATTTCTCCGGCTCTGCCACGGTATCCGGGGTCTATTGCAAAGAACAGTTCTCCAAATATCTTTGAAATTTCACCACGGTTGATCTCATCGATAATGAATATGTACTTTTTCAGCTCTTCCTGTTTGGCCTTTGCCTTCGATGCTGTACCTTTCTTTGCTCTGATAGCTTTGTAGATAGCAAAATCATAGGAATAGGCTTGGGAAGCAAACGACTTGCCAAAAAAGGTTGTAATATCTTTTATTTTCTCAAACTTTTGCCCAGATTCCAACATCTTTCTGACTTCATCTAAATTCAAGGTGAGTTTATTGACGGTGGCGTTTGCAGGAATGGAAATGTTGATATGCCTATCATCCACATTGGTGATGGTAAATTCATTTCCGTTGATTGTCTTAAAGGTATCAACACCGAGCTCAATGCCGGAGAAGAATTCTGCCATGGATTCCTGAACAGAAATTTCCTTTTCTACCGTTTCTTTGGATTTTTGTGAGTCCTCGTAGTTCTTTCTGGCACGGGCTACGAACTTTTTGAAAATACCGTCCTGCAATTCAAAGCCCATCGTTCCGTCATCATTGACCTTCGGCCTTAAACCTTCAACAAAATCGGAGTAGTCATAACTTGGATGGAACTGTACAAATTCTACCTGCCTTTTCTGCTCGTCTGAGAGGAGAGTATAGTCATCAAAATATCCATTGCTGATAATATCAGCAGCAATTTCCTTGGCAAGATAGGACTTGCCAGTGCCGGGCGCACCTCTGAAAATCAGATTCTTTGATTCAATCAGCATGGAAGAGAAGGGATTCCGATACCCATTGAACTGCTGAACAAGCTCATCCTGAGCAGCGGCTTCGGTTTCTGCTGCCTCAGTCTCTTTTTCATCCTTTTCGCGGTATGTCAGAATAAACTGATCCCCCGGCTCACCAAAACGCTTCAAGCACTCCTGAACAAAGACGATTGTGGAGAAGATATTCCAAGAGTAGATAACGAACTGGCGGCCATTACCATAGCCGTAGGTCAGATACTCTATCGTATTGCGGTGCTTCTTGTATTCATCGACACTCGCAAAAATGCCTCTGATCATCTCACTATCCGGGCTGTATCTGCAAACAGGGAAACTCTCTTTCTCCTCAACAGATAAAGCTGCAAGCTGTTTTTCAAAAACTTGGCATGCGATGCGTGGCATAGTCTGATTGGAATTTCTTCTTTCGCCTTTGCTGTAGGAGCGTTTGACCATATCTCCGCTCGCTTTTCTGAAATAGGCATCCAGAGGTTTATAACCATCACCGAGACTCAGATTATCCATCGTGAAACGCTCGTCCGTAGACTCAACGCTTTCGGCAGTAATAGACAATTCAAATTTTTCCTGTTGCTTTGTCTCAACAGTGAACCCCTGACCTTCCAGATAGTTCTTTGCTTCAACGGCGTTAAATCCAGTTGTAGAAATCTCTGTACCATTTGCCAAATGGTCAGCCACGGCCACCACATACTTCGGCGGATACATTTTACCATCCTCGGTCACAAGCACATACTTTGTACTTGCGTTATGTCCGGGAACCCCGTTTTCATCGATAAATTTCAGAGCATCCATGATGTCCTGTCTTTTGAATTTCGGTATAGCCATGCTGCACCTCCGCTTTAATTGTGTGTACACACATTATTGTACACGGAAGTGCGCAGATTTTCAAGAGGTTGCTTGAAATTTATCATGCTAAAGCGCAACTTTTCTATGAAGAAAGGTCAATTTGGCTGTTTCCAAGGTTGCGGCTATACCTCACATCAAAATGATCATCTTTCGACTTTGCGGTTTCATGGAAATATCCACGAAACTGCAAAGCGTCACATACGCTGGTTAACAGTGTTCATTATGGCGTGATTCGTTGTTTCGTAGGGGTATCAACACAGTAACGACAACTATTTCACCCATTGCATTTACCTTGCCTTACAGAGCAGAAATTTGCGGAATTTCCACCCAAAAACAAACAACGGCATCCAGCCGAAGCTGAATGCCGTTTGTACGTTTGTTCCCAATCCTGTTCGACAGATGCCGATTTCGTAATTCTTTCAAATTACTGTCTTATCAGCACCCCGCCGATGCACTCCGCTTTTTTTTCGCCCATATACTGGACCAGAGGGGGGTCTTGTATGAGAGGCTGGAACTGCGGCGGCTGGATCATCGGCATTTGCGCGCTGGCATTGGGACTGGGCATCCTGATCGCGGCCGTCTTTCCTGTGGGGTGTCTGATGTTTCTGGTGGCGTTTCTGCTCATCGCCTGCGGGATCGCCTGTTTGCGGAATAGGAGGTAGCGTATGAAGATCGTGGTATGGAAGTCTCCGCGGTTCCTGCGGGGCCTGCTGTGCAGCATTTTCGGGATCAGGGAATAACAGTGCCCGCCCGCTCATATGGTAGAGGTACAACGGAGAAATGAGAGGGCGAGACCATGGAGTTAGGCTTACATTTTACGGAACTGACCTGCTGCGAGCAGACCGGCCGTCTGGTGATGTCCCACGAGGAGACCATGGAGACGGCCATTGCGGAATACTGCCCCGACATGACGCGGATCGTCAGCGTCTGCGGGCAGCTGCAGATACGGGAGCGGACCGCATTAGAGGGCCGCGTCACCGCCACCGGCACCGTGCGGGTCACGGTGTTGTATACCTCGGAGGAGAGCGCCGGCCTGCGCAGCCTGACGCTGCCGGTGCCATTCTCCTGTACGGCGGAGGACGAGACGCTGGCGTCGTCGCAGCTGCTCTGGGCCACAGGACGGTTGTTGTTGGCAGAGGCGCAGGCCGTGACGGCGCGGAAGCTGTATGTCCGCGTGCTGCCGGAGGTGACGCTGACCGGCTACACCCGCGCCCAGTGCCGGTTTTGCAGCGGCACGGAGGAGGACCCTGCTCTCCGCGTCCGGCGCAGGGATCACGACATCAGCCTGCTGGATACGGCGGCGGAACGCAGCTTCGCCGTGGCGCAGGAGACGCCGGAGGTGTCCCCCGCGCCGGAGGACCTGCTGCTGTACCGGCTCTGCCCGCGGCTCACCAGCTGCCGTCTGGTGGGCAGCAAGCTGGTGGTGAAGGGAGAGCTGGCCCTGTCGGCGCTGTACCGCGGGCAGGATCAGCAGCTGCACACCTATGAAACGGAGCTGCCGGTATCCCAGATCCTGGACGGCGCGGATCTGCCGGAGGAGGGGGAGCTTTCCGGCATCCTGTGCCTCACCGGAGGGGAGGTGCGGGTCCTGCGCTCCGACAGCGGCGGCGGGTTCTCCATCTCGGCGGAACTGCGGCTGCTGCTGCGGGCCTACCGAACGGTGCGGTGCAGCTGCGTGGAGGACCTGTACAGCATTCGCCGGCCGGTGCAGCTGCATCAGGAGACGGTGGCCGTACCGGTGGGGCGGCCCTGCCGCTCCCTGCGGGAGGAGAGCATTCAGCATCTGGACTTCGGCGGCAGCCGCCCGTTCTTCTTTATCACCGACACGGACTGCACACCTGCTGCCGTGACGGAGGAGGGAGGTCAGACGGCTCTGCGCACCACGATACATACCCGACTGCTGTATCTGGATGAGGCGGATGCCCCCGCCGTCACGGAGCGGACGGAGGAGATCGTGGTGCCGGTGCAGGGACCGGTGCAGTCCGTATCCTGCACACTGGCGGGGCCACCGGACGTCCGGTTCACAGGCAGCGGCTGCGATGTGCGGCAGGTGGCGGAATTCCTCATCGGCGACATGCAGGCGGACCAGATGCGCACCGTCGCCGCCGTGGAGCTGCTGGACGGGGAGGAGCAGGAGAAGATACCCTCCCTGGTGCTGCGGCGACTGCTGCCGGAGGAGACGCTGTGGGATGTGGCCAAACAGTACCGAACCGATGAGGAACTGCTGCGGACGGTGAACCATCTGGAGGAAGGGGAGACACCGGACAAAATGCTGCTGATCCCCCGCGTCCGGTGAATTGTGCATTGACTTTCCCTATGTCCGTGGGGTAGAATAACGGGTGCGAGCAGACTGGACAGTCGCGGGGACAAGGCGAAAGCCTGTTCATGAGGAAAGTCCGGGCTCCACAGGGCAAGAATAACGGGTAACGCCCGCCGAAGGCGACTTCAGGAAAAGTGCAACAGAGATATACCGCCGCGTCACATCCCCAAATGGGGACCTCCGCGAAAACGTCAGTTTTTGTGGGGAGATAAGGTACAGCGAAGTGATTTTGGCCTGCCGTTTGCGGCCGGACGAAAGCTATGGAGCTGGCACCGACGAGGTAAGGGTGGAAAGGCGAGGTAAGAGCTCACCCGACGGCGCGTGAAAGTGACCGTCGCTGTAAACTCTATTCGGAGCAACACCGGTATGGGAGCATATAGGCTGGCCCGGCCGCTCCCGGGGTGGCTTGAGCGTGCCGGCAACGGTACGCCCAGATAGATGACTGTCGAAACAGAACCCGGCTTATAGGTCTGCTCGCAGGACCATTCCAAGGCCGCAGCGGCTCACGCTGCGGCCTTCTTTGTGCGCTTCGCACAATTTCGGCGGAAATATGCGGTGTATTTTAGAATACAAAACTATTTACATTAGTTCGGTAAAGTGGTAGAGTGATAGCGTAGTAAACAACCAAGCCGGTCTGCCGGCGAGAAAACCGGTATTCCGGTCAGTAAAGGAGAAAAAACGATGAAAAAGCTGATTGCACTGATGCTGGCCATGGTCATGGCCCTGTCCCTTGTGGCCTGCGGTAAGCCCGCAGAGAACGACAATTCCGCAAACGACAACAATACCGACGGCGATGCCACTGCCACACGGACCTTCGTGATGGGCGTCGACGCGGAGTACCCCCCCTTCAGCTATCTGGGCGAGGACGGCCAGTACACCGGCTTCGACGTGGAGGTCTGCAAGGCTGTCTGCGATCTGCTGGGCTGGGATCTGCAGGTCTTCGGTGTGAACTGGGACCAGAAGCTGGTGCAGCTGGATGCCAAGGAGTGTGACTGCGTATGGTCCGGCATGACCATCCTGGACTCCATGAAGGAGGCCGGCTATGTGATCTCCGCGCCTTACTATGACAACACCCAGGTCATCATGGTCAAGGAGGGCAGCGACATCAAGTCTTCCGCTGACCTGGCCGGTAAGGTCGTGGCCGTGCAGCTGGGCACCTCCGGCGAGGCGCTGCTGGCCGATGGCGGTGATCTGGCCGACCTGGCGGCGACCTTCGCTGACCTGACTACCTGCGACAGCTTCCTGAAGTGCTTCACTGAGCTGGGCGGCGGCGCCGTGGACGCTGTCATCGTGGACAAGCCCGTGGCTGTCTCCTATGCCGAGTCCAACAAGGGCTTCACCGTTCTGGACGAGGGTCTGGGCGCCGAGCAGTACGGTATCGCCTTCCGTGCCGGTGACGAGGAGCTGTGCGCCACCGTGGAGGACGCCGTGGCTCAGCTGGTGGCCAACGGCACCTACGCCGAGATCGCTGCCAAGTATCCCGACATCGCCAACAACCTGACCCTGCTGGGCTGAGCCTGAGACATCGGCGCACAAAAGAAAACAGCATACCGGCTCCCGAGGGAAATTCCTCCCTCGGGAGCGTATGTGCATGAATTGAGGATAACATATGACCTTACTGACCATGATCGTCAAGATGGGGGAGGGACTTTCCAAGACCTGCGCCATCTTCTTTCTGACGCTGCTGTTCTCCCTGCCGCTGGGCATGATCGTTGCGCTGCTGCGCATGAGCAAAAACAGGATCGTCTCCGGCATCACCCGTTTCTTCATCTCCATTCTCCGCGGCACGCCGCTGATGCTGCAGCTGCTGGCCGTGACCTACGGCCCCTACTACCTCTGTGACTTGCCGGTGGCCCGCAACAAGCTGATCCCCGTGGTCATCGCCTTTGCCATCAACTACGCCGCCTATTTCGCGGAGATCTATCGCGGCGGCATCGAATCTATGCCGGTGGGACAGTATGAAGCGGCAGAGGTGCTGGGTTATACCAAGGCCCAGACCTTTATCCATGTCATCCTGCCGCAGGTGTTCAAGCGCATCATGCCCAGCATCACCAACGAAGTGGTGACGCTGGTGAAGGACACCTCCATGGCGTTCACTGTCTCCTATCAGGAGATGTTCACCATCGGCAAGCAGATCGCCAACTCCGAGACCAGCTTTACGCCGTTCCTGGTGGCAGGCGTGTTCTACTTCGCGTTCAACGCCGTTGTGGATCTGGTCATGGGCAAGGTGGAAAAGCGTATGGACTACTACAAATAAGGGAGGCGGTCGCATGAAACTGTTACAGATGAACCACGTGCAGAAGAGCTTCAATGACGACACGCTGCACGTTCTCAAGGACATCAGTCTCTCCGTAGAAAAAGGCGAGGTGGTGGCCATCATCGGCCCCTCCGGCAGCGGCAAATCCACGCTGCTGCGCTGCGCTGCGATGCTTACCGACATGGATGACGGCGAGCTGTTCTACGGCGACATACAGGCCGCCCGCAGCGAAAACGGCAGGGCGGTCTACGCCGGCAAGGAGACACTGAAAAGGGTGCGGGAAAAGTTTGGGCTGGTGTTCCAGAGCTTCAACCTCTTTCCTCACTATTCCGTGCTGAAAAATCTGACGGACCCCCAGATCCGCGTGCTGGGCCGCGACAAGGAGACGGCGCAGCAGCGGGCGCGGCAGCTGCTGGAGAAGATGGGGCTTTCCGACAAGGAGGGCGCCTACCCCTGCGAGCTCTCCGGCGGACAGCAGCAGCGGGTAGCCATCGCCCGCGCCCTGGCCATGGATCCCGAGATCCTATTTTTCGATGAACCCACCTCGGCGCTGGACCCCGAGCTGACCGGCGAGATCCTGAAGGTCATCCGCGACCTGGCGGAGGAGCATATGACCATGGTCATCGTGACCCACGAGATGTCCTTTGCCAAGGACGTGGCAGACCGCGTTATCTTCATGGCCGGCGGCGTCATTGTGGAGGAGGGCACGCCGGAGGAGGTCATGGTCAACACCCGTGAGGAACGGACCCGTCAGTTCCTGGGGCGGTATCAGAGATGAGAAAGCTGCGCGTGGTGCGGGCAGATCCCGCCGGAAACATCACTTTATTCGTCCTGACGCCCGTAGGCAGGGCGGAGTGCGCCGCTGTGGCCGCACAGCTCATGGCCATCCGGGAGCTGCAGGCGGAGCAGGTAGGCTTCCTCTTCCCCAACGGCCATATGGAGATGGAGGCGGGGGAGTTCTGCGGCAACGCCTCCCGTGCCTACGGATTCCTGCTGGCGAAGCAGCAGGGGCTCGCCGGCTGCCGGAGCATGCAGCTGTCCGTCAGCGGCTGCGATCACCCCATCACCGTGACGGTGGACATGGACGCCGGTACGGCGGAGGCAGAGATGCCGCTGCCGAAATTTGTCAGGCCGGTGGACGCTCCTGCCACCGGTACGCTGGTGCATCTGGGAGGCATCGCCCATCTGGTGGTGCAGGATGTCCCGCCCAGCCGTGAGTTTTTCGCCCAGGCCGAGCCGCTCTTTGCGGCGGACCCTGCGCTGGATGCCTACGGCGTGTGCTTCGTGGAGGGGGACCGTATGACGCCGCTGGTGAAGGTACCGGAGGCGGGAACACTGGTGTTCGAGGGCAGCTGCGGCAGCGGTACGCTGGCCTGCGCAGTGGCCATGAGCCAGGGCAGGGAAGGCATATTTTCCGTCTCCCTGCGGCAGCCGGCCGGAACAGTCAACGCCTCCGTGACGCGGAAGGACGGCGCGGTCATCGCGGCGTCTATCGGCGGACCGGTAACGCTGAGCGAGTCCTTTGAGGTGACTATCTGAAAAAATGCCTGAAAAAACGCACCCGACAGGGTGCGTTTTTTGGTTGTACAATTGTACCCAAAGCGGTATAATGTCTGTATTGAGCAACTGTTAGACGGAGGGATATAACATGACCTTGCATGAGTATATGGAGAGCCTGCGGCAGAAAACGGTGGCAGTGCTGGGCATCGGCGTCAGCAACACGCCGCTGGTGCAGCTGCTGCTGCGCAGCGGCATTCGCGTCACCGCCTGTGACAAGCGGACGAGGGAGCAGCTGGGCACGCTGGCTGACGAACTGAAGCAGGCGGGATGCACGCTGCGGCTGGGACCGGATTATCTGGAGGGTCTCCACGAGGACGTGATCTTCCGCACCCCGGGCCTGCGGCCTGATGTGCCCCAGCTTGCGGCGGCGGTGGCCAATGGCAGCATGCTGACCAGCGAGATGGAGGAGTTCTTCCGTGTCTGCCCGTGTCCCATCATCGCCGTCACCGGCTCCGACGGTAAGACGACGACTACCACCATCATCGCCGAGCTGCTGAAGGCGGCAGGGAACACAGTGTGGGTAGGCGGCAATATCGGACACCCGCTGCTGTGCGATGCCGACCGTATGCGGCCCCAGGACTATGCGGTGCTGGAGCTGTCCAGCTTCCAGCTGATGACCATGGACCGCAGTCCCCATATCGCGGTGGTGACCAATCTGGCCCCCAATCACCTGGACATGCACAAGGACATGGCAGAGTACGTAGCGGCCAAGGAGAACATTTTCCGCCACCAGACCGCCGGCGACATTGCCGTGTTCAACGCCGACAACGCCATTACGGCGGAGCAGGCGGGGCGCACCGTAGGCCGCAGCCGCCGCTTCAGCCGTCAGACAGAGCTGAACGACGGCGTGTTCCTGCGGGGCGAGGACATCGTCTGCCGCAGTGCGGCGGGGGAGCGGGTCGTCATGAAGACCTCCGACATCAAGATCCCCGGTGTCCACAACGTGGAGAACTACATGGCGGCCATCGCCGCTGTGGACGGTCTGGTGCCGGACGGTATTATCCGTGACTTCGCCCGCAGCTTCGGCGGCGTGGAGCACCGCATCGAGCTGGTGCGTACCTACCGTGGTGTCCGGTACTACAACGATTCCATCGCCTCCAGCCCCTCCCGCACCATTGCGGGGCTGCGCTCCTTCCCGGAGAAGGTCATCCTCATCGCCGGCGGCTATGACAAGCACATTCCTTTCGACGTACTGGGCCCCGAGGTGACGGCCCACGTGAAGCTGCTGGTACTCTGCGGGGCCACGGCGGGGAAGATCCGCGCCGCAGTGGAGTCCGCGCCGGACTACCGCCCGGGCCGTCCGGAGATCCTGGAGGTCACGCCTTTTCAGGCTGCGGTAGAGGCCGCCCGCGACCATGCCGCCGCAGGCGATGTGGTGACGTTGTCCCCGGCCTGTGCTGCCTTCGACCAGTTCAAGAACTTTGCCGAGCGGGGCAGGGTGTTCAAGGAGATCGTCCACAGCTGGCCGGAGGAATGAGGAAAAGCCTTGGCATCATAAACTCCCTGCAAGGGGGGTGGATGCCGTGGAACGGCTTCGTTATCTGCGCCTGACCGGACGACAGAAGGTGCTGGTCTGGTGTACCTTTCTTCTGGCGGCGTTGGGAGCGCTGACTGCTGCCGCCGTGCTGCATATGAGGCCCATCGTGGTGGATCTGGCCACCGCTCGCACCTCTAACATGGTGAACCGCATCGTGGTGGCCGCCATCAACGACGCGGTGGACAGTGGGCGCATCGACTACGGGCGGCTGGTGTCCTTCGATAAGGATGCCAACGGCCATGTGACGGCGCTGAAAAGCAACATGGCGGAGTTCAACCGCCTGCAGGCATCTATCTCCGACGATATCCTCCAGCGCATGGCGGATGTGTCCACCACGGATTTGTCCATCCCCATCGGCACGCTGACCGGCTCGCCGCTGCTGGCAGGCCGCGGGCCGTGTCTGCACGTGCGCATGCAGTCCGTGGGCACTGCCACCGCCCGCTTCGATAACCAGTTTTCCTCCGCCGGCATCAACCAGACTCGCCACCGCATCCTGCTGGATGTGGATGTCCACGTCAGCATCCTGCTGCCCGGGCTGACCACCTATACCAAGGTGTCCAACGAGATATCCGTGGCGGAGACGGTGATCGTGGGCGGCGTACCCGACACCTACACCTATTTCAGTACCACGCCGGACGAGATCGAGAACTACGCCGACGAGTACATCATCAACAACGGATAAGAGGTCACACTATGGACTACCGACAGGAAATGAAGGAGCTGCGGGACACCCTGAATGCCCACGGCTACCGCTATTACGTATTGGATGAGCCCACCGTCTCCGACTACGAGTACGACCACATGCTGCGCCGTCTGGAGGATCTGGAGGCGGCACATCCGGAGGAAATCACGCCGGATTCGCCCACGCAGCGCATCGGTGGCCGCACGCTGTCCGAGTTCCAGCAGGTGACGCATCCCGTGCCGCTGGAGAGTTTGCAGGACGTGTTCAACGACGATGAGGTGTGCCAGTTTCTGGAAAAGATACCCCTGGACGCGCCGGTGTGGAGCGTGGAGCCAAAGGTGGACGGCCTGTCCGTGGCCCTGGAGTACAGAGACGGCGTGTTCGTCCGCGGCGCCACACGCGGCGATGGACGGGTGGGGGAGGACGTGACGGAGAATCTGCGCACCATCCGCTCCATTCCTATGACGCTGCCGGAGAAGCTGCCCCGTCTCATCGTCCGCGGCGAGGTCTACATGGCTCGCAGCGTGTTCGATGAGATCAACGCCCGCCGCGAGCTGGAGGGCAAGCCCCTGATGGCCAACCCCCGCAACGCTGCCGCCGGATCCCTGCGCCAGCTGGACCCCAAGATCGCGGCCCAGCGCCGTCTGGACATCGCCGTATTCAATCTCCAGCTGGCGGAGGGACGGGAGTTCACCACCCACACCGAGACCATCGACTATCTGGCGTCCCAGCATTTCAAGGTCATTCCGCACCGGCAGCTATCCAAAACCGCCGATATTCTGGCGGAGATCGCCGCGCTGGGCGACTGTCGGGAGCGTTTTCCCTTCGACATCGACGGCGCGGTCATTAAGCTGGACAACCTGGCGGAGCGCGAGGTACTTGGCAGTACTGCCAAGTGTCCCCGCTGGGCCATCGCCTACAAGTACCCGCCAGAGACCAAGGAGACGGTGCTCCGCGATATCGTGGTGCAGGTAGGACGCACTGGCGTGCTGACTCCCAAGGCGGAGCTGGAGCCGGTGCGTCTGGCGGGCACCACTGTGACCTACGCCACCCTGCATAATCAGGACTATATCGCCCAGAAGGACATCCGCATCGGCGACACGGTGCTGGTGCGCAAGGCGGGGGAGATCATCCCCGAGATTGTGGCCGTGGTGCCGGACAAGCGTCCGGACGGCGCACAGCCCTACACGCTGCCGGACCGCTGCCCCGTCTGCGGCGCGGAGGTGGTGCGGGACGAGGATGGCGCGGCTCTGCGCTGCACCGGCGCGGAGTGCCCTGCCCAGCTGCTGCGGAATCTGACCCATTTCGCCAGCCGAAACGCCATGGACATCGACGGTCTGGGTCCCGCCGTGATACAGCATCTGGTGGACAGCGGCCTTGTCAGGACTGCCGCCGACCTGTACAGCCTGCGGCCGGAGCAGATCGCGGAGCTGGACCGTATGGGTCAGAAGTCCGCCCGGAACGCGGTGGAGGCCATCGCCAGAAGCCGTGAGGACGACCTGTGGCGCCTCATCTTTGCCCTCGGCATCCGGCAGGTAGGTGAGAAGGCCGCCAAGGTGCTGGCTGCACGGTTCGGCAGCATGGACGCGCTGTCCACCGCCACGGAGGAGGAGCTGACCGCCATTGATGACGTGGGGCCCATCACGGCGAAATACATCCGCCAGTGGATGGACAGCCCACAGTCCCAGGACCTGCTGGCACGTCTGAAGGCCGCAGGGCTCAATATGACCTGTAAAGAGGAAATGGTTGACAGACGTTTTGTTGGAATGACTTTTGTCCTTACCGGCGCACTGGAGAAGTTTACCCGCGATGAAGCGGGGGAGATGATTGAGAAACGGGGCGGCAAGGTGTCCGGCTCCGTTTCCAAAAAGACCACCTACGTGGTGGCGGGAGAGAACGCCGGCAGCAAGCTGCAAAAGGCGCAGCAGTTGGGCATCCCCGTCCTCACGGAAGATGAATTTCTGGAGTTTCTGAAATAAGGAGGTACACGTCATGGCAGAGCATACCGATCAGAATCTGCTGCATCAGGTGATTTACAGCGTCTTTGTGCGCAACCACACCAAAGAAGGCACCTTCCGCGCGTTGGAGGGTGACTTGGACCGCCTGAAGGGGCTGGGCGCAGACATCATCTGGCTCATGCCCATCCATCCCATTGGTTCGGAGGGCCGTAAGGGCACTCTGGGCAGCCCCTACGCCATTCAGGACTACCGCGGCATCAATCCCGAGTACGGCACGCGGGAGGACTTTATCCATCTGGTGGATGCCATCCATGCTCGCGGCATGAAGTGCATCATCGACGTGGTGTATAACCACACCTCACCGGACTCCGTGCTGGCCCACACCCATCCGGAGTACTTCCTCCGCGACGCAGAGGGTCGCCCTACCCGAAAGGTGGCGGACTGGTGGGATGTGGTGGACCTGGATTACAGCAACCGCGACCTGTGGAACTACCAGATCGACACATTGAAGCAGTGGGCCGCCATCGTGGATGGCTTCCGCTGCGACGTGGCCAGCAGCGTCCCGCTGGACTTCTGGTGTGAGGCACGCCGCCAGGTGGAGACGGTGCGCCCTGGCTGCATCTGGTTGGCCGAAAGCGTCCACGGTGCCTACGTGCTGGGCATGCGCCGCACGGGCGCGGCCTGCGCCACGGACACCGAGCTGTACCGCGCCTTCGACATGACATACGACTACGACATCTGGCCTTTTTACGAGGGCTTCCTGAAGGGAGATCTGTCCCTGCGGACCTACACGGACATCCTGAACTATCAGGAGCTGACGTATCCCACTGGCTACATCAAGGCCCGCTGCCTGGAGAACCACGACACCTGCCGTGCGGCCTCCTGGTTCACCAGTGACCGCCAGCTGTACCACTGGCTGGGCTTCCTGTACTTCCAGCGGGGTGCCGCCATGCTGTACAGCGGCATGGAGTATGCGCCCAAAAAGCGGGTGGGTCTTTTCGACGCCGACGACAACTACGGCGACATGCGGCTGGACGTGCAGCGGTACCTCACCGCCTGCAAGGCCATGAAGCAGACGCTGCCGCTGGGCGGCGGCTTCTGGTGGGTAACCGCCAGCGACAGTGTGGTGCTGGGCCACTACGAGGGACCGGAGGGCCGCGCACTGGGCGTGTTTGACCTGCGGGGCCGCGGCGGTGAAGTGGCCGTGGATCTGCCGGACGGTGTGTACGAGAACCGTTTGGGCGGGCAAGTCACCGTCAGCGGTGGAAAGCTGGCGCTGGGCGAGCGCCCCGTGGTGATCTGATGCGGGCCGCCGCTATTGGTTTTTTATACAAAGCGAAAAGAGATTCTGTGACGTATGTCACAGAATCTCTTTTGTTCATTGACCTGCGGCAATCGAAATGCTATACTTTTACACGGTATATCTAGGCTCTTTCCTGTGGCAAAGCAGGGAGGAGCTGATAGAAAAGAGGAGGAAAGAATCATATGAGCAAGATCATGAAGATCTGCGACGGCAACGAGGCGGCGGCATACGTCGCCTATGCGTTCTCCGAGGTCGCAGCCATCTACCCCATCACACCCTCCAGCCCTATGGCGGAGCACGCCGACGCGTGGTCGGCCAACGGCAAGAAGAACATCTTCGGCCAGCCGGTTCGTCTGGTGGAGATGCAGTCCGAGGCCGGCGCCTGCGGCGCGTGCCACGGCGCACTGGAGGCCGGTGCGCTGGCCACCAGCTTCACCGCCTCTCAGGGCCTGATGCTGATGATCCCCACCCTGCACCGTATCTCCGGCGAGCGTCTGCCCGGCGTGCTGCACGTGGCGTCCCGCACCGTGGGTACCCACGCATTCTCCATCTTCGGCGACCACTCCGACGTAATGAACTGCCGTCAGACGGGCTTTGCCCTGCTTTCCAGCGGCAGTGTGCAGGAATCCGCCGATCTGGCTGCCGTGGCACATTTGAGCGCCATCAAGGCCCGCATCCCGTTCCTGCACTTCTTCGACGGCTTCCGTACCAGCCATGAGATCCAGAAGATCGACGTGCTGAGCTACGACGAGTACGCCAAGCTGGTGGACCGCAACGCACTGGCTGCCTTCCGCGCCAATGCCCTGAACCCGGAGGATCCCCGGATGCGTTCTCTGGTGGATAACCCCGACATCTACTTCCAGCTCCGCGAGTCCAACAACACGGCCTACGCCGAGCTGCCCGACATCGTGGAGGACTACATGGCTCAGATCAGCAAGCTGACCGGCCGTGAGTACCACCTGTTCAACTACTACGGCGCGCCCGACGCCGAGCGCGTCATCGTGGCCATGGGCTCCGTGGGCGGCTGCGCACAGGAGGTCGTCAACCATCTGAACGCCAAGGGCGAGAAGGTGGGCTTCCTGCAGGTACACCTGTTCCGCCCCTTCTCCCGCAAGCACCTGATGGCCGCCATGCCCAAGACGGTGAAGAAGATCGCCGTCCTCGACCGCGTCAAGGAGATCGGCTCCATCGGCGAGCCTCTGTACGAGGACATCTGCGCCGCCTATATCAACGAGAGCGACCGCCCCGCCATCTACGCCGGCCGCTACGGTCTGAGCAGCAAGGACACCACCCCCGCCCAGATCAAGGCTGTGTTCGACAACCTGCTGCTGGATGAGCCGAAGAATCACTTCACCATCGGCATCGTGGACGATGTGACCCATCTGTCCCTGCCCGTGGGCGCACCTCTGCTCACCGCGCCGGAGGGCACCATCTCCTGCAAATTCTGGGGTCTCGGCTCCGACGGTACGGTGGGTGCCAACAAGAACTCCATCAAGATCATCGGCGAGACGACGGATATGTACTGCCAGGCGTACTTTGAGTACGACACCAAGAAGTCCTTCGGCATCACCAAGAGCCACCTGCGCTTCGGTAAGCACCCCATCAGCTCCACCTACTATGTGTCCAACGCGGACTTCATCGCCTGCCACAACCAGACGTACCTGACCAAGTACGACATCATCCACGAGCTGAAGCCCCATGGCAGCTTCCTGCTGAACTGCGAGTGGGCGGAGAACGAGCTGGAACAGCACGTTCCCGGCGAGATCCTCAAGTATATCGCCGACAACGACATCAAGTTCTATATCATCGACGCCAACAAGGAGTCGCAGGCGCTGGGACTGGGCAACCGCTCCAACATGGTGCTGCAGGCCGCCTTCTTCAAGCTGGCCAACGTCATCCCCGTGGAGGACGCCGTGGCCCACATGAAGGACGCCGTCAAGAAGACCTACGGCCTGAAGGGCGAGAAGATCGTCAACATGAACATCGCCGCCGTGGACGCCGGCCTTAACGCACTGGTGGAGGTCAAGGTGAAGCCCGAGTGGACGAACCTCACCGACAAGGCGCTGAAGCCCGCCGGCGAGAACCTGCCCTACGTCATCAAGAACATTCTGGTACCCATCAACGCCCAGAAGGGCGACGATCTGCCCGTCTCCGCCTTCAAGGGCATGGAGGACGGCACCATGCCGCTGGGTACCTCCCGCTACGAAAAGCGCGGCATCGCCACCCATCTGCCTGTGTGGGATGCTGCCGAGTGCCTCCAGTGCAATATGTGCTCCTTTGTTTGCCCCCACGCCGTCATCCGCCCGTTCCTGCTGGACGAGGGCGAGGTCAAGGCGGCTCCCGTGGATATGACGCTGGTGGATGCCAAGGGCCCCGGGCTGGACGGCCTGAAGTATACCATGGGCGTGTCCACGCTGGACTGCACCAGCTGCGGCAGCTGTGTGGCCTCCTGCCCCAAGAGCGGCAAGGCGCTGAAGATGGTACCTGCTCACGAGGTGTCTCTGGATCAGACCGGCTGGAACTTCCTGACCGGCGTGAAGGAAAAGACCTCCCGCGTGGACAAGTTCACCCTGAAGGGCAGTCAGTTCAAGCAGCCTCTGGTGGAGTTCAACGGCGCCTGCGCCGGCTGCGGCGAGACGCCCTATATCAAGCTGCTGACCCAGATGTTCGGCGACAAGATGTATCTGGCCAACGCCACCGGCTGCACCCAGGCCTGGGGCGCGGCCATGCCCTGCGTGCCGTACTGCAAGAACGCCGAGGGCAAGGGCGTGGCATGGTCTAACTCCCTGTTTGAGAACAACGCCGAGTTCTCCTACGGTATGTGTCTGGCTGTCAAGCAGCTGCGCGAGTGCGTCACCGGCTACGTCAAGGAGCTGGATGCGCTGACCAAGGATGAGACCGTCAAGGCCGCCATTGCCAAGTGGCTGGAGACCTACGAGGATCTGGACGCCTCCACTCCCGCTACCGAGGTGCTGGTGGCGCTGCTGGAGAATGGCAAGTTCTCTGCCGAGGAGCAGGCCATCGTGGACGAGATCCTCAAGCGCAAGAAGGATATGTCCAAGAAGACCATGTGGATGTACGGCGGCGACGGCTGGGCCTACGACATCGGCTACGGCGGCCTCGACCACGTCTTCGCCATGGGCGAGGATGTCAACGTGCTGCTGGTGGACACCGAGGTGTACTCCAATACCGGCGGACAGTCCTCCAAGGCCACGCCCATCGGCGCGGTGGCGCAGTTCCAGGCCAGCGGCAAGAAGACCAAGAAGAAAGACCTTGGTATGCTGATGATGACCTACGACAATGTGTATGTGGCACAGTGCTCCATGGGTGCCAATCCCAACCAGCTCATCAAGGCCATCAAGGAGGCCGAGGCTCATAAGGGTCCGTCCATCGTCATCTGCTACGCGCCCTGCATCAACCACGGTATCAAGAAGGGTATGAACAACGTCCAGCAGGAGATGAAGGACGCTGTCAACTCCGGTTACTGGAACCTGTACCGGTACAGCCCGGAGACCAAGACCTTCACGCTGGACAGTAAGGAACCCACCATGCCGCTGTATGACTTCATGAAGGGCGAGGTGCGCTATGCCTCTCTGGAGCTGAGCTTCCCCGAAAATGCCAAGGTGCTGTTCGCCGAGGCAGAGGAGGCCGCCAAGGAGAAGTACGACGCCTACAAGCGCCGTGCGGAGAAGTGAGGAAGTTTCTCCGCGGTAAACTTCTTCGTGAATTTGTGACAAAATAAGATAGAGCCGCCCCAAGGGCGGCTCTATCTTATTTTTCTTTTGTTTCGGCGCAGATTATTTTTTATTGCGGTGATAAATATCCGTTAATTTGTTGACATACAGCAGGGAGAGTGATAAAATTAACAAAGTAAAAAAATCCTACTTCATGAGGGGAAAGGGAGAACAGTATGGCAGTACCGTTTGACTACACAGCAGAATACCGGCGCAAACTCTGCACACCGGATGAGGCGGCTAAGGTCGTCAAGAGCGGCGACTGGATCGACATCGCTATGGGCGCGGGCTTCCCCTCGCTGATGGATGCCGCCGTGGCCCGCCGTAAGGAAGAGCTGCGGGACGTGAAGATCCGCGGCTACCTGATTTTTGATCCGATTCAGATGGTGGAGTGCGACCCTACCCGCCAGCACTTCGTCTACAACAGCTGGCACATGTCCGGCTACGAGCGCAAGCTCTGCGACAAGGGTCTGTGCAATTTCAACCCCATGGTGTTCCGTAACCTGGGTTGGTACTATACCCAGTTCCTGACGGTGAACGTGGCCATGATGTGCGTTACCCCCATGAACGAGCACGGCTACTTCAACTTTGCCGCCTCCACTGCCTCCGCCCGTGCCACGCTGGACAAGGCGGACATCGTGATCCTGGAGATCAACGAGAACCTGCCTTGGGTCTACGGCGGTCTGGACGAGTGCATCCACATCAGCGACGTGGACATGATCGTGGAGGGCCCCCACGGCAAGCTGCCCAGCGTCAAGTCCCCCGCGGCCTCCGAGGCAGAGATGAAGATCGCCGAGTACGTGGTACAGAACATGGTGGACGGCTCCACGCTGCAGCTGGGAATCGGTTCGCTGCCTAATGCCGTGGGACAGATGATCGCCAAGAGCGACCTGAAGGGTCTGGGCATCCACACGGAGATGCTGTGCGACAGCTACCTGGACATGTACAAGGCCGGCAAGATTACCAATACTCACAAGAAGCTGGACCGCTACAAGAGCATTTTCGGCCTGGCGCTGGGCTCACCGGACCTGTATGACTGGATTCGCGAGAACCCGGGTGTGGTCACGTACCCCATCAGCTATTGCAACGATCCCGCTAATGTGGGTAAGCAGGACAATTTCGTGTCCATCAACAACTGTATCTCCGTGGACCTGTACGGCCAGATCTGCGCCGAGAGCTCTGGCACCCGCCAGATCAGCGGCACCGGCGGCCAGCTGGACTTCCTGGAGGGCGCGGCTCTGTCCAACGGCGGCAAGGCATTCATCTGTCTGACCTCATCCTTCACGGATAAGCAGGGCAACGTAAAGTCCCGCATCAACCCGCTGCTGACCCCCGGAGACATCGTCACCGATCCCCGCAGCCAGGCGTATTACATCGTCACAGAGTACGGCGGCGTGAACCTGGTGGGTTGCTCCACCTGGGAGCGAGCGGAGAAGTTAGTGAGCATTGCCCACCCCATGTTCCGCGATGACCTCATCGCCAACGCGGAAAAGCAGGGCATCTGGATACGCTCCAACAAGCGATAAGTACATACGGCAGGGGGCGGCACTGCCGCCCCCTGTTTTTTGCGGAGAAACCGTTCGCACGGAACGGAGAAAATACCTGAAAAGAACCACCTTGACATTTTTTCGCGGATATAGTATACTCCCACCATACGAAAACAGCGATGATGAGAAGCAGTAAGTGGTCAGCGGAAGCCAAGAGAGGGCGCGGCAGGTGTAAGCGCCCGTGACGCGCCGCCCAAGTCGTCTCGGAGCTTCGGGCTGAACGGAAGTAGGCTGCGACGGGAGTCCCCCGTTATCGGGACAGGGTGTAGCTGCACCCATGAGTGCGGGAGATCTCCCGAATACAGGTGGTACCACGGACTGGATGTTCGCCCTGTTTTGCCATGGCAAAACGGAGCGGACTTTTTGTTTTGCCAAATACTCAAAAAGGAGAAAGCATATGAAAGAACTGCCGAAGGTGTATGATCCGCGGGACGTGGAATCCCGCATCTACCAGATGTGGATGGACGGCGGCTGCTTCAAGGCGGAGCCCGACCCCAATAAGAAGCCGTTTTCCATCGTCATGCCGCCCCCCAATGTCACCGGCCAGCTCCACATGGGCCACGCACTGGACTGTACGCTGCAGGACATCCTGACCCGCTTCAAGCGCATGCAGGGCTACGATGCCCTGTGGCTCCCCGGCACGGACCACGCCGGCATTGCCACCCAGATCAAGGTGGAGGAGGAACTGCGCACCAAGGAGGGCATGACCCGCTATGACCTGGGCCGCGAGAAGTTCCTGGAGCGCGTCTGGGCCTGGAAGGAGAAGTACGGCGACCGCATCGTCCAGCAGCAGAAAAAGATGGGCGCGTCCTGCGACTGGGACCGCAGCCGCTTCACCATGGACGAGGGCTGCTCCCGTGCCGTCCGCGAGACATTCTGCGAGCTGTATGACAAGGGCCTGATCTACAAGGGCAGCCGCATCATCAACTGGTGCCCCAACTGCCTGACCGCCTTGTCCGATGCCGAGGTGGAGTACGTGGACAAGCCTGGTCACCTGTGGTACATCCGCTACCCGCTGACCGACGGTACCGGTGACATCATCATCGCCACGACCCGCCCCGAGACCATGCTGGGCGATACCGGCGTGGCTGTCAACCCCGAGGATGAGAAGTTCAAGCACCTCATCGGCAAGACCTGTATCCTGCCGCTGGTTGGCCGCGAGATCCCCATTGTGGGCGACGAATACTGCGAGATCGGCTTCGGTACCGGCGCCGTGAAGATGACCCCCGCCCATGACCCCAACGACTTCGAGGTGGGCCTGCGCCACCATCTGGAGGTCATCCGCTGCATTGCCGATGATGGCAAGATCAACGAGAACGGCGGCAAGTACGAGGGTATGGACCGTTACGAGTGCCGCAAGGCTATCGTGTCCGACCTGGAGGCTGAAGGCTACCTGGTCAAGACTGAGGACTACTCCCACAACGTGGGAACATGCTACCGCTGCCACAACGACGTGGAGCCCCTGATCTCTGCACAGTGGTTCGTGAAGATGGCGCCGCTGGCCAAGGAGGCCATCCGCGTGGTGGAGGATGGCACCATCAAGTTTGTGCCGGAGCGCTTTACCAAGACTTATATCAACTGGATGGAGAACGTCCATGACTGGTGCATCTCCCGACAGCTGTGGTGGGGGCACCAGATCCCCGCCTGGTACTGCGATGACTGCAAGCACATCAACGTCAGCCGCACCGATCCCACCAAGTGCGAAAAGTGCGGCAGCACTCACCTGACCCGCGAGGAGGACGTGCTGGACACTTGGTTCAGCTCCGGCCTGTGGCCTTTCTCCACGCTGGGCTGGCCCGATAAGGACGCCGCCGATCTGAACTACTGGTATCCGACATCTGTCATGGTCACCGGCTACGACATCATTTTCTTCTGGGTAGCCCGTATGATCTTCTCCGGCATGGAGCAGATGAAGAAGGAGCCTTTCAAGACCGTGTTCATCCATGGCCTGGTCCGCGACGACAAGGGCCGCAAGATGTCCAAGTCTCTGGGCAACGGCATCGACCCGCTGGAGATGGCGGACAAGTACGGCGCCGACGCCCTGCGCTTCAACCTCATCACCGGCAACAGCCCTGGCAACGACATGCGCTTCTTTGTGGAGAAGTGCGAGGCTATGCGCAATTTTGCCAATAAGATCTGGAACGCCAGCCGCTTCGTCATGATGAATCTGTCCATCGACAAGGTACAGCTGCCGGAGAAGCTGGAGTTGGAGGACAAGTGGGTCCTCAGCCGCCTGAACACCCTGATCCGCGAGGTCACCGACAATCTGGAAGCCTACGAGCTGGGCGTGGCCTCCGCCAAGATCTACGACTTCATCTGGGACACCTATTGCGATTGGTATATCGAACTGACCAAGACCCGCCTTAACGGCGAGGATGAGAGTGCCAAGCTGGCGGCAGAGAACGTGCTGTGCTACGTGCTGCTGCGTATCCTGGAGCTGCTGCACCCCTTCATGCCGTTCATCACCGAGGAGATCTGGCAGGCTCTGCCCCACGAGGGCGACTACCTCATCAAGGCTCAGTGGCCGGAGTATCAGGATGCTCTGCGCTTCCCCGAGGCGGAGACGGCCATGGAAGCGGTGAAGGACGCCATCTCCGCCATCCGCGCCCGCCGCGCAGAGATGAACGTGCCGCCCAGCCGCAAGGCTCAGGTCATCATCGTGGCCGCCCAGCCCGAGAACTATCAACTGGGCGCCCACTTTATCACACGTATGGCCTACGCCAGCGAGCTGACGGTGCAGACCACCGCACCCGCCGACCTGACGGGTATGGTCACCGTGGCCACTCACGACGCTACCATCTATATGCCCATGGCGGAGCTGGTGGACATCGCCAAGGAGTTGGAGCGCATCGCCGCCGAGCGCAAGAAGGCGGAGGACAACCTCCACCGCATTGAGGCCAAGCTGGCCAATGAGTCATTCACCTCCCGCGCTCCTGAGAACGTGGTGAACGCTGAGCGTGAGAAGGCCGAAAAGGCCCGCGCCCTCATTGCCAAGCTGGACGAAACCGCTGCCGCGATGAAGATCTGAATTTTTCCACCGCACAGGCGCGATTCGACGCAAAAAACAGCATAAATACATTATAATCACCGTAGATCATGGATCTGCGGTGATTATTTTTTTATCCGGACCATCAGTTTGACAAAGGAGCGATCTACATGGACGTATCGGCAAAGCACGAGGGAAATCAACTGGAGCTGGCCCTGAAAGGGGAGTTGGACCACCACGGTGCCAAGGGCCTCCTGACCTGCCTGGAGCAGGAGATCCAGCGGTCGTTGCCGCTGGTGCTGGTGCTGGACTTTTCCGGTGTCACATTTATGGACAGCTCCGGCATTGCCGTGGCACTGCGGGGCTGGCAGCGCATGCGGGAGCTGGGCGGTAGCGTCACCCTGCGCCATGTGGCGCAGCAGCCCCGCAAGGTGTTCGAGGCTGCCGGCGTCGGCCGGATGATGACCATTGATTAAGAGGAGGGACTACATATGACCCGCGCTGAAAATTATGTGACCGTTGAATTTCTCAGCCGCAGCAGCAACGAGGGCTTTGCCCGGACAGCTGCCGCTGCCTTTGCCGCCCAGCTGGACCCCACACTGGACGAGCTGGGGGATATCAAGACCGCCGTCAGCGAGGCGGTGACTAATGCCATCGTCCATGCCTATCCGGATGCGCTGGGGCGGATCGTCATGAAAATGAAGCTACTGAAGGGCGGCGTCCTGGAGATCACCGTCCGCGACTGGGGCCGAGGTATCACCGACGTGGAGGAGGCCCGCCGTCCGCTGTTTACCACCGGCGGCAGCGAGCGCAGTGGCATGGGCTTCACCATTATGGAGAGTTTTATGGACAAGCTCACTGTCCGCTCAATGCAGGGCAAAGGTACCACGGTCCAGATGCGCAAGCGTATTATGCCCCGTTTGGTCACCCGATGACTGAGGAACGCTTGGCACTACTGGAGCGTGCGCAGCAGGGCGATGACGAGGCGTGCCGCCAGATGCTCACAGAGAATGCAGGGCTCATCTGGTCCATCGTGAAGCGATATCACCATTGCGGTGTAGAGATGGACGACCTCTACCAGCTGGGATGTATTGGATTTATCAAAGCTGTAAAGGGATTTGACCTCACATATGGAACGCAGTTTTCCACCTATGCAGTCCCCAAGATCGCCGGAGAAATACGTCGTTTCCTGCGGGATGACGGCCCCATCAAAGTGGGCCGCACCCTACGGGAAAAGGGGCAGATGCTCTGGGCCGCGAGGGAGCGCCTGCAAAACCGGCTGAGCTGCGCGCCCAAGCTGTCCGAGCTGGCGGAGGAGACGGGGCTCACCGTAGAGGAGATCGCCAGCATCGAATTGGCTGTGGTGCCGCCGGAATCCTTGCAGCAGGAGACGGTGGAGGGTATGACACTGGAATCCGTGTTGGGTACCGAAGAACCGGAGACAGGCATGGTGGAGCGCATTGCCCTTCGCGAAGCCATCGACCAGCTGCCGGAACAGGAGCGCAAGGCCATCCTCCTGCGGTTCTTCAAGGGGCTGACTCAGGAGCAGACGGCCCGCCTGCTTCATGTCTCGCAGGTACAGGTCTCACGCATGGAACGCCGCAGTCTCAAACGGCTACGAGAACTGCTGGATGACTGAGCCGCCGTTATGCGGCAGCTCTCGTTGGAGAATCGTCCCCCAAACCCCGCGTCCACGCCTGCCGTGCCCCCCCGCACGTTCCAGCGTCGCGCATCCGTGCCCTGTGCCCTCGGTTCTGCATCCCCCATACATCCCCACGCCAATGTCACAAAGCACCCCCATCGTTTCTCCGTGCCCTCTGATTTTTACCGGTGCCCCTGCTCGAAGCGGTTGTCCTACATGCCCTGTCTATGTCCAATTCTTGCCGACACCTCTCATACTGCTGCCGGCTGCGCCGTCACGGCCGCAGCTGCGGCCACGATGGTTCGGCCGACACCCCACCGCCATCCAGCGGTAAAAATTCGGTCATCACGCCGCGGTACCGTTTGGGCAGGAAGGTGTTCTGACATCTTGGGTTCTCCCGCTCGCGGATGGTCACCGTCTCGAAAAACGCCTTCCAGAGCCGCCGGTACTGCACCTCCTCAGCGTCCGGTGCCGCCAGATCCAGCCGCTCCAGCGGCTGGATGCGGGAAATGCCTCTGGCGTACAGAAGGATCTCGCGGTGGGTGCGATCGAAGATGAAGAATGCCTCGTTGCTGTACCGGCCGCAGAAGTGGCGGCGCAGCATGGGAAGCACTTGATTTTCCGGTTCGATCACCGCCCCCAGCACACCGTTGTAATCTGAAAACCGCACGAATCCACGGAGCTTTTCCAACTCGCCGCTCATGTGCCGGAGGGCCTTGTGCAGCGGATAGAACACCGGATCGGACAGATTCCGCATGAACCTGTCTCCCTCCCGAAACACCTTCCGCACGAAGGCGTAAAGCCGCAGCTCCTTGTCTTCCATACAGGTCAGAAACCCACGGTACACGGCCTTGGCTGCCTTGTTCGAGCGGGCGGCCAGCCCACGGTAGACCCGCTGGCTGTGCGCCGCCTGGGTCGGCACGACCCGCACCTCATATAATGACAAAAAATCCCCGTCGGAGGAAAAGCCGACGGGGATCTCCTTATACAGATAACTGTCGTGGATACAGCACAGAAACCCGTCAAATGTCCCGTCGTACTGATAAAGCACGTCTCGCAATACACTCACCCCACATGGTCGAAAAGCGACAGCTGCTCCATGCCGCTTTCCGGCAGCAGCCCACGCTCCATCTGCTCTAACTGCGCTGCCAGCGTAGCGGGGGAGAAGCGCAGCCCCTGCCGCATCCTGCCGCCGCAGGTAATGAAAAACTGTGCCCGCTTCACCACGACACCCAGCTTTTTCAGGTCCTCAAACCGCAGATGGCTCTGCCGCCGCGCTGACAGGATGCGCCGCGCACTGACCGGTCCGATTCCCGGCACCCGCAGCAGCGTCTCCAGATCGGCACGCATGATCTCTACGGGGAACTGATCCAGATGAGCCACCGCCCAGCCGGACTTGGGATCCAGCCGCTGGTCGAAATCAGGGTGCGCCTCGTCCAGCAGCTCCTCCGCCCGAAAACCGTAGAACCGCAGCAGCCAGTCCGCTTGGTATAGCCGGTGCTCCCGCAGAAGGGGTGGCTTGGTGTCCAGTGCCGGCAGCAGGCTGTTCTCTACCACTGGCACATACGCTGAGTAGAACACCCGTTTTAGCCGGTACTTCTGATACAGTGACTCTGTCAGCTGCAGGATGTGCCGGTCATTGTCGCTGGTGGCACCCACAATAAGCTGGGTACTCTGTCCTGCGGGAGCGAACGCAGGCGCGTGCTTGTATTTCACCAGTTCCGCCTTGCTCTGGGCTACGCCGTCCCGTATCTGCCCCATAGGCCGCAGGATGGCGTCCTTGGTCTTGTCCGGTGCCAGTGACTGCAGACCGCTCTGGGACGGCAACTCGATGTTGACGCTGAGCCGGTCCGCCAGAAGTCCCAACTGCTGTACCAGCTCCGGCGACGTCCCGGGGATGGCCTTGGCGTGGATATACCCATTGAACCGGTACTCTTGCCGCAGGATACGCAGCGCACAGATCATCTGTTCGGTGGTGTAGTCGGGGCTGCGCAGCACGCCGCTGGAGAGAAACAGTCCCTCAATATAGTTCCGCCGGTAGAAGCCGATGGTCAGCTCCGCCAGCTCCCGCGGCGTAAACGCGGCTCGCCGCGTGTCGTTGCTGCGCCGGTTGACGCAGTAGCGGCAGTCGAAGGTACACACGTTGGTCATCAGCACCTTCAGCAGCGTGATGCAGCGCCCGTCGGCGGAAAAACTGTGGCAGCATCCGGCGATGGAGGAGGATGTGTTGCCGATCATCCCGGGCCTGGAGCCGCGCCGCACACCGCTGGAGGTGCAGGCCGCATCGTATTTGGCCGCGTCCGTCAGGATGGACAGTTTCTCCAGAACGTCCATCTCACGTTACGCCGCGCGGCGGCGATGGCGGGGAGCGGGCTGATCGATATGGTCGATGAGCCGCATCACGTTAGCGGCTATGGAGCCAGCGCCCAGCAGGGTAATCAGCAGTCCGATGGTAGTCATGGCAGTTACCTCCGTATCAAACTCATGTTCTATTTCGCATTATAAATCGAACAATCGTTCTTGTCAAGTAAAATCGAACAAAAATTCTACAAAATTTGCGCAGACAGTTGACCGGAGTGGCCGCATGTATTAAAATAAGGAGCAAGAAAGAGAAAAGCGAGGCTGCTACATGACGAACCTGGAAAGACGATTCATAACGGCGCGGCGCGCTGCCATCACCGCTGATTTTCAAAAGCTGAACCCCCGCCAGCAGGAGGGCGTGCTGACAACGGAGGGACCACTGCTGCTGCTGGCCGGCGCCGGCTCCGGTAAGACTACGGTGCTTATCAACCGCGTGGCCAACCTGCTGCGCTACGGGCGGGGCAGCGACTGTGAGGATATCCCTGTACCGGTGGACGAGGACACCGTGACATTCCTGGAGGAGTACGTCACAGCTCCCGCAGCGGAACGAGAGGAGCAGCGCCCACTGATGCAGTACCTCTGTGCTGTGGAGCCTGCCAGCCCATGGGAGGTCCTGGCTATCACCTTCACAAACAAGGCCGCCAACGAGCTGAAGGAGAGGCTGGGGCGCATGCTGGGGGAGGAGCAGGCACGGGATGTCTGGGCGTCCACGTTCCACTCGGCCTGTGTCCGTATTCTGCGCCGCGACATCGACCGTATCGGCTTCGACCGCAGCTTTACCATCTATGATTCGGACGACAGCAAGCGCGTTATCAAGGATGTGCTGAAGGAGCTGTCATTGGAGGAGAAGTCCTTCCCGCCGAGAGAGATCCTCAGCGTCATCTCACAGGCCAAGGACAGCATGCAGTCGCCGGAGGAGTTCATCCACTACTGGGAGGGCGTTAACGACTGGCGTCGTATCAGGATAGGTAAAGTATATGCGCTTTACAGTAAAAAGCTGCGCGAGGCCAATGCGCTGGACTTCGATGACATCATTCTGCACACCGTCCGGCTGCTGGAGAGCTGCCCCGACGTGCTGGAGCGCTACCAGCGGAAGTTCCGCTACATCCTCATCGATGAGTATCAGGACACCAACCACCTGCAATACCTGCTGGTGAGCCTGCTGGCAGGCGGCTGGCGCAACATCTGCGTGGTGGGAGACGATGACCAGAGCATCTACCGCTTCCGCGGCGCGGACATCAGCAATATCCTCAGCTTCGAGAAGGAGTACCGCGGCGCCCGCACTATCCGTCTGGAGCAGAACTACCGCTCTACCCAGAACATTCTGGACGCGGCCAACGCTGTCATCCGCCACAACGAGGGCCGCAAGGGCAAGACGCTGTGGACGGAGAATGGAGACGGCGAAAAGGTGATCATCAAGACCGCCTTCAACGAGAGTGACGAGGCCAATTACGTGGTGGGTCAGGTGATGACGGACTACCGCCGCGGCGGCAATTGGAAAGATCACGCCGTGCTGTACCGTATGAACGCCCAGTCCAACGCGCTGGAATATGCGTTCAAGCGCAACGGCGTACCTTACAAAATTTACGGCGGTATGAAGTTCTTCGACCGCGCAGAGATCAAGGACATGCTGGCATACCTGTGCGTCATCAACAATCCCGCCGACGATCTGAGGCTCCGCCGCATCGTCAACGTGCCCTCCCGCAAGATCGGACAGGCCACCGTGGACAAGGCCCAGACCATCGCCACAGAGCAGGAGACCACGCTCTATCAAGTGTTCCGGCAGGCGGCGGATTATCCTGAATTGAAGAACGTAGCTGGCAAGCTTATCGCCTTTACAGAGCTTATTGAATCTATGCGCAAGCAGGTGGAGAGCTGTGACCTCATCGAACTGTATGATATGGTCTGCGACAAGAGCGGCTATACTGCGGCACTGCGGGAAAAGAACGATATGGAGAGCCGCGGACGCCTGGAAAACGTGGAAGAGCTGAAATCCAGCATTCAGGGTTATCTGGAAAACGTCGAAGGTGAGCCGTCGCTGTCCGGCTTTCTGGACGAAGTGGCGCTGTATACGGATCTGGACAGCCAGTCCGACAGCGACAACTGCGTGACCATGATGACCATGCACGCTGCAAAGGGGCTGGAGTTCCCTCACGTCTACGTGGTGGGCATGGAAGACGGCCTTTTTCCGGGAAATCGCGCCATGGGCGACGCGGAGGAGATGGAGGAGGAGCGGCGTCTGTGCTACGTGGCCATGACCCGCGCCAAGGAGACGCTGGTACTGACCAACGCGCGGCAGCGCATGCTGTTCGGCCGCACCGCACCGGCCATGCCCTCCCGCTTTTTGAAGGAGATCCCTGAGGAGAACATGGAGTGGCTCAGCAAGCCGCAGCCACGCAGCACAGAGAGCAACTGGGACAGCGTCGGCTGGGGCGACGGCGCCGGAGACAGCCGGAGCAGCCGGTACGCCGGATACGATAGCTATGGCGAAAAGTACGGCAGCTACAGCAGTCATAGCGCCGCATACGGCACACAGAGTACAATGGCGCACGAGACATCTGGCCTGCAGAAAGCACCGCTCCGGTCATCGTCCGATGCAGGCCACAGGGCACCCTCCGGCGGCCTGATGCAGCTGGCACCGGGCGAGAGCGTGCGCCACGATGCCTTCGGGCAGGGCATGGTGCTGTCCGTCCGCGTCATGGGCAACGACGCCCTTATTGAGGTAGCCTTCGACACGGTGGGCACGAAAAAGCTGATGCTGCGGGCCGCCATGGGCCATCTCAGCAAAGGATAACGGCACGGTAAACCGCAGGTTGCACGGATATTTCCGGACATTTCACCGTGTAAACCTGTGGATGCTGGACAGGCCGCAGAAAAAATGGTATGCTTTACGCAGTGAAAAGAAAGGAGACGCAGCGATGTTCGGTTTCGACGGTTACGGTATGGGGTTTGGCGGTTTTCAAATATTTCAGCTCCTGTTTTTTATCGCTTTTTTTGGCATTTTCCTGGTGTTCCTCATCAGCGCGGGCAAGGGTATCGCCCAGTGGGGTAAAAATAACCGTTCGCCCCGCCTGACAGTGAACGCGGCGGTGGTGGCCAAGCGGGAGAACGTCAACGTCCACCACCATCACGGTAACGGCGCGGGGCATACAACGCGCTCCACCACCTACTATGTGACGTTTCAGTTCGATGGCGGCGACCGGCTGGAGCTGCGGCTTCCCGGGCGGGAATATGGCCTGCTGACGGAGGGGGATACCGGCCTGCTGACATTTCAGGGTACCCGCTACCTGTCCTTTGAGCGGCAGGGGACGGCGGTGTCCTACCAGGCGGAGACATCCGAAGGGGCAGAAAATGGAAATCGCGGAGAGCGCCGCAGCTGGGACCCCGAGCTGTGATATGACAGACAATAAAATGTTTGTTGAGGCGGGCAAAGACGACGCGCTGTCCATCATTGGCCTGCGGCATAAAATCTGGAGTACCACATACAGGGGAATTTATCCGGATCATATGATAGATGACTTTGACTGGGCGTGGCACGAGGAAAAAGAGCTGTCAAGGATCAATGA